>Ga0075783_147_pt1 | contig 5207 bp, 6 predicted proteins | sample RifGroC1_FD_68447 | JGI IMG/M metagenome (GOLD analysis project Ga0075783, IMG submission 68447) | Microgenomates bacterium GW2011_GWC1_44_9 | reverse complement strand
AGGGCTTGAGTTAAGTGGTGAGTAGCCATGAGGGCACGAGTACCTTCATCTTGCTGGATGAAGGGAACCAGAGCGGCAGAGGTACCAACGACTTGCTTGGGAATAACATCTATATATTGGACTTTGTCGATATCGGCTTCAATGAATTTGCCGTTATACCTGACAGGAACCCACTTTTGAGTGATAATATCGCCGTTTCGGTCTATACCTGCATGGGTAATATAGGCGTCTTCTTCGTCGTCTGCAGCCAGATAGATGACTTCATTACCAATTTTAAAGGTAGTTTTGCCGTCTTTGACGATTTTGTTTACTCTTAGATAAGGGGCCTCCAAGAAACCGTAGGTGTTTATTTGAGCATAAAGAGCCAGATATGTAACCAAACCAATGTTTGGACCCTCCGGAGAACGGACTGGACAAATGCGAGAATATTGAGAAGAGTGAATATCGCGCATGGAGAAACTGGCGCGTTCACGGGTAATCCCGCCTGGGCCCATAACAGAAATACGGCGGAGATTGTCAATCTCAGAAAGAGGATTAACCTGGTCTAGAATGGAAGATAAACGATTGCGTCTGAAGAATTCCGTGATAGCGGAAATAATTGGTCGAGGATTGACAAAAGCAGCGGGCGTAGGAAGCTCGTCTGGTTTGGCAAGCGACATTTTTTCCTTGATGGATCGCTCTAATCTTAAAAGGCCTGCCTTGAAGGAAGTTTGGTTTACTAGCTCACCGACACAACGAAGACGGCGATTGGCCAAATGATCGATATCGTCTGTTTTTCCTTGGCCATTTTGAAGACCAATTAAGTATTTAATGGATCCAATAAAATCTTCTGTGGTGAGAGTGACATGCTGTTTGTCGATAGGAGTGTTGGTGCCCAACTTGCGATTCATCTTGTACCGGCCAACCAAACCGAGATTGTAGCGACGGGAATCGAAAAACATCTGGTGAAGAAGAGCTTTGGCATTTTCAAGAACGGCAGGTTCGCCGGGGCGGACTTTCTGGTAAAACTCCAGCAAGGCTTCTTCAGTATTGGTACTTGAATCCTTAAGAAGGGTTGTGGAAATATAGCGGTGCTCCTTGTCTGTGTCGACATCAGAGAATAGAGCTAAAATTTCTTCGTTGGTGCTGAAACCCAGGGCACGAATAAGAGTGGTGGCTGAAACCTTGCGATGGCGGTCGATACGAACGGAGATATGGTCGTTACGACTAACAATGAATTCCAACCATGAGCCGCGCATAGGACGAACTTCAGCCTGGTGAATGGCGCGCCCGGAGTGCGGGTCGACTTCTCGGGTAAAATAAGCTCCCGGAGAACGAACCAGCTGATTTACTACGACACGCTCGACGCCATTAATAATAAAGGTGCCGATGGAGGTCATCATAGGAATATCTCCTAAGAAGATTTCTTGCTGTTGGGTAGCGCTCGTGTGGAGATTTGTGAGCTTGACTGTGGCCCAGAGAGGAGCCTCGAAGGTGACACCTTTTTCGATTGCTTGTTTGGGAGAAAACTTGGGAAGGCCGACGCGGTTACTTAAAAATTCAAATTCAAAGACTTTTCCGGTAAAGTCTCTTATGGGATTAAGTTCTAGTAGTGATTCACGGATGCCTTCTTCGAGAAATTGTTTGTAGGAGTCAAGCTGGGTTTGGGCCAAGTTGGACTCTGGTAATTTGGAGGCAATTGAGCCCCAATTTTCGCGTTTGGTTTGTTTTATCATCCGGATTTTTGGATTTTTAGGCAGGGTAAATAACAATGGACAACATACAAAAACCTGACTGGCAAAAAGTCCAGCCAAGTTTAGAGCAGTGTCCATAGTATAAGGGTGGAGTATAATCCTGTCAACTCACACTTTACGGGAGGATACCTTGAAATATTATCTGAAGTACTACTTTAAATCGTCACTGAGAGGACTTCCCCTCAGGTATTTACTATTACTGTGTTTGGTGACTGTGGTGATGATGTTTAGATCGGGATTTACTCCGAACATCATTTTCCCTGCAGCCCAGATCGCCTTGATTACTTACCTGACGGGGTTTCTCATGAGAACAATTTCTGTGATAATCCTCATAAAAGTAATGGCTAGGGATAGGGGTGGGGATTTTCTGGAGAACCTTGCTTACGCACAGTATGTGAAGAAGATAGGGCTTTACAGGATGCCGCCTGGTGAGGATATGGAAGAATTTCTACGAAAAACCAGAGAGGACGATAAATAGGAGAGAAAATGAGAAAGTCACTAAAAGACTTAGCAATTACTCAAGGAATAGCCACTCTTTTTATTGCAGGAATTGATTCTTTAATCTACTTTGTTTGTGGGATGCATTTTGTCACAGTGGCTTTGCTTTTTTTGGGCAGTATCATTGGCTCCATTTTGTTTATTTCTACAAGAATCATCGCTGAGTATAGGGAGAATATCCGTTTAGCTGAAATCTGCGGAGCAGAACTTGAGGATGTTTACTTTGCCAGAAATGAGCTGAAGTGGCAAAAAGGTTATATCGAACAGAACGCTCTCAGCTTCAACGCACGTATTTTTAGTGAAAAGTTCAAGAGATGACTATACGGTTGACATACCGGTGAGCCGAAAGGCCACCGGTTTTTTGTGAAGTGACGATGGGATTTTACTTGACCTTGGATTGCTTTGGTTCGGAGTACCGAATCGCGCAAGGACGAAATTATTTACAGTCTTTTTTCAGATAGAGGCAGATGTTTTTATTGTGCTGTTCGATAGTGTCGGCATAGTGAATGTTGCCGTTTGAATCGTGAAGATAAAACCAAGCTGAGCTTTTTTCTGGACTAGCTGCCGCCTTTAGGGCATCCCGACCTGGATTGGAAATGGGGGCAGGAGGTAAACCGGTATTTAGATAAGTGTTGTAAGGCGAATTGAAGCGAATGTCTTCCTTGGAAAGATTGTCCTTCCACCAGTCACAATCTAACTGCTTACAACGCACAGATCCCAGAGCGTATTGAACGGTGGCGTCGATCTGTAATGGCCAATCAGCTTCGATTCTTTTAATCATGACTCCTGCCACTTTTGGCATTTCTTGCGACGAAGCGGCCTCTCTTTCGAGTAAAGAGGCCAAGATAATTATTTCTTTTAGATTATTTTTTGAGATGTCGACGGTAACCTTTTCGAACTGATCTGTCATACGACGAATTATGTCTGAGGCAGAAGCTTCGGGAATAAAATCGTAGGTATCGGGAAACAGATGTCCCTCTTTCCCTCTGGATAGAGAGGTGAATTCACTAGGGTTATACTGATTGTCTTTAGTTTGACTAAAGGCTTTCTCAAGAAGTAAATTGATCTCTTCACTTCGCAAACCTTCGGGAATGGTCACACGTACCTGGCGGGCGTAAGCACGGGTAAGAGCTTCGGCCAAGTCGGTGGCATCCATACTTGGGGTAAGCTTAAAATAGCCGGCTTGAATTTTGCTGGCTATTCCCAGGCGAATAACGGTGATTTTGAAGGCGACCCGGGAGCGAATAAGACGAGAGACGCTTAGATCATTTGCTATTTGATCAATGCCGGTACCGGGCTTGATTTCAAAATCAACCGTGGGAAGACGCTCCCGTGTGACAGGCTGGATTGCTTGAAAGTACCAGGCAAGGCCGAGCATGGCCAAGAGAGTAATTGCAATAAAGAAACGCTTTAACATGTTTATTTAGACTTCACTGAGAAGTGCACGTCGATAGGTGTTTGTCTTCGGATTGTAGATAAAAATCCGGCCGCACTTATTACAGGTAACTTGGTCGGTATCTTTGACCTTGGAAGAAGGTTTTTTGTTGCCTTCTGCAAGAGGTGTACCACAGCCAACACAGATTCCTCGAGACAACAACCAGGCTTGAACAGGAGCGATAATATTCTTGAACATATTTTGATTATATACGATGGGTTATTACTTTGGATTGCCGCGGTTTTATAGGGAATCTAGATACTCTTGAAGAATGACGGCGGCGGCGGTTTGATGCTCTAACTGTTTCCTTTTTATGAGAGTCTTCCCGACTTCTTTCATTTGATGACGGGCCTTGCGGCTGCTGAGATCTTCTTCAAAGTAGATAATTTCTCCGGAAAATACTTTTTTGAGTCTGCCTCCAAGGTCCTGAGCAAAACTTTTTAGGGGACCATGTTCCGGAGTGCCGAGGATGACTTTGTCTGGGTTAAAGCGAACGATAAAGGGAAGGAGACCCACTACTAGCTTATCAAGATCTTTTTCATAAATAGTATCAAGTGGGTTGGCGAGTTCTCCCTCGTATGATACGGCAATACCTGTATGGGCAGTACCGGGGTCAAGACAAAGAATAATGGGCATGGAGGTATTATAGAGGATGACGAGTACGTCAGTTTTGAATGAGATCGCCTTCGACAACTAAACGCCGGAGGGTGGTGCCGGGGGGGACACAAGTAATGAGCTTTAAGGTCTTGTCCGAATATTCTTGACGGAGAACCCAAAGCTCTTTGGGCATGACTTCATAGGTCTTATTAATCCGATAAGTGTACTCGGTACCGCTGTATTTGACGATAATATCAGAACCAATTTTAACTTTGGGGAGGGTGGAAAAAATCGTGGTGTACTTTTTTGGGTCGAAGAGCTGAGGCAACGTCGAGTGGCCAAAGATTACAGGGGCTCCAATTTGTCCCGGTAGAGCGGTTTGGGGATATTGGACCAGGTGCTTGGTTAAGTCTTCATCTTTGAGTGCGACTTCGGCGTCGAAAATCCCGAGAGAAGGAATGGAAATTGAATAATTGTCAGGAACCTCTGCCTCTAAGATTTTTTTTGAGGCAAATAGATCATTTTGTGGTGTGCCAGGGAACCAACTGCTAGCCTTGGTATAGTCGGCACCCTGTATGACGATAGGGTCTCCGTTATTGTTTGCCTGAGATTCGTAATAGATGGGTGAAAGAAGACCGGAATCAGCAATGTTAAAAAAACTTAATCCCTTCAATTGATAGCTCACTACGGGGTAGGCTACTCCGGCAAGAATACTCAGTCCTAAGGCAGACACCAAGGTGGGGACGGTTTTTAAATACAGGGGTATGCGCCGCCCGGGGTGAGGATTGTCTTTGGTGGCTTTGCGGTAACTATAGAGCATGTCAATTACTGACTAACTCGAAGTTTATATTCCGAAGTGGAAATATCTTGGTAAGCATGGGTACTGCAGGAGTCATCCTTACATCAACACCGGTGAAGCCGGGGATGGGCTCAAAAAAGTGGCG
>Ga0075783_159_pt1 | contig 5363 bp, 6 predicted proteins | sample RifGroC1_FD_68447 | JGI IMG/M metagenome (GOLD analysis project Ga0075783, IMG submission 68447) | Microgenomates bacterium GW2011_GWC1_44_9 | reverse complement strand
GCAAACTCATATCGTTTATCAAAACAAAATAGAGTGTTGGGCTTACAGTTGGAAACTTTGAAACAAGATCCTCAGAGTATCGCCAAAGAGGAGATAAAACAGTTAACCGAGAAACTATCTAAATTGGTGGTCTTGCCCGAAGGTGAAGAACCTGTGGTGGCCACAGTGACCGATAAGGAAAAGCTGAAAGATCAGCCGGTATTTGCCAAAGCGGAAAATGGTGACAAGATTTTGATTTATGCAAAGGCCCAGAAAGCATATATTTATAGCCCGACAAAAAATGTGCTGGTAGATGTAGTGCCGGTGAATATTGGAAATCAACAACTGACAATTACCGGAGTGGATGAAAAAAATCCTCTCGAAATTGCTTTGGTAAATGGGTCAAAGAACAATGGCATTACGGGGGAGCTGGAGAAACGAATAAATGAAAAACAAATTCCTGGTGTCAAAGTGGTATCTAAAGCAACTGCCAAAGTCGACAGTTACGAGAAGACGTTGGTATTGGATATCGATGGAAAACATGGGTCACAAGCCAAGGAATTGGCTCAGTTGGTAGGCGGTGTGGTGGTGACTGAGTCGACGGAGTCTTTTCCCGAAGCAGACATCATGATTGTGATTGGTGCAGATTTTAAGTAAGATTCGAGCATTGTATTAGGAGTTTAAGGTAAAATATGGTTGTGCCACCTTAGCTCAGTTGGTTAGAGCACCTGTTTTGTAAACAGGATGTCCTGAGTTCGAATCTCAGAGGTGGCTCCAAAATATCACTATGTTTGCGGACAGTGGGGGTGCAAAAAACCCCGGAATAAATCCGGGGGTTTTGGTATCAGATTATTTCGGCCAGAAAGCAGCCGTTTTCGTCTGCATCCTCGGGCATACCGTATTCAATATCGTCGGGAGTGATGGTGTTGCCATCTATTTCATAGAGATCTTCTCGCCGTATAATGCGGACTGTTTTGTACTGCGTTCTCCTTCTGGAGACATTACCGGTGCCGACCACAAAAAGGGCTTTAGTCAGCTCGAAAATATTATGCGGTTCGGTAAAGCCGGCCTCATCGATTTCCATATCCGAAATTATTTGGGGCTTTGTGGTAGTGGTCCTGTTGAATTTTGCCGGGAGAAAGTCTTGATTCTTGATATCGTTAAATTGATAGTTGGAAATTTGACTGTCTGCAATAGTGCTTCTATCAACTTCGACGTGATCCTTTCTCCTTGTAATTTTGGTGGTGTTGGTTCCCCGTGCCCAGTTGGATGTTTTTGTATTACTAAAAATGAAATACCGACCACCTGAGGTAAACACTGAGAGGGGATTTACATATGCGGTTGTGCCTACCTTCAGGTTTCTGACCACAGCATTTCCCGCTGTTTGAGACGGCTGCTGGACGGAGCGATCTTCGTGTTTGGGGCAGAAAAAACCACCGGAAATAGGAGTATCGCAGATGACGCAACATCCTCTCTTAAATATTACGCCGTCGATATATCTGTCATCGTTCATGTTAGCCTCCGGAGTGTTGGTTATTTCAGATTAATTCGGCGGGGAGAGTGGGATAATTATCAAAGATGTCCTCTGATCCCTGCCAGATATCATCTGCTTTGATGGAGTTTTTGTATACCAAGACCAGTCCTTTTCTTTTGATTACGTGGGTGTGTTTGTAAATATCGTCGTTCCCGTTCTTGAACACCTCTGTCGAGGTGATGATGAACAGTTTGCTGTTGTATCTAAATACGCAGTATGGCTCGACGTAACCGGAGTCACCATCGTCAATTTCGTAGAGCTTTTTTGTTCTGATGGCGAGTTTGATAGAAGTGGGATCTTTCGGTAGGGGATTGTGATCAGGACAGAATAATGACCCTGTAACTACCGGTGCGTGGCAGTCCAAGCATTCTCCGAAGCGGTAGATAAGATGGTTTGGCATAATCCGGGCTGCTCCTTTGGGGTGATGTCAAGTTGCGGGACTAGATGGAATATTTTACTACGATTTAGCTAAAAAGCCCCGCGCGTGGCGGGGCTTTTGCTTATTTTTTGTCATCTTCAAAGTAGACCAGTTGTGCGGGTTGAACATCGGCTTTGTCGGTGCCGGTTGGTAGTCCTGCCCAGATGTCTTCTGGAGCTAATTTTTCCTTATCAACCCAGAAGTGGGTTTCCGTCCGCAACACTTTCATAAATTTGAAACCCTGCGGCTGGCTGGTGATAGTGCCGGTGGTGGTGATAAAGAAAGCTCCATATTCCTCATGGATGCAATAGGGCTCGGTGTAGCCCGTTTGTAAGGTAGCCATATCGGAGATGCGAGTCTCAGTTGAGTCTGTCGAGGTTTTTTTCTGCGCCTCACCCGCATGTTTATTGCAATAGAAACCATTCACCCCCGGCTCTCCGCATTCAATACAACAACCTTTTTGAAAGTGTTCTGACATGGATTGCCTCCTAATAGCTTGGAATTAATCAGAGATTACTGCTTGAAAAATTAGAACTCCCTCTTCGAGGTCGTCCGGTAATTCCGGTAAGATTCCATCTTCATCAACTGTTTGTCGATGGATTACAACATAGCCTTCTTCCATGGTGATCTTGGCGGTCTTTTGGCCGTTTTTTTCTGGAGATACATAGTTGGACCCGACGATAAAGAGACAGTTTTCAATTTCGAAGATTGAATTCGCTTCCGTGTATCCGGTTTCTCCGGGTTTCATGTCTTTGATTAAAATTGTCTGATTCGTAATTCTGCGGAGAAGCGCAGTTTGTTCGTCAATGGTGACCGTTTTGTTGGATTTCGGAGCACAATCTTCACAAAAAAGGTTAATGGATGCAGGTTTGACTTGGCAGATAAGACATTTTCCGGGTACATAGGAAAAGGTTATTCCAGACATTATTGCTCCTTTTAAATATCAAGGTGTATTTTTGTATATTATAGCTTAGGATTTGGCTCCGGCAGTTCGAACCATAGGGATCATAAATTCCTTTGGAATTTGAGAATATTTATGGTGCCGAGAGCAGGGTTCGAACCTGCGTAGGCTTGCGCCGCGGGTTTTACAGACCCGAGTATTTGACCACTCTACCATCTCGGCAAGAGATGATTAAATTGTAACAGTGAGCCGTCGCTGGGGGTCGAACCCAGCACCTTATTCTTACCAAGAATACGCTCTGCCAGCTGAGCTACGACGGCATTCGAAGCTAAAGGAACAATGTATTTTATCAACAATCAAGCTTCTTTGCTATGATGGGATATGAGTAAATTTAGAAAATTGGTCATGGGAGGAGTGGTGTTAAGTAGTGTATTTCTCGGTGGTTGTAGTTTGGTAGCCCAGCCGGCAGATATTCAGACGGAAAGTCCGGTGGTGTCGCTTACAGGGCCAGTGACGGTTTCTGGTGAAAGGGTAAGTATTACTTCGAGTGGGAAAGTAATAGAAATAACTAGTCGGAAAATCGATTTGAAACAGTACAATGGTCGTTCGGTAACCGTAGAGGGAGAGTACAGTGGTACAACTTTATTCGTGGATTCAGTAAAGTAAACTAGAAGCCGGTGGATTTGTAGAGTATTTCTTTTGTCTTCGCGTTTAGCTGAAGGACCAAAGCGTTTTTACTGGCATCTACTGGATCAAAGGTGAGCTGCCAAATGTTGTTTTCGCCGGATCGAATAAATTGAGCTTTGACGGTGGCGGTGGCACAAAGATTGCTGGTGCAGGCTGCGTTAGCAATGAGTAGAGCTTCGTCCAGATCTATTCCGAGAGTGTTACCTACGATCATTTCGTTTAGAGAGGGGATACTATTATCTGGAGTGACGTAGATAGCTTTGTCCACGATTTCTGGCTCATTATTGCTTGCAATCAAGACATAGAAATATTTTTTGGTGGTGAGGTCCTGACGGAAGAAATATTTTGTAGTCTGTAGCGAAGGAGTCGTAGCGTTTTCCGTCTTGATGAGAATCATTTGAGCATTTGGGAGATGATTAATCCCAACCTTTAGCGCATTTGAAGCGTTTGATAGTGGTAGTACCGTTTCGGCTGAAATGGTGGCTGTGGGGGTAGGAGAAGGTGTGGGGGTGGCGCTTTCAGTGGCAAGGGGTGTGGGTGTGGATGACGGTGTAGGAGTCGAGGTGGGGAATTCTATGATGGTGGGAGAAGGTGTTGGCGTGAGGGTGGTTTTTTGCTGTTCCAGTGTCTGGGTAACTTCAAGGAGCTGCTGTTTTAGCTGTTGTGACTGGGAATAGACAAAAACGGTAATGGCCAAAGCGCCGCCAGCAATGAGAATGAGAATCAACATGATAAGGGAGCCAAAGGCTGAGCCTCCTTTGACGGTAGGCATGGTAGCCGGTACTGGTTCTGGGGCGGATATTGGTTGTTCTTGAGGTGCGGCCTCTGGAGTAGAAGCTTGCTCTGCAATGGGTGTAGGTTCCTGGGTAATGATAGAGGGGATTTCATCTGGAGTTTCCTCAAAAGTTTCTGCAGTAGTTGAGGGTGTTTCTGAGATCGTTGGGGGAGTTGTAAAAGGTTCCTCGGAGATTTGAGAAGTTGGTGGGGTGTTGATGTCCTCGATTATACTGCTCTCGTCGGTAGTGGAAGTATTCACCGGCTCGGTGGGGGTGATAGGGGGTTCTGGGGTGGCTGTGGGTGCAGGGAACTGGCCGAGGTCATCGTTTGGCATGAATTTAGTATGGCAAATATCATCGGTGGTGTCAACCTAAAATAGGCGATAAACCTAGTTGTGGATTAGATAGTTGCGGGAAGTTTTTTCGACGGTTAGGTTTAGACCGGCTTCCCTCAGGAGATTCTCCAGGTATGGTTTGGTGTGGGCGAAGTGAAATCTGGGTTTGCCCTGAAAAGGAATATACAGATATCGGAGATTTTTAATTTTTGTTTTTATATCCAGGTGATGTCTGAGAAGTTTAGGTTGCCAGAGATTCCAGGCAGTAATGAGGCATTTACCACCAGGCTTCAAGTGATTCTTAATTTGTTTGAGCACAAAGAGCTGGTCGTGACGGTTGTCCAAGTGGTGAATGACGGCTATACAAAAAATATAGTCAAATGGGGGGAGATCTTTCCAGGCATCAGGTTTGGTAATGTCTGCTTCTAGAAAATGAGCCTTGGGGTGATTATTAACGGCTTTTTCAAGGAGAACGGTGGAGAAGTCTATGCCGGTATAGTCTATATTTTTTGGCAATCCAAGCAGAAGTCGGCCGTTGCCACAGCCGACATCAAGGACGGTGGCGTATGTTGGTACTTCTGCCAGAAAAGGTTTGAGATCAGGCCAAATATAGCCACGGGAGGCGGAGAAATTGCTACCGATCTCGTTGTAAGTGTCTTTGACGGACATAAGTAATTTTACACCCCGCAGGCAGGCTAGCCCTATAGCTTGATTATTGGGCTTAAATAGTTTA
>Ga0075783_151_pt1 | contig 5475 bp, 5 predicted proteins | sample RifGroC1_FD_68447 | JGI IMG/M metagenome (GOLD analysis project Ga0075783, IMG submission 68447) | Microgenomates bacterium GW2011_GWC1_44_9 | reverse complement strand
TGATCTATTTAATATATCGAAGAGATATTTTGTCGTAAATCCTTTCTCTGTAATATCTGGTACGGTCTTTCGGGTATATTTTTCGTACTCTTTAAAGTTTATTATTTTCATCCATCCAAAAACCCGCATGTCGTTGAAAAAGAGTTTGGTTCCATCATCAAAGTTCCAGATCACCCTAGTATGTTTACTTGGAAGCTGATTAACCCAGTCAGGACTTGGGTGACCTCCCAGAATTCGCTTTTCTCCATTTACATAGATTAGTTGCCCGGTCATCTTCAAGTGGACAATCACAATATCTGGTTGATTTTCAAACAGAACTTCAAGAATCTTTGACTTTCTCTCAATCGATTGGATCTTCCATCCCCTCATGGCGGTTGGATCACCAGAAAAACTCTTCTCTCTAAGAACCTCTATCTCCTTAATGATTTTTCCACGAAGAACTTTGTTTAGCTGATTACGTATTGTTTCGACTTCCGGCAACTCAGGCATATTACAATACCTTCCTGGGTGTAAACAATATCCAGCCAGCGGAAATAAAACACAAAACCCCAATCGTCACAAAAAGGAAAGTAAATCCTAACCCACTTACTATAAATCCACCAATCAACGTTCCCAACGCCATCACTAGATTGGCGATTAGAGACCAGTCTGAATATTCTAAAACTTCTTCCTTCTTTATCGTGTGCTTGGCAAATAGTGCCCCGAAAATTGGAGTGCCCAAAGCATCACCCAAACCAAATAGAACTTGAAGCAAGATCAACAACAAAGCATTGTTGACAAAAATAAGAGATAACGCCGTTGAGACACTAACCAGCAAAACTCCCCCTCCAATACCTTGAACATAAACAGCATAAAGCGGACCCAATAGAAGAGCCGCGAACATATATATCGCATTGCTGATAAAAAGTACCTTTAGAGCCAAATTATTTCTCATCAATCACTATCTTACCAACTATTTTCTTTACCCCCTCTTCAAACTTCTCTCTTGAAAACTTCCTTGCTTGTTTTATGAGTTCTTTCTTATTCCACCGCAGCTTCTCAAATCTTCTAATGGCTTTTTCCAAGGTTACTTCATCTGTTCCTTCTATCAATATTCCGGTTACTCCGTCGACAACAGTCTCCTTAAACCCCCCTCCGTTATACGCGATTACGGGAGTTCCGGAAGCCATTGCCTCTACCGGAGTTATTCCAAAATCTTCCTCTTTGGCTAGAGCAATAAAACCTTTTGCTTTTGCGTATAGTGTCAGCAGCTGTCGATCACTCACCCTCCCCAACAGTTCAACTCCTCCTATCTTTTCCAACTCTCGTTTCACCTGTGAAAACCCTACAGCTTCTCCAACAATGTAAAGTCTAAACCCAGAATGTTTCGCTGCTCTGGCTGCCTCAACCAAACCTTTGGCCCCAACAAGCCTAGACACAATTAAAAAGTAATCTTTTTTATTTATTTTTTTATTTCGCTCAACGATTTTTTCAACTTCCACTGGAGGGTAAACAACCTCCGATTCTTTTCTGTAATACTTTTGAACTCGCCTCTGAACATTTTTCGAATTAACTACCCATTTATCCACTCTTTGCGCCGACCAAAAATCAAAAATCCTCAATAAATGATTCACTATCACAGCATAAACTCTCACTATCCAAAATCTTTGCAGATTTATACTGGTTTCATAACCATACAAAAAACGTGGCGGGGTATGACAATACGCAATTATCTTTGTTTTAGGACTGACTTTAAAACCTCGTGCAAAATAAGCTGAACAAGAAGTTATTACCAAATCGTACTCAGATAAATCCAAAGACCTCCATATTAGAGGCACCAAGAATCTAAGCGGACTATATAAGTTCCAGTATTTTATTAGAAAAGCCCACGGACTTTCAACTATTTTTCTATCCAAAAATTCTTTATCGCAGCTGGATCCTTTAACTCTAAAGGCAGTGTAAATTGGAGCATTTGGATACATATCTGCCAAAACCCGCAGAACCCTCTCGGCTCCGCCAAACTCATTAATATAGTCGTGGACTAGTGCTACTTTCATATAAAAATATCCTTAACATCTTTCTCAAAAGAATCACCGGGAAGCTTATTAATCAGACTTTTGAAGTTCAGTTCCTCAAACAATAATGTCACCTTAGTCTTGTCATAGTTTGCAAGCAAGCAATCTTCCCAAACAAGTTTAAGCGGGACATGCTGGTCAATCTCCGCTAAATGGTAGCTTTTTTCTGCCATTTCCTTATCAGCTAACATCAAACTTCGCGTCCTAGGTGATATTTGTGTGTCCTCAATGTTCTTATATATATTATGCAAATCACCATATATTTGAATCAGTTTCGTAGCGGTTACTTTTCCAACTCCTTTAACTCCCGGTATATTATCTGAAGCGTCCCCCATCAAACTTTTCAGATCAATTATTTGCCTAGGGTTCAACCCATAAACCTCTTTGACTTTATCTTCATCAAAGACAACCGACTGGGCATGGTGGTTTTGAATAGGTAAATACACAACAACTTTCTTCTCTTTAATTAATTGAAGCGAATCTCGGTCCCCTGTTACGATTACCACTTGAACATCTTCTTCTTCCGATGCTATTCGGGATATTGTTCCAATAATATCATCCGCCTCATAACCTTCAATTCCATATTGAGGAATGTTCAACTTCTCAACTACTTCTTTCGTCCTGTCTATCTGAGACGCCAGCTCTTCATCCATGGGCCCTCGATTAGCTTTATACTCGTCATATTCTTGCTTTCTAAAAGTCGGACCTTCTAGATCCCATGCCACCGCAACGTGTGTTGGAGAAAGCTTATCTATGACGGACAATAGCATTGTCGTAAATCCATATACTGCATTTATCAATTCACCCTTAGGAGTCGAAAGAGGGGGGTATGCATGATAAGCTCTGTGGAGCAAGGCATTTCCGTCAATCAATATTATCTTCCTCATTTTTCATCAAATGTTGCCTTAGGCTTACCTGCCAATTCTTCAAATATTTCCTGTTCCATGGTTTCTACTAGTACCAACTTCAGCGATATCTTATCCAATACTTTTCTATTTTGTTTCAATACTTTTTCGGCGAGTTTATACGCTTCGTCTATTTTCTTTTTTATTTCCAAGTCTACTTTGCTTTGCATATCTTCAGACAACTTGATTGGATCTCCAAATGAATAGCCCCAAACATTGCTCTCGACCATCTGCCCCAGAGCCACCGGCCCCAAAGAGCTCATGCCAAAATCTACCACCATTCTTCGTGCCAGCATCGTAGCCCTCTCAATGTCGCTCGAGGCTCCGGCAGTCAACTCGTTAAAAACAATTTTTTCAGCCGCTCTGCCCCCAAGCATCATGGCCATTTCGTGATTGAGTTCAGACTCTGTTTGCTGAAACTTATCCGTCTTCGGCCGGCTCATTGTAAAACCCAGTGCCATCCCTCTCGATACAATACTCACTCTATGAATAGGATCTGTTCCCGGAAGCATATGTCCTACCAGGGCGTGCCCCACTTCATGGTATGCTGTCATTTTTTTCTCCAGTTTTGATTGAAGTCTTTTTTTCTCAGGTCCCATCTTCACTTTTAAAGCAGCTTCTTCAATGTCAGCCATAATAATTTCTTTTCTATTTTCTCTCGCCGCCAAGATAGCCGCTTCATTTAGCATATTTTCGATGTCGGCACCGGAAAATCCAACAGTTCTCTCTGCCACTTTGTCCCAGTTAAGTCCTTTTGCAAAAGGTTTTCCTTTTTTGTGAATCTCCACAATTGCCTTTCTACCTGCAATATCAGGCAAATCCAAAGTCACCCTCCGGTCAAACCTCCCCGGGCGCACCAGGGCGGGATCCAAGACATCTGGTCTGTTCGTCGCCGCAATTACGATCACATTATCATATTGAGTAAAGCCATCCATTTCTACTAAGATCTGGTTTAGGGTTTGCTCTCTTTCATCATGTCCTCCAAAACCACCACTCGCCCCTCTGGTTCTGCCTATGGCATCAATTTCATCAATGAAAATAATTGATGGGGCAGCTTTCTTGGCTGTATCGAACAAATCCCGAACCCGGCTGGCTCCTACTCCCACCAACATCTCCATAAATTCAGATCCGGCCATTGAAAAGAAGGGCACTCCGGCTTCTCCTGCCACCGCTCTCGCCAGTAGTGTTTTTCCGACCCCAGCCGGTCCGGTAAGTAACACTCCCTTTGGAGTTCTCGCTCCCAAGTCACGATATTTTTTGGGGTTTTTCAAGAAGTCCACCACTTCCTCTAATTCTTTCTTTGCCTCATCTACTCCCGCCACGTCTGCAAACTTAATATTCTGTTTTCCTTTTGCAAACAACCTGGCTTTACTTTTTCCTATTCCAAACATATCACCTCCCCCTCCCTGCCTACGCATCAAATAAAACATCAAAACTCCAAAACCTAAGATGGGTAAAACCAAAGACATAATATTCCAGAAGGCGTTAATAAAATCCTGAGAAACCACTTCCACCCTTACCTTACTCTCGTCAATCCCCGCTTTCTGTAATTGATCCATAAAGCTCGACCCCTCTTCCTTTCTGGATGTACCAACAGCCTGATTCCCTTCAGCATCTTTCGGATATAAAAGTATTAGTTCTTCCCCTCTAATCTGGACCGATTCCACCTTTCCCTCTTTTATTTCTGCGATTGCTGTAGATAACGGCAGTTCTTTAAATATCCCTGTCGACCCTAACAGTAACTTGATCAAACTAGGCAAGAATAAAAACACAATCAATACCCAGATCAGTATCCTTCTCAAGTTAAGATTAAATTTAAATTCAAGTTTTTTGATCTGTGGTTTTTGTTGTTGCATATAATCCTCCTATCTTATCACCGTTCCAGGCTTAAGACTCTCCGGTAAAAATAATAAACAAGGTCGTTCTCCGGTATCGGCCATAATACACATCCCCTGACTCTCCTCACCCTGTCCTAAGCCTGCCGAAGGATCTCCCATTTTTTTTGGTTCCAGGTTAATGACCACCGGAATACTTTTTCCTATTAAATCCTCTGGCAGATACCACTTTCTTATTCCTGAAAACAATACCCTTGATCCAATTTCCTCACCCAAATCAACTTCATATCTTACAAGTTTTTGACTCCATTCCGGCAAACTCGCCCCAATTACCTTACCCACCCTTATATCCAATTTGTCGAAATCTCCATAATTAATCGTCAGTTTCACTTCTTGTTCAGACTATTTATTATTCCAATGGTCTCGTAAACTTCTCTTAAGGTTTGGTTAGCCACATTAGCTGCTTCCTCTGCCCCTTTTCTCAGTATCCTCCGTGTCATTTCTTCGTCTGCTTTTAAGGTATTTCTTCTCTCCCTAGCGTCTTTAAAAGTTCTCTTATGAGCAGCAAAAAGTCTTTCCTTCACCTCCACGTCGCCCACCGTCCCTTTTACATACCTTTCCTTCAGCTCACTCACTTCGGCTTTATCGTCATTTAGCAAATCATGGAAAATAAAGATCGGA
>Ga0075783_145_pt1 | contig 6073 bp, 7 predicted proteins | sample RifGroC1_FD_68447 | JGI IMG/M metagenome (GOLD analysis project Ga0075783, IMG submission 68447) | Microgenomates bacterium GW2011_GWC1_44_9 | reverse complement strand
GAAAATGGTGGGATACTGGCGAGGAGGGGAGAGGGACCTATAAGATAACACCCTATAATTATTATAATATGTTATAGGACTGAATAGTTTTCACGGAAACCGATAGTTTTCACGATACTTAGCAAATGTTGTGGATAACTGCTAGGTGATAGGGATTGATATGGTCAATGGGTAGGTCTAGCCTTAGCAGGAGAGCTGGGTCCATAGGAGAGGAGAAATAATGAATTAAATAAATAATGGCTATTAATAGAATTTACTTGTTAGTGTAAGAAGGAGATAGAAGTGGCGGGACAGTGTTGTGCTATTCCCTATTTAGGGCAACAGGAAGGGTAGAAGAGAATGATTTACTATACGTCGCACAATAATACTTTTGCGACGTATCTCGTAAATCAGTGCCTGAGGGAAAGAGCCTTTATATTCCGCATGATTGTGTAGATAATCCCGAAACTTGTGGCGGCTATGTTCTCCGGGCTCTGGATGCACCTATTCTTTCCGGATTAGCCTGGCCAGCCTCAAATTTGGCTTTTCTGTAGAAAAACCCGAATCCTTTTCCGCAAATGCTGCGTTTTAGCTTTGGGCGGATATATCAAGGTATTTATTCAATGATTACTTACCCGTAAATAGTTCCAGAAGCCGTTCTGGGGGCATTCTACGGGCCCGATTATTTTACCCTTTAGCCATCAAAAACCGCCTAGATGGCGGGGTTTAGCAGCGACATTGAAAATTTGCATTTGATAATTTCAATAAGTTTCTTGGCGTTTTCTTCTGTCTTGATTGGATCGAAAATATCCTGGTGATACTTCAGTGCAAAAATCAAATTTCGGCTCTTGAAGTCCACACTTGTGGGGTCCTCTTTGGGCGGGATTTCAGTCTGGCTGGCTTCAATGATAATCGTGGCAACTTGATCGAGTGTTAATGCCATCTTTACTCCTTTGGAAAAGTTCAAATTTAATGATTATTATATAGGATGGTCATTGGAAAACAAGCCCCTCTCCCCTATTCGCCACTTCCCTATTATTTTTCACAGCGTGAAAATATATTTATTTAAATAATGCGGACGCATCTATCTATGAAATTCTTTAGAAGCCTTTTTGGGGGCATTCTGCGGGTATCTGGGCTCGTTTTGGTGTGGCCTGTGAGACTGGATTAGAGGCTTTCTCTGATTTTGGCGATTTCGTTCTTGCGAAAACCGAAGTCCGACCAGGTTTTTATATTTTCTGCTGGTTGAAGGTCATTTTCAGCCAGTCTAAGCCATTCACTGATTTTTTCCTTATACGTCTCTAATTTTCCTAGTTTGATCAAGGTTCTACATAAGTTGATAAGTAACCCGGATCTCCATATCGCCCAAGTGGTGTAATCTTTTTCTTTTAACTGACGACCTTCATCTGCCTTATCGTAATTTTGGTAGAGTTTTTCGGCCATTAAGATGGCCTGTTCGGTATTTCCTAAATGTAGTTCGTCAATAATCAAAAAACCTTCATATTCAAATCCCATGGCTCTATTGTTTGGATATTTGGGGTCTATATGCACTTTGGTGGTGGCCTCTTTGTAAAAGTCAGCGGCTATGTGATATTTTTTTTCATAGTCAGAAATCCTCCCCAAAAATCTGGCCAGTCGGGATTCCCAGTGAGTCAGATCGTTAGCTTTGAGGTACGTTTCGGCTTGTCTAACTACCTGCTTCATTCCTACCAGGTGGATATCATCGTGGGTATCCATGTAATAGTGTTGATGGATAAGAGCCTCTTCGAGAAATAGCTCAAAGACTTCGTCTTTCAGACCATTTTCCATCGCAAACTCTCTTAATAGTTTTGTGTCGGCAAGGGCCTCTTCTTGGCGGACAGCATCTTCGCGCTTCCGGGAGGTAGCCATCCTCAGTTCGGGGAAGTTCAGAACATTTATGGTTTCTTTGGTGATCATAAGTAGATTATTGCACATTAAAAAAACCCTTCTGTGGAAGGGTTTTGAGTGTTAATCAGGAAAGGAGTCTAGGGCGTTGTTCTGGTCGCTGATGGAATACCATTTGCTGGTAGCAGTTTCGCCGCAGTGCTGACAGGTATAGCGGAGAAAACAGTCGAGTCCGGTACGGCATTCAAATATATTAAAACACTGACCTAGGTAAGTGCAGTCTCGATCGTTTTCAGTTATAACAAATGGCGTACCTACCGATAGGTTGGGAATTTTAGATATTTGACCGGTGTCAGGATTGGTATATTCTCCACCGTTTAGAATGAAATTGAAGTCGTCCGTTCTCATGTTGACACACCCCCCAGTGCTATTGGTGGGACACCCATAGACACCCTCAATGTTCCATGGAGCGGCATGGAGATACCAATTACTGTAAGACAGTTTCCAGGCAAAGTTATGGGAGAAAAAGGTAGTAGCTTCTCCGCCGCTTGGTCTGAGAAATGTTGTCGGCCGGTCAATTGCGATGAAATAAAAACCGTTTGGAGTGTTGTTGTCGCTACCTCTTACGCAAAACCAAGCGATGACTTCGATAGTGGTTTTGTCTTGATAAAGAAGATACAATTTTTGAAACCCTCTTGAGTCAAATTCTTTGGAAAGCTTCAGCCAGTAGCCGGTAAATTCTATTCCACCGATATCAGGTACCGGAGTTGGGGTTGCTGTGGCAGTGGGAAGAAGTGTTGGGGTGAGGGTTGGCGCGACTGTAGGGTAGATTGTTGCTGTTTGCGGTACGTATGTAGTAGCAGATTGAGTTACCGGTGGGGTGGTGTGAGCAGAGTTGCATGAGACGATAAACAAAACGACAACAATATAAATATACCTAAGGCGCATCCGACCTCCTTTTTAAACTGCAAAGATAGGCCATATTGTATCACCCAATATGGACCATATGATACTGGTGGCTATTTAGATTATGCCCTGCAAGGATGGTCCTTGTATGGCACTCCTTGATACGATGTTACCTAGTTAAGTAATTTTTTATCCATCTCGCCGAGTTTTTCGCCAAGAATTCTACTGGGATTAGTTGCCACATCTTCAATTAAATCTAAATTACCAGTCCTGTCAATGAAACTGAAAAAAGGTTGTACTATTGGCTTTCTAGTTACTGTGTCGTAAAGAAAGGCAACCCCATAAATTCTGTCGGAAACATTTTTTTCTCCAAGAGTAGGAACTCCGTGCAGTTGTTCTTCCGCGATATGCAATTCAAGCTCTTCCCTCGTATCTTCTGCTGGCTCTGTGTCGTGATGCCAGTGTGAATGGTCGTTTGCTCGCTTGATTATCATAGGATATAGATGAGGGTTGCGTGTGGCGATAATCCATCTGGGCTTAAGAAATGTGTCTTTTGCAGAGATAGTTAAAGCATCTTTTAGCAGAGCATTGATTTTGTCTGAATCTACCTTCCCCCCCACGCTCCAGGCGCCTCGTTTTTCGTACTGCATGGCTGTGACAAATTTCTCTTCCAGATCATATTGCAGTTTTTCAAGGCTTGAAAAAACATCTTCTTGTTGGGGTTTTTCCATATGACTATTATAGTGGCGACAGTGGTTTCAAAGTGAATTCTTGGAGTTTCTTGACTATGTTAAGGTCGGAGTCTCCCCTCTTCTCTATCCGGTAGCCGTCGGTAGAGCTAAAGGTGTAAGCTTTGATGAAGCATTCAGGCTTTAAGGTTTTGATGGTGGTCCCATCAAGATTTATGGTAACTGTGTCGGTGAGAGGATCGCAGATATGATCTTCAATAAGAACATCTTTTTCGGCGAAAGCAACTTTCACTTCCCTAACATTAATGAATTCATGTTCTTTTTCATCTGTAATTTGGAATCCATTTTTCAGCATTAAGTCTCTGAGGGTACTCCATTTTTCTTCCATATAAATGTCATCAACCAGAAGGTCGATATCGTCAAAATCCCGAAAATTTCCAAGATAGACTGATACTCCAAGCGAGCCATATAGGATAGTGTCAATTCCGTTGTCACTCAAAAATTTATTGATCTGTTGATAATCTTTTATAGTCACCGTCATAGTCAAAATTATAGCTCAGCAAAAGAAATCGTGCTCGATATTGAGAATTAATTACCGGCAAGGATGGTTCAACAATCATCCTCTAACCATTTGTTGATCATGTGCGTAATACTTCCAATTGGAACCTGATTATTGCTTTTTTTCATGCCTATATCTGGTAATTGATCTGATGGTCTATATGTCTTTGTCACTTCGTAGTCGTTCTCTCTGCTAAAACCTCTCTTTCCATTGGGTCGATATAACTCAAGCCATAGCCATCTTGAAACAAGCATTTCACTTATTAAATCTTGAGCTACTCCACTTTCCCCAAGTTTATCTTCAATCAACGATTTGTTTGCGTCAGTTTCCACTCTTTTTAAATCACCATATTTATTGGCACATCCCTGCATCAACAAATCATTTATTTTCTCCAATGCCCCACCAATTCCCTTTCCCTTTTGGCATACCACCGAATACGATGTCTTTGCCTCCACAAACCCCTCTTCCAGATAGCCTTCTACGTGTGCTCCTGTATATCCAACAATCGCTCCATTTTGAACAGCAAATAGATACCATCCGTCCAGTTCATATGGGGCGTTCTGTCTCATCACCTTTTTATAAACCAATATTGTTAGTTTCTTACCCTCTCTGTCAACCGTCTCGTATTTGTTTTCACCCTCAACCTCAAAGTGCCTGAAGCCTTCTGGGTTCATTCTTCCGCTAACCAGGTTCATTTCATCACGAAAAACACTTCTATCGAATTCTTCACCTTTTGAGGTGTGTTCCTTGCCGCGCATGGCAGTATTATACCTCGGTGATCCTGAGCTGAGGAAAAGTGTGCGTGGCGCTGGTGGTACAATGTGGGCATGGATAGACTGGCTGGAGTTATCAATTTGTTTTTTACCCGGATGATTTAAGACGGGTAAAAATTGTTGTTTGAATACCCGTCGAAGAGGCGGTTTTTTATTATCAAAATCATATGACCGAAAAAGGAAAACAATACTGGAATGACCAGGCGTATAGCTGGGGAGACTCGCGCGGTTTGGGAGACCTAGCGGGAGAAGTTAGGAAGTGTATTAGAAGAGAGTTGGAACTGTTTTTGCCATTTGAAGGAGATTTAATTCTGAATCTAGGAGCCGGTAATGATATTGACAGTTTAAATATGTGGGACATGAGAAAAGTGGTGTCCTTGGATTATGCGAGAAATATGCTGAAGGGCAATAAGTTAGCAGTGGAAGCCGACTTGCGGAACAACCTTCCTTTTTTATCGGAATCTGTTGGTATGGTTTGCTCTTTCTTTTTGATGAGATATCTCACCCTGCATGAGCAACAAAAATTAATTGTAGAATCATCTAGAGTTTTAAGGCAGGGAGGTATTTTGGTAATCATTGATGTGCCGGATAACCACCATGTTTGTCAGGTGGAAAAATTTGATCCGTTGTTTTTGGGACCAGTACTCGAAAATATAGGAATGAAAATTATTAAAATAGATGTTGAAGAAAGAAACTTTGGGAAATATATTAGTACCGGTTTTGGAGGTTGGTACGAAAATGGGAGTTACAAAATTGGGACTTTGGTGGCGATGAAGCTTTAAAAGATTTCGGAGAAGACCAGAGCCAAAACGACAAGGGTGATGAGCCCGAAGGTTCCAGTAGTTTGGAGAAAATGCTTTACTGCCTGTTGTTTTTTACCGGCGATCAAAAGTTGGATGGGTTCGAAAACGAATAGATAACCCATGATTGCGGCAGATAAAGTAAATAGTGATATGAACAGTACCGGTGCAAAAAAAGTGTCAGGTTTGTTGGCGAGCCTTCCTCCGAAGGTCATCACCATTGACACAATAAATATGTAGACTGAGGCCAACAAACCGTTCAGGACTGGTTTTTTGTTCATATTTCTATTATATCCCGCTTGGCAAGTAGGTGTGGTAAATGGATACAAAAACCCCGCCAGGACGACGGGGAGCACCTTGGCTATAGAAGACCATAGACCTCGTTCCAAACACCTTTCACTCGTTGAAACCAGCAGCCAACTCTTTGATCTCTTTTGGTCATTTTCTGCATAATTTCAATGATAGATGTCTCGGCAGTAGCCACTGTTGAGGCTAAAGTAT
>Ga0075783_158_pt1 | contig 6272 bp, 10 predicted proteins | sample RifGroC1_FD_68447 | JGI IMG/M metagenome (GOLD analysis project Ga0075783, IMG submission 68447) | Microgenomates bacterium GW2011_GWC1_44_9 | reverse complement strand
GCGTGAGGCACTAGTACCGTAAATGGTCTTTCGGCAAGAGGAAGCTCGTTTATCAAAATTTTGGTGGTCAAGGGAGAAGGTTTTTTGACTTCGCCGGATTCTTCCCTAGCATCTTCTTGGCTTCATCCCCCATCGCCAAAATTACCTTTGTCTTCATGTGTCTGGCCACCACCGACGGCTGACGAATGACCACCCCCTTACCTCGGACATGAACCACCACGTTGGCCGTACCCAAATCAATCCCCACATCCAGAGTAGCGAGCCTCCACAATTTTTCAAACATGATAATTCAAAGTAGTCATAATGTTTCGTAATTACGTCAGCACCTTGGCAACAAATTCAGTAGGCGTCTGTAAGTCTAAGCTTAAGTGTAAACGACGGTGATTGTAGTAGTTTAAGTACTTCTTTAGTTCTTTCTGAATTGTTAGTTCACTCGGATATTTGCCTCTAAAACATTCATCCTGCAAACTTCTGTTAAAGCGTTCAATATGAGCATTGTCATTAGGTTTCCTAATTCGAGAATGCCTTAGAGCCACACTGGCTCTTCCCAGTTCTGCTTGAAAACCATCTCTAAACTCCGGCCCGTTGTCTGTTTGTACCATGTCAAACTTGAATCCAAAGACTTTTTGAGCTTTCATGACTACAGCAAAGCTGTATTTCTGTAAAAGATGGTCGTGATACTCCACGTAAGCCAGGCGGGTAAAAGTGTCAATCAAAGTGTAAATGTAGAAACGAGTGTAATCTGGCCTCACAACGTGGATGGTATCTACTTGCACCAAGTCTCCAGGAGAAAGAGAGGCTGGTCTTGGTAATGGCGTGTACCACTTAGTTTGTTTCTTCTTTCTGATTAGCTTTTCTCGTCTCAACGTCCTCTCAACCGAAGAAAGACTAACAATTAAACCTTCACGTTTTAGGTGTTCGTGAATGATCGGAGCACATCTACCACGAAGCTTCTCACGAAGCTCAACAATCCGGGAGACAATCTCTGGCTTCAATTCGTTTGGGTGGTGATGTGGTGCTGAAGACAGTGTCCAAAGGTAAGTATTACCATTTAGGTGTCGTTTCTTGGCTTTTTGAAGCCATTTCCAAACAGTAGATCGATGAACTCCATATTTAATGGCTGCTTGAGAAACTGTTAATCTTCCCCAGACAACATCATTTCGTGCCTTCATCCTTGCATTAGGAGCAAAAGGATTGCTAGTATATGGCATAGGTAGGTGTCTAATTACTAAAGTTGTTTCAAACTTAGTCTGACACCTACCTTTTGGTTAGGTCAATCTGTTGCCAAGCTTCTGACGTATTGCGAGTTTATCCCATAACTTGACATTTAGCCTCAGTTGTGATACTATCCTTAAATCTCGTGCGTCACTTCGAGCACACTAAAATCTTTTTCCCAAGCCCCTAGCCAATTGCTTGCGGGTTTAGGATCCATTAAGGAGCCCCAAGATGAAAAAGTTCAAGCTCGTTGCATTTTCTGTTGTAGTCATCACCACAATGCTTCTCTCCGCCTGCGGTACGGCTGACTTTTCGAACCCAGAGGTTCAACCCGCTGAGCAGATTTTCGCTCCCGGTGATACCAATACCGGCGGCAGTGTCGAACCGGCGTTTACAGACGCACGTCCCACCCTGCGTGACCAATATGAAAAGTGTATTAATTCAATCGACTTAACCACTCCGGAAATGGAAGTTTTTCTTCCGGAAACCCTCTATGGCGGCGAAGCAGCACTGCTGTGGAAATGCGGTGAACCAGTAGTGGCTGGTGGCGAAGTACTGTTTCTTGTAGGCATCGAATTTATCACAAAGATTACACCTACAAAGGCGGACGATGTCACCATCCACGGCATTGTGTTTGTAAAGTCCGCCGGCAAGTTCTTCATCCTTCTTGCTGGTGCCTATGCAGCCGCTTACGCTGCCGGTCAGGTTGATACGACCACGGCAATTGGCCTCGAAGGGACAAGTGGCCTTCCATGGGAGAGCCATACAGACCCCACCCACAACCCCAACAAATTGGGGTCATTGGCCCGGACCCTGATCGCAGCCGCCATGGGGTTGTTTACTGCTACAGGCGGTCCCGGACCAGAACACAAATGTGGTGTGGTCAAGAACACTGCCGGCATGGTGATCCGGGCGTTCATTTGGATTGCCGACGCTACTCTCCCGGAAGGGGGTTACACCGCCTGGTACTTCGTCAATTCGAATCGCGGACCCTGGGGTGGTGCGTATCCAAAAACTCAGGCTGACTTTGAGACAGCCATGAACCGCAATGACCACCCAGAGTGGTCGTCTGAGTCCACAAACTGCGACGATCCGAACTTCCCCAGCCCACCAACTTACTTGCAGGCTGGGCAATAGGAAATCTAAGCGCTTCGTACTTAACGAAGCGCTTTTTTGTCTTGACAAATATGTATAGTTATGATATATTACAGGTTATCTCGAAAGAGATTTTTGAAATTTTGTAAGGCCCGCCCTTGTAGCTCAACGGATTAGAGCACCAGCTTGCGGAGCTGGGAATAGGGGTTCGATTCCCTTCAGGGGCACTTGCCCGCCAGCGGAGTTGGCCTGCATTTTTGCAGGAACGGCTTTGGTTGGCGGGCATTCCTTTCAAACCAATCCCGGTAATTTATTACCGGGATTTTTCTTTTCTCTGCTAAACTATCTCCATGTCCTCGAAAGAAAAAGTTATCCCGCAAAATGGCTTTAAGACCATAAACTTTATCCAGTTTAGTTTCTACACTCTTTTCTTTGTCACCCCCCTACTTCTTTGGCCATTTACCTCCGAAGTATTTGAGTTTAACAAGATGATGTTTGTCTATGCCATGACTATCATCATTGCCGCCGCTTGGGCCATCCGCTCCTTTCAAGAAAAAAAGTTTGAAATTGCCCGCACACCACTTGACCTTCCCCTCATGTTGTTCCTCACCTCCCAAATCGCCTCCACTATATTTAGCATCGACCGGCATACCAGCCTCTGGGGCTATTACTCCCGCTTTCATGGTGGTCTAGTGTCTACCCTCTGTTACGTCATTCTTTTCTACGCCCTCGTGACCCACTTTAGTGGACAGGCCAAAGCCGTCCGCAATCTTTTGTACACGATTCTCGCTACCGCCGCCATCACCAGTTTTTATGCTTTGCTCGAAAGAATGGGGATAGATAAACATATCTGGGTCCAAGATGTCCAAAACCGTGTCTTCTCCACCCTGGGACAACCCAACTGGCTCTCGGCTTATCTCGTCGCCATCCTCCCCCTTTCCTTATTTGGAGCCATGAACACCAAAAACTTAAACCTTCGTCTACTGAATATTTTTCTCTCTCTTCTCTTTCTCACCGCCATCATCTTTACCCGCTCACAGTCCGGCATTGGCGCCATGGCGGTCGTCTTGATTGCCTTCGCCATCATTGCTTCTGTTCAAAAAAAACAAATTAAAATCCTCCTGGGTCTTGCAGTCCTACTCGCTGCTATTCTCTTTGTAAAAAGCGCTGCGGTCGCTTGAGCTTGGCAAAAAGTATCCTTTTTTTGGTACCGGAGTCGAACCCTTTGGCTACTCGTATTACTGGGCCCGTCCCGCCGCTCACAATCTGACTTCGGAGGCCGACTTCCTTTACAACAAAGCTCACAATGAATATTTAAATTTCCTCGCCACCACCGGCTTTCTCGGCCTAGCCGCCTATCTCTTCCTCATCGGTTCAATTATTTCTATTTTTACCAAGAAAACAAGCTCCGTCATTCCGACCGAGCAAATGCGAGTGGAGGAATCTCACACCATCAATTCTCCATACTTAGCTCAACCCCTTCTTCTCGGTTTCATCAGTATCCTCATCACCAATTACTTCGGCTTTTCCGTGGTCAATGTCGCCCTATTCTTCTTTCTTTTTCCCGCCATCTTTCTTTCTCATCTAGGAACAAACAAAATTATTTCTAAAAAAATAAATCTAAACCAGAGTTTAGGTATTTTGCTCGTTTTAGGTACTGCCTGGAGGACGGAGTAATCTTTCTAAAGACTTATTAGCCGTCAAACTTAACCCCAAAGAGCCACTCTACCTTGCCCAACTCGGCAACATTCAGGCTATGGTCGCCACCCAAATCATCGACCCACAAATAAAAGAAATGACGGCCTCAACTTCCGCCGATCTAAGGGAAAAAGCAAACTCCTACCTTACCCAGTACACCAAAGATGCCTTAGAAAATGTCAACAAGGCGGTATCCATGAATAAATTCAATCTAAATCTTCTAAAAACCAAGGCCCGGACAGAACTGACACTCGCCTCCCTCGACCCAAAGTACAATCTAGAGGCCATTCAAACTATGTTAAAGCTCACAGAGCTTTCTCCTACCGAAGCCTCCAACTACTACAACATCGGTATTCTCTACACCAGTATCGACAAAAACGACGAAGCCAAATTGGCCTTCCAAAAAGCCATTGAACTAAAGCCAGACTACCAAGCCGCCAAGGACAGGCTAAATTTGCTGAAATAAAAAAGATCCCCTCACTGAGAGGGGACCACGGTAACTTTATGTGTCCACATCTGGACACAGGCCACCGCCGTTACTTCATGGCCATTCACGATCGAAGTAAAGGTAAAAGAAACAATGTCATATCTCCCACAAGGAGAGGACAGATCATGCAAATAGACATTTGTTCTTTCACCCATTTTCACCCCCTCATGCTGCGTACTCAATATCTGGTTCACATACCCAGATTCGATTGTCTTGGCATCCAGGTAAACAAAACCATAGACGAGAGCAAAAATCACCAATGCCAACGGTAATAACATGGCCTTCGTTTTAAACATGCTAACCTCCTAGTTTATCTAAGATACCGTATCATATCCTAGAATTAGCAATAGGTACGTAATCCATTCATTCCCAGTTTACGAGGTTGTAGGCCGCTGACCAGCGAAGTATACCCCACACAAAAAGCGCAGCCAACGCAGTAAAGATCCTGGCCGGCAGATAAGCCAGTGTGAACCCACATATTAATAACCAAGATATCATCTGACAATAAAACCATAAATCAAGAACCAACTTCTTGGTCACTCTGGGATCTCCACCCGCATAGGTGAGTGAGTACCGAATAACAAAAAAATCGACACCAGCTAACAGAAACCACAAGGGAGCGCCGATCCACGCGGGAATTGAGACTAACACTGCCGCCAGCCAGATGAACCAAAGATTAAGTGCCCAATAGAATGAAAAAGTAATCAGAGTCCAAAATCTTTGTTGATTGGACATCAACCCTCCACTATAAGAAATATGAACGAAGTTAACGAGCCCCTCGAGTATACCATGAAACTGGCCAAATAAACCTTATAGGCCTGTGATACAATATATCAATATTCCTATGAAAATCCTTGTTACACCAGACAAATTCCTCCGCCTCACGGCAAAGTCTGTCGTGGTGTACGACAAGAAGCTGGAGAAACAAATCTCCGAGATGATCAAGACCCTCAAAAGTGCCAAAGACCCTGAAGGCGTCGGGTTAGCCGCCACTCAGGTGGGAATCAATAGGCGCCTCTTCATCGTCACCCTAAGCGGCAAACCGGAAGTCTTCATCAACCCCACAATCACCAATCAAAGTAAAGCCATGCTCTCGGAAGTACACCCCAAAAAGAAGGACCGCTGGCTCGAAGGCTGTCTCTCCCTTCCCGGCATCTGGGGTTTCGTCGACAGACCATACTCTATTGAAATCGAATATCAAACCCCTCACGAAGGCAAGCTTGTCCCCCGCCATCGAAAATTTGAAGATGCGGAGTCCGCCTATGTCCTTCACGAAAACGACCATTTAGATGGTATCCTGTTCACCGACCATATCCTAAAACAAGGCGGCCAGATCTTCCGTGAAACCAAAGACGGCCTCGTCCCCATAGGTCAGATATAAAGAAAACCCCGCCAGTAGAGCGGGGTTTTTCTAAATTAACGACTGCAGCGATAAACCTTAACTGTGCTCGTTGACAACTCTGAATCAACATCACAGCGTAGGTATTTTTCGGATTCTTGCAGTGCTCCGATGTAAGAAGCTACAGGATATCCGTTTTGCCAGCTATCAACGTGAACCTCACCAGTAGTCTCATAGTGATCAGAATATACATAAACATATCCTACGGGGTTCGGAATTTCACGCACATATTCGGCTGCTGGCAAAACCTCTTCCTGTGCGACAGGGGCACAACCAATCAACATTCCCAAACAAATCAAAATCAACAAACCAACGAAAAAACGTTTCATTTTGAACCTCCAGTTTCAATTTACTAGCCCGGACATCCGAGCTATTAGT
>Ga0075783_154_pt1 | contig 6377 bp, 7 predicted proteins | sample RifGroC1_FD_68447 | JGI IMG/M metagenome (GOLD analysis project Ga0075783, IMG submission 68447) | Microgenomates bacterium GW2011_GWC1_44_9 | reverse complement strand
TCTGTGTTATTTTTCCTTTTATACATAGCAATTGTCGTGATCATTGGCATCGTGTCCTCTAGGAAAGAGACCGAGGATGATTTCATGATCGCCGAACGCAAAGTCCAGGGTGTCCAAGTCGCAGCCACCATGAGTGCCGGTTTTTTTGATGGCGCGGTTGACTATATTTGAGCAGGAGGCGCAGTCCATGCCGATAACTGGGACGGTTGTTTTGGTCATATTTCTTATTTAATTGTGATTGTTAACTGTTTTTTTGCAAGTTGAAGGAAAATTTTTCATTATTTCTTTCGTGTTCACCCATTCGAAAAAACGGACGCTGTTTTGCCAGCGCAAAACCCGTCCTGACTTGCAGCGAAAAATTCTTTGGGTACAAAGAAACCAGCTTTTTCGCTTTGCGCAATCTTTTTCTTATGGGTAGAACACTGCGAAATTCTATATAAAAAATTTTCAACTTGACTTGCACTCCCGCACTGTTGTCCGTTTTTAATGGACATTTTGAGATTTGAATTTTTCGAGGCAGCCGGAGGCACAGAAGTAGTGAGTGACGCCGTCTGTCTCGTGAGCAAAAGCAGCGGAACGTTTGGTGAGACGCATGCCGCAGACTGGATCAATGCCGATGGGTAAGAGATCAGAGATATTGGATCTCAGATCTTGGTTGAATTTGGGGTCCTGCTGATGTCTCTCAAAAAGGATTTCGCGGATAAGATCGCAGGCCTTGATAAAGTTCGAGTGGGTGACGTGGTAATAGATTTGTTTGCCAAGTTTGGTAGGACTGACGATTTTGTTTTCTCTCAAAATCTGAAGATGTTGACTGAGATTGGCTTGAGGGAGATCAAGCATTTCCTGGATCTCGGTAACCGTAAGGGAATGGTTGCGCAGTAAATGCACGATTTCCAGACGCTTTGGGTGAGAGAGCGCCTTGAGAATGTCGGAATGGAGTTCAAAAATTTGTTGGTACATATTGATTGATTTTAAAAATCTCGGTTCGGACCGCGCCAAAACCGTACTCGGACCTCCCTGGAGTACCGGGTTCCCGCCTCCGTGCGGTTGTTGGCTAGCGCTCCTGCACCATTGATTTTCAAAAGACATATTCGATATTTCGAATATATACTCATTCAATATGGAAAGCAAGGGGGTATAAAAAGAAAAAGACTCCATTGCTGGAGCTTCTTCCGATTTACTATTGCTAGTATTTCTGACTGAAAGCTTGCGCCCTCAGCTAACTTTATTTATATGATATCTATGAGAATGTGTCAAGGGGCAATTTGAAAAAGAAAAGACTCCTTGCGGAGCCTTTTCCCGAGGCGCACTTAATTAAAAGTGACTCTCGCCAAGTATTAAGTATACATGGCTAACATTATTTGTAATAAAAGCTACATCATTTGTCAAGAGGTGAATAGTGTGTAAAGATGATTGTAGTATCGATTACAAATTATTTTATTCTTTAATAAAGAAGAGAGGGGGTGAATGATAATGATGATGATGCACAAAACAGCTTATGCCTTGGTAATTGTCGGTGCACTTAACTGGGGACTGATTGCCTTGTTTGATTTTAACTTGGTGTCAGCAATCTTTGGCTCTTGGCCTGGGGTAGAAAGGTTTATCTATGTTTTGGTCGGTCTTTCCGCGGTGTATGAGGCGATGATTCATATGATGTATTGCAAATATTGCATGATGGAAATGGGAGGAATGGATAAATCGATGATGATGGCAAAGAAGAAAAAGAAGAGATAAATAAATCACTACAGCAGAACTGAGAATAAAAAAGGGAGACTCCTTGCGAAGCCTCCCTTTTTGCCCACCTCTCGGAGGGCTAGCTTACAACCTGCATTGTAGAGCTAAGTAGTAATGTAATATATGATACATAAGCTGTCAAGTCACTCCGAAACTCGAAATTCTGTAATGAAAAGCCCCACCGAGTGGTGGGGCTTTGGGAAATCAACGGACGAATTCTACACTTCTTAAGCGGACGATTTCGGCCGCGTAAGTTGTGGGAGTGTCAAGATGGGTCACGTCTTCATCCATCCAGGTCACCAGGCATCCGATGGGGAGAACCCGACAATAATTCAGGTTCTGGGCTCCCGGCATGTTCGGCCAGAATATCCGATAGGCAGAATTTGGATCGCCGGAGTAGACCGAAGCGAGACCGCTGAAGGGATTGAAGCTCAGCACGGTGCCTACAGGGGTGTTTTCTGTCGGGACAATCGACTCGACTTTGACGATTGCGAAGAAGACACGATTAAATTGGCAGAAAACTCCAACCGAATACAAGTCGCCGTTGATCGAAACGCAGACGACATTGGTTGGGAATTTGCCCGTGGCAGGCAAGTTCTTGTACGGCTGCACGTGGACTTTTTTGACGTAGACTGAGCTTTTCAGGAAATTGACCTGATTTGCTGCGCCCGCCGTCTCGAGAGCGTTCAGGGATCGGACAAATCCAGCGGGAAGCCGGGTGGCCAGAGCCTTGTCTTGAGGCTGGAGTTGATGGTCCAGCGTGAAGACGTGATGGTCTAGACTAGCTTCGATTTCGAGGATGATTTCGATATCTCCTCGTTGGAAAATACCGACAAGACCGTTGGATGGGGTCACAACCTCGCCGTTTAGCCGAAGCTCGACCCGAAGCCCAGGAATTGCCTTTGTGGCTGGATTAAGATAGATGGTCATGCAATTCTCCTTACTTCTTTTGTTATGGAAAGGTGCAAGGCGTGCCTAGACAGCACACCAGGTTTGAGAGAAGCCTATAATAGCATATTTGTGCGTGGGGGTCAAGTAACGGCATAAAAAACCCGCTGGTTAGGCGGGTGGGGGGAGGTGAGCGGGAATGATGTTTGCAACGAGGTCGAGAAAGTGTTTGCGGCTGGACTCCAGCCCGGCCAGAAAATAGATGTCGTCAGTAAAGGGGTCTTTAACTAACATGTCCCAGACTGAGCGGCATATTTTGGTAGGATTGGGAGTCGACTTACAGATCCAGTGAGTCTCGATTAGATGGTTGGCTTTATACTGATTGAGCTAAATCATATCCGGAGTGGGCTGACCAGGGCAGATAAGATGCATGGTCTGTTTGTAGGAGGTGGTCTTGAGCAAGTTGGCTCCCATGATCAAGGCTGCCGGAGTCGTAAAACCAAACATGAAGTGACTCAGATTGACGCCATTTAGATCGAATTGCAGAACCAGCCAGTCGAAGTCTTTTTGATGAAGTTCGTTCAGCAGAGTGCCGATGGTTGCGACTTCTGTGGCGATAGCGAATGAGGGTCTGGTGTGTCGTCCATTGATACTTTCGATAACTTTGGTGATGGAAGTAGGTGAAACGGAGGGGAGGAAGGGGGACCCTTCGTAAAGTAACCAATCCAGTATTATCATGAGATGTCCCTTGACCGAAAATTTGGGTACGGGTAAACCGGTTGAGATAACCTTCGGAAAAGATGATAGCTCACCCGTAAGCCGACTAGATACCAGCGTTGATCAGAAAATATTTCGAAGTTGCAGTGACGGTAAACTGGATCTGCAGCCGTGATAGGGCTGGTGGCGGTGAAGTTTACCAGCTTGTAAGCGGTGGCGAGGTGAGATTCAAGATATCCCCACAACTCTTCGAGAATTTTGCTATCGGGTGGGGGTAGGAGATCTGAAAGGATTTCTTCCGGTGGGCGATAGCTATACAGGTCAGCACCGACGATGAGAGTGGGTGGAGTAATGAGGCCAAAGAGATATTCCAGAAGATTATCTTCTGCGATATCGAACTTTTCCGCAAGCCAATCCCTCTGGTCTCTAAGGAATGTCGTGTGAATCGAACTGATGCTTCTTATCTCTTTGGCAATTGCGACGGCAGGATAAAGTTCACCTGTTACGACCAAACGGAACACTCGTAGATCCGACTTTTGGTCTACGATGGGTAAGAAGGGAGAATCTTTGTAGAGGACGGAACTGAAATTTGGATCAAACATTGATCCTCCTTGTGATTTTAAGGTTCTGATGCCTAGAATTCTGTTGATTATACAAGCTACATCAGTTTGATGGAGCGGATAGAGGTTTGGGAAATGGGAGAAAAAATAGTGGTGTAGCCGAGAGCCTTGGCTTCGGGTCTTTGATGTCCATACCGCCGGTGACATTGACAAAGACATCTTTGGTGGCCAAGGACAGGTTCAGATGTTTGGTAAGGATGGCACAAATGAGCTGGAGCCTGTTTCCCGAGATGCCCTTGGCAATACGCCGAGGGATGGGAAGCGGAGAAGAAACGGCCAGAGCTTGGATCTCGACCGTGAGTGGACGAGTACCCTCCATGATCATGGTGAGACAGGACCCGGGGGCATTTTTGACCCTGCCTTCAAGCAAAATGGAGCCTGGATCTTTGACCTCCTCCAAACCATTGCTATTCATGCGGAAAATACCTGTTTCGTCGGTGGGGCCAAAGCGATTCTTGACCGTACGGAGAAGCCGGAGAAGGTGTTGCCGGTCCCCCGAAAGCTCCAAGACAGTATCCACCATGTGCTCCAGCATTTTGGGTCCCGCTATATCCCCATCTTTGGTGACGTGACCGACGATGATCATGGGAACCGAGTTTTCTTTGGCTGCTTGGATGAGATAGGAGGCACTATCGCGAATCTGGGAAGGTGAGCCCGGGGTGGTGGGATTTACGGCTGTAAAGACTGATTGAATGGAATCGATGATGACAAGGCAGTTGGGGTCTGATTTTATTTCTTCGAGAACATTTTCAACAGTTGAGGTGTTGAGTAGCTTGATGTTATCGGTCTTCAAGGAGACTCCTTGAAGACGGGTGATGCGGGTGGCGACTTGGGCGGGGTTTTCCTCGGAACAAACGTAAATGACATTTCTTGGTGGAGTGAGATCTCTCGACTGAGCTCGAGATGACGTGGTAAGGGATGAAGATTGTTTCTGGATTGCCGCGTCGCCTTTACCTCCTCGCAATGACGTGTTTTTGGGCGCGAGAGGACTTGTTGGAGAAGAAATGGAGAGGGCGAGCTGGGTAAGGAGGGTGGACTTACCGATACCGGGCTGGCCAGCCAGTAGATACACACCGCCTTTGGTGAGACCGGGACCTAGAACCCTGTCAAATTCACCTATTCCGGTGGAAAAGGTGTAGCCTGTTTGAGACGAGAGAGCGGACCGGACGGAGAAGCTCTCGGCGGGTTTGAGAGTAATTTTGCCGCCAGACTTTGTTTTGGTGGTCTTGAGAAAAGGAGTGGCTTCGACTAAGGTGTTCCATTCGTGACAGGCGGGACACTGCCCGGACCACTTGGCAAACTCGTTACCGCAGCTATTACAGAAAAAAACAACACTTGATTTGGACATCTGAAGTGATTATAGCTGAGGACTTAGTTTGATTGAGTATATAATTTACAGAATAAATTGGACCTTAAAAAGGAGAAGAATGGAAAAACAGTCTTTGGCTAGGGATTTGTATTTTGCATCTATTTGTGCGGGGTGTGTAGCGATGGGACAACTTATTCAGCCATGGAACTATTACAGCATCTTTGTTTCAGCTTTGATGATTATTGTCTCGACAGCTTTGTATCGAGGATCTCCTGACAATGCTGAGCTTGAATTTTTTTTGGCGGGGGATTTTTGTGTTGGGATCGTGGCGATGGCTTTTGTCTGGTCGCCTTACCTAGCTTTGACCGTATTTTCAGTTTTTGTAATGTACTTTATATATTGGGTAATAGATAGCACTCCAAAGTTTAACAGGTAAACTACCTGACAGGCTCGTAGAAATTACGGGCCTTTTTTGGGGCAAAAAAAAGACCCCGCAATTGCGGAGTCTTTGAGGAAGTTAGGCTTGTACGACAGGTGTCGTGTTGCTAAAAGCATGGAGGTAGAGGATATAGAGGCCGATGTAGATGACAGCCCACCCCAACGGAAGAACTGCGAGCGAAAAGAAAATGAAAGTGATGATGAGTGTCACGACCAGCGGCTCTGACCACCATTTGCTTTTGGAGGCGATTTCGATAGTGAGAAGCGATGACATGACGGGGATCATGAAAATCTTGATGATCCACCAGATGAGCCAGCCGATGGCTTTGCCCAGCCAGAGAACACCTGGCCATACCCAGATGCAGAATATAACGATCATGGCGACGAACAAGATAATGAGCCAACCGAGGGCCGCATATATCCATAGTCCGTAGAGGAGGAGCAGGCCATATGTCCACAAAATTAGTGTTCCAACTAGTGCGAGGATAAAGACAATTACGGCTAGAAGTCCAGGATCGAGGGCTGCATAGCCACCCCACATCCATTTGGTTGTTCCAACTAGAGCTGAGTTCCAAATCCAGCTCCAAAAATCGATGAGCCAAGATCCGGAAAGGAGGATCGTGATGAATTCTGACATTTTTCTCCTTTGGGGTTTCCCCCTGAATGGTGGC
>Ga0075783_144_pt1 | contig 6628 bp, 7 predicted proteins | sample RifGroC1_FD_68447 | JGI IMG/M metagenome (GOLD analysis project Ga0075783, IMG submission 68447) | Microgenomates bacterium GW2011_GWC1_44_9 | reverse complement strand
GGTTTAGACTCACCCCTGTTCGCTCGTCGCTTACTAAGGGGCTCTCATTCGATTTCTTTTCCTTTGGGTACTTAGATATTTCAGTTCCCCAAGTTCCCGTCCTGAATAAATTCAGGGCAACCAGATAAATCTGGCTAGGTTTCCCCATTCGGACACTGCCGGATCATAAGTTCTTGTCACCTCCCCGACAACTTTCGCAGACTTGAAACGTCCTTCTTCGGTTTTTACTGCCAAGGCATCCACTGAATGCTTGAGTAGAATAAATCAATAATATTTGCTTTCAAATTTGAATTTGAATTCGTGCGATCTACTTGCATAATCTATTCACTTTTCAAGGAACAACTTTCTGAGCTCCTTGAGCTCGTGGTTGATTTTAGGGTGTCACTTCCCTAGAGTCAATCACCAGATCAAGGTTTAGTTAGAGTGGACCTGAAGGGATTCGAACCCTTGACCTCTGCATTGCAAATGCAGCGCTCTAACCAACTGAGCTACAAGCCCAATTTTCAGTAGACCGTGCTCCGATCTATCGGAACCACCTGTCGCCTAGGCGACCGCTCTACCAGATGAGCTAACGGCCCGTGCCTAACAAAAAATCCGCCTTTAGCGGACCAGAATACGACCAAAGCGGCAAAAAACCTAGGGGGCTTTTGTGCTCACTGTTCGGTTTATCTTCATATTGTCTGCTAAGGACAAAGAGAATTATAACAAGCCTCCCGCTTTCACGCAAGTAGGTGTGCCAAAAAACATAAAAACCCGGGTCTCCCCATGTTTCAAAACAGCTCCAAGTTATTTGCTTACCTCAGGAATAGCCTGATCAGCGCTGCCATTATGGCGACAGCAGCACATAAATACACATTATTTAAGAAATACTGCTTCCACTCCCTCCACCACCGATCATCATACTTGTACCGCATGATGTAGCACTTAGTTAGCCTCCCCAAAGCATAGGCTAGACCCGCCAACGCCACCCAAATAATGTAAAACAGCAACATATCCATGTTTACTCCTCACGAGACAGAATTCAAAGAACTTCAGCTCCGAACATTATAGTGCACTATAGGGCTTGTCGTCAATCGGCGACTTGACATTATAAGACATTTTGTCTATACTCCCCCAAGCACATATTTCACCCACGGAGGTACACCTTGAAAACCCAGTCTTATAAATTACTCACTGCGTTGATCCTGATTTCCCTCTTAGCCGCTTGCACCCCACCGCCTGCGAATTGGGACTTCGTCTATGAAGATGCCGCCGGTATTTACACATTTGTTGCAGGCTCACATGACTACCTTGGAGGAGGATGCAGTAATAGTGCCGAACTCATAGTCATCATGCAAGAGGGTGGCATTATTACTCGCATCGACTGAAAATCACAGTCTACAAATCATCAACACCTAAGATCTCCCCCGAGGAGATCTTTTTTTATCTCAAACTCCAGACGACCGTCACCGTCTTGCTGATCTTGGTTGTTCCCACTTCTACCGGGGCTGGCACTGCTAGATCCATGCTTTTAGCCTCCGCTCTAGCGAATAATGGGTAAACTGGTGAAGCGGTCCCGCTTTCGTTTATGGAAACTACTTTCCCAAGCTTTGCACCACTTGCTGCGGCCATTGCTTCGGCTTTTACTTTTGCGTCGGCTACCGCTGCTCCCATCAATTTGTCTTCGGCTTTCTTACTTGTATCCAGCTGAAAGTTCGGGCCATATACATTGTTTGCTCCACTCTGGTTCAAGATGTCAGTCAGCTCCCCCGCTTTATCAACGTCTCTCAATGTTATCGAGATAGTATTGCTAGCATTCCACTGCCCCAGCTTCACCCCGCCTCTCCCGATCAGGGTTGGATCAAGATTTTCTTGCATTTGATATACACTTGCTTGTTGAGTTTGGATATCTGCCTCATCGATGCCAAAATTTTTCACCACCATTATTAAAGCGGTCATTTTAGTATTTACTTCATTTACAGCAGTGTCTTTGTTGTCGTTAATTGACGTCACTCCAGCCGAGAACATCGCCACCTGGTTTTTTTCCTCCGACTCAGCATAGCCAGTTACCGTCACCACGGCTTCATTTTTCAAGATCACCCTCCCCCAAGTAATATCTCCCCAGGGGAAAAAATAGACTGCCCCTAGGATCATCAGTCCTCCCAATATCCATTTAATAAATACATCCAAGTCAGTTTTATCCATATTTTCAGTTTACCTATCCCTCTCAAACAAGTCAAATTAGCTGTAAAATACTCAAAGATCACACTCGGAGGTATACCGTGAGCAAAAAACCCAAGCACATTTTAACCTTGTCCATTTCTTTTTCAAACGAACAGGATCTTCTGCACACCTTAAGCATCTTTACTCTATGGTGCTCCGTCCAATATGTAAGTCTCAAAAAATACGGAATGGTCAGAACAGGAATAAAAACAGCCGATCTTTTTCTTATTTCTTCATTCCCTTATGTCACCTGGGCCCTTAGCGAATTATTTACCGCTCTTGAGTTAAATCCAGAAGTAACCGTCGAGTACTCCTTCTCAAGACCCGTCTAGTTCCTCCAAACCCCCGCCAGTTAGGCGGGGGTTTTCATGTCTAATAGTAATTTATTCCATTACCACTCCACCCCACTCAACAACCACGAAACCTTTTCGTGCTGGTGTCATAATTTCAGGCGCCTCTAGTTCAGTCGGTGTATCTATACCCTTGAATACCAATTCAACACGGATAACTGTCTCTGGTTTCGGATTTATATCTAAAGCCAGGTTTTCATCTAAATAAGCATTTGACATGAGCTTGATTTCGAAATATTTGCTCAAAGGCAATCTAGTTAGCCAATACTCTTTAAATTGAGTGCTCTCTTTTTCATTCAAACCCAGTTTTGGAAGATACTTATCAAGCCAACCATTCAGGTCAGACTTCGCCACCACCCAGCCTTCAGTCGGCAATTCAATTTTATTTACATTTGCTTCATAAAATAGATAATCATACTTGCCATCAATCAAACCAGACGGGTCGGCAGTCACATTCCATCCAGTTCCATATTCAGGATCTGTCTTTGTCAGCCTACCGTTTACATCCACCTTTACCGAGACCTCTGTCTTTGTCTCAGGATAGAGATAGATAGCCGGCTTCTCAAAGTCAATATGGCAACTTGCGGCATCGTTATTCATCGGCATTTTGACCATAAGTTCGGTTGTCTGTCCTGGTCCCAAAAGTTTATGTGCATAATCATTTAAATTTTGGATATCAATGATATTGCCGTTAGCTTTGTAAGAGGCCAATCCCACATCATAAGTACACTTTTTGGTTGTGTTGGTAATAGTTGCGTAGACATATCCACCCGGAAGATCAATCCATTTCTTTTCAAAATATTTTCCGTTTGTCGGTACAAGATATTTATTCGCAATCGGGTTTTCACATCCCGCAGAAAGTGTTACCGTCGGAGGGGTAATAGGCTGAACAGAATTTAATTTACACCCCGGGAAAACCGAAAAATCGTTCAACGCCGCAATCAATCTACTTGTTGCTGCATACCTGACTCCACCAGCGAAGCTCTGAAGTACTGGTCCGTAGAAAAGATCCACTTGATATTGACAGTTCTCGCACTTTGCCACGGTCGGTGTGGGTGTGGGTGATGGTGTCGGCGTCGGACAAACACAAGTTGAGCTTTTCTTACACTGAGGATTTCTACATCGCCCCTGTCTCTCCCATGGTGACCTTACACACGTCAATCCACTTTCACATTGTGAACTACTTCTACACATACTGTTACACGCCTTTACTGGCGTCGGGGTAGGAGTTGGTGTGGGCGTCGGCTTCGCGATATTTATTGCCAATTCACACACAGGAGCGGCCTTTGTCCTAGTCTCAGTGTCTTCTTTTTTCATGACTCCATATCCGACTATTCCCAAAACAGCAACGATCAACAAGATAACTGCGATTGTTAGATAAGCTTTGTTCTTTTTCATTATTTGTTTATAGAAATAACCTTAACAACATGACTTCCATAGCCTGAAAAAGTATAAGGGAAAGATGCCACCCATCTCGATCCCAACATCTCGACAGGAACATCTTGTTTTAGGATAACCCTCCTATCAATTGTCACCTGGAAAGTCATAGATATCACCTTTTGAGTGTTGGGTGCGTAACCTTTAAATACCACCACGTCGTTTTTCTTAATAGTATTCAGGATGTTAGTCACATCTTCATTATTCTTATAAGCCCTCATCGTTTCACACACCAGAACTGGTGGTTTGGTGGGGGTAGCTGTAGGAGTTACTATTGGTGTCTCTGTTGGAGTTGCAGATCCACCACAATCTGGTGAATTTGCCTTGATAAGGCAATATTTACCGTTGTCTAAACACTCCAATCTACCTGGGGGCTCACAAACTTTATCTCCGTTTAAGCAGCTTGGATCTGTGCAGCACACCGGGGCTCCAGTGTCTGTGTTTCTACCACATTCCCACACATCAGTGTTGCCCTGACAAATTTCATTTATGCAGTTGTATCCATTAGCACACACGACTCCGCCACAAGTCTTATCTACCAGTATCTTCGTTGGTGTGGTAACTGGTTTGTCCACCACTTTTGTTAGTACCGGCGTTGGCTCGTCTTTGGGTGGTTTTGGAGCTGGCGTGTCTTTGACTGGTTTTGGTGGTGTCTTTGTTGGCTTGGCGGTAATTTTTTTATAGGCAGCTTGTGGCTCACTTTCTGGAGCAGTGGGGGCAACGGCGAGTCTACCAGAAACCCTACTGGATATAAGCAACAAACCAATTACCGCACCGACTACCAAAAGAACTGTCACAATACCACGTAAAGACAAAGCTGACTTTTTCTTTTTAGACTGGGAAGATTTTTTCATTTGCAGGAATTAATAATAAGGGCACTACATCCAATGTAACATATCCTTAAATGAAGATAAATATCCACATACCCCCTCTTACTCTCCCCAGATCTGTCGTAACTCCTCAAGGTCTTCGATAACAAGATCAGCCCCTAAACTCAACTGTTTACCTCGATCGTAATACCTTTCGTATCTCTTGGGAAAAAACAAAACACTATCCATCCCTGCGTTGTTTGCCGCCTCTATATCCTTTTTGTGATCCCCAATCATCACTGCCCCATCCTTTGTTCCACCCAGTTTATCTAAAGCTTTTAGGAGTATCTCAGGATCTGGCTTGTACTTCCTCACGTCTTCTTTTCCCAAAAACACATCAATCAAATTTGCTATCCCTAAGTATTTCAAGGCTGACTCCACCCACTCTCTTTTTGAAGTGGTGACTATCGCTATCTTTCCTTCCATCTTTTTAATTTTTTCCAAAACCGCTTTTGCTCCAGGGACCAGCTTCACCTCGGGTAACATTGGTAGTAGTTTCTCAGCCGCTTTTCTAAAAAAAGCATCGGCGTCGGTAACACCCAATTCGGCAGGTCCATTCCAATTAGCAATCACGTGTTCTCCTATTTCTCTCTCTGTCACCTCAACACCAAATTCCTTAAAGGTTTCCACAAAAGCCGGCACCCAAATAGGCAGCGAGTCCCCCAACGTCCCATCCCAGTCAAACAAAAAATATTTATATTTCATACTTCATTTTACAAACAAAAAGTTAAATTATATTTATAATCAAATCATGGAAAACACGGTTCCCCTTGAGGTGTATGTGCAATTGCGTCAACAATACGATAACGAAAGGCAAAAGGTTGAGATACTTACTACTTTAGCCATGAAGGATGCGCTTACTGGCGTTGACAACCGCCGCGCCCTCGACGAAAAACTCATCCAACAAGTAGCTGAAGCCAGGAGGGCTCGCAGCAAACTAATTATTATTATGTTTGACGTAGACCATTTTAAAGAAGTCAACGATAAATACGGGCATATACACGGAGACAACATTTTAAAAAAACTCGCCAGTGTTGTTTCAGAAACCAAGCGTCCGGAAGACATTCTGGCTCGTTACGGCGGTGAAGAATTTGTCCTTATTTTCCCAGAACAGGCCTCTACTGATTTAAGCCATTTCAGCATGGAAAGATATCAAAAAGCCATCTCCCAAATAAACAGATCTCCAAACAATGACGGTCAGGAGCTCACTGTCAGTTTTGGAACCGTTATCGTAGATTTTTCAAACGAGGATCCCAAAAATCAAGATCAATCTATAAATGCCGAAAGCCTTATGGAACAAGCCGACTCGCTTCTTTATTCTTCAAAAAAGGAAGGCAGAAACCGCCTTACCCTTGCCTATCGGACAGCAAAATAAGTCGAACTATTTCACCAGATACTTCCGGTAAACCCAGGAAAGCAGATAGGCTAATCCTATTATTATTAGGACCACCGGCAAGTAGACTACAACCCAGATAACAGTGTTCGCTACCGATCTCATCGCTCCCAGCATAGATCGCACTGCCGTCTTAAACACCACCCCTGGCCTCCACGCCTCATCTGGCGTATACGGTAAAGCCAGCTCATCGGTGGATACACTCACAGTGATTCTTGTCAGTTTCGCCGTCTGTTCCAAATAGTTCTTTTGACCCTTGAGACTATCAATTTGCTCCCGAATATTATTGATCTGCATTTGCACATTGACCAAGTCTTCCACCTGCACTGCTTGATCCAAAATCGCCTGCATTTTTGCCTTCAAGCTTTCCAGGTCCG
>Ga0075783_143_pt1 | contig 6737 bp, 7 predicted proteins | sample RifGroC1_FD_68447 | JGI IMG/M metagenome (GOLD analysis project Ga0075783, IMG submission 68447) | Microgenomates bacterium GW2011_GWC1_44_9 | reverse complement strand
AATCCTGTACATACTTATTTTTCCAAGGATCAAAGTAAGGGTCACTACACTCCTCAACTTCATTACAACAGCCGGCACTTCGTTTCCACTCCAGTTTTTGTCCATAATATCTAGTACCGGTACAGGTTTGTGTCGTACTGCTCCAATTTACAGTTGTACCCGCTGGACACATAATGGTTTCAGCTGGAGCACTGCCATAACATCCACCCGTACCTCCACAATAGTCGCAACACATTGCACCACTAGCCCCATCATCAGTACATTCTTGACCTCCTTCAGGCAAAGTATAACAATAATTCCCCCCATTCCCTCCACAAGTACACCCTCCTGCAAAACCGATTGAAGGAAAAATGCAAAAGAGAACACTCCCCAAAATAATCAACATTAGGATTATTGAATTCTTCATAATCTTGTACACTGAATATCAGACTCACCTGTAACAAAAAGCCAAAGATCGCTTCCCCAAAGTATGACCGCAGTTTTCTCATCGTTAATCGCATAATTTACAAATACATAGTCGCCTATCCTCAAGCTTCTCCCCCAGGTCTTAGCATCATCGTATTTCTCCATGATTGGTTCTGAGCTATTACATCCACGAAGTACTGAATACTTCGCCATATTTTCTAAACCCTTATACAGTTTCAGACCCTGCCGTCCCCAAATCCCAATTCGATCACCATAGACTCCAGCAAACGTGCCACCATATACCCGGTTACTCGCCAATCCATAAAGCTTTTCCCTCGCCTCTGGGTGAGAGTTGATATAGCTATTAGCCTTCAAAATATATTTAAGACCAAAAAACTGAAACACCACCAAAAATCCAACAAGTAAAACACCCGATGATATAAAAACCCACTTCCACCATTTCACAATTCAGTATACAACGGCACCAGACAGAATCAAATAGCCGATATAAAATATTCAGGATATAATATCGGCAATGAGTGTTAATTCCTCCGAGATACCACTCCCAGAAGGCTACCCTAAAGAAAGCGATACCTACTTTCACAGCAGAGAGCTCATCGATGCCTTATCTAAGCAACTCACCATTCCTGATTCATTTTACGACGTTCATAACTCCCTTGAAAGAAGCGCTACGGGTAAAAATATCCAGGACCCACAAGTCTGGCTAGATGCACTTACTACTTCCGAAGACGCAAAGAATTTACATGCAGATATTGAATTCAAAAACGGCCGCCAAAACTTCCGCCTCAGCACCGACGGAATACAAATAAACGGTACCGAGTTAAATCCCAAAGCGCAATTACTAGCCTCACTAATCACGGGAGAGGCCAAGCTTCGAGCCATCCAAAGATATATGCCAGAGGCTTACGCCGCCGGCAAAGGTCGGGTCAAAAAATCGATTCGGCAAATCGAAAGAGCAAGAAAAAAATTCGCGCTAACTCTCGACTTACCGGCCATAACTGACCTACCTTCCCTCTCCTCATCCGAAGTGCCTCACAACTTTTCTCTAAAATGGAAACATATTGTTCCGGCCATCGTTCTTACAAGTCTGGCTCTACAAGCCTGCCAACCAACACCAGTCGCTAGAAGCTTAGCAAAAGAGTCCGTTCCTCCACCCACACCTCACGCAGAGACCGTTGGAACTCCAGCACTTTTCAACTCCACCCCCTCATACACTCAACTAGAAGCGGCAACCCCAGTGGAACCACAACTTCCCATTCCTGACTTGGTTTACACCGGTGAGACTCTTGAATATGGTACAAGTAGGCAAGATGTTATTGACCGTATCGAGCAAAATTATGGGGTCAAAGTTATCTGTCCTGCACTAAATGAGAATGGGGAACCGAACCAGCTTCCAGCCATTACCACTTTCCTAATTATTGAAGACTCACTTAGATCCCTACCACCGGCTTATCTGCAGAGCTCTCGCCACCCGAAAGAAATTCTTCTTTACCAATCAGATCTTCCTGATTTAGAAGGAGGTTTAGTGGCCAACTATCAGAACCGACAACTCACTCTGACCTTACCCACGACTTTCGATTTTGAAGAACCCACTCTTTATATGTACCAAGAAATTTATGGCTCCCAAGAAGCCTTGCTTCGAGCCGTAGTTATACACGAATTAACCCATTCTTTCACAGAAGCACATCCTGAACTTATCGATGACTGGATTATCCAAACTGGGTGGATAAAAAATATTACTGCCGATGGGTCTATCTATTGGTCCAACGACTTCCTTCTCCAGTGGCAAATAGATATCGACACCTATAATCCCATCGAAGATCTGGCCATCTCAGCCTCAATATTCGATGCCAACCCTGGCTATCTCACTTCCAACCGCCAAAAATTTTTTCTTGATCATCGAGAATTCTCAGATTGGCAAGCTACTCAACGGAATCAAGCCAACCCCATTCCCAGTCTCTTCCCATAAAAAAAGGAGGGTGCCTCAGCATCCTCCTTCAACTTCACCAGCTCTTGATCCATTCCAATACCTGGCAAACCAGGTTACATTCCTTCTCGACCGAGCCGATTTCATGATCAGCCGGTGGCAAATCTGAAGGAGGCGTGGCGGTAGGGTCAACTGGTGCACACACCCCGTGCGGGTAATTAGCATTTCCCGGGGTGGGTTCACCTACCTTACAGACATAACCCTGGGGACAATCACCCCAGTAGTCTTCTGCCGGACCACCGCACCCTTGTCCAGCCAATACGGCTTGACTAGGAACGAAAAAGGCGGGTAAAACCAACCCCAGCAAAAACGCGATCAAAACCAAAACATGAATCCTCTTCATTGGAGCCTCCTTTCTTTTAGAATGGCTTAAGGGACTACTTACAAACAGGAGTATAGTTCAAATTTCCAATAATGTCAAGTTATAGGACTAAATACACAATGGATACACATCGGTTATTACCCAATATACACAGCAAATACACATCCGGCTTGCTTTCTACAGGACAACCTACCCAAGCTGAATCACGCACCAAGTAGCCCTTCATACCGCAATATAAGACAAAAAACTCTTATCTTGATATAATGCCTGACCATGAGGAAGGATATTGTCATCACCAACCAAAATATTTATAACTTTGTAGAGGAAAAAGCCGCCAGGCTTTCATCCCAACTCTACAGAACAATTAAGAAATCCCCCAAAGACCGGGGTTACTTTGCCATGATCGTGGGCAGCAGCTGCTCTGGCAAGTCACTTGTACTCATCAAACTCAGCGAGCTTCTAAGCACGAAGAGTAAGAGCCAAAACTTTATCTTCTGCCAACCACTGGTCGACCGCCAAGACATTCTCAAAGACACCATCAGATCCAGAACCAAGGAAAGCATCACTGCCACCAGCTTCAGCACCAAGGCCGAGATCGAAAACATCTTTCACGACTACGACATTATTGCTGTCGACGAAGTTCAGCTGATTCCCCACGGACTTCAGAGCTTCTTCCTGAGAGAGCTCCACCTGTTTCTAGACCGGGGTGGTTTTTTTGTCTGCGCTGGACTGGACTACAACAGTCTCGGTGGTGAGTTTATCTTCCCCGCTCTTTTGAAGACACGCTCCCACAGGGTCCACCATCTCCAATCCCTCTGCAGCATGTGTGGCAAACCGGCCGACAGATTTGACCAGCGGTTGGTAAACGGCAAACCGGCCAATGTAAATATGCCCGACTTTGCCGGCCCCACAGATACCATTACTTACGAGCCTCGCTGTTCGGATTGCTTAATTATTCAAAAATAAATATATGAAAATTTACTTTTCTGCTCCCATCAGCAACGTTAGCGACCAAGCCAGAAAGAACTATTCTCTCATCATTGAGACTCTCAAAAAGCTCGGCCATAACACGCTTTCAGATCATCTGACGAACAAAGACGGTGATGCTCTAAGCAAACAGACCAGCAAAGAGAGTCTAGAAAACCAGCGACTCATGACCAAACGGAAAAATCAGGCAGATTTGATCGTCATAGAGGCCTCTACCCCCAGCTTCGGCATCGGTCAGGAAATCACTTACAGTCTCCAAAACAACAAACAAGTCATTATTCTGCATCTCGAGGACCACAAGCCCCATCTCCTATTAGACGAGGGTCAGGATCTCCTCTTTATTTATGAATACCGTGCCGACAACCTTGAGGATGTCCTGACCAAAGCTACTGACGAAGCTAGGGAAAAGGTAGATGTCAGGTTCAATTTCTATATTTCTCCGGAAATCGGACGCTACTTGGACTGGATTAGTCAAAACAAGAAGATCCCCCGGTCCGTCTTCCTCCGTGGCCTTGTCGAGCGCCATCTAAAGGCAGACAAAGAATACAAAGACTAAAATTTCGCCAATAGTGGGTATTTTTTGAATAGCCTCGTCTGCTGATTTAGGGACAAGAAAGAAAGGAAAGCCCTCAACAAGGGCAAAAAAGAAATAACATGTGAACCCGCAACCCAGGCGGGTTTATTATTGACAAGTATCCTGTAATGTGATACACTGCACCGAATATGAAATCAATTCTGCCGATCATACTTGTCATTTTGTTCCTAACAGGAGCCATTACTTACTCTCTCTCCAAGAGGGCAGTTCCCGTTCGTGACATTCTCCGTTTTGGCATCCCTGCCAACGAGCTCGAATCAAATACAGGCGATACTTCCGGCTCCACGAATAAAAAAACCGGCTTCAATGTCGTTTTACCCACTTCCTCCGTCACCCCATCTTTGACCCCTACCAAAATAGCGGGTAACACGATCACCCCTCTTCCCACCACCTCCGAGAATGATCAAACCACCAAAGGTGGCCAGACAATAGACACGAAAAATAGCTCAAACAGCAAAACTGCATCCAAAACTGTCACCACCACTACCAAAACAGTAGTTTGTACCCCCGTATACGGAGCAGCCAATACCTGTACTGAGCACGTCGTGGTCGATACCGGTGCCGAAAATGCTATCTTCTTCAACTTCGCCGGACTTTCCTATCTTGCCGGTCTCGCCTCCTTCGTCTTCGCCAAGCGGGCTTAACATTTTTGACATTCCTGGCGAGCCTGCCCTGAGGATTCTCGAAGGGACCAGGAATCCATCAAATTAACACCATTTGATTTTTACTCTTTTAGCTTATAATTGAGCCCAGAGAGTAGAATTCAAAAAGTTCTGCACACTAAAAAATTTGGAAGTACTCACCCTCCTTTGGAGGGAATCAAGTTCTCAAAGGAGAGAAAAAATGGATACACCCACAAAGATTTTGGTTGGCATTCTGACAATCGCGATTCTTTTCACTTGCTGTGTGGGGGGAACCTTCGGTTTCATGTACGCCCGGAACCATGGCTGGTTCGAGATCGCCCTCGGCATTACTCAGCCGATCGCTTCCGAAACCACCGAGGTCGAAGTCGTCGAAGCAACCTCGACTCCCTGCGAGAAACTGGAAGAGATCTACAACAATCTTCCCAACAGGACTCTCCCCACCGGAGAACCCCTGGTCTTCAGGTGGTATCCCTACCCACTGACAGAAGGCCAGCCAGAGACCTCGCCAGTTGTCTGTGAAGTGGAAATTCTGGACTTCACATCCGACACCGAGATCCCCGTCGCCAGTGGTGGCGGTATGCTTGTCGCAGACTTCAACTATGGCCACCTTCTGGACAATGGGGCAATCGAAAGCAACTGTCCAAGAGGGGCTGATTGTGAAGGCGTTTGGGTTGCCAACCGAAGCTTCTCCGATCCGGCAGGGACGACCGTCCACCTTTATGTTTACAAGGCTTTCGCTCCCGCCCTGGACCGTTTCCAGAGCTACGGCACACCCAATTTTGCCTGCGAGTACGCCGCCGCCACCCTCACCTTCGCGGGCGAAACCATCTTCCACGACGAAACCAACATACGTGTTCCGTTGTGGGCACTCGGCAGTGGCACCATCGGCAACTTCGCCACTGGCCAGCACTGCCCGCTCCCGTAACTTCCAAATTCCGTTCGTCAAAGCCTCCCGCAAAGTGGGAGGCTTTTCTTTTACACTTCCCTTGACTTTCGAGCTCAATTGTGATATTATAGGATCTTATGAGATTCACCAAAACTCAGCCACTCATCTCAGTTATTATCCCTGTTTACAACGGAAACGGCTATCTTCCTGCGGCTCTACTCAGCATCCTAAACCAAACATATAAAAATCTGGAAATAATCGTCATCGACGACGGCTCCACGGACAACTCCTACGAAATTATGAAGAACTTCGCCAAGGAAGATAAACGCCTTAGAATTTTCAAAAACCCTAAAAACCTCAACATCTCCCACACTCTCAATCGAGGCATCAAGCTGGCCAAAGGCCAATACCTTGCCCGCATGGATGCCGATGATGTCGCCCTTCCCCATCGCCTAGAAAAACAAATCAAATATTTACTGGACCATCCGGAGGTTGTTATCGTGGGAGGCCAATGCCAAACCATTGACATCACCGGCAAAGTCATCGGCCGCAAACACTTCCCGCGCACTGACAAACAAATCAGGGACGCTCTTTATACTACCAACCCCATCCAGCACCCCACCGCCGTCATAAACCGTGCTTTACTGCCGAAAAATTTTACTTGGTACAATGCTGTGCTCCCACCCGCCGAAGACTACGACCTTTTCTTCCGCCTTGGTAGCTATGGTCAGTATCACAATCTAAAATCCATGGTACTTCAGTACCGTCAGTATCTGGGGTCCTCTACTTTCAAAAATCCAGTCAAAACTTTTTCGGCCACTCTCAAAGTCAGACATCTCGCCGTCACTAAGTATGGCTATCAACCAAGTCTAAAATCCCAACTAATCCAC
>Ga0075783_136_pt1 | contig 6743 bp, 8 predicted proteins | sample RifGroC1_FD_68447 | JGI IMG/M metagenome (GOLD analysis project Ga0075783, IMG submission 68447) | Microgenomates bacterium GW2011_GWC1_44_9 | reverse complement strand
TGTGTATAGCAGTACACTTTTCCACTGTTTACTTCTCGGTTTGATTTACTTTCAGCTTTAGCCAGACCCTTTGCCCGAATAATCTCAGCGGCTTTGTTCATGTCGCCACCGGCTTCCTCCAAGGCTTTCTTGGCGTCCATTACCCCAGCGCCGGTGTTTACTCTTAGTTCTTTTATCTTGTCCATCATATTCTTTAATTATTTACTAACTTCCTTTCTCGACTTCAATCCATTCTCTATCGCATGTCCAAAAACGTTGACCACAATCTCCAAACCCTTGGCTGAGTCATCGTTCATGGGCACTATATAGTCCACCAGATCAGGATTGGCATTTGAATCTACAATGCCGACCACTGTAATATTTCGGCTACTGGCCTCTTTGACGGCCAATTTTTCTTTATGAGTATCAAAGACTACCACTACCTCGGGGGCCTCTTTGAGAGCCGAGATACCGCCAATAATTCTTTCGAGTCTGGCAATCTCCTTGTCAAAAAGAACCTGTTCCTTCTTGGTATATTTCTTGAGCTGACCCGTCTCTCTCTTTAATTTCTGAGAATTGAGTCTGTCAATGGTTTGTTTTACCTGTTTCCAGTTGGTAATTAGACCACCAATCCAGCGCTGGGTAATGTAGGGAATATTAAGCCGCTTGGCTTCTTCCTCTACCATCTGCCGGACTTGTCTCTTGGTACCTACCAGAACCACTCTCTTGCCACTGCCGGCCAGCTCGGTCAGGGCTTTGGTCGCCTCATTTAGCCCCGATACGGTCTGTTCTAGATCAAAAATATGAATACCATTCATGGCTCCCCAAAGGTATTTCTTCATTTTGGGGTTCCATTTTTTGACTACATGACCAAAGTGGGCACCGGCCTCAAAAAGCTCTTCCACCGTTGTGGCTGATTTGGACACTTCTTTCTTGACAACTTTCTCAGCTTTGGGAGTTTCTGCTTCGCTACTCACTTCCAGAGAAGTGGCAACTTCGGCCTTCTCAACCACTTTCGGGGTTTTCTTTACCACAACCTTCTTGGAAACTTCTTTCACCGGAACTGCTTTTACAGTCTTCGGCTCCTTCTTCACCGCTTCTTTCTTCGGAGCTTTAGCCTTAGGTTCTTTAACCTCAACTTTTTTTATTACCTTTTTGGCGTCTTTTTTAGTTGTCGCCGCAACTTCTTTCTTAGCTTTTGTAGCCATATTTTTTCATCTCGTTTACATCCTCAGGCACATTTCAGAGATTCGTGCCAGGATAAATTAATAATTAATTCTTTGCTATTCTACCACAAGCCAGCCTCAGCCACAACTCATCATACGCACGACTTGCTTTTTAAACCCTATAATGCTATAATCCAATCTAACGCACGCTCAAAATCAAAAAAAACCCGACCAAAGGAGGGCACCCATGGAAGGCTTCGTTATTCTGCTTATTTTCGTACTGATATTTCTCGTAACCCGTGTAATTCTTCCCTTATTTGGGATTTTCAGAAAAAAAGACGAAAATGATCCCCCTCCCCATAGCTGGGGAGATCAGTAATCGTAGCTGTCTCCTCAACTCCCCACATCGCGTGGGGAGTTTTTTATATTAAATCGTCAGTATTTCTCCTTGGTATAATAATCAAATCCGGACCTTAAAGGAGTAAACCATGGAATTCCGCGACCGAATCCAGCTTTACACTAGTCTTAGTCACCTAGTTCGTCCGCATTTTTTGCGGATCAGAGGGAAAAACCCGAAGTTGCTTTTTGAACTAAGAAATTTCCTCTGGGGAAAGAAGTTTGACTTTACCCTTGTAGAAACGGCTGGTGACAAAGTAGTCGCCACCGGAGTGATCCTTTTCCACGATTTCAGCTCACCCAAACCCAATAAGATCACCCTTACCCCCGCGAACCGTGAACTCATCGAAAAAATTGCTCAAGAGATCAAAGAAAGATTTGAGATTGACTGTCAGGTCGCCTAGTACAAGCTCCCCTCCGGGGGAGTTTTTTCGTACTCGATCCGCCTCTATGGCGGATTCTATACCAGCACGGAATCTGCCAGATTCTCGTACAGAGCCACGATAGTCATCGGCCCTACTCCTCCAGGCACAGGAGTGATCAATGAGGCTTTTTCCACCGCCTCGGATGAGAAGTCACCTTTAGGAAACCCTAGGTCTATTCCCATATACCCCTGAGACACCATAGTGCTTCTTATAAGCCCTTGAGCCCCGGTGACGCTAATAATTACATCAAACTTCTTCAGCTCCTCTAAACTGTCTCCCTTGTCGTAGCCTTCTGCCGGTATATTTAGGTCCTTTAATCTTTGAATCAGCCTAGCACCCACCGTCCCCTCGGCTCCCACCACCGCCACCCGGTCATCTTCCGATACTTTAAAAATCTCAATCAGTCTCTCTACTGCCCGGATAGCCGCTGGAATGAAGCTACTTTTCGGGTTTAATCCGTCTACATCCTTGAGTGGATTAATCGTAGACAAAATTTGCTCAACCTCTCCCCTATCCGCTCCTAAGATTGGTAATTGCACCAATATTCCATCAATCGTGTCGTCCCCGTTGGCTTCTTTAAGTAATTTTTTCAATTCTTCCTTGTCTTTGGGAAATTGCACCATGACCATCACCCCCAGCCTCTCCCCCATCTCTCGCTTTAGCCTCACATACGAGCTTTCGGAACTCAGACCATCGCACTGAAAAATCATCAAACTCTTCCCCAAAACCCTCTCGGACTCCTCCAAGAACAAAGCCATCCTCTCCGCTTCCTTTTTACCGTCAAATACTACTTTTGCCATTTTAGTATTTTAACCCATCTTCAAAACAAGCTCAAAGGCTTCTCATTCTCCAGATCTGGGTAAAAGATCCTCATCATCAAGATTTTGGCACTAAAATCCCCGCCTCTCGGCGGGGTCTCTGCTTATGGTAATCTATCAGGTTGAGGATCACCCACAACATTGTTCTGTCGATTAACTTCAATTGCGCAAATCTGTCCTATTTGATCGTCAAATCGCCGCCAAGTATCCAGATTATAGTCTTTGGAAAAAGGCCCCACCATATCTGACTCAAAATACACTAGATATGTACCGGAAATCTCCTTGGTACGAAACGATGACGGATCGTTTATCGAATAGGTGTGGTAATAGGGAAGGTGGTCATTACCATTAGTCGTGTAACTATCGATTTGTGTCCAGCGGTCTATGTTGTAGGTACACTTATCTTCATGTACCGCCACATCCTTGTACTTTGTTCTGGTTTCTGTCTTCTTACAATCATACGGTTCCTGGTCCATCGGCGTCCGGCAGTTTGTCTCACCACCGGCACCATCATCATCACAAACCTCCTCACCAGGCACGTCACGGAAACACGTTGCATCAACCTCTACATTTTCAGTACCGTCTGGCTCTTTTGTCCATTCTTTGAAAATATAGACGCAAGACTCATTGTATGCATCAGAGGGCATGTCACTACGCCAGTCCGTTCTTTCAAGAGTCTCCAGCTCTTCAAGGGCCAGAGTTTGCTCCCAGTAATAACCAGTTACTTTGGCTGTGTATGTTTCCGTGTCCAAATAAGCATACCAGATACCATACCCAATCAAAAACAAAAGCACTGCCCCAAGTATTATCCCCGCCAAGGTGAGGATCTTCTTAGAATCTTGGCGGGAATCCTTCACGACATCGTCATTTGACGGAAACCCAGGTAGTTGCGACAAAATTGATTGAAGACCGGGACGTTTGTTTTGAGAAGTGATAGGCCTTTCTTCCGGCATTCCCCAGCCTGCATCGCCATGATCCACAGTAACTTTGTCATATTCTCTCGCTGTATCCGCAGTGCGGGGCACGTCCTTTACCTTAACGCCATGCTTGGCCACCGTAGTTTCAGCAGCACCAATCGGACCGCCGCAGTAACCGCAGTTTGTTTTATTGTAGGCAGGGTTTTCACATTTACAATAATTGCAAAACCAATTTGGACCGGGGCCTTTCAATGCCCATTGTGCATCTGTAGCCTCAACCTTGGGACTAGGTGTAAACCACTTAACCCCTCTCGTACGAGGCTTACCGCAAGAGCATTTGAATTCATACGCCCAGTTCTCATGCCCAAGTTCACATACCCATTTCCTTAGATATCGAGGGGCCATTTGTACCTCCAACTTATTTAGGATTTATCAAAGATCTTGACCGTATTATAGCACAAATTAAACCCCATAACATTGACAAAACCGAACCTAAGTAGCAAGGGTAAATGGGAGCGGATATTTATATTGCCAAAATACTCATGATCTCCTGATGAACCGCCTCTTTGCTCCTATTCGCATTCACCACTTCCCAGCCCAATTCGCGAGCCAACTCTTGATGAATTCTTCTGCTTCTTTCCCATATTTCTTGCCCAGCCGCTTCGTGCCGGTGACCTTTCTCTATCCCTCCGCAAAATCTTTCCCCATCCAAAAGAATTTCTATGTCCGGCACCCTCAATCCTTGATTAAATAAATTCAAACTCTCTCTAGACACACCCTTAACGAGTCCCCAAGCCAAACCTGTTCCCACATAGTCTTCCGCAATCACATCTCCTCTTTCCAACAATTCTTCCAAAATCGGCTCATGCTGCCTTCTGTTCTCCGCGTACAGACACTGCAACTCTTCATCAGATATTTCTAATCTATTCCCTTCACTATCCGGCCTAAGCGCCCGGTTAATAATCTCTCCTGTGGGTGATTCGTAGATAGGATACTTGATGCGCACATACGGCAAACCAGCATCGATATACTCCTGCTCCAACATATCCAACTGCTTAGATTTTCCTAAATTATTCGATCCGTAAATAACGATAAATTTCCCCACGACTAAATCTTACCCACTTTACGCAATTGTTCAAGTACTTCCTCCGGTAATTCTGCCTGCCTATCACCAATATACAAACGATAATAGAACAACACGTCGGCCAGAGTCATACCACGGAACTCTGTAGTAGATCCTGCAGATTCAATTTCTGCGATCTCCCCCTCTCCACCCACATATTTTTTATGAAAGAGGTTATCAAAAATTATTTTTTCCATAACTACTACACTAAACCGAAAAAAGTTTTTTGTCTACTGGTAGAATACTTAAATCGCACGTTAACCTGATGGGAGTATTCCGTAACTTCGGATCCGTTTGGGCAAAAAACATCCCCGAAAACTCAAGAAATATGAAACCAATATTCTTCTATCTTTTGGACCAAAGCCCGGAGACACTGTGCGCCTTGTGAGAGACCACCCACATATCAGTAAAGACAATAACTACTGGCACATCGATGTCCTTTTCTTTGAATACATTAGGGATGACTATTTCAAGTTTCTCTATAAAGAACATGTCCCCTGTGACCCACCTACAAAAAGCAATTAACCCCGTCCAAAAGCGGGGTTTTTCAATCAAAGATACTACCAAACATAAGCAGCACGGAGGCGGACATAAAAATAAATAACGTCCAAGCAATAACCCTTCCCACTATTCTGTTTGTAAACTTACCTACGATTTTCTTATCGTCGGCCATCCTAATGATAATAAAGATCAGTGGCACAGCCAACACCCCATTCACAATCGAAGCGTAAAAAAGAGCTTGGATATTATTTACCCCTATTAAATTCAAAAGAACTCCAATTAATGTGGCTATCGCAATAATCAGGTAAAAACCCTTGGCATCCGAAAACTTTTTTGACAATCCCTCCTTTATTCCCAAAGCTTCAGAAACTGAATAGGCAATTGACCCGGCCAAAACAGGAATCGACTGCAAGCCAATTGCGATAATTCCCACCGCAAACAAAATATAGGCAAAATCCCCTGCCAAAGGTCGCAGGGCAAGAGCCGCCGTTTGGGGAGACTCAATTGTCAAAATACCGTTTTTGTTCAAAGTTGCAGCTGTAGTCAAAATAATAAAGAAAGTGATCATGTTGGAAAAAATCATCCCCATATTTGTGTCGTTTCTCATCAGTTTAATTTTTTTCTCATTGACTACTGGCCTTTGACCAAAATCTGTGACCGCCGACCTGGCATCCAATATTTCTTCTTCCACTTCTTCCGAAGCTTGCCAAAAAAATAAATAAGGTGAAATGGTCGTCCCCAAAAAGCCAACCATGGTCACAATGTAGGCCATGTTAAGCTCTATTCTCGGAATAACAAACGACTTAAAAACTTCCAACCAATCCTGTTTTACAAAAAAAGCCGTCACCACATAAACTAGCAAGGTCAAACCCAGCCATTTCAAATATGCGGAGTATCGCCGGTAAGGCACCTTTACCTCAAACCAGACAACAAGAAAAGCTGTAAAGACAAGCCAAAAGAAAAAAGGTAGACCAAAAAGCATCTGCAAAGAAGCTGCAACAATCCCTAAGTTTGCTCCGATAGTAATTACATTCGCGACCATCAACAAAGTCACCGCAAACCACAAAAGTTGCTTTGAATAATGTTTCTTCATCACCCCCGCCAAACCCTGACCGGTCACCATACCTATCCGTCCACACATTTCCTGTATTGCCACCATGGCCGGCACCAAAAACAAAGTCATCCACAACATACCATAGCCAAACCGTGCTCCTGCAATAGAATATGTTGCCACCCCCGTTGGATCATCGTCTGCCGCGCCGGTAACAAAGCCCGGACCTAGTTTATTTGTAAGCTTAGTGATCCTTCCCCAAATAGCCATAAAACAATGATAGTACAATAACTTATCTTTGCCCGTTGAAATAAGGAGCTACCATGAATATCGTGAAAGTTTTATTTCTTAAGGCTGACACTCTTCA
>Ga0075783_156_pt1 | contig 6915 bp, 10 predicted proteins | sample RifGroC1_FD_68447 | JGI IMG/M metagenome (GOLD analysis project Ga0075783, IMG submission 68447) | Microgenomates bacterium GW2011_GWC1_44_9 | reverse complement strand
ATGTTGGTGACAGTGAACTTAATAACGTTTTCATCTCCACCATCAACATTTAGATCCAAAGATCCAGCAGTGAATTGGTTGCCATTACTCGTTTCATTGTCGAAGTAGTATGCGCGAGTAGCACCGACGGCTGTGGAGGAAGCGAGAACGATCATTACCAAACTTAATAGAATTCTTTTCATTTATTTTTTCACCTTCTTTCTGCATATTTAATTTATATTTATCTATTTAAATCAGCATTGATTGCTAATTTAAAAGATTTGGATATAAAAAAATATGGGAAAGAAGATAAAAATGACCGCAAATACCAGTAGATAGTATTCATAATCTACCGAGACTATCCCACTCTATAAGACAGTTGTCAATAGGCAATTGAAGAGATGAGTGTACGAAAACTAACGGGATGGTTTGGTTATGGAAGGTGGAGAAGAATATATTGGCTCGATGGGATTTGTTTGGCCGTTTACTTTGACACCCAACGCAAAACCTAGAGCATTGGCGATAGAAACGCCGATGCGGGAGCCGGTGAACGAGCCGGGGCCGGCATTTACTTCGATTTCGGTAATGTCCTCTTGTTTGTAATTTTCTTTTTCCAGACAAGATAAAAGAAAGCCAAAAACGTTTTGGTTGCGGGGAGAATCAACCTTATTAATAAATTCTTTATCGTCCAGACGGATAATTACTTGGGTGTTGTCGGTGGAGTCGAGATAGAGTTTCATGGTAAGAGTATTTTAACCCAAGACGCGTCCGTAAATTGGTATACTTTATCCAAATGATTACATTCGGTGAAGAAAGTGACTCTCAAAAATATGCTTTTGATACTGACGATCTTCCCTCGCCTAATGATCGTGATTCTGAAAAATCAGCCAGTGCGTATGCGAAGTCTTTTGATATTGCCATGGAGTGCGCCAAACAAGAAAAGTCACTACCAGAGGTGCTTAAGAAAATCCACGAGGTTGCCATCGGTGAAGTGAACTGGAAGAGAACAATGGCCGAACTTGAAAGTGTGGAGTTTGCAAATGAAACCGACTACACCTCGGGTAATTTTCGACCAGAAATGTCGAGCAGGCTTACTATTGCTCATGGCCGGAAAGGAGTCGTTTATGATATTCCGAGAGTTCGAGAAGCGACCCAACTTATAAACGAACTTAATACGATGCTGCAAGATCGGATTCAGGTAACACAAAGAGTGAGTGATGAATATTTTGAGTTGGCAGCAGCAGTTTCACTTTTGACCTACATTTCTCAACCTTTTTTAGGAGGAAACAAAAGAACCGTAAGGCCAGAAATTACATACGTTTTAACCAGAGGAGGTCTAACGGGAAAGTGGCTTGACGACGATGAAAGTTTTAAACAGACTTTTAAAGACTCATGGGCGAACCTGGTATTAGAGTTTCAAGAAACAATTGATGGAAAAGATGCGGATAAGGTGGAAGATTATGACGAAATATGGTTGAAGTTCTGGAGCGATAAAGTTAAATCAGGTGAAATTCTTTCAGATCCAAATGTTCATCAATTTGCAAACGCAATAAGAAACGCTCCGCATTATGACTATGCCCAAAGACAAAAGGTTGCGTGATTCGTGTGGTCTCAGTGTAGAATTATTTTATGGCTCAGAAACATGAGATGGGTGGATATACCAACGAACCGGAATGGGAGACACTGATTAGCCAAGAGGTGATCCAGAGTCGAATCCGAGATTTGGCACAGGAAATTGCTGAGCAATACGTCGATAAAAAATTATTGGTAGTCTGTGTTCTTAGGGGTGCATTCATCTTTACTGCAGATATTTTGAGAGAGATCAGTACTTATTTACCAGACGTCGAAGTGGACTTTATTGCTCTAAGTAGTTACGGAGAAGGAGAGATATCATCCAGAGCACCAAGGTTTGAAAAGGACTTGAACACTGACATTGAAGGCCGGGAGGTACTGATAGTTGAAGATATTGTGGATACGGGATATAGTTTTGAAAAACTATTAAAGGTTCTTTTGGCCAGAAATCCCAAATCACTAAAGACTTGTGCTTTGCTCTCGAAAGCCGCCAGAAGAGAGGTGGAAGTTCCGATTGATTTTCTAGGATTTAGTATTGAGGACAGATGGGTTGAGGGGTACGGCTTGGATTCAAACCAAAAAGGAAGAGGTCGAAAGGAGATCGTGGCTAAGAGACAATCTTAATTTCGCGTTGGTTTTCGGAGGTGGCTTTGAAGTATATATCGATGCGGTTTTTGGGGAGGATATCGACAAATTTTTCCGGCCACTCGATGACCAGGAGACTTGCCGGATCGGACCAGATTTCCTCGACATCGAACGCTTTGATTTCTTCCACCGAATTGAGGCGATAGAGATCGAGATGGTAGAGGGTTTTGATGATGGGGTGGGCAGCTACCGGATATTCGCGCATGATTATAAAAGTAGGTGAAACCAAACGGGAAATACCAAAGGAGGAAGCCAGGCCTTGAGTAAAAGTTGTCTTGCCGGCGGCCAAAGTACCATAAAGACAAATAGTAGCCCCCTTTTCTAATCCAGAAGCCAATTTTGAGGCTATTTGTTGAGTTTCTTCGGCAGAGCCGGAAACAAAAAGGTGTTCCATAGTTGGAATTTGATGATAGCAACAGCAGACAAGGCCATACCAATAGCATCAATGCCGACATCCCGGAGTTTACCAGTACGGGTGGGGGTAAAGAGTTGGTGGATTTCGTCCGAAAAAGCAAAAACCAGGGCAAATAGAAACGCTTTGGCAGAGTTTTTTTCTCCTACAGCCCGGTACATCAGAATCATTAAGATGGCGTATTCCAGGACGTGGGCGAGTTTTTTGGATAAAAAATCCTCGGTAACCGTACCACTGACAGGCAGCTCAGTCTTGGAAGAAAAAAAGAAGATGAGGGACATCCAGAGAACCACGGGTAGATATCTAAATAGAAATTTTCTCATGGGGTTATTCTAATCTTTTTTATGCCTAAAATAAAGCCAACCTCCCGAAAGAGCGGATAAGATAGCTCCAATGATAAAGGTGTACTTATAAAAAGAGGTGGGGAGCGTGGATTGACGCGCAATGACGGACGGAGTGACGATCTCAACAACAAGTCCGGACGTGGTGGAGTCGCCGAGGATTTGGGCGGATGAAGAACCGGAAAGTTGAGAAATTTGATGGATTCCTGCCTGCGCAGGAATGACGGAACTTGATGGCGTGATAGTCTTGGTGGGAGTGGCCGATGCTATCGGTCTCGGTGTAGGAGTTTTTGTTGGTGTGGGTGTGGGTGATGGGGTTTTGGTGGGAATATTTGTTTTTATTGGAGTGCTCGTTGGCTGACTGGTGGGGGTATTGGTAACGGTGGGCGTAGCGGTAGTTAGCGATGGAGTTGCGGGAGTAGATGTTGGAGTTGGTTCGGGAGATGGGGTGACTTCTGACAAAGTAATACTCAAGGTATCGGAATAAGTGCCAGATGTACTTTCTCCGGTATAACGTTTTAATTTCAAATAGTATTCACCAGGGCCGGTATATTTGGAACTCATAAAATCCGGTTTTAAAAGTATTTTTTGTGTGACTCCGTTTTCTAAAGAGGGAAAATTGGTCTTGATGTATGTAGGTTCAGGAGAGGAGACATAAGGAAACCACTCCCCTGTCCTACTCCAGGTAAAGCCGAAGTAGCTGCTGGGATCCGGTTTGTGGCCGAGTATGAGGGAGAAGGAAAGACGAAAAAAAGTAACAAAAGAAACAACAAGGGCAGGATTTGTTTCACTTTAATTCACTATACACCCAAAAAAAAGAGAGCCGGGTGGCTCTCAGTTTGGAGAATGGTTAGTGGTTCACAATATAGTCGATTACCAGACCAACCATCAAGGCAACTCCGATCACGATACACGTAGTGGCGAGCACCTGGGCAAGAGTGGCTTGCAAGAATATTGCCACTCCGGCAGAAACAAGAGAAAGAGCAAAACCTACTACTCCGGCGAACTTGGTATATTCCATCGGTTCTCCTTTAAGGGTGCGGAATGAAAGTATTTTATCAGATAGTATTTTCTCACTCTGCTCAGAAGTAGTTTACGTGGAGGTAGAAGGTGTCGTAGGAGTCTTCGGAATGCTTGACGTGAACATATTTAAGCGTACCTCCACCACAAGCAATTGAGCCACGATAAAGTCCGCCTTTACGGACGGCTTTGACTCCATAATTTCCAGTATTAACCATGTCTAGACCCGTATGAATATCTCCGGAATAGCGTGAAGAAAAGGCGGTGTGTCCATAACCTTGAGTGATCCGAATTTTGTCCTCCAGAGGCCAGGGCCACGAACCAGTAAAGGAGATGGGGCCATCAGGAGAATTGTCCCAAGTAATTTCCTTTTGGCCTAAATATGCCGCTGGATTTTGATGCGAACCACTATTCACCACCTCAAAATGCAGATGACCGCCAGTAGAACAAGCGGATGATCCGGGAATGACCGAAGCAACTTGCTCTCCCGGAGAAATATCGCGGACAAATGTTTCTGTTCCTTTGCCAGCAATAATGCTTTCGATAGCTTCGAGCTCGGCTCTTACCTTGGCCAAAAGAGCCTGATATTTCTTCTCATCGTTTTGAGTTAATGAGAGGAGGTTTTGTTTCTCGGAAATTTGCGCATCCAGAACCTTTTTTTGTGAAATTAATTTTGATTTAAGTTTTTCAATTTCCTCTTGTTTGGTTATTTTGTCGTTTTTTCTCTGGTCATAGTCCAAGCGGGAATTTTCAAGCTCGGAGAGTATCAACTGGTCTTTAGTTTTGATGGTGTTGAGATATTTTAACTTCGTTAAAAAATCTCCAAAAGATTGGGTCGAAAAAACCATGTCTATAGAAGTGACCCTTGAGCGGCGGTAACTTTCCCGAACCCTTGCCTGATATATTTTTCCCAAATCGTCCATCGACCGATTAACCGTTTCCAACACCCCACTAAGAACGGTGATTTCTTTTTCGAGAGTATTAATCTGGGAAATGGTTTGATTTATTTGAGCTTGAGCCAGGATGACCTTGGTATTGATGGAGCTGATAGCCTGTTTAAGAGTTTTTTGTTCGTTTTTATTGTTGTTGAGCGTTTCCAGACAAGCCTGCTGAATGCCTTGAAGATCTTGGGGAGACATACCAGAGTTTGTTTCCACACACTCATAGGCAGTGAGATTGCCGGGAAGCAGTAAATAAATAAGTATGAGTAAGGCTGTAACTATCTTTTTCATTTGGCCCTCTTGACGAATCTGGCAGCGGCAAAGAGGCTGGAAATGAATGAAAGGATAAAACCAAAGATAAGTAGGGCCACCAAGAGCATTAGAACAATTTCAAACCTAACAGGGAAGGAAATAATACCGCCGAGGCGTGGGGCCAGGAAAGGGGTGGAGTAAAGCAAAGTGATGTAACAGAAAATCCAGCCAAACAATGCCCCAACCAAACCATAAATAATAGACTCGGTGATGTATGGTTTGATGATGTAGAAATTCTGCGCACCGAGAAGCTTTAAAGTACTTATTTCTATTCTTCTGGAAGAAATCCTCATGGAAATGATAATCACGATGGTCAGAACGCAGACCATGGTAAGGGCAATGATAAGGACCAGGCCGGCTGTTCTAATAGCGTTGGTCCATTTGGTGAGCTCGGTAATTACATCCTGGGGGAAATCAATTTCCTTTTTCCCTTGTGGGGTCTGACTGACTATCTCTGTTTTTTCCAAGATAGAGGCTATAGTTGAAAACGACTTTGGATCACTGGCGGTAATTTCTACGCTCGCCGGTAAGATGTCCGCTGTAACAATCCCCCAGTCTGTGACGGTGCCCAAAAGAATTGGATCGTTGCCGACGCTTTTTTTGTATATTTCCAGAGCATCTTGTTTGCTGATATAAACAGCGTTTTTGACACCTTGGGTGGAGGTGAGGTTACTGATAAGCCCGGCAACCTGGTCGGTAGTATGGCCGTCTTTGAGATAGGCAATAATCTGGGGCTTGGTTTCAAAATTCAATAAAATAGTGCTGGATGCGAGCGTAACCAGGCTAAAGATACCTACCACAAATAAGGTAATTGAGACTACAAAAACTGCAGCTAAAGCCTGAAACGGAGTTCGGCGGATGTTTTTGAGTGCGGTGTTCATGATGATTTTATTTTACGCTTTGTCTCTGTGGAATTTATTTTATGGATTCCTGCCTTCGCAGGAATGACAGAATAGGAACTGGCTTTTTTGGTTTCGGATTTGGGGGGCTTGCCGTCAGCGTCTGAAACAATCTTACCTTTTTCGAGATGAATATTACGATCCGGGTTGAGTCCAATTAGAGTTACATCATGGGTCGCCATAATGACGGTGGTACCATCCGAATTGATTTTTTGTAGAAGTTTGAAAATTTCGATGGAGGTTTCTTTGTCCAAGTTTCCGGTGGGTTCATCAGCAAAGAGAATAGGTGGGTCACAAGCAATGGCTCTGGCAATTGCGGCGCGCTGGACTTCCCCGCCAGAGAGCTGACCCGGGAAAAGATACTCTTTCCCGGGTATGCCAACCATCTCCAACAAACGGGAAGTTTTTTCACGAATCTTTTTTCCTGAGTAGCCACCTATCTCCAAAGCTAAAGCGATATTTTCGCCAACGGTTTTGTCTAAAATAATTTTGTAGTCTTGAAAAATAAAGCCGATTTTCCGGCGTATCAAAGGAATGTTTTTTGTTTTTGTTTTGTTTAAGTCTTCCCCATCAATGACAACCTTACCCTTGGAGGGTAGAAGATCCCTAATTAGAAGTCTACCGAGGGTGGTCTTCCCCGCTCCGGATTTTCCGGTGATGATGACAAATTCTCCCGGTGAGACTGAAAAATTAATATCATCCAATACTACATCACCGTTGGGAAAAGACTTGGTGACATGGGAAAAATCGATCAAAGTATTCTATTTAAATTATTAATGACGAATAAATTTCTA
>Ga0075783_140_pt1 | contig 6995 bp, 10 predicted proteins | sample RifGroC1_FD_68447 | JGI IMG/M metagenome (GOLD analysis project Ga0075783, IMG submission 68447) | Microgenomates bacterium GW2011_GWC1_44_9 | reverse complement strand
TACCATCCAAGTCGTATAGGGACCCTTTTTCACGTCCATTCGGCTCATATCTACCTCCAATTCAAGGTGTGTCTGTCAAGTATTTTACACCATCTCAGGCTCCGACCATGAACTCGACGACATCTCCATCCTTCATGACATATTCCTTACCTTCAAACCTGACTTTCCCCTTCTCTGCCGCCTCTTTCCACCCACCATTAGCCACAAACTCATCGTAGGCACACACTTTAGCCTTGATAAACTTCTTCTCGAAATCAGTATGAATGACTCCTGCTGCTTGGGGCGCCTTTGTGCCCAGAGAAATAGTCCACGCCCGACTCTCGGTAATTCCAGTCGTTAGGAAGCTAATTAAACCGAGCGTCTCATACGCCTTCCTGATAAGCTTATCCAAGCCCGACTCCCCTATTCCCAAATCCTTCATGTAGGACGTCGCATCTTCCTCAGACAAACTGGATAATTCCGACTCAATCTTTGCGCTTATATACAACTCCTCTCCTGCCTCCTGCAATTTTGGGTCATCTTCACTGACATTAAAGACTTTGATTTCATTTTTGGCCGTGAGCAGAAACAAATCCTTGGCCAAGTCCCACTCCTCCTCACCTGCAAGGATCATCCTCGCAGGTTGGTTTTTGTTGAGCCCTAACCACAATTTTTCAATTAAAGCTTTCTTTTTCTCCTGCGAGGATGATCCTCGCAGGTCTTTGCTGTCCCGCGCTTTGCCAACTGTTTCCAAGTCTTTCAGGATTAGCTCTGTTTCGATTACCTGATAGTCAGATTCCGGATCCACACTTCCCTCTTTGACTATTTCCGAGTCTTTAAAATCCCTAATCACTTGCAAGATAACATCCACTTCCCTAATGTGCGTCAGGAATTTATTCCCCAGCCCCGCCCCCGTTGCAGCTCCCGCTACCAAACCGGCAATATCCACAAAATCAACTGTCGCCGGGACAATCTTGACACTCTTCGAAATTTCCGCCAGGATTTTTAGCCGATCGTCTGGTACCTCCACTATTCCCACATTAGGCTCTATAGTCGCAAAGGGGTAATTGGCCACCAAGGCCTGCTGGCGCTTCAAAAGCGCATTAAAAAGCGTGGACTTCCCCACGTTCGGTAACCCCACGATTCCTACTTTTAGCATACTGTCCCAACTTTTGACTAAACTCTGGCAAGCATCCTCTCACTTCCACTTATCAACCTCATCCGTACTCAACACCTTATCTACTTTATGGTTCTGGTCGGCTTTTTCTATTCTAGAAATAAACACTTTCTTCCTATTTTTCAGTTCGTCAGCGAGTAAGGTGAACTGATCAAAATCCAACGCACCCGAACCGTAAGCTTTGGCATATCTTATTTCTTCCTCTGCAATTTCATCGATTCTCTTTTGAATCTCTGCCGTTTCGGTTTGATTTCCACCGATCTGTTCATTGTGTACGCCAACCCACCTCACCGCCTGACTCCTTAAGGCCACAGGATCGCTTAAAAACTCCCTCAGCCTTATCCAGAGCATTCCGTCAAGTAAAGATGCGTTAACACCCCTAGACTTACAAGTAGATTCTAACGGATACCTATGAACCCTTTGAGCGCACCGATAATAATGATGTCCATGAGTACTACTCCCGTCCCCTATTCTTCTAGTTCCACAATCACAATAAACTAAACCGGATAACAAATAATCGTACTTTCGATTTTTTGAAGCATATTTCTTGTTGTATTCCAAAACTTGCTGAACTTTATCAAATAACCCCTCATCTTCAATTATTTTAGGAACGGTAAAGGGAATCCATTCTGTTCTCGGCCTCAATTTCCGGCTGGTTTTCTTAACTCTTTTGTATTTTGTATTATTATTCGGTTTTATTGCCTCCACCGCCTCCCCTTTGTTGTAATACACCAATCCGGTCACGTAGGTTTCGTTTCTCAGTAATCTGCAAATAGGACCATTTGTCCAAATATCCTGTCTTGCCTTTTTAGGTTTAATCCCCATCTCATATAATTTTTTTCTAACTTGGGTCAACGACATCCTTTCTATCCCCACCCACCCATAAATCATTCTCACGACTTTAGCTTCTTCTTTATTTATGATGATTCCTGCTTCTCTGCCAACCGATTTGGGAATATAGTCATAGCCGTATGGAGCTTGTGCGTTTATCAGCACTCCGTTTTTTGCTTTATAGAGCTTCCCTCTCCTAAACCTCTCCGCTATTTTTATCCTTTCATATGCGTGAAAGCTCCCTAAAATGTTTCTTACAAACCCCTGCTCCTCATTTTCGGGGTTTATATCATGGAGAGAAATGAGTTTCACGCCACGCTCTTCCTCTATTTCTTTGATTAAAACAAGCTGATTGGTAAAGTCTCTTGATAAGCGACCAAGATCATAAACATAAACAATATCAATTTCTTTTGCCTTTATAGCGTCTCGAAGCTTATCAAGTGCAGGACGAGCTAGTATTGAACCGCTCCAGCCATTATCTGCAAAAATGTGTTCTGGCGAGAGAATGTTATTGTCGGACGTAATTCTGATTTTTATTTCCTCGGTCTGCGACTCGATTGTCTCTTCTTTCTCCTGTCTTCCAGTCGAAACCCTAGCGTATAGACCTGCTTTTAATCCAGATATTTTATCCATTACGTTTTTCTTTCTTCTTTAATAATTCCATCAAAGCCACCTTGTTTATTCGCCACGCTCTTCCAAACTTTATTGCGGGTATTTTTCCCGATCGACACATCCGATAAACTGTTATCAACTCTACTTTCATCAATTCTGCTATCTCTTCCGGTGTTAAGTATTTTTCCATCTCTACCATAATTATTACTGTACTCTAATATACTTTGATTATCAAGTTCCATTCGTTTCTTAGCTAGTACAAAAATTCGATTATAGGCACTATTTATCCCAACACCATCCATCTCCTCGCTATATACAAACTTTAGAGATATTGGTGCCGGTCGTCTCATTTTGCCAATATCCTTTGTCTTACTAATTCCCATTCCCGGCTACTTGGTTCCACAAACTCCATATCGTCAGCGGTAAGGTTTCCGAATCTTCCGCTCTTTTCAAGTTCTAGATATTTATCACATGGTATTAAAGAAACTGAATCAACCTTAAAAGAAACTAAAGGACTATTGGTCGTGTAGCCTCGATCTTGTTGCACTGGTGCGATTTTCTTTTGCACTGATGCAATAACATGTTGTGGCACTGCAATCGAATCTTGTCGTATTACATCACTTAAAAATATCTGAGCAGGATCAAAAATATTTCTCTGTGCATAATTAAGTACTCTGTAATTTCCACTCTCACTCTTAAATATCAGACCCCTCAATAACAGTTTTTTTCTTAATCTCGATACCTTCCCTGGATCCCAAACAAGAAGCAAGGCAACATCACTGCTGACCACATCAAATGTTCCAAAAGTATCGGTGTGCTTCTTATCCCAATCTGTGAGGTCACGATATAACTCCAATAATCTAAATTCACCATCACTCAAACGATATTTTTCGGCTACCAGATGCCTATTTCTTGACACTGCTTGCCAACCCTTTAATTTTCTTCGTAGCTTGTCAGTAGCCATTGTGAAGTCTAGTTTTTAACTCGCTAATGGCTTCGATGATGTTACGCGTTGGAAGGAAGAGGGTTCTGTCCCAATGTTTGCCAATAATTTCATTGGCTCGGTTGGGTGTTATGTTGAAAACGAAAAAATATACTTTGGGAGAGTCTTGCTCTAGTCTGAGAAGAGTAATCCCAGATGCCAAGATACATGCACTTAAATAAAAATCCTTTGATCGAAATTGTGTGGCTTCTGACATCTTCATTAACACAAGATTAACGGAGAAGTGTCTGTTGACTGGTACCAAACTTTAACTAAAAAGTGTGACCTCTCTTGGGCGAGGGTAAACTAGGAAAAACGTTTTTTGAATCGGCTGAATGTTTTCTTCAATTTGATGCCTTCAAAAGTAGTCGTTGTGTTATTTGGGTCACTTACCAAGAGTTCTGCTTGAAGCTTGTCAGCGATCTCGTTAAATTTTATCTTTGGGTTGAACTCTTTCAGTTGGAGCATTCTCAAATACAAGTCTGTATCTTTCCAAGGTATTGGTTTTACTTCAGGTAATCCCATGATTGTAGACAATAGTTCTATAACGTTTTTATGATCATCTAAGAATTTTTTTATCTGACTGATATTAACTTTGGCACTTATGGAGATGGTAATCCTACGATCTGATATTTCGTCGACGAGAGGATTGATGTCTATTTTGGGTAGATTTTTGCTTGTTACTTCCTGGCCATCTACCTCAAGACTAATTCCGTTATCGAGAGGGGCATCTACTCTGCCGTTTGATATAAAGTTCACAATGGGTTGTACCCACGCTTTAGGAATTTTGTTTGTATGGAGATACATTCGAATTGTTGATACCATATCTTCTGTGTACTTAGAAACAGGGGTTATGTCTTTTGGATCAAGAAGATGTTTTTCTAGTAGCTTTCTCTGGTTGAATATAAACTCTAGATTCTCTTTATTAAAAAGGATCTTGGCGAATTGATTGGCCGAATTACGCGACATACCAAACGTTCCATGTTCATTTTTCATCTGATAAAGATTTTACCCTATCTCCTAGTATGGAATTAGGTCTTTGGTTTTTACACCTAGAACGGCTGAGATTTTTTGAAGTGTTTTCAAACTTGGTTTTCTGCTTCCAACTTCTAGAAGGCCGATAAAAGTGACACTAAGATTGCATCTGTCAGCTAGTTCTTCTTGGGTCAATCCGCCCTGCTTTCTAACTCGACGGAGGCGTTTACCAAAGGCAATGTCTTTATTTGTTATCTTTCTTTTCTCCACTGTATCAACCCTAACAATGGAGTTATGATATTGTTATTAACCACTGGTACGGATTTTGTGGCTAGAATAGTTGATATTTTACCAACCCCATGTTAATCTTGCTATTAGTGAAGAAATCAATTTGGGCTGTTGTTGTTATTGTGATTTTGATCCTATCATTTAGATTCTATAAAACAACAATTAGTCTGCAACCAAAGGATAATTGGGTAAACGTATTAGATATTTGCCAAAGAAATACACCATATCAGTTACCGCCGGAGTTTTCTCGTTCTGTTAGTTTGATACTACAAAGGTATCAAGATGGTAATGATGAAAACTTATCGACATACCGATCTATTGAGAATTGTCTTGATATACAATATGGCGATTTAGATGAGGAAGAAGGATTGTTCTATTTTGACCCAAAGTATTCAAGTACCGATCATTTGACTATTAGAGTGGACAGTGACTATAAATACCAAGATGATCTTACAACTGCTTTTCTTTTGTCACACGAACTTACACATGCAAAACAATTTGTTAAAGAAATAGTGTCTGGAAAAAAGATGGACTGTGTCGACATGGAAGCGGAAGCATTTTTTCAGCAGATAAAGTTTGGTTCGTATCTGAATGATGAAGAAAGCAAATCTGTAGTTGCACGAGCGGAGAAAGTGAGCAATAAAAATTCACAAATTATAAACTATAGCAATCTACTTGATATTGGTTGGGATGCGATTGGGGGTTGTAATCTTCATGGCGTAAAGGTTATATCGAATGAACAAAAAAACTGTTACAAGAACCTGCTATCGGAGAAGCTTAGAGAAATGGTAAGAAGTAATACCTATTATCAAAAGCAATGTTATTTTTAGGTTGGGAATAATGGACAACACAGGAAAAACGATTCAAAATATGGAAACTAAGAGGACGATCAAAACTAAAAGGGAAAATGTGACTGTCTACGTTAATTCGGCAATTAAAATACTATTTGCCATATGGCTCTGTTCATTTCTAGTCAACAAGATTTCTTCTATCAATGTCTTGTACAACACATCCTCAATAGGTTTCAAATCCTTTTTCAGTTTACTTAAACAACAAAGTGAAAATGTGATGATGGAATCCGGCGTTTGGTTGTATCTTATTTCTTTCCCCTGGTGCATTCTTAATTACCAGAAGATAAAAGGATACATATTAAAACAACTTCAACCGTTTATAGAAAGATCGAATGCAAAAAGAGAGGCAAATAGATTAAAAGCAGAACAAGACATAAAAAGAGAGGTTACGGCCAAAGAATGGTTCGGGTGCGCTTGTCTATTTCTGTCCGGAATGTTGCTTATGGATACATTCCTCTACGATTCGATGACGAGCTTCTTTAAGGGCAATACACAGTCTCAGGCTATGCCTAAGAGAGTCTTCTTCTTTTTGATGCTACTTCTCTTTCACAAATATCGTTCGGTTGTACTCGTTATGTTTTTGATTTCGGTTTGTCTCTATGTTGTCTTGTGGTTGACTGAAAGGCGTAAACTATCGAAGTAGAAAGTCAAATTAGGCCACAGACAATCCCCTATCAATTCTCGCCTTTCTTACTGTCTCCCCTAGTGTGGACATGTCAAAGTTGTTTTGGACTGCAACCACCGGTGGCTTTTTGTCGTTGTCAAAGTAACCAAGTTGTATACCAAGTCTTTCCCAATCGGCGTAACTTCCTTTGAGAGCTTTAGCTATGGCTACTTTCATAAACTCAGCAATCCCAAATCCTTCACTTTCTGCGATCGTTGGCTTCAGGAACTCAAGTTTTCTCAAGTTCTCGTACCCTATTTGGCTTGCGCTATGGTAGTTTGTGGTGTTGTAGGCTTTTAGAGCCGATTTCGTAGAATTTCCATAGCATTCCCTGTTATTTTTGTCAAAGAAATAACCACACCATGCTTGGAACTTGCGGGATTTGTATTTAGTGATAGTTTTGTTTGTCATGGTACTTTTGGGTTGAAAAAAACTTGGTGTTATTATTCTATTGTAACCTTATCCCTAGTTAACATCTGCTATTCCATGAGTGTTCTTAATGTGAAGATCATAGTCCTGCTATTTTCCTCCAATATATTTTGTATAATCCTGGAAGATAAACTAAAAATCAAGGTCATGGCTTTGGTTTGTTTACCTAGGATCTGTTTGGAGTAGAGTTCTTTTGGACACGTCTAA
>Ga0075783_132_pt1 | contig 7181 bp, 9 predicted proteins | sample RifGroC1_FD_68447 | JGI IMG/M metagenome (GOLD analysis project Ga0075783, IMG submission 68447) | Microgenomates bacterium GW2011_GWC1_44_9 | reverse complement strand
ATCATCCAATACTACATCACCGTTGGGAAAAGACTTGGTGACATGGGAAAAATCGATCAAAGTATTCTATTTAAATTATTAATGACGAATAAATTTCTATGGTGGAGTGAGATCCCTCCACTTCGGTCGGGATGACAGTTATTTAGGAAGGGGCATGTTTAGGTTTTCGACCTTGACTCGGCCAACATCCATTAGCCATCCGGCTTTTTGTCCCTTGAAGGTTTCACCCCAAACAGTGACCTGATGCCCTACGAGTGTGTCCAGGTCGATAACTGAGCTGGTCATGTAGACTGTTTGAGAAAGACCGCCCGGCCGAACTAATTTATGAGTACCTTCTCCGCTCAGACCACCTTTGTCCAAAACACCGGTGGCGGTTGTGTTGAAAGCCTTTTCGTCGGGAGAACCGTAGATATCACCGACTTTGACAGTATCAGAGACCTCAGCTTGAATATTTTTTATGTCTCCACTCCCTACGAGCTTGCCGGAAGCTCTAGTCTTTAGGGTAGCACCGGTAAAAAATCCGGCCACGGCGACAACGAGAAAAAGAGTAACAATAAGGAGGTTGGATTTGTTCGACATATGTTTATTATTATTTTTTGAAAGAGGAATGGCCGACGGCTCGATTGCCGGCTTATTTGCGCCATCCAGTTTGTCAAGATCAATCGTCTTTATTTCCATGTATCTAGTTTATCAAATAAATTGGAATTTATTATATGGATTCCGGGTCACCTGCCTGGTGGAGCGTAGAGAGGTAGACAGCTTGAGGAATGTGGCCTATAATCGCAAAGTAAACTAAAAACATATTTAGGAGGCGGATGATGGACATGGTGAGACGTGTCGTCAGAAGGACGATATATTGTGAAGCTTGCGGTGGGTCCGCCGGTCTGGAAGAGGAAAAGTGCCCGTATTGTGGCTCTTTTTTTGAATCTTTCGAAAAAGACCCGAACAAGCTCCCAAGTGCCAAGGATCATAAAAATGCGAGGGAAGATGCCAAGCGCATTAAGTTGTTTATTGACTCGTTTTTGAGTTTTCGCGGATTTTGGCCGGTTGATATCGACGAATTGAGTCAGACCATTAAGGAACTGACAAACCACAGATATCCCTTTACAGATTATGCTCGCGAGCTATTAATGCTTACTTTTCATTTTCGACTCATCTGTACTGATAATAGTAAAGAAAAGAGAGAAACATATCTGGAGATATTAAAGAAGCTGGAAGCAATTTATACCAGTCTCACGACGTAGCCCCGCCAAGAGCGGGGTTTTTTGTGGCTTGGATAATTTAGGAAGCGAAGAATTTGAGCTCTGACTCAATGAAGCCATCTAAGTTGCCATCGAGGACAGAGTCGGGGTTGGTCTCTTCGTAATCGGTTCGAAGATCTTTGACCAGTTTATAAGGATGAAGTACGTAGGACCGAATTTGATGGCCCCAGCTAGCGATCGTGGCCCCACCTTTTATCTTGCTGAGTTCTTCCTGTCTTTTATTTTCCTGAATTTCCCAGAGCTTGGACTTGAGTATTTGCATGGCGATTTTTCTATTGGCGTCCTGATACCGCTGAGTCTGACACTCAACAACTATCCCCGTAGGGAGATGTTTGATACGCACGGCCGTGCTGACCTTATTGACGTTTTGACCACCGGCTCCACTGGAGCGACTGGCTTCAAATTCGATGTCTTCGTCACGAATTTCGATTTCACTATTTTCCGGAAGCAGAGGGGTGACCTCAACCCCGGCAAATGAAGTTTGACGTAGCTTATCTGCGTTAAAAGGAGATTGGCGAACCAAACGATGCGTACCCTTTTCGTTTTTTAGATAACCAAAGGCGAAGCGACCGTGAACAATGTAAGTAACAGACTTGATCCCCACTTCTTCTCCCGGTGAGTATTCCGTGGTTTCGATAGACCAGCCGCGTTTTTCAAAATAACGGGAGTACATCCGGCTGAGCATGGCGGCCCAGTCCATGGCTTCTGTACCTCCCTGACCAGCTTTGATGGAGATGACCGCATCAGAAGAATCGTAGTCTCCCGAAAGAAAGGTAATTAGCTCCGTCTTTTCCACATTTTTTTGTAAAGATTGATAGAGAATTTCGATTTCCTTATCCAGACTCTCGTCTTCCGTGTCTTTGGCCATGACCAATAGCTCTTGGAGAGCTTTTAGGTCCGAAGTCAATTTTTCTATGGTGGCCAGACTATCCCGGACTCCGGCAAGACTGGACATGACTTGCTTGGCCGTATCCTCATTGGACCATAAGTTTGGGTCACTTGATTCTAGTGTCAAGCGATGCAGGTCGGAACGAAGAGAATCAAGATCGAGTTTCTTGATGATGTCCAAAATGCGATTTTCCAGTTCAGGAAGGTTTAGTTGTGTTTCAATAGCCATATATGGATTTTAACCTAATTAACTAAATCAAAGCCCTCAATTGAGACCAGAAAAATCTGATCGTGGCGAGACTGAATATTAATCTCTAACTTGTAGTGGCTGACGATGTCCCTTACCACAGCCAAACCGATCCCTTGACCCCCTGACCCTTTGGATTTTTCAGATCTATAAAACCGCCTAACTAATTTGTTTATAGTACCTCTTTCTATTTTCTCGGCTAGATTCTCAACCTGGAGATATCCTTTGTGATTGATTTCTCCGATTCGAACGATAATCTTACTATTTTTATGGCCATGCTTAAGAGCGTTGACTAATAAATTGGTTAACACTACTTTCCAGTGATCTTTTTGGATTAAGAACCCTTTTTTTGTTTCGGAATTGAAACTAATCTCAGTTCCTTTTTTTGCTGACTCGTCCTCAAGTTCTTTAATTATTTTTTTGGTATTTGAAACGACATTGGTAGCAGTAATTGTCGACCTATGGATATTGGCTAAGGTCAACAAACTATGGATGAGATCTCCATAACCTACCAGTTCTTTCTTGATTTGGCTGATCGAAGAAAGAGATTTTTTTATATCCTTGCTCTTTAGATCTTCCTCTATCACCTCCAGAGCGAGTATAGAACGCGCCAAGGGTGTCTTAAGTTCGTGAGAAGCATTGGATACAAATTCTTTTTGTTTTTCTACCCCTTCTTCGATGCGTTCGAGCATTTTATTGAAGCTCTCTGAAAGACGGACAATTTCATCCTTCGGATTGCCTCGGATTTTTATTCTTTTTGACAGATTACCGACTCCCACTTTTGACATGTGTGAGAGAATGTCCTCCAAGGGTTTAAATGATTTACCGACCATCCACCTGGTAAGTAGCCAGCCGAGAATAAGGCTAACTGGCAGGATGAGGGCAAGTAAACTGAGGGATAAAACCATCATTTGATTACCCATATTTACATCGGTGCTTAGGATAAGGTAACCACCAATCTCTTGATTGGATAATAGTGGAGAAATTATCTCGAGATAGGTACGGTTTTCGTAAAGTTTTTTTAAATTAAACATTGGTTTATTTGAACCCCTGACTACGTTCAACTGATCTGGTTCAACAAAAACGGTCCCCTGGTTTGCATCTAACTGGCCCCGATAGACCCCATAAGAACCGATGATATTCCCTGACCGATCAAGAACCAGCGAGGAAAGACCTTCGTCTCGTAGATAAGCGGACAAAGTCTTTCCCAGGCTGTCTTTACGAAAGAATATTTCTTGATTATCGATAATTAGATGTTTTTCGAACACCTCGGAGGACTCCCTGATCAAGAATTTCTCTATGTTTACTAAATTGAGACTATAGTAAGCGAGAGAGAAAACCACACCACTCCCTATAAGTGAAACCGCCAGAATAAGAGAGAACAGGATGGCAACTCTTGATCTGAAAGTTAACCGTCGCATATTGAATAGCCCTTTCCTTTGATGGTCTTTATTAAATCAAAGTGAAATTTGTGATCAATTTTTTTTCTCAGATAGCTGACATAAACGTCCACTATGTTGGAAGCAACATCTGATTCTTCGTCCCAAACATGTGAGAGTAGTTCATCACGTTCCACGGTTTTTTCTTGGTGACGAATGAGATACTCTAAGACAGAAAACTCTTTGACTGATAGCTTTATTTCCGAATCATTCACCATCACCTGACGCTTTTGAATATCGACGACCAATTCCTTATATCGAAATATTTCCGGCACCAATTCTGGCTTACGCCTTACAAGAGCTCTTATTCTTGCCAACAGTTCACGCATTTCAAAGGGTTTTGTTAAATAATCATCAGCTCCAGAATCTAAACCATTTTCGATATCCTCTATCATGCTTTTGGCGGTCAGCATTAATATGGGGCATAACAATTTTTCCTCCCTGAGGTCACGGCAAAGGTCTGTCCCTTTTCCGTCCGGTAGCATCCAGTCCAATATTATTAAATCGTAATCTTCGACAAAGGCTTTTTCCCAGCCTTCGTTTTTTGTGAAAGCTTGGTCGACGCCGTAACCAACTCCCTTTAGCAAAGTAGTGAGTGACTCAGCGATTGATTTATCATCTTCTATTAGCAGTAAGCGCATTTAACTGTATTATATCTTTCAGACTCTGAACTTAGCCATTTTATTAAGGAAAGAATTGGGATGCCTATCGTGAAACATTTGACTGAGATCTGCCCCACAAGTAAAGACGTCCCCGCCACTATGCTGACTTCTATAGTCGGTAACGTCGTAACTGCCACCATCGATAACGATAATACATCTCCCAGCAAGTGGGTCCGGTGGTGCATCTGTTGGCTGAGGGGGAAGACTGTCCACAGGCTGAGGAGCAGGCTGTTCGGTGGGGACTACAGCCTCAGCAGCCTGTGGCGGAGGACTGTCCGGGGTGGGATCGGGAACGCTCGTGGGTGTGGAGATTTTTTTGGGAGAAAGTTTAGGTTTTTGTGAAATGGCAGTGTTTGTTGGGGATGGTTTTTCTATTTCCGGTATTTGAGTTAATATTGCCGATTGCTGTGGCGACAATAAAGCAAGGACCGGCTGACCATACAGGACCAAGAAAACGGTGAATAGATTGAGTATAGCGACCGCTACCAAAATGCTTAGAGTCTTCATTTGAAATTAAAATCTTCAAAAATAATATGCTTGTTCCCGATGCCCATTTTCCCGAATTGGTCAGCCAGAGAAGTCATCATGGAGACTGGACCGCAAATCATGATTTTCTTGTCAATTAAATTACCAACCGAGCTGACAATTTTCTTGGCGTCAATTCTACCGAACTGATTGGAACAGTGTTTATAGTAATTGATTGATGGAAGATCTTCTGTTCTTGACAAAATCTCTTGATGAAAAACGGCCTCTTCTTCGCTGTTTACACAATAGAAAAAGTCTATTTTCCTATCCGGAATGGTGGCTACTTCTTCTTCCAACAGGGAAAGAAAGGGGGTGACACCTATACCACCGGCGATCCAGATATAATTCTTGGCTCCCCTGGAATTTTCCCAAAATTTTCCATACGGACCCCACAGAGTGACTGAACTACCTTCCTGTAGAGTGTTCATCATTAAGGTGTAGTCTCCCAATATTTTGACGGCAATCCTTAAATTGCCTACTTCGTCGCAACCGGCGATGGAGAAAGGGTGGACTTCTTTGTTTATGTCATTAAACTTAATAAATACAAATTGACCCGGAAGATAGTTTATTTTTTTGATTAGAGGCATGAGAGTAACGTCCAAGATGTCTGCCTTTCTGGCAATATTCTTCACGAGGTAGTTAAACTTTGGCCCAAAATATCCATAGAGAAACCGGCGGTAAATGACAGAATAGATGGCCATTCCCAATAAAAAGTACATCCACATCTTAAGAGGTAGATACCGACTGACATCGCTACTAATAGTGAGGATATGCAGGACCGCAAAAAAGAGAGCGATACCCATTAACTCATGGGTTGTTTTCCAAAGAGAATATGGAAGTTTGATGAATAAGGTGAATATGATCATAAGAAGCATAAAATACAGACTAATGATTCCCATGTTGTAAGGAAGCAGTTCTGAAAACCAAAGGTATTTCCAGCTTAGGGCTGTGTTTGGTAGTGCGTTTACCGCTAAAAAAAGTGGGTGGTGAAGCAAAAATACAAAAGAGATTCCACCAGTAAGGTGATGAAAATGATAAACCTTGTCTAGACCACCAAACCAATCTTCCACGAACCGGAAACGTCCGGACAGTAGAAAGGATAAGGTCAACAGGGTGGTACCAACTAGAGAAACGAGCTGACTAACGAATAACCAGTTAAGACTAAGGCTCATACCTGACTCATTTTTGGCGAGAAAAAAAAGATTTATAGTTATGACCAGAGAAAACCAGACCAATATGTTGCCAATATATCTTTTCACTTTAATTGACTAATCTACCAACAATAGGATACTTCCTTTTTATAATTTCACCGCCAAAAAGATTTAATTCTTTGCTGGAATCCTTACCTGCCAGATCGTGATATGGACCACCGGCTATATAGAATTCACGACCCTCGGAAACATCGTATACCAATCCATTTAGAGCTATATAGATAGGCTTTTTGGAATCGACTCCTTTGAAGGTTGCCAGATATTTTTGTGTAAAATCCGGTAAATAACTCGGAGATGGTGACTTTGAATTGGAAAAATGTAATCCGAGAGCAAGAAGACAAACTAAACTGGTTATCAAGGACAGCTTCTTGATTAGAGCGGTATAAAGCTTAATCCTCTTGTTCATTTTTTATTTCTATATTCGTCGAATTTACGTATCGATCTTCATTTTCACTATCTTCACGCTCACGGGTTTCTTGTTCTCTTTCGCCCTCATCTTCAAACTCCTCTTTGTCCTCATCATCACCATTGTCATCGATCTGAGTCCCAGTCGAGATATTGGCCTTTAACCCGACACTGATAACAGGCTTTGGAGTGGTGCGGGGAGATGGTGTTGTCGTGGGTCTTGTTATGGGAGTTGGTGTCAGTGAGGGTGTGGTCCGTCTTTCTGATTCTACCTCAGCAGAATTTGTAGCCTGGTTCTCCAAGGCGACAGTCTTGGGTGGCTTGGTGGATAGTTTGTAGACGGCCGTACCGGTTGTAATAGTGGTAGTACCAACAAGTAGTAACATGGCCAACTTGTGTCCAATCTCGGAAAAAATGGTGGTGAATAATTCTTTCATATAGCCGAGTATAAAAAAGAAAGATTAAAACTAAATTAAAATATATGATGGATGATCAGGGATTTATCCAGCCGATAGCACCGGCAATAGCAGAACCAATCCCCG
>Ga0075783_128_pt1 | contig 9244 bp, 11 predicted proteins | sample RifGroC1_FD_68447 | JGI IMG/M metagenome (GOLD analysis project Ga0075783, IMG submission 68447) | Microgenomates bacterium GW2011_GWC1_44_9 | reverse complement strand
CCTGGATTTTTCAAAATGGTGGGACCGAGTTTTATTTTGCTTGGTTTGGGTTTGGGTAGCGGAGAACTTATTTTGTGGCCATATTTGACTGCCAATTACGGTTTGGGAATTATTTGGGGAGCTGTGGTGGGTATTACTATGCAATGGTTTATCAATATGGAGATTAGCAGATATACTCTGGCGACCGGGGAAAGTGTTTTTGTGGGGCTCTCAAGGAGACTGGGGAAAATCATACCTGTATGGTTTTTAGTATCGACGATAGTGCCGTGGATGTGGCCGGGGATCGTTTTGTCGGGGGCAAGACTACTGACTGCCGGCTTGGGATGGGGAGACCCCGTAGTCGTGGCCGGGGTAATGCTGATTATTATTGGTGCCTTTTTGAGTTTGGGCCCTGTTCTTTATGGAACTCAAGAAAGAATGCAGAAGGCCCTCTTACTGTTTGGTTTACCATTTGTCTTGGGTTTGTCTTGGTGGCTCACCACATCTCGTGGAATAGTTGCACTAAGCTGGGGAATAGTAGGGAGGGGAGAAGGTTATTGGTTTTTACCGATGGGTGTACAAATATCAGCCTTTTTGGCGGCAATTGCTTTTTCGGGAGCAGGAGGTAACTTAAATTTGGGTCAATCTCAGAACATTAAGGAAAAAGGGTATGGTATGGGATTTGGCTCTGGTAGAATTACAAGTTTGTTGACGGGTAAGAAGGAGAAAATAGATCTTTCCGGGAAAGATTTTGAGGTCAATGAGAGTAACCTTAAAATATTTGCGAAATGGTGGAAGCTGATGAATTGGGAACAAGGGACTGTTTTTTGGTTAACTGGGATGGTATCAATAATATCTTTATCGCTTCTTGCTTACGAGACGGTTTATGGCCGCGCAGGTGGTTTAGCTGGGGTAGATTTTGTGCTGGCTGAAGGAAGGTATATTGCTACGGTGACCAGTGCTTTTGTAGGAAATGCTTTTTTGGCAGTATTGGGACTGATGTTGGTGGCGACTCAGTTTTCCGTGACAGGAACGACGGCAAAGATATTAGCCGAAAACTGGGCGATACTAAAGTGGAACAAAGGCGGAGAAGGCAATTTGCCAAAGTATTTTTATGCTTTATTGTGGATGCAGATTGGACTCATGCTCCTAGTCTTGGCACTTGGATTTAAGGAACCCTTACAACTGGTACTAATTAGTGCCGTGATGAATTCTTGGACCATGATAATATATTCGGGACTGATGCTCTGGTTGAACACACACGCCTTGGATGGCAGACTGGCTCCGGGTTATTGGAGAAAAGGGGTGATAGTCGGGGCAATAGTTTTTTTGACCGTCTTTGGACTGATAAACCTGAAGCAACTATTCTCCTAAATCGGCCAAATTTTTAAGTTTTTCAAAATTCCTTACTAAAAATTGTGTTCGTTTGGTGGAAATTACTCCAAGTTTTTGGAGCTTGCTCATCTGAACACTGGTGGTTTCGCGGGTAAGACCAACAATGTTGGCGACAATACGGTGGGTAGCCGGGAAATTGACAACCAGCTGGTTGTTTTTGATGTCTCCGTAGTCGTGAACCAACTGGATAAGGACGGAAGCAACTTTGTTGATAGCATTACCGTTGATGATATTGCCTTGGTTGCTCAGATAGACAAGTAGCGAACTAAAGAAAAAGTCCATGATGGTATCGGAGACGTCCTGGTTGTCCTTGAGGAATTTTTTAAATTCAGATTTGGGAACTACATAAGTCTCGGCAGAAGTGAGAGCTTGGAAATGGAGATTATTTTTTTGTGTCGTGAAGAAATGCATGACAGAGACTAAAAACAGAGGCTTGAAGAAGTTTAGAGTATTTTCTCCCATGGGGGTTTTGGTATAGACACGGACAAAACCGGATTTCATAAAGTAGACATTTTCTATTTTATCTCCCGGTTTGAAGATCACAGAACCCTTTGAAAACTTTTTGGTAGGAAATTGGGAAAAGAATGTTTTTAACTGTGCATATTTAGCTTTGGTCATACAGGTGATATTCTATGCGGCAGAGATACATTTTGTCAAATTAGAGGATGTTTCGTTATGATTTGGGAGTGACACCATAAATTATGACCTTGGTGCCTGGATTGTCCTTACTGGCAACGCCGGAGTTTTTTCCCTCGGGAAGTTGAGGATCTGCCCAGTTGTAGAGTAAGCCCGCTTCGGAGATCTTCATGTTTACGCAGCCATGAGACATGGGTCTACCGAAGTTATTGTGCCAGTAGGTACCATGGAGAGAAAATCCTCGGGAAGCAGGAATCTGAGCGTTGCCAAAAAACATAGTATAAGGGACGTTGGGGAGATAATAATAGGTACCAAGTGTGCGTGAACCCCCGCTCATTTTGATGGCTCGAAATTTGTTCGCAATTTGAAACTCGCCAGTGGGGGTGCGACCCCATTTGCCGGTGGAAACCAAGAAGCTGTAGATGAGACTGTTGCCTTCGTAGGCATAGAGTCTCTGACTGCTAAGATCGACATAAATAATTTTATCTTCGGTTGATTCTCCGAGGACCTTAGGGGGTAGTTGAAGTTGAGCAAGTGAACTGGGGATAGTTACCTCTCGGTTGTTAAAGATGGCCTTTGTAAGGATGGGATCGTTGCTTTCTTGGATTTCATAGTGAATTGTTTGATCTGTGAGGCGAGCGATAAATATTGAAAGAATAATGACAAAGATACTAACAAATATTACTTTTTTCATACCTTAAGTGTAACAAATATTATTGTTTTAGGCCAATTATTAGAAAACGTGGGACGTCAAAAATATCCTTCTCAATTTTGGAGGTGAGATTTGGGGGAATGGAAAAAACTTCTGAGGTGTGGGTGTCATTTATTTCTAGGATGGCGATACCTTCTGGCGATAGAAATTGGGGGAGGATTTTAACAAGACGGTTGATCAGAGTAGTTCCGTTGGGTCCACCATCCAAAGCGGAAATTGGTTCGTAATTTTTGACGGATGAGTCTAGAATGGGAATATTTTTTGAGGGAATATAGGGAAGATTTGCCATGACGATGTCAAACTTAATTTTTGGATAGGTTTCGAACAAGTCCGATTTTTCAAAAAAGAGATTGGCTGGGGAGGGAAGTAACCTACTGGCATTAGTAATAGCGATATTCAAAGCTTCTTGGGAAGAATCGGAAAGGAAGACGGTATAAGGGATTTGTTCCTTTGAGAGTAATGAGGCTAAGGTAAGCCCAAGACAGCCAGATCCGGTTCCGATGTCAGCAATTACAGGGTGTGCGATTTCTTTTTGTTTGATGAAGTTGCAGGCGAGGTCGACGATTTTTTCAGATTCGATTCTGGGTATAAGGGTGGCCGGAGAAACCAAAAAGTCTAAGCCATGAAACTTTGCGTGGCCGGTAACGTATTCAACGGGTTTTTCCCCAATAGTTTTAGTATCGATATCGGCAGAACCGAACCTCCTTAGATGATTTAATTCCTGAGCTGAAAATTTTCTGGTGGGCATTAGGTGATTTTAACGCTTCGGGAGAAGTTGTGGAGACTTCAGCAAGGCAGATATGAGCCTATATACTTGACATTTGAGGCTAAATGTGGTATAGTGGGCTACTTTTGCAGGACATTTCAAAAAACGGAGGCATGCTATGAAACTGAATTTCTCGATGATCGTGATCTTTTTTGTTCTTTTGGTCGTACTGATGTCTGGGTGTTCGGGGACGAGGTGGACGGGGACCTACTGTCTTCCTGGCCTTGTCGCGTGCGGAACTCAATTTGGCCCCGGTTCGGCCTGCCCTGTACAGATTGACCTCGAGTACGATGGAATTATTCGGGGCTACGAATTGCTTCCTGGATCGTGTTCAACGAAATGATGAGCGGGACCGTGGGGATAAAACCCGACGGTCTTTTTTTGTGGGTAAAAATATATTGCCTGGATTGCCACAGATCGGAATACCGAAATTCGCAATGACAAAGGGTTAGGGGGTGGAGAAGGTGTAGGGTGAGGTGGTGACGGAGCGACCGTCTACGTCGATAATGATGACATATCTATAAGTAGTACTTGGTTCTAGGTTTTCGACACTTAGAAGATGGTTTGTTTGCCTGGTGGTAGAGACTGTGAAGGTTTGAGTGAGACCTTGGGTAAATTGAATTGAAGTTTTGGCCGGTTTTTGGGTGGAAAAAGAAATTAAGACTTGGGTGGAAGAGATGGGGGTAATAAGCGGAGGGGTGAGAATCTCCGAGGCCTTTATACGGGTTTCCTGTGAGGTGCCAACTTGCTCAATAATCGAAGGTAGTAGGGTGGCAAAAGAGAAAATAACCAGTACCGGAATGAGAACGGAAAAAGCTGATTTTAAAGGAATACCCCAAAGTTTGTGATAATAAATTTTGGATTGTTGAGCTCGTTTGAAGAGGAAAAGTTGTTCTTTGGGAAAGAAGTCCCCATGGTTATTGGGACAAGTAAAGACAGTGACAGTTTGGGGAACGACGTCGTCCTTGATGCTGGGCATAATTTGTCCACACTTAGGGCAGACAGGTGAGGTGGCTGGGACGGCGTGAGTTTTTGGAAGAACAGAGTCGACGTTTCTGGCAGTTTCGACAGTGATAAAGTTGGAAAGATATGGCTCGATAAAGTGACCGCCGCAGTTGAGGCATTCCTCAATGTTGTGAGTGTGACCATCGGAGGTTTCCACTTCGATAGCGGAAAGAAGCTGGTGGCAGTGAGGGCAGTCCATAAATTCATTCTATTATATTTAGATTGCCACGTCACTCCGTTCCTCGCAATGACGATTGGTTCTGGTAAACTGAAAATATGCAACTTAAGTTTTTGGGCGCTTCTCAGACAGTAACCGGTTCATGTTATTTCCTATCTACCAATAAGACTGGCTTGCTGGTGGACTACGGCATGTTTCAGGGTAAACCGGAAGAGATGGGGTTGAACTCTGTCAAACCGGATATTGAATTTCATAGATTGTCGGCGGTGGTTTTGACTCATGCTCATTTGGACCACTGTGGAAGGTTGCCAATGCTCGTCAATTTTGGTTTCAAGGGTCCTGTGTTTATGACTGAGGCGACGAAAGCTTTGGCAGAACTGGTGTTGTTTGACGCAGCAAAGATATCTAAAGAAGATAACGTAAAGGCTGTTTTGTATACCGATGAGGATGTGATGGAAATCCTCAAACAGGTGGTGCTTGTTGAGTACGACAAGCCTTTTTCTGTGGGGGACTTTAGAATTACCTTTATTGATGCAGGACATATTTTGGGATCTTCAAGTATAGTGGTGGAAGAGACACAGTCTAAGAAGAAAATAGTATTTAGCGGTGACCTGGGAAACACTCCGGAACCACTGCTCTTTCCGACACAGACAGTAAATGAGGCAGATATTGCAGTGATTGAATCCACTTATGGAGATGAAGTTCATGAGCGTAGAGAAGAAATAGAGGATTTGACGGAGATTGTTAAACAAGCAGAGAGAGATTCTGGTACGGTGCTGATTCCTTCATTTTCGCTGCAAAGATCTCAGGAATTACTATATATTTTTGACGGACTGAAAAAAAGTGGAGTCATTAAAAACGATCTACCTGTGTTCTTGGATAGCCCGATGGCTATAAGGGCGACAACAATATTTAAAGATTTTCCAGAACTTTATAGCAAACCACTAAAACTGCAGGCAAAAACAGATGACCCTTTTGACTTTCCAAGCTTGGTGATATGTGACACCATAGAAAAGAGCAAACAGATAAAAAATGTTAAAGGTCCGAAAGTAATCATCGCTGGAAGTGGCATGATGAGTGGTGGTAGGATAATCCATCACGCCATTAACTTTCTGGGTGACCCGAAAACTCAATTGATTTTTGTGGGTTATCAGGCTGAAGGTACCATGGGAAGAGATATTTTGAACGGTAGAAAAATATTTAACATATGGGGAAACACGGTGGAAGTGAAAGCCCAAATTAAAGAAATAAAGACCATGAGTTCGCATGCAGATCAGGACCAGTTACTTTCTTGGCTAAAAAAGATTAAAGGGCTCACAAAAGTGATTTTGGTACATGGCGAAGAGTTGCCAAGACTTGTTTTAACTGAGAAGATTAGACAAGAGTTGCCGGAAGTAGAAGAAATAATACTACCAGTGCTTCATCAAGAAATAGATTTAGATAAAGTAAATGAATAGAATTAAATGGTCAGGAGTTTTGTTTGGAGTATGTGTATTTTTGTTTATCAAATCGGTAATGGCCATAGACTTGACATTGACGAGGATTGGGGTGCTCTCCACAATTGGAGTTGACTACAGCATTGTGGACTACACAGGAACGATTCCAACACTGGAGGGAACGGCATCTCCGTCAGCTCAAGTATTGATAAGAATTAAAACTTCAACGGATGCGACGGTGGCGGCCAGCCCCAGCGGAGTGTGGAGATTTTCACCTGGCGTATTGGACTCTGGGGCTAGTTCAATAGTGATTACTTCCGGAGGCCAATCCTTGGCTTTTGTCCTAAATTTTAATGCCACTCCTGCTGCGACGATAACACCAACCCCTACACCCATTCCTGACGAACTACCAGCTACCGGAGTATGGGAATATTATTTACCAGGTGTGGTTGGTGGAATTCTTGTCTTATTATTGGGAAAGTTTATCAGAGAGAAGATGATTGCATGGGAGGGAAAGAAAGATAGTAGATCATAGATCTCAGATGTCAGATGGTGAAAGTTGTGGTTAAATATGTTACCTATGACAGCAAGTAGAAATAAGGTAGAGGTAATATATGACATTGAGACGAAAAATTTCTTTGATGACAATCTGAGAGAACCGGGTCAGCTGGGTATTTCGATCGTCTCTGCGTATAGACGAGAGGTGGATAATAATTCTAATGAAATTTCAGGGGAGATGAGAAGTTTTTGGACTCCAGAGGCGCTAAATGTTGTCGGCAGAGATGAATACATTTTTGACCATATGTGGGAGTGGTTTGAAGAAGCAGACAGAATAATAGGCTACAACTCATTTGGATTTGATAATCCGGCTATGAATGGGATTTATGATAAGGGTGACTTTACAAAGTTGAAACATTTTGATGTCCTGGATAAGATCCGTCTCTCTTTCGGGCACAGAGTAAAACTGGATAGTGTGGCGAAGGAGACGCTGGGACAGGGAAAGATTGCTGGAGGAGCGGACGCAGTAGTGTGGTGGGGGAAAGGGGACCTGGAAAGTCTAGCCAACTTAAAAAAATATTGTGAGATGGACGTGGAAGTGACGAAAGGAATCTATGACTATGGAATGAAGAATAAGTCATTAAAATTTAAGGATAGGTGGAATGAACTGAGAGAGATTGAGGTGGACTTTTCTTACCCGATCGAGGTTCTAGTTGAGGAACCGGCAGAGATTCAAATGGGTTTATTTTGAAGTACAATTCGATTATGAGAAAAGAAGTGAATAGTAACAAAGAAAAAGGTGACACAGATAGAGTAATCGTGGGAATTGTTTCTAGAGACAGAGGAGAAAAGTTGGAATATTTGTTGGTAAGTTCTATGAAAGATTACGGTGAATTTACTGGATTTTATTATCCACCAGGAGGGCATGTAAAAGAAGGAGAGGACATTCGAATAGCCCTGGCAAGAGAGTTTAAGGAAGAGCTTGGTATAGATGTTGAAGTAGGGAGAGAAATCGCAGAAACGGGCGGGGATGTAAAAAAACAAATTACACATTGGTGGAGTTGTACGGCCAGTTCGTTTGATCTAAATATACAGGATGAAGCCATTGTTGGCACAAAGTGGATGACAAAAGAAGAAATAGTGAAGTCTGACAAGGTATGGCCAGCGACAAAGAAGTTCTTTGTTGAGCATATCTGATACTTGGAGTATAATAGTCCAAGTATATGTTTACACTGACCAAGAAGGCGGATTATGGCATGGCACTCCTGTCTGTCCTGGCTCAAAGAGGCAGGGGAGGTAGAGTGTCTCTTAAAGAGTTGAGTGACCTTGGCATGCCCAGAGCCTTTATGTCCAAGATAGCTGGGTCGCTGGTGGAGGCTGGGATATTAAACTCTAAGGAGGGTAAGGGTGGAGGATTTAGTTTGAATTACGAACCAAAAGAAGTTCAGGTAAGAGAGGCTCTTGAGGCAATTGAGGGCGAGGTGGCGCCGGTTAATTGTGAGTCATGCCCAATGGAAGGTGGGTGTGGTCAGCAAACCTTGATGGATAAGCTGACACTTCAGATTGAGGAATTACTGGAGAAATACACACTGGCGGATTTAGTAAGTTGAATTATTTGATGGATTCCTGCCTTCGCAGGAATGACAAGAAAAAAATGCTTAAAATAAAAAAACTAAAAGTAAAGATTGAAGACAAGGAAATCCTGAAAGGGATTGATTTGGAAGTTCAAAAGGGAGAAGTGGTGGCTCTCATGGGTCCTAATGGCTCCGGTAAGTCGAGCCTGGCTAATGCACTGATTGGAAATCCAAAATATGAAGCATTTGAGGGTAAGATGTTGTTTGAGGCTAAACTGGGGATCATGATGTCATTTCAGTATCCCGTGGCCATATCCGGAGTGACGGTAAGAGAAATGCTACTCGCGTCTTTGCGTGGAAGAGGATTGAGGGTGAGCGCATTAGATCTGAAAAATCAAATTGCCATGGAGGGGGAAAAGCTGAGGATTGAACCCTCGCTGCTTAATCGAAGTCTTAATGAAGGGTTTAGTGGGGGAGAGAAGAAAAAATTGGAAATTTTACAGATGAGAATACTGAAACCCAAGTTGTTGGTGTTGGATGAGGTAGACTCCGGTTTGGATATTGATGCGCTTGCTCTGATCGCCAACAACGTAAACGAAATGGTTAAAGAAAATGGAATGAGTGTGCTGGTGATTACTCACTATCAGAGACTCTTAAAATATTTGGTTCCAGACCGGGTGGTGATTTTGAAAAATGGAGAGGTGGTAGATAGGGGAGGAAAGGAAATTGTGGATAAGTTAGAGGAACAAGGTTATAAGTCATATGGATAATACTTACCCGCTTGGTCACTCCGATATAGTCGAGTATTCTTATATGGCGGAAAAAGGACTGACAGAAGAACTCGTTCGGGGAATATCGGCGATGAAGCAAGAGCCTGAATGGATGCTGGAAATTCGACTTAAGGCTCTGAAAAAATATCGAGAGATGCCAATGCCGACTTGGGGAGGTGACTTCTCCCCTATTGATTTTGAGGATATCCGCTACTATATAAAACCAAAAAACCAGGAGGTGAAGACTTGGGCAGAAGTACCTGAGGCGATCAAGAACACTTTTGAAAAGATTGGA
>Ga0075783_135_pt1 | contig 9986 bp, 7 predicted proteins | sample RifGroC1_FD_68447 | JGI IMG/M metagenome (GOLD analysis project Ga0075783, IMG submission 68447) | Microgenomates bacterium GW2011_GWC1_44_9 | reverse complement strand
TTCTCTCGCTTTGTTTAGTAGTTCGTCCTTGTTTCCCAGTAAGGGGAAGATAGCGACTTGGTAAGGGGAGAGTGAGTGAGGGAACTTCATAACGACCCGCTTCTTCTCGGTATCTTCAAAATAGGCGTTCATCATGATGATGGTGAAGAGGCGGGAAAGGCCGAACGTGGGCTCGATGACGTGGGGAATGAATTTTTCTTGAGTGTAGGGGTCGGTGTAGCGGAGGTCGACGCCTGATTTTTCAATATGATTTTTTAAATCAAAGTCGGTGCGGTAGGCCAGGCCAAACATTTCCTTAAAGCCCCACGGGAATTCGTATTCGAGATCTTCGGTGCGGGAGCTGTAGTGACTAAGCTCTTCTTTGGTGTGACTTCTCCAGCGGAGTTTTTCTGCCGGCAGTCCGCAAGTCAACGCGAACTGATACATTTCGTTTTTCCAATACTCAAAATGTTTTTCCCAGTCTTCCGGCTTGGTGAAGTATTCAAATTCTGCCAGATCAAACTCCAGAGTCCTAAAGGTAAACTTACCCATGGTGATTTCGTTTCGATATGCCTTGCCTGATTGCGCCAGACCAAAAGGAAGCTTGGGGTGAAGAGAGTCGAGGACTTGCTTGAAGTCCACAAACATACCTTGAGCTAATTCTCCGCGAAGGTAGGCGGTGTTTTTACCTTCGGTAATAATACCGATTTGAGTCTCGAAAAGCTGGTTGAAGTTTCTTGTCTTGGTCCAGTTTTGACTGCCGCACTTTGGGCATTCGACTTCATTGTCCGTAATAATTCTGTCGAGTTCTTCTAGTGGTTTACCTTCGACGTTGCCGATATCTTCTACTTTCTCTTCGATAAGATGGTCTGCGCGGGTGCGGTAATGACACGTAAGGCAATCGATCATGACATTTGTAAAACTAGCGGTGTGGCCTGAGGCTTCCCAGACCTTGGGACTCATGAGGACGGAGGTGTCTAGGCCGAACATGTCAGAGCGGTCGGTGACGAAAGTTTTCCACCAAAGGTTGGTGAGATTTCTTTTTAGCTCTGTACCCAGAGGGCCAAAATCGTAGGTATTGGCGAGACCGCCATAGATCTCTGAGCCAGGAAAGACAAACCCACGGCGCTTACTTAGAGAAATAATTTTTTCGAGAGTGGCTTCTTTGGAATTGCTTGACATGACAACGTTTGTTATTGTTTTACTGTTGATAGGCGGACATCGATGCGTTCCATGTCTCGGGGGAACATAGAGGCTTCGCGGACGTTTTTGAGTCCTAAGATGTGCATGGTCATTCTTTCGGCTCCGAGAGCAAAGCCACCGAGAGGAGGTGAACCAAATTTGAAAGCTTGGAGATACAAGGCGACATCTTCTTCTTTGAGGCCCCATTCCTTGACGTTTTTAACAATACTTTCGTAATCGTTTAAACGCTGACCACCGGAGGACCACTCGACTCCACGGCAGAGAAGATCGACACTAAGAGCGTATTCCGGATCTGCGGGATCAGGAAAGACATAGAATGGTTTTTTCTTGGTGAGGAAGTGAGAAACGAAGACAAGATCGGAGCCTTTTTCTTCTTTGGCCCAAGCACAAATCTCTCGCTCGTCTTCCGGAGCAAGATCTTTTTCTTCTCTGCAGTCACGTCCCGTTCTCTTGAAAATGATTTCTTGGGCTTCTCGGAGCTTAATTATGGGGAATTTTTCTGACATCAGTGGTATGGTGGCGTCGAAAAGTCTTAGTTCTTTTTGGCAGCGTTTTTCTACTTCTTCAAAAATGAATCTGACAACGTACTCTTCCATTTCCAAGACTTCATCGACAGACTCAATGAAGTTAAACTCGGCATCTAGAGAAGTGGCTTCGGTGAGATGGCGTGTGGTGGCCGATGGCTCGGCGCGGAACATCTGATTGACACTAAAGACTCTTTCGAAGGCGGTGGTAAGAAGAGACTTGTAGAGCTGTGGACTTTGAGAGAGATAGGCTTCGTGGTCAAAGTACTTGACCTTGAAAACTTCGGCGCCACCTTCCGGGACAGCGTTGATAATTGAGGGAGCCTGGAATTCAAGAAAATCTTTGGCGATGAGAGCTTTACGGAACGCATCTATCACGACAGCTTGGACCCTGAAAATAGCTTGAACTTTTGGGTGACGGAAAGAAAGAGAACGGTAATCCAGAAGAGTGGGTAGCTCGACTTCCAAAGTTTCTTTTCCCAGATCAATGGGAAGTTCGGAAGAGTGGGATAAGACACTCATACGGAGGGCTTCTATTTCAACGGTGCCGGTTTCTATGTTTGGGTTTACCAGTCGCTCCGGCCGGGACTTGACGAGACCTTCGACACTAATGACTTCTTCAAGTTTGAGATTTCCAAAAAGTTCGCCTGTTCCTACAATTTGAATTAGTCCGCTACGGTCCCGAAGATCGATAAAAACAATTTTGCTGTGATCGCGCTTTGTATTGACCCACCCTTTGAGGGTTATGGTTTCACCGACTTTGTTTATTGTGTCTTTGACGAGTGTGCGTTCCATTGGACTCAATTATACAGTCTGACGAGTGGTAGAATGATATGGCTTGAGTAATGTAGATGGACTTATCAAAAGTTTGGGACAGGATAGGGTTAAGATTGACGAACCCTTGTCTTCTCACACAACCCTTCGGATTGGTGGGCCTGCGGATTTGCTTTATGAAGCGAGATCTTCCGGGGAACTAGTTAAAGCTGTCCGTCTGGCCAGAAGTTTTGGAGTTCCCGTGACGGTGATCGGTGGTGGTAGTAATATCTTGGTGTCGGACTTGGGTATCCGTGGGCTGGTGGTGAAAAATATTGGCGGAAGAATTGTAATCCGGGAGAAGAAGTTGTTTGGTATCAAAGGAAGCCGGGTGATACCAGTTGACCCAAGATGGATCCCTTCGACCGAAGGGACAATGAACTATGATTTTACGGATCTTGATTTTGATGAAAGTAATGATCCTGAGGTGGAGGTAGTGATAGATAGTGGAGTGAACCTCCAGGCGGCAATGTATAAGCTGTTTGACCAAGGCTTAACTGGACTGCAATGGTATGCAAGAATTCCGGGGAAGGTAGTCATGTCATTTCTGAGGTAGTAAAAGGGGTGAAGGTATTGACACCTCAAGGAGATGTAATCTGGGTACCGGCTGACAAAATGGAATTTGAGTATGATAAATCTAGGATCCACAAAACTGGTGAAGTAGTACTGCAGGCTGTCTTAAATTTGAGACGTGGTAACGTGGATAGAGCTCGAGGGGTGGCTGAAGAATGGAGAAAAAGAAAGTCAATTCAGCCAGTTAACTCGGCTGGGTGTGTGTTTAAGAATATTTCTGAAGAAGACAGAGTAATTCTCGGCTACCCCACGACATCGACAGGATATATAGTGGAACACGTACTAAACATGACCGGGTATGGAGTCGGTGGAGCGATGGTCTGTACTGAGCATCACAACTTCATAATCAACAAAGGAAAAGCAACTGCAAAGGACTATTTGGCGGTGAGGGATGAAATAGTGAGGAGGGCCAGGGAAACGGTGGGGATAGAGCTGACGGATGAGATAATATATGTCGGTGATTTTAATTATTAGTTTAATTTATTAAAGAATGAATGGAGTATTAAGGATAACGGGTGGTAGGAAACTTGAAGGGTCGGTGACGCCAATACCAAATAAAAATAGTCTGGTGGCGGTACTGCCGGCGGCGATACTTACGAATGAAACCGTAGTTTACAAAAATGTTCCTGGAACAAGCGATGTCGCCAAAATTCTTCAAATACTTAAACTGCTCGGGGCCGAGGTAGACCAGAGTGTAGAGGGAGTAATAAAAATAACTTGCGCAAAGGTTAACTCTCATAGGTTGGACAAGGTGCTTGGAGGTCAGTTCCGTGCATCTCTAATGTTTGCCGGTCCACTACTAGCTCGCTTTGGCGTGGCTGAAATTCCAGTCCCCGGCGGCTGTGATTTGGGGATGAGGTCTATCGCAGCTCATCTAGACTCTTTTAAGAAAGCAGGTATTGAGTTTAAGTACATTGATGGCTTTGTAAAGTTTACCGCGCCGAAAAAGACGGCTAAGAAATACGAGGTTTGGCAACTGGAAGCATCGGTAACGGCAACTGAAAACTTAGTGATATACGCGGCGGGAACGAGTGCTGAATTTGTGATTACGGACAGCGCATGTGAGCCACACGTTTCCGAATTATTGAGGATGTTGAAAGCAATGGGAGCAGAGGTTGAAGGAATTGGCTCCAATCGGATTACAATAAAAGGAAGCCAAAAATTGAAAGAGGCGGTGTACGAACCAGGTCCTGATTTTGTTGATGTAGCTGGACTAATAGTGGCGGCGGCAGTGACGGACGGAAAAATAAGAATCAAAGGGGCTAATGTGCCGGAAATTGTGGACGGGATGATTAATTGGTTTGAATTGTTTAATGTAAAGATTGAAAGAGATGGTTTGGATTTGGTAGCCAGTAGAAAAGGAGAACTGTTTATTGATACAGTAAACTCGGGAGTGCCTCTAGCAGCCCCAGGTCTGCCAAAACTCTATCCTCGACCTTGGCCTGGTTTTCCGGTAGACGCTATTCCAGTCATGGCGGTTCTCGCCAGTAAAACTAAGGGTAGGTTACTGCTTAAGAACTGGATGTATGAATCAGGGTTTGACTTTGTCCGTGAGCTTAATGCCATGGGTGCAGATATTTTTGTGTCTGACCCAGAACGAGTGATCGTTACAGGTCCGGTGAAGTTTAAGGGTGGGGTGATTGTCTCCCCCAGCGTGATCCAGGCTTGTAAGGCAATTTTCATTGCTGCTCTTTGCGACGATGTAATCACGGAAATTCACGGAGTGGATATTCTCCGCAGAAGATATCCTAACGTCTTTGAAACCTATACCAGTCTGGGGGCGGCGATTGAAAGAGTGGATGATTAGTCGGAGAGAATTTGATTGAATATATCTGAAAGTTCCTTGGGGTGAGTAAGAAAACACAGATGGCCTGAACCGTCAATTACGTGCAGGTGGCTGTTGGGAATTTTGGTGTTTAGATATTTGCCAAGATTGGGGACTACAAAGTCCAATTTCCCCCAGACAATATTGGTCGGTATGGTGACTTTGTTGAGAGACGGTTTCAGATCATAGAGGACAATTTTTTTGAGAATTTTTTGCTGGTATTCGTTTGCGTGACGATAATCTCTAGGGGTGTACCAGCCTAAATATTTTTCAAAGTGATTATTGGGAATAATGGTAAAGAGAGGTCTGGCAATTTCGGCAAAACGGATTTTTCTTTTGGCTTGACTGGGCTTTTCCTTGACAACCGCAGGAGCGACTAGGATGAGAAACGATAAGTCTGCGGGATATTTGATAGCGTAGTCGAGTGCTAGCAGTCCACCAAATGAATGTCCGACGAGAGTAATATTCTTTAGCTTGAGACGCTTTACAAAGTGATGTATGAAATCGGTAAAGAGGGGAATTTCCGGTTCGGTGGAGAACTGGTCGGTGGATCCGAAGCCTGGTAGATCTATAAGGATGATGCGATGAGTGGATTTTAGAAGTTTGGAGAAGGGTACCCAGAACTTCGATGAGGATTTCCAGCCATGAAGAAAGACTAAAGTATTTTTTTCTTGTGGATTTATATCTAAGTAATGTGTTTTAAGCCCATCGACAACAACTTGCATTGAATTGATTATATCGGATGGGGATGGATCCCCGATCACCTGCCAGCAAGTGCTGAGCACTAGCTTCGCAGTCGGTCGAGATGACAAAGTTGACCTGCAAGGGTGATCTTTGCGGGTGGAAGGCGTGGAAAATAGCGCAATGGCGAAGTGCCAAAGTGACACAGTGTCACGAGGGGGATTTACATTCGTGTAGACAGACTGATAGATGTACAATTTGGATATGAATTTAGATAATTTTCCAGACGAAAACACTAAAAGATTTGTGGCGGTCTTGAATAAGAAAATTGAGATAGGGAAACTGATGAATGCTTTGGGGCATACAACAGCAGGGCTTTCGGCAGAGGTGGGGAATGTAGAGGAGATGCGTTTTATCAACTATGAAGATAAGGATGGCAACATTCACCCCTCTCAGTCACATTTCCCTTTCATCGTTTTAGCAGCGGATAACTCAAATCAAATCCGTAAGGTGAGGAATGAGGCGATTGCCAGGAAAATTCCTTTTACTGACTTCACCTCGACCATGTCGATCGGAACCTCTCAGGAGCAAGTCGACGCGACTTCCAAAACTTCGGAGGCGGATTTGGACTATTGGGGAATTTGCTTGTTTGGGGAAACTGAAAAGTTGAAAGAGTTTACCGGGAAGTTTTCGTTGTTTAGATAGTGTTAAAATTGAGGCTATGGCATACGATTTTAAGGAAATAGAAAAGAAGTGGATCCCCCAATATGAGGAGTTTGATGGTTATAAAGGCATAGATTTTGAGAACGATAAAGAGAAATTTTATATGCTGACGGAGTTTCCTTATCCATCCGGATCAGGACTGCATGTGGGGCACGCTTTTGCCATGACCGCAGCTGATGTGTATGCCAGGTTTCAGCGAATGCAGGGAAAGAACGTGATGTTTCCCATGGGGTGGGATGCCTTTGGATTGCCGGCCGAAAACTATGCGATAAAGACGGGAAGAAACCCTAAGGAAATAACTAAAGAAGTAACAGATATGTTTAGAAGTCAAATGAAGAAGCTGGGCTTTTCTTTTGACTGGGACAGAGAGATAAACTCGACTTCCCCAGATTATTACAAATGGACACAGTGGATCTTTACGAAACTGTTTGAAGAAGGGTTGGCTGAGAAGAAAGAGATGCCAATTAACTGGTGTCCAAAAGACAAAATCGGTCTCGCCAATGAAGAAGTAATTGACGGAAAATGTGAAAGATGTGGAACAGAAGTGGAGAAAAGAACTATTTCTCAGTGGGTAGTGAAGATTACCGACTACGCCGACAGACTAATTAACGGACTTTATGATACGGAATTTATTGAAAAAGTTAAGGCGGCACAGATTAACTGGATCGGTAAGAAGGAGGGGGCAAAAATAAGATTTGAAGTCAAAGGGCATCCGGAAAAACTGGAAGTTTTTACGACAAGACCTGATACGATAGCTGGTGCGACTTTTATGGTGATTGCGCCGGAACATGCACTAGTAGGGGAACTTCTGGAGGGTCACAGTGACAACGTGTCACGGGTTAAGGAATATTTGGAGAATATAAAAGGAGAGAGTGAAATGCAAAGAACTGATGCATCTAGAGAAAAGACGGGTGTGTTTTCCGGCCTAATAGCAATCAATCCGATAACCAATAAAGAAATTCCAATTTGGATAGCAGACTATGTGACCATGTCATACGGAACCGGAGCGATCATGGCCGTGCCAAGCCATGATGATCGGGATGGTGAGTTTGCACAGAAATTTGGTTTGGAAATAAATGAAACATATACGCCAGATGACCAGATGATGGAGGAGATAGAAAAAAGGGGTATGGGAGAAAAAGCAGTGACTTATCATCTTAGGGACTGGATTTTTTCCCGGCAGCATTATTGGGGTGAGCCGATCCCGATGGTTTATTGTGAGAGAGACGGTTGGGTGAGTGTGCCGGCTGTGGACTTACCTGTGGTTTTACCAGACGTAGAGAAATATTTACCGACCGATACAGGGGAGTCACCTCTGGCCAATATCAAGGACTGGGTGGAAACAACCTGTCCGAAGTGTGGAGGTAAAGCAAAAAGAGAAACAGATACGATGCCGAACTGGGCAGGGAGTGACTGGTACTTCCTCCGATATTGTGATCCCAACAACCAAGACGTGTTAGCGGACATGAAAAAAATGGAGTACTGGATGCCGGTGGATGTTTATGTCGGTGGGGATGAACACAATACCCTGCATTTACTTTATTCGCGATTTATTTATCAATTTTTGTGGGACCTGGCAGTGGTGCCGAAAAGCATTCCTGAGCCGTATAAAAAGAGAATATCCCACGGAGTAATCTTGGGTCCTGACGGAAACAGGATGAGTAAGAGTAAGGGAAATGTAATCGTGCCGGATGAATTTGTCGAGAAATATGGCGCCGACTCCCTCAGAACCTACCTTATGTTCATGGGGCCGTTTGACGCGACGATGGCTTGGAATGAGAGGTCGCTTATTGGAGTGAGGAGGTTTATTGAGAAATTTTATAACTTGATAGAACTACATGCAGGAACGGGGGAGGTGACCGATGATGAAAGTAAAAAGGTGATCCATCAGCTGATAAAACAAGCAACGGAAGATGTGGCGGAGTTTAAATTTAATACGGTGATTGCTAGACTTATGGAAACGGTGAATACTTTGTCGAAACCAGGGTTCAAAATTGGGACGAATGATCTGGGAAGTGTGGTCAAGGTGCTGGCTCTCTTTGCCCCGTTTGTGGCTGAGCAGCTATGGTCCGATCTAGGTGAAGTGTTTAGTGTGCACAACCAGGAGTGGCCAGTTTATGACGAAAAATATTTATTAAGTGAGAGAGTAAACTTGTCTGTGCAGGTAAATGGAAAGATGAGGGGCTTGGTTTCTATTAGCCCGGACGCAGAGGAGCAGACAGTAATACTAGAAGTGAAGAAGTCTGAAAAAATAAATAAATATTTAGAAGAAGGAGAAATAAGGAAGATAATTTATATAAGGGGTAAGACGATAAATTTTGTAGTAGGGTAGTGTTTTCAGATTTATCTGGTATCATTTCTGTATGGTAAAAAAATCTGTTAAAAAAACAATCACAAAGGCACGAGCAACGATGCCTGAAGTTAGAATTTCTGAAGTTGCAATGTCTGCAAAAAAAGACTTTACAAAATATTACACTCCGGTGATGGTGGTGTTACTAATTGTGGCCGCTTTTTATATCGGTAGACTTTCTGCCAAGGTTGATGGGTTGCAAAAGGGAGTAGCTGGCACAGATACAACAGCTCCAGCCCCGCAAGCGGCAGCACCTGAAAGAAAGCTAGATGTGGCCAGTTTGAAAGAGAGAGCTAAAAAGTTGGGCTTGGATTCTTCAAAATTTGATCAATGTTTGGACAGTGGAAAATTGGCTGAGAGAGTAAGTAATGAACAAAAAGAAGGTGCTGCCTTGGGAGTGAGCGGTACACCATCATTTTTTATAAATGGAGTTCTAGTTGTCGGAGCACAACCACAATCTTCATTTGAAAGTGTAATAGATGCCGAGCTTAAAAACGGCACTGGAGATAAAGCCGCTGTAGCTCTGGGAGAAGAAGGTAAAAGAGTAAAACTTAATCAGGGGAGTGGTTATGTCAGGGGTGCGAATAACGCCAAGATAAAAATCGTAGAGTATACCGACTTTGAGTGCCCTTTTTGTGAGAGATCGTTCCCGACCATGAGTGCAATTGAGGAGAAATACAAAGGTAAGATAAGTTTGGAGTATAAGAGTTTCCCTTTATCTTTCCACCCCAGTGCTCAGAAAGCCGCAGAAGCCGCTTTGTGTGCTGGAGAACAAGGAAAGTTTTGGGAGATGCATGATGATCTTTTTGCTTCGGCAAAATAAGATATTAAAAAACAAAAAGGCCCTCCTCTCGGAGGGTTTTTTGTTTTCTTAGATTAGAACTACCTAGCTTGTACCTGTCTAACGGTAAGGGTTAGTGATTTGCTAGAAGTAAGACCGTAGTTGTCTCTGACTTTTGCGGTAACCGTGTAAGCTCCGGATCTGGTGGGGGTGCCCGAGATGGTGCAGGTTATAAGAGCGGCTGAGGTAGTTACTTGCTCATTGCATGGACCCTGGTAGAGACCAAAGGGTAGACCGGAGATGGTCATAGTGAGATCATTGGTAACATCGGCGTCTTTTGCCGAGATGGTAGTGTTATATGTGTTTCCACTGACACCTGACACTAGCGACGAGGAGGTTATCTGCGGCATTGAATTTTTGGATGTTGGTTTGGTGGGAGTGGTTGAAACGCTTATTGGAGATGGTGTGGGGGCGGTGAGTTCTAAAATCTCAATGGAGACTCCTGGAGTAAAACTACCCGGAACGGCTGTGCCA
>Ga0075783_141_pt1 | contig 10169 bp, 9 predicted proteins | sample RifGroC1_FD_68447 | JGI IMG/M metagenome (GOLD analysis project Ga0075783, IMG submission 68447) | Microgenomates bacterium GW2011_GWC1_44_9 | reverse complement strand
TAAGACGATCTCTTTCGAAACGTAAGGGAAGCCGGTTTGTGGCCGGAAGTGGCATTAGAGGGCTAATTTGACTCTACCTTTGGCACGACGTTTGCGAATGACGTTGCGACCGGCAGCAGTGGCCATCTTGATGCGAAAACCATGTTTTCTAATTCTTTTGACTTTTTTAGGTTGGTAGACTCTTTTGGGCATTTTAGTTTTGGTTGTTTGATTCAAAGGTATTATACCTCAGAACAGACGATGAGACTACTGATACGGAATGAGTCAGAATATTTGGGTAAATTGGGGGTTGTATAAATGTGGATAAGTAGTGAGAATGAGTCCATGGACAGTGAGAAATTATGGCATGGCATTTGCGGAGAACTTGGCGTCTCCATGTCTCCCGCTAGCTTTGCAGGCTTTATCAAACCTTGTTTTGTGAGATCAGTTACTCCGATAGATGGAGAGAGAATTATTATGGAGTTGGCGGCGCCTTCCATATTCCTAAGTCACACGATAGAGACCAAGTACTATAGTCTTATCAAACAGGCGGCTGAGAAAATCTCACAGAAGCGGTGTGATGTGGCCTTGGTGATCGTAGAAGCTAATAAGGAAGATAAGAGACCCAAGAAAGAAGTTGTAAACAGTCAAGTAGAGGAAGCAAGAATAGGTTTATTTGCTCCTCCAGAAGAAAACAAGCAAACTGGAACAAACCTAAATACCAGATACACTTTTGAGTCCTACATGGTAGGTAGCTCGAATAGGCTGGCCTTTGCAGCAGGGAAGGCTGTCGTAGATTATCCTGGAACCAGACATAACCCCTTGTTTATCTATGGCGGCGTCGGAGTAGGGAAAACTCACCTGATGCACGCGGTAGGACATGAGCTGGTTAAGAAGGGGGTGGGAAAAGTAGTTTGCATCACCAGTGAACAGTTTATTAATGATTTTGTGGGATCATTCAAATCCAAGATGACGGATGCCTTTAAGAAAAAGTACCGACAAGTGGGGGCGCTGCTAATTGATGACGTACAATTTTTTGGAGGGAAAGAACAAACTCAGGAGGAATTTTTTCATACGTTTAATGAACTGACGAACAAACAGGCACAAATAGTGATGACCAGCGACCGAAAACCGGAGGAGATTGTAGGTCTAGAAGACAGACTTCGGAGTAGATTTCAAGGTGGAATGATGGTAGATATTGGACTGCCTGATTTTGAAATGAGGCTGGCGATTATCAAACAGAGAGCGATAGATCTGCATGCCGAGGTTGAGGGGGGGGCCTTTGAGCTAATTGCCAACACATATACTACTAACGCTCGTGAGCTTGAGGGAATCTTTATGAACCTGGCAACCAGAGCGACGATTGAAGGTGGAATCCTGACAAAAGAAATGGTGCAAAAAACCATGGGCTTGCCGGCTGACTCTGTCAAGTCGACAAAAGTGAGGCCGATCAAGGTTATCTCAACGGTTGCAAAGTATTTTGACTTTAGAAATAAAGATTTACTGGGAACAAGTAGGAAAGCAGATTTGGTGGTAGCTAGACATATTACCATGTATCTTCTAAGGGTCACCCTAGGGCTAAATCTGACCGTCGTTGCCGAGCTAATGGGGGGCAGAGATCACACGACAGTAATGCATGCGGTCGAAAAAATGGAGGATCAAATAGAGGAAAACATGGATCTCAGGCGAAAAGTAATGGCGGAAAAATCGGCGTTATTCACCTAAATATCCACACGTTGTCCACGTGATGTGAATATCTACTGATAATGTGTAGAACAAATATGTCATTAATCATTAAGGTGGATTACTAAGAAAGATATTCAGATTGTAGTCCACAGAAAATATGACTTGTTAGTTCTATATTACCCGTGAAGAGTTCATGTAATTAGGTAAAAGGGTGGGTATACGCGACTTAAGCAACTTAATAACAAGGAATTTGAGCTCCGACCAGCTTCGGTTATCAACTTATCCACGCTACTTACTACTAACAACTACTATTTATATTTAAGATAAATATATAAATAATAAGGATTCGGAATGATAGAGGTTACAAAAAGAAAATACATATACAATGAAAATCAATGAAGATAACTGTTCAATCAACTGACTTAAAAAAATATTTGGGGATTGTCAATAGGGGAATTGGCTCTAGGCCTCAACTTCCGATACTTTCAGGAATGCTTTTAAGGGTGACCAAAGACGAAGTCAATTTGGTATCGACAGACTTGGAGGTGAGTTTTTGGGTTCGGCTTCCGGCGAAAATCGAAGAAGAGGGTGAGATGGTGGTTCCCGCCAAATTATTTTCGGAATTAGTGGCAAGTTTACCTATAGGAGTGGTGGAACTTTCCGCCAATAAAGAAACTTTAAAAATTGAAGCGAAGGGGATTAGCTCAGAAATCATGGGGCAAAGTGCAGAGGATTTTCCAAGTATCCCTAGAGCTAAGAAGATTCAATTAACTCTAAAAAGTGGAGAATTTCGGCAAAAGATGGATAGGGTATGTATTTCGGCAGCCAGAGACGATACCAGGCCAGTATTGACAGGAGTCCTATGGGAGCTATCTGAGAAGAGATCGGTATTGGCCGCAACGGATGGTTATAGACTTAGCGTAGACAAGTTGGAGGTGGCAAAATCCGGCATAGAAAAAGACACCCGTTTTATTCTTCCTGCCAGATCGCTTTCGGAAATCTCTAAGGTTCTAGGTGAAACAGGTGAGGATTCTTTTGGGGTGGAATTTGACAAGGAGAATCAGCAAGTAATATTTACCATTACAGACATGGAAGTTTCTTCCAGGCTGATTGCAGGAGAGTTTCCGCCTTACCAACAAATTATGCCGAATACTTATTCAACAAAGGCCGTCTTTAACAGGGAAGAGCTATTGGAAGCCGTCAAAAGGGCCAATCTGTTTGCACGAGACAATGCCAACATTGTGAAAATGATAATCGAAGGCGAGAAGTTGATTATTAAGGCTGAAAGTAGCCAGCTGGGAAGTAATTCATCTGAACTGGAAGCAGAAGTCGAAGGTGAAGGTCTTACTGTTGCATTTAATGCAAGGTATCTGTTGGATTACTTGGCAGTTAATAACGTAGAGAGAGTAGTTTGGGAAACGGAAGGTGAACTGAAACCCAGTGTGTTCAAAAGGGAAGACAATGACGGATGGGTACAGGTCATAATGCCGGTGAGGACACAAAATTAGATCTCAGCTATCAGATTTCAGGTGATTAATTTGGATTATTGAGTGGCTGGAACTATGTAGGTGGCTGGATATTCACTCAGACCTTTAGCTGACATCAGTCCTTCGATAATGAATACGGGGAAAATCTGGTTGTCTTCTCTTTGAAAATAGCCGAGAGTAACGGAGTTGACATTGATATTCACGATACTGGCTTCCGTAAAGGCTGCTTCAGAAGGAATATCTTTGGAGTAGCTAATTCTTATGGCATTTGTGGGAGCTGTATCTATAAGGGATGAGAAATTTATCAGACTTGACTGGCCGTTTTCCGCGAGACTGAGATATCCTCCATGAACATAGAGCAAATATAGTTTTTTGGATGTGTCTATGGCTACAGATAGAGTTTCACCTGTTCTGGAGAGGTTGATTAAGCGTAAGCCGTTGATTGTTTGATGGAAGTTGACGTTAATAATATTTGCTTTGTCCGGAGTGGTTTCGATTGGCTCCTCTTCGGTTTGTTGTTGGAGATTTAAATATTTTATTTCGGCATTGGGATTGAAGGTGGATAAGACTGTTTCGCCAAATAAATTGGAGACAACATTCCTAGTGATAGATAGAGCTTCTTCCTGGGTGATGACAGAATTGTTTTGAGGTAATTCTACGACTGAGTTAAACATTATTTGATTTTGGGTTGGAGAACCGAACAGGCTGTAGTTATCGTTCATCCACAAAAACGAATTCTCGTCTGTTTCAGTTGATCTCTCTAAAGTTGTAAAACCTAATTTGTTGGCAATGACAGTAATCGAAGCAGAATTGATTAATGGCGATTTGACGGAGTAGTTTGTCATAGTGTTCGGAATTGTAGGAGACACGGATCCCCAGTTAAAAACCAGCTTTTGTTCCGGGTTGTGAGGGTTGGTGGTGTCAAGAGGGGTAAACGGTTTTTGAGGTGTGACAGTAGGTACTATGACGGGAATGGTTAGTCTCTGACGAGTTTGTGCTTCGGGTAATACTTTAATAGCAATATAAATAATTATTAGAGCGATTATTCCCGAGGAAATAAATATAGTTTTTTTGGTTTTGGGGTTTGAAAAAAAATTTGTTATAGCGTTCATTTTAGTTAGAGAAGGCGTTGCATAAGCCGTGACAGTTGGTTCCAGTATAGGCACAACACTGTTCTTTAATTTTTAATCCTCCTGCAGGGCACTGATTGTATTTTATTCCTACATACTCCATATGAATATGGGGATCCCATCCTCCAGAACCACCAACCAGGCCAAGCTTTTGACCTTGAGAGACTTGTTGCCCCTTGCCGACGCTGATGGCAGAAAGATGACCATATATTACAGTGAAACTGCCGGCGCTGTTTTTGGTTTGAATCTTGACGGTATTTCCGTAGTTGCTGTAAGGTCCTGTGTAAGTAACCTGTCCCGAAGTAGCAGATAGAAGAGGAGTTCCGTTGATGCTGGAGCTATAAAGATCGATGGCTTCCAGTTGGCTGAGGCTGTGAGTACCTAATGATACCAACGGCAGAAACGGCGGCAATTTGAAGTGTACGTCCGAAAAAGGTGACCCCTCGAAAGAAGGCGCTGGCAGCGGCAATGGCACCACCGAAGATAACAATGGGTGCAATAATATCCCGAGCTTTTAGCTTTTCTCCATAGACATTTACCATGAGGTTTTGGAATCCGTTGTAAGCAGCTCCAATGGTTTTTTCGATGACCCAGATGATTACTTGAAGCACTATATCGACAATGACGCCTAGTCCCGGCAAAATGGCATTGAGGGTTTCTGCGGAAAGACTAATACCGAGTTTGAGAGCGGCCCAAGTGGCGGCTTTGGCAACCATTTTGGCGGTGGCTTGTGAAGCTAGGGTTTTGACACCATCTTTAAATCCTTCTTTTAAGAGAACCTCGGAGGCATTTTTAAGGACGACATTGCCAATTTTTTCGCTAATTCTCTGGCGGAACTGTTCACCTGCTTTTTTACCTGCCCAGCTTTTTAGTGCACCGACTGGGTTTGTAACTATTCCAATAACTTGATACCCACGACTGACGGTTTGAAGAATATCGCTACCTAATTTAGAACTTTCTAATTGCCGAATGGATCTTCTGGCAGCCTGAAAAACTTTTTGGTTATTGTTTAAAAATTTGGCTGTGGCGGAGTTGGGGTTGGCGGCGGCGAATCGTTCAGCCTGTCGCAGGACGGCTCCTGTGACACCTCTGGAGTATGCCAGGATGACCATGCCTTGAGAACCACCGATGGTGGCGGCTGAAAAAGCGCCTTCGTAACTGGCGGATTGATTGATACCGGGGATGTCTTTTTGAAGTGCTGCTACGAGCTGATTCATTTTGTCCAAGTCGGATGGGATACGAGGAGTGACACCCCGCTGTAAGAGGGTGTTGTGGATACTGGAAATTTTGTTGTTGGCGGCGGCTGATAATTCTTGCAGGTCTTGATCTTTTTTTTGACGATCGTCTATTTCAGAATTATATTTGGCAAATCTTTCGGACCGGGAATCGGCGAACTCCAGATGACGAGTGTTTGTTGTTTCTAGATTGGAGGTGAGGCTGGAATTTTCCTGAAGTAACCTGTTTAGCTGCTGCTGTTCAGACTCGGTGAGAATGGCTTTGGCCCTCAAAGTGTCGATGGCAGATTCGTTTTGGGATAGTTTGTCTTCAAGCTCTTTTGTTTGTAGATCGATATTGTCTAACTCTTCGGCGACTTCGGACACGAAAGATGAGGAGAGATAACTGACACCTAGTTGAAGTGAAGCTGTCTGAATGGCGACATTGATATCGGTAATGCCAATAGTATTGAGCTCTACTGCCTTATCGATGATTTGTTTTTGGATTTCCGGAGAGAGTGTAAAAAACCCAGAATAGGCATAGGCAGTCCTCTCTACTGCTTTGTATGAAGGAGCAAGAACCGCTTCGATAGTTTTGTCTTTGGGAGAGGCAAGATCTACTATGGTTTGATTTGAATCGCGAAATTTTTCTCCCGCCTTTTCTCTTTCGAGGCGATTGGCCAATACACGTTCGCGGATTTTGGCATGGGAAAAAGCAATTTTGACTTGCTCAGCAACAGTCCTGTGTGCCTTTGAGGCAATTTCTTCTTCGTTTAATCGATCTTGATTTTGGCGATATTCTTCTACCATGGCCTCCACTTCCGGAGGAACACTGCTGGTTTCTTTGACTGGTTTGGCGGAAGTTTCTTCTTGTTGTCTGGAGAGCCATTCGTAAAAATTGATGATGGTTTGGATTTCGGAAGAGGTTAATTTTTGCTGAAAGTTTTTCGAATTAACTGATGGATCTTCGGTGAGAATGGGGTTCCAAAGAATTTCTTTCTTGTTAACTTTTTTGACTTGATCGAAATAATCGCGATAGTAACTGGTACCAACACTAAACCAACTTAAGGTATCCTGTTGGCCTCTTTCGGTGAGTTTCTCCAAATTACTATTTAAAGCGTTTTGGACTTGTCCAAGATCATAAATTTGCTTATCGTAGTTAGCCATTTGTTAGGGGGTAGTGCTTTGTGAAGCAGCTTCGGCGGCGGCTTGGATGCCTTCTTGCTTTTTTCTTTCGAGGATTTCGGCGGGTTTGCTGGTGGCCAAAGCGTGTTCGTCGGCAGAAGCTATGATTTTGATAGCGACGTGGTTCATACCGGCGAAGAAAATACCTTCACCGACACCAGCAGACAGTAGGAGCTGTTTTTCGCCTTGAGATAGGTAGAAGACCTCGGCGATTTGATTGATAGCGGCAGATGATTGCTTTAGGAGTAGCTTTAAGGCTGAGTTGGTAATAATGGCTTTACCATAGGCTGAGCCAAGAAAGTCATCCACGTTTTGAGAAATAATGGAAACACCGAAGTAATACTTTCTGGCGCGTTTGACGAATCCTTGAAGTATTTTGGCTGAATCTTCGTAGCGCATAAGGTACCAGGCTTCATCGACAACAAGCATGCGTTTGCGGAGATCTTTGCGGACTTGATTCCAGACAAAGTCCAGAATCATAAACATAACAATAGGACGGATTTCATCGGCGGTATCGCGAAGAGTAAAGACGGTGACAGGAGCGTTGATGTCGATGTTGCTTTGCTGATCAAAAATACCTTTGACACCACCCATGACGAAGCGCTCGAGTCTGGCTGAGAGAACTTTGGAGACAGCTTCTTCCATACCAATGAGGGAACGGTAAAGATCTTCCATGCGTGGCGGTTCGAGGACATGAGTAGAAGGATCTTCGGTGATTCCTTTGGATCTATAAGTGAGTACCAGGGCACGGTTCATAGTGGCTTCTTCGATAGGATTCATTTCGCCGATCATGATTTTGAGAAGGGACATAAGGAAAAGATACTTGTAACCCATTTCGTCTTCGGTACTTTCTTTGGGACGGGCGATTTGAAAAGGATTGATCTTGTGCTGAGAACTGGTGGAAAAGGACAGGTAATTTCCCCCCACCGATTTGGTGACCATTTCGTATTCGTTTTCAGGGTCCAGAATTATTACCTGGCAGTCAAACATTAGCGACCTGAGTATTTCCAGTTTAACGGCGAAAGATTTTCCAGCACCGGAGGTGGCGAGTATGAGCATATTTGCATTTTCAAGAGAATAGCGGTCAAAAATGACCAAAGATTCGTTGTGAGCATTTATGCCATAGAGGACTCCTTGATTATCGGAGAGTTCGGAGGAAGTGAAAGGAAAAGTGGTAGACAGGGCGGTGGTGTCCATGTTGCGTGTGAGAATAAGTTTGTCTTTGCAGTAGGGGAGGGTGGATTTGAAGGCATCTTCCATGGAGAGGGCGGCTGTCTTGCTAATGATAAGTAGAGAAGCCAACATACTTTGGACCTGGGCAGTAATGGTATTTAATTCTTTCTCGCTATCGGCGGAGATGCCGATATAAAGTGAAAATTGAAAAAATCTTTCGGCACCTTTAACGAGCTGGGACTGAAGTACTTTGGCATCTTCGAGGGCGGCTTCGGTGGCAGCCTGGGGAATGCGACCTCTTTCAATATCGGTGTTGATTTCGGCTTCCATTTCGGCAATTCGATGGCGGAGAGTTTCCAAAGTATCCTTGGAATCGGTGGGATAAACGAACATGGAGATATCAAGGGAGTGATTGAAATTGATCAGGGGTGAGAGCCAGTTGGCTGAAACGTAGCGGGGATAGCCGGTGACAAAGAGAGTGCGGATAAAGACGTCGTCGATTTTGATGAAAGAAAAATCTACTTCTATAGCTGAGGGGGCGATGATGTCTTGGACGGACTGGTTTGATTGAGGAGTTTGTTTTGGTGTTGGTGTTTGATTTTTTGGAACTGCAATAGGAACCACTGAAGAAGGAGAGGCTGGCGATGTGGAAATGGTGTTTGGGGTAACAGTCGATTTTTTACCCAATGAAAAAAGGTTCAAAGCCATAGCTTAAGTATAACGTAAACAGGAATAGTTTAGGAACCTGTGGGCTGAATACTGTTGGTCGTGGAAATACTTCCCTGATTGTAAATGGTGTAAAAAAGGGTAACGAGTTCGCTGGTAGTTAATTGGCTGGCTTTGAGACCGATGCGGGCAAACTGGCGGATGATGTGATCTCTTCTAGGATAGAGAGCCATAGAGGCTTTTTCTTCGATGTAATCGATATCAAAGGGTGGTTTTTGAGGCGACTTGGCAAAAGGATTAAAGGTTCCTTTGGAAATTCCGAGTTCGATAGCCGAGAAAGACACGATAATATAAAACTTTTTCTCCAGGACACGATTTTCTTTTACGAGGGATTTGACAAATTGGCGGTAGGAAAGAAGGTTTTCTTTGACTTTTTGTGAAGGAGTGCTTTGTATACGATTGTCCAAAAGGCTAATATAGTCGGAAATGTTTTTCCTTTGGGAGCGGATGAGAATTTGGATGGAGAAGGAAAGAGAATTTAGCAGACCGGCATAACCATAAATGGTAGCGTCCTGCTCTTCTTCTGAAAGAAGATTAAAGTTTATCGCTGTCGTCTTCAGAACCAGTGAACAGGAACCGTCCTTGAGAAAGACCAGATGGTTTCGAACAGTGTAGATATCCAGATGCTCCTGAGTAGAAGATTTTATATTTTCGGTCATGTTATTTTTCTTGTATCTTTAGAGGTCTAATGATGTCACCTTTTAATTCGAGAGAGTAGGGGTCAAAGACATGTCCTTCTTTTTCGGCCAGTATTTGGTAGAGTCCGTTTTCGAGAGGTCTGGCAAACATAAATTGCCCTAGTTTGTTACTTTTGGTGGCTCTGGAGGTGAGGCCATTTTTTTGTATCTCAACGAGGACTCCATCGAGAATTTTATTGTCAGTTGTTATCGTAAGACCAACAAGAGTGTTGGGAGTGGTGGGGGTAAAAGGGACGGGTAGCTGACTGACTGGAGCGGCAGATACCGGAGCTACCGGAACGGAAGGTACAGGTGCGGGAGTGGGGACTGCAGTAGTAAGTGTCTCAGGCGGGGTGGATGGTGGCTGCGAGACCGCTGCAATGGGAGAGGGTGCAGTGGGTGTGGATGGTGGTGTGGTAACCGAGACACTGGGTGTGGCTGGAACTGACGGTTGCGTGGTGACAGTAACAGCTAGGGGAGTGACTTTGCCGGTGCTGATTTCCATTTTTGCGTTGGAAACTACAGGGGCAGTCTGAAGGTTGGCAGCGTTTGTCGGTGCGGCAGTGTCTGAAGTGATATCGGCGGCTGCTGTCTGTTTCCAGATATATTGTGTGGGGGAGTAGATGGAACGGATAAAGTTGATGATCCAGACATCGAGAGTACGACCCTGAACGGGGATAAAGGCCATACCTACGCCAAGAAGGAGGAAAAAGAAAGACAAGGGGTACTTGAAGAAAAAAGGAAGGGGTGAACTATAAAAGATGATGGCGACGACAATGGAAATGCCCAGGGAGGCAAACTGTTTGATGGTCATGTCTCCGATCAGGCGGAAGCGGTAAGAGCTGATGTCCTGTGGTAGTGGATGTTGTTGAATGGCCATTCGTTGGATATTAGATCTCAGATTTCAGATCT
>Ga0075783_131_pt1 | contig 10494 bp, 12 predicted proteins | sample RifGroC1_FD_68447 | JGI IMG/M metagenome (GOLD analysis project Ga0075783, IMG submission 68447) | Microgenomates bacterium GW2011_GWC1_44_9 | reverse complement strand
TTTCCTGGCGGTAACGGATGCTTCGGTTAGTGTTGCCATAGACTTAATCAAGTATACTATCCATATGGCCGATACGCACGTCAGAACTCGTTATGCCCCTTCCCCTACGGGAATTCCTCACATTGGAAATACCCGCACTGCTCTATACGCATATCTGCTTGCAAAGAAATATGGGGGAGAGTTCCTCATTCGACTCGAAGATACGGACGCAGATAGAGAGGTAGAGGGCGCCGCAGAAAAAATTTACGAAATAAATGAGATTCTTGGTCTTATTCCAGACGAAAGTCCTACAAAAGGTGGTTCTTTTGGTCCCTATATTCAATCTCAAAGACTAGAAATATACCGGAAATACGCCCAGCTACTAGTAGACACCGGAGCTGCCTACTATTGTTTTTGTTCCGAAGAGCGACTTAAACAACTTCACGAAAACAACCAATTTGCTAAATATGACAAACACTGTAGGCATTTAACGAGTGCCGAAATAAAAAAACAAATTGACTTGGGAGCTCCTTTTGTGATCAGAGCAAAGATGCCAGAAACTGGATTTACCACTTGGCACGACCTAGTACAGGGCAAGCTTAGCATGCCAAACTCTGAGGTTGACGACAAGGTTCTGATAAAGAGAAATGGTGTTCCCGTCTATCATTTCGCAGTAGTAATTGACGATCATCTGATGGAAATATCTCACGTCATTAGAGGAGTTGAGTACATCGTCTCCACACCCGTACACCTCTATTTATATGAAACTCTGGGCTGGGAGCCGCCCGTAATGGCTCATGTTCCTTTACTGTTGGGCCCTGATAAGAGCAAGCTTTCCAAGCGGCATGGGGCAAAATCTGTTTTGGGTTATATTGAAGATGGTTATCTTTCGGAAGCCATCAATAACTTTCTTTTGTATCTCGGTTTTTCCTACAAGGACAATTCTGATCTTTTAACTCTTCCTGAGATGGTAGAGATTTTTGACGAGAAAAAGATTCAGAGACAAAACGCCATCTTCGATATACAACGTCTAAATTACTTAAATAGCCAATGGATAAAAAGACTTCCATCGGAAGAACTGTTTCACAGACTTAGCGCCTTTATCCCTTCCGACTGGCCGGATGAGAAAGTCAAACAAATTCTTGAACTCGTCAAAGAGCGCATGTTTACCTTAAGGGACTTTGCCCCAGCCGCAGAATACTTCTTCAACGCTCCCACGGTGAGCTCCGAGTCCGTCTTAGTCCAATCCGGTCATTCTGAAGAAGAAACAAAAAAGTGGTTCAACATAGCCATCTCTACCATCGAGAGACTGTCCTCCACCTTCACTTCCGAAAACCTCCACCATGAACTAGCCGCAGCCCAGACAACTTCTGGTTTTTCGCCCAAAGAAGCCTTTATGTCTCTCCGTGTGGCTATTTCCGGTCGTTCGGCGACCCCACCTCTATTTGATTGTATGGTCGTCCTGGGTAAAGAAGAAACCCTGCACAGATTATCTAAAGTTTTTTCATAAACATGCCAGTCTCCAATCTTGCTAAATCACTGCAAAAACTAGAGAAAAGATCTGGTGTTCTAAGAAATAGGCTTCTAAAACATAAGGCTGCCAAAAAGTTTTTTTCCAAATCGTCCTTGATTGCCTACAATCTTCGGCAAAAATCCAGTCATCTTCTAGCCGGTGCCGGTTTGGTTGGAGCTCTTATCACCATGCCTGCACCCACGAGCATGGTTGTTCCAACCACTCCTTCTGAAATTGCTCAGCCGGCAGAAAACAAGCTTACAGTCAGGCAAAAATTAATGACCGGTCTTCAAGAAATTCTTCCGCACCGGCCAGTCAAGCTCACAGATGAAAACGCCAGCCAAGTCGAGAAAATAATCTACGAAAACACAAACGTACCCACCAAGGTGGTCTTGGAAGATCAGTCGTTAAATCACACTTTGGGCTACATCGGTTTCGAGCAGCACTTAGCCCGCTTCCCCGGAGATTCGCTAGCTCAGCACGATGAAATCCAAGAAGCCGGGATGGCTCCTGGTAGAGGTGCTTTTGGATATTTTGCCCAGGACAGAACCAGTTTTACGACGAAAGAATTTATGAGGGAAAAATACTACTGTGTCGTTCAGACTCTTTATTTGGAAAATTGGAACCGCGACCATCGTTTCTTAAAAGACTGGTATGCTTTCCGTAAAATGCTTGTCATCAATCCGGTCAACGGTTTAGCTGTAGTTTGTGACATTGCTGACGCGGGGCCGGCAGACTGGACAGGCAAGCAGTTTGGTGGCTCACCCGAAACCATGCAAGCCTTAGATCTAAACAAAGGACCTCGTAAAGGACTTGTTCTTATGTTATTTATCGACGACCCGGAAAATAAAATTCCTCTCGGACCCATTAATTAACAATATATATGGCCATACTTTTCTACGATCACCTAATCACCAAATCCGAAATCGAGGATCTGATCTGTACTCTGGAAGAGGAGGAAAATCAAAAAGGTAAAGCTCTCCAGCTCATCGATGACATCATCTTTCAGGGTATTGTCGGTTTTTTACTGGAAAAGCTGGAACCCCATCATCACCACACTTTTCTCACCACCGTTCACGAGAGACCATACGACCCCGAAATCCTATCCTACTTGAAGGACCACCTCGGTACCAATATTGAAGACGAAATCCGTCTCGAGGCCGACAAGCTAGTAAAGATGATCCTCAGAGACCTCCAAGCCGAACAAAACTAGAAAATCCCACCTTTTTGTCCTTCCTTTATTTCTTATTTGATGGTACCCTTGATACTATGACAGACGAAAAATGCCCCAAATGCGGATCTCCTCTTGGAGAAATCATCGAAACAGCCTCAGGAAAAAGACTTCAGCGTTGCTCTGCTGGTAGTTGGAATAAAGAAACCAAAAAATCCGAAGGTTGTGAATATGTCAAGTGGCTCGAGGTCGAGCCCCAGACTCTCGACGAAAAATGCCCTAAGTGTGGCAGTCCACTAGTTTTAAATGTCACCCGCTTCGGCAAGAAGATGAAGAAATGCAGCACCAACGTTTGGAACAAAGAAACAAAAACCTCAGAAGGTTGTGACTATATCGAATGGATCAATGGCACTACCGAGAAGTTGGACGAAAAATGCCCCAAATGCGGAGAGCCTTTGGTACTTTATACTACAGCCGCCGGAAAAAGAATGAAAAAGTGCTCCACTTCTGGCTGGGACCGCGAAGCCAAACAGGCCACCGGCTGCGACTATGTCCAATGGCTCAAAGGTAATTTTTCTCAGCCTCAAAATGGCGAAGAATTCCTCCCCCCGGAAGATATTTTCTAATCCCCAATTTCCCTTTACGGTAGATAGAGTTTAGAATTAATTATTCTCGATAGTATTTTGATATAGAAAGTTAATATGAAAAAAAGGAAGTTGTCCGGGATTGATAGAGTATCTGAAAAGTTGATTCACTATATTGGCACAAATGGCTCGCTTATTGTCCACACTATCGCTTTCGTTGGCATCTTTTCTCTCAGATTTTTTGCCATTCCTACCGAAGAAATCCTCCTAATTCTTACCACAGCTCTTTCCATCGAAGCCGTTTATTTAGCCATCTTTATCCAAATTACTGTCAATCGAACCACTGAAAGTCTGGCCGGTGTAGAAATGGATATCGACGATATTCAGGAGGATGTGGACGACATCCAGGAGGATGTCGATAGCTTGGAAACCAATATCAAAGGTATCTCTGAAGATTATCTGGAGGATTCATCTGAAGAAGTTGATATGGTTCGGGTCCTAAAAGATATGGAAGGCCGTCTCAAAGATCTTCAGCGGGATATTATTATGCTGCAAAAGAAGAAATCATAGCCGCGGTATACTCTTACAATTCAATACCTCGCTTTCTCAAATCATCTACGCTTTCAAACTCCAGATAGTTTTGAGTAATTTCTTCACCCCTGTCTACCTTTCTGGTAGTCACCATATAGGCCTCACCGCGGTCTATGTCTTGAGTCACTGTCGGGCTATCCGAGTGATTAATAAATCTGGAATTGTCAAAATCTACATGCCATACATTCTTGTCCTTGTCCCAAAATCCCCAATAGCTGATTTCTACTTGTTCTTTTGGGTTAAGTTCTTCAAATTCTTGTTCGGAAAGATTTACGTCTAGTTTTGGACTCGCTGTATACACGAGTTGTCCCTGGTCCAAGTCTTCATCAGTAAAAAGTCCCACCCCGTGAATTTTTGATTTATCGAGCTTGTATTTGATATGGATCATGCTTTTATCTTACCCCAAACCAAACTCTGCAAGAACGTTTTCAAATACTTTTTCCAAAGTCAGGGTTGCATCAATCTCAATTAGTCTCCATCCTTCTTGCCTCCTAATTGTCTCCAGCCTCTCCTCTAATTGATTATGAAACTCAGCCAGCCTTCCGGCCACGCCCTCAAGTGTGTCAAAGTCACGCTTCCGGGCCTTTTCTCCCGTCACCAATCTTTCAAAACTCATTGAGTCAGGCATCACCAGGTGGAATATCGTCATGGGCATTACCCTCTTCACTCTCTGCAACATCTCGTGGAAGCCTTTAGTCTCTTCCAGGGTTCTCAGTCCTCCATCAAGTATCAATCCGTGAGCCAGATCCGGCTTTATTAGCCTGCTGGCCAATACTTCCAAAAACTTCTCCCCGGGCAGATATATTGACGTGGCAAACATAGCCCTGCACTCTTCTCCCAGTTGGCCAGGATCATTCATCGCTAGATCTCGGAGAATATCCCCAGTGGTTATGCATGGTAAATCAATCACCCCTTCCAATTTTTTGGATAGCGTGGTTTTCCCGGAACCTTCAGGTCCAATAAAAGTAATTATTTCGTTTTTTAACATAGCAAAATACTATGTTGAAGATGTCAAAAATACAAGCCCTACTTAATTGATTTGATAATTACATCCTCAAAAAATGAATCGACGATGAACTTTTTGATCTGTCTCTCCGCGCCACCTGGGATCTCAAGACAGTAGTAGTTTTCTGCTATTTGCCGGTTAAGCGCCCACGCCGAAATCGTGCCGTCATCGTGGTAGTTGGCAGGGTGGACCATTTTTATATATCCATCCACAATTTCAAAACCCAAATCCGGATCTTCGGGGTCGTCAACTCCGGTATATAGTCCTATCCCTTTTTCTTTTAGCTTTTGGTTGTGGTCCAAAACCAAACGATCATTCCTATTTGAGTACCCTACGTCATATACATAATAATCAGGATACTCCCAATCCTCGTGGAAGGAGACAAAGATATCAAACTTCATGTCTTTTATTATCTTTATATTTGATTGGACCTCGAAGTCATCAGAATCGGTAAAAAATTCTCGGTTCAAGTCATGACCAAAAGTGTTTACTCTCGATTTATTTTTCACAGCAGTAGGGGATACTCTTGGCACAAAGATAAAAGGAGGTAAATCCTTTTCATACTTCTGGATTGCAGCCTGAACATGATCAATCACCTCAAACTCGTCACCGTGAGTCCCCGAATGAATTAATAGTTTTGGCTTACTCCCGGATATAAAATAATAAAAATCAGGACTAACGACTACTTTCTGCATAGTTGTTCTTTCTTATCCCTTGTCAGTTTTTTTATTTGATGCTCTCTTTTTAAGGCCTCCGAACGGGTTGCATACTCTTCCACATACATTATTTTTTCTGCGCCAAAAGCCCTGGTATACTTTGCCCCCCTACCGGATCTTTCCTGGTGTTCTTTTAATCTTTTCGCCAAGTTTGTGGTTATTCCTGTATAGAGAGTGTTCGATGTAGTTTTCAAGATATATACCGTAAACATATAGTCCAATAATTCTACCAGTCTATGTCTTAAGCTAACTTTCAGGTTGCAACTCTATTATCGAAAAATCAAGAAAGGAGGTGAGTAATATTAACAAAAAAATGTTATCAACGATTCTCGGTCTAGGAGTTATCGTCGCGGTTGGTTATTTTGGCCCAAATCTGGTGTTGGCTAGCGAGAACACGCCGGCATACACCAACATGGTCTCTCGCATTGCCCAAAAATTTAACCTCAAAGAAAGTGATGTCGAAGCAGTTTTTGCGGCTGTCAAAGACGAAAGGCACGCTGAAATGAAATCTATCAGAGAGGAGAAGTTATCGCAAGCTGTGTCAGACGGAGTCATAACTGAAGCGCAGAAAAACAATCTACTGTCCAAAATGGAACAGAATGAGACGGCTAGACATGAGATGCGCGCAGAAATGCAAAAGTGGTTTGCGGACCAGGGGATCGATCATGAGAAGCTAAGGGGTTATCTCGGTCACGGTAACCGTTTCGGACCCAGATAAAACAATTGGGCAAGGTCTGGAAAAGCCAGACCTTGCTCTTAGAAAGCGCACAAGCCGCCTCCCAAATCTCACCACTTACTGCGATTCACTCATCTTCAAACTCTTCCGGTGGGTTACGGAGCAATACTCATCATCCAGTTATAGAGTTCGTAGTTATTGTAGAAAGCCAAGTCACCAATCATGTGTGATCTGTTGGGGAAGATAGAAAAGTTTACATTTGTATTTCCACAAGCCCTCACCGCATCAACTAACTGCTGCTGAGCACTCAGCGGTACCTGATCGTCAAGCGCGCCGTGAAACGCCCAGATGGGGGTTCCGGCAAGATCGCAAATGTTACTCGGGACATATGGAGGATATCCGTAAAATCCTGCCGCCGGGGCAACTGTGTGGAATCGACTTGGGTACTTGAGGGCAATATTCCAGGTAGCTCCTGCCCCCATGCTGTAACCGGTTAGATTTAGTTTTTGGGCATTTACGTTGTAGTTAGCTTGAATCTCGTCGATCAGTGACATTATCGAAGTCACCGCTGAGTCCGTCAGCCAAAAATTAGGCGCATCCGAACTGTAAAGTCTGGGCGAAACCACGACGAATTGGAAATCGGGAGTCTGATCTACCATCGATGGTAGATCCTCCATTCTGATGAGGTTTACATCGTCTCCCGCCACTACGATTCCGTAGCCATGTAGGAAGACTATTGTCGGCCAACCGCCTTCAGGTGCTTGAGTACTGTAATTATTCGGTAAAAATAATAGATACGGCCTGTCCGCAGTCGACGACGTGTAAGCTACTTGTTGTCCGGGAACCACAGGATGCTGACCTGGGGTTGGTGTGGGAGGGAGTAGGACTCGGAGTTGGAGTAGGTGTCGGTGTTGGGGTTGGTGTGGGAGTAGGACTCGGAGTTGGAGTAGGTGTATCACTCGATCGTAGAACAGCGACAATACCTTGCCACGGGACGCTTGATCCCCATGCCAAAGTAGCTTTAAAGCCTTCCCCTGTGCTCACTACTGAGCGGTCTTCAGTCACTAGGGATTGATAGGAAGTTCTATTTGTAAGTTTCCGCCTGATGGTGAAACCTGTTCCCGCAGTCGCACTCGGATTACCAAAAGAGAGGTGCATGATTGCTCCGAACACAAGTTCATTTCCTCCCAGTGTTGGGCTTGTAATTCCTGTATCAGACGACGCGCCGGAGCCGTTTGCTCCCCTAACCTGATCCACCGCTCCCAGACCTAAGTATTCATGTATTGCGATAGAGACATAAGAGGGCTGGGATGGTGTCGATGTTACTCGAAAGGACGAACCACCCACAACATTATTTGCATACCAAAGACTAATATGATCAGCTCCTGAGGGGATTACCGGAACTTGAGAAATTTTGGTATAAACATTACCTTTATTGTCGGTGACGGAGTTTATTACCGGGCTATTTTCGGCACGGTATGCCGAAACAGCCACAATTACCAAATTTCCGTTTGCTACCGCATTGGTAAAAGTAACATTCCGACTAGACACATAACCCGTAGAGTAACTGTCGCGGCTTTGCAAATACGCCGGAACTGCCGCCATTATCTCGTTTCGAGAACCGACAAAGAACGAGAAAAAAACAAAAACTCCCAATAAAAATCTCAAAAGAAATTTCTTCATATAGCCCTAATCATAGATTACCTTATAGTTATCGTCAATAGAGATGTTGTCGGAGTTATGTTGGCAATCGGACTGACAAGCGGTGTCTTTGCGGTAAGAGTCTTAGTTATCAAAAAATATATCCCAATCACCACCACTCCCAAAACAAGGATTATTTTTCTTTTCACCCCCCGATTCTACAACAAGGGCTCTAATACTTTACTTTATAGTTCTTGGTTACACTATTGCCGTCAGTCGTTTGATAAGCAATTCTGAGCCTCACATTACTGATATTTTTGTGTGCGGTACACACCCTGAAAGAACATGTCCCCAAGAAAAGAGATTTTGAGATGTTACCTTCGCTTGCATACACCTTGCCACCCGCTCCTTGATCCACCCCATTACTGGAGTAGATTAGTTCATAGGATACGTCTTTGGTACTGGCTACGCCCTTAAAACTAACATTCAAATATTGTTTCCATCCGGTAAACCTGGCCGAAACGGTCAGACCAGCACTCTTGGGTGCAGTGGTCACGATAGTTTTTCCCCAAACCCTCTTTTTGGCCGCCATCACCGGAGCCGCTCCAAAATATAAGAGCATCATCAGTGCAAGCAAATACCAAGAAATTCGTTTTTTCATTGAGATTATAATACAAGCATTGTAACGCAGTTACAAGCGATTATAAGAGGAAGCGGAGTCCAGATATTTCAATAATAATTATTATTGAAAAGAGGACGAGCAAGCTCTTATAATAACATTTAATATGTTTTCAAAACAAATTCTCATCCCGATCGGTTTATTTATCCTCATCGGAGGGTCTACTGCTTATATGTTTGCCAAGCGGAGTCCTGATATCAAGAAACCTTCTGCGCTCCTCTCGCCGATGGCAACCCCAACTCAGATTCCCACAAAATTACTTACCTGGACTGATGAAGCCGGTTTTTCTTTTCAATACCCTGAGGGTACTACCATTGATAAACACCCCGAAGATACCAAAAATTATGCAAATCTCACCCTGACACTTCCATCCAAAGAGGAGATCGAGATTGTTATGTCAGACAATAAATTCAATAATTTGGACGCCTGGGTGAGCAAAAACTCCGCCCTTGACACCACCCTTGACGGTAGACCAGCCAAGAAAATCATGCTAGATGATCTGGAAACTCTCGCTTGTATCGATAACGAAGTCATTGTCACTATCACTGGCAAAGATATTGCCGAAATAGTCAAGTCGTGGACCTTTATCTACCCCACCCCGGCAGCCGCCTCAAAAACTTCCGCTCCTTCCGCGGACGACGGAGGTGACGTCCTTGAAGAAGAATAGATATTTATCCGACCAAATCTTCAGGCCAAACTGTACGGTCAAAAAAACAACTATTGTGAGGGTTTGTTTTCGGTCGAAGGAATTAATTTTTTACCTCCGTCTTTTTTCACCATTCCGCTCATAGGGAAAGTCACATAAAAGGTACTTCCCTTGCCTTCCGTTGATTCAAATCTAATATTTCCACCGGAGTTTATGATATTTCGTGAAGAATATATAGCCCCAAGCCTGATCCCCCAGGATCAAGATTCTTTACATTGTCGGAGCGGAACAGTTTACCAAAAATTTTGCCTTGGTCTTGTGGTGGTATCCCCACACCGGTATCAGCTACTATTATGTTCAGCATGTCGTTTTCTCTTTTTACAGCAACAGTTACATCTCCTCCATCAGGAGTGTATTTTACCGCATTTGTTAGCAGGTTCTGAAATACTATTTCCAGAAGGTTCGGGTCTCCCGAAAAGGAACTTGCATTAGGGTCGTACTCCTCTTTCAAATTTAAATGTTTCTGTCCGATTTGTATTCGGAGAGTCTCCAAGTTTAGCTTAGCTATTTCAATCGGATTAATAATTTTCGGTTCAATCGTAAAAGTCCCCATTTCCAGTCTAGACACGTTAAGCAGTGAATTCACCAAAGCCGACATCCTTTTACTTGCAATGTTTATTTCTTGGGCAAATTGTCCTCTTTTTTCTATTGAAGCCAAATACTTCACCGATTGCAGTAGCTCGGAATACCAGTTTATGGCCGTCAGAGGAGTTCTCATCTGGTGAGAAGCCAAAGACACGAACTCGGTTTTTGCCTTATCAATGTCGTGTTCTTTGGTGGCATCATAAATGGCAAATACACTTCCATACGCAGACCCTCCAACACCAGGTATCGGGGAAGCGGAGCCGGCTACCGGAGTCTTAATTCCGTTTTTGTTTACCAGCATGGTTTGTCTCTCCAGTTTTATGCTTCGGTTTTCGGCCACAACCTTCGAGGCAAATTCTGCGTATTTTGCCCCATCGCTTTCCCTGACCAGGTCAAGGACCTCATTGTACTGTAGCCCAATCGCTTCAGCGGTGGTAAACCCGGTTAATTTCTCTGCTATTTTGTTAAACAAACTTATCTTCCCCTCTTTATCACACACAATCACCGCCTCGTCTATCGAAGAGAGAATGGCGTCATTAAAGGATTTTCCGGATGCCAGTTTATATTCAATGTTTTTTAAATCAGTAATATCGTGACCATATATTCGTAAACGGTCGGGGCTAATGAATTTAATGTCCTGCAAATAC
>Ga0075783_120_pt1 | contig 10655 bp, 10 predicted proteins | sample RifGroC1_FD_68447 | JGI IMG/M metagenome (GOLD analysis project Ga0075783, IMG submission 68447) | Microgenomates bacterium GW2011_GWC1_44_9 | reverse complement strand
GTGGGCGCTCTTGGGGTCGAACCAAGCACCTCGGTCTTATCAGGACCGCGCTCTAACCAGATGAGCTAAGCGCCCACGAACACATCAATTGTCAATCTAACCAACTGAGCTAAACGCCCACAAAACGATCAATATGTTAATTATATTCGGTCTTATATCCAGACGATAATGCGAAGCTATTATCGGCGCCAGATATAAGAGGAAGCGCAGATTGATATTTCAATAACTACGTTATTGAAAAGAAAGCGAGCAAGCTCTTATCCGTCTGAGCTACGCCGTCAATAAGTATATTTTACTATTATTGGGGGTTAAAATATGCCCATGGAAAAAGACAGAGGTTTGACGAATGAACTGGGGTACCGGAACTGGATTGATAGCTTGGCTGGTGAAGCGATTCTTTTGGGAGAAGAGTGCTACGAACCGGATCTGGTAGTGAGGGCAACGGGGCTAGCTCGGATGGCTAGGGAAATTCCGTACCACAGTGACCAGTTTTCAAGAGTGATTGCGGAAGCGATGTATCTGGAAAAAATAATAGCGAATCTGAAAGACAGGGAGTTTTTGATATATATAGAGGAAGTTTACGAGGACAAGCAATTGCGGGAGTATGGCTCCAGGGACTGGGCGTATGAAGTGAAAGTGTCTCAGGGTAGGTATGAGATCAGAATGCTGCTGCACGTTTATGACACAGTGTCCGACCTAAAAAGAGGTCTCAAATCTCAAGCGGAAGAAAGAGTTAGAAATTATTTTGGTGATCCCAGCTTCGAAACTTACAGTCGGGAAACAGAAGAAGAATACATTCAAGGACAAAAGTTTGTGATGGTTAAATATTTTGACCATGGAAATCTGATTAGGAGTGTGATCGATCATCAACATGAAATCGGCAACGGACCAACCACTAAAGGACATCAGGAGATCTTTTACTTTGACGATTACGAAACTGCTATCCGGGCTTGGGCAGAGGTAAAAAAACTGATTACTTCAAGTCGAAAGAGATAAGGTTGTAGGTATCTGGCTTTTGGTTGATGTTGGTTAGCAAAATCAATTTGCTCCCGTCCGGTGATGAGGTGATAAAGTTTTCCAAGGGCAGAACATAGGAGATGTTGGTGAGATTTAGGCCATCGTAGTCGACGGTGTTGACACCGTTTTCGTTGGTAACGATGATTTGTTTGCTGTTTGCATACCAAGAGAGGTTTGAGGTTACGCGGCTATCGGATTGAGATTTGAGCTGTCTTAGGCTGGCCAAACTGGCGCTGGGTGTAGAAGTGGCGGTAGTGATGAGCGTTTTGGCAGTGTCGGAAAACTTGGTGGCGAAAGGTAGGTGATAATTTGTTCCTTCCTTGATGTCGAAAAGATAGGTTTGGTCTTTAGTGAGGTCTCTGACTTCCGGGGAAGAATTGATATTGGGTAAGGCTCGACCGATATCGTTTACGGGTAGACTAATATTTTCAGTGGGTGTATAAAAAACCTTTTCTTTGTCGGGGGAGAAGTAGACGTTGACGGCTTTGTGGCTGAGGAGATCGACCATGTATCTGGGGAAGAGATTGAGAATGGGTAGGTTGATTTTGGTGAACTGATCTTGCCACTGACTGATGATTAAAGGAAGCCTGAGGGTGACATCAGACATGGATTTGGGATTCATGCCTTTGGTAGTAAGCAGAAAGGCTGAGGAAATTTTTTCTGTTGAGGGTGTAGTTTTGGTAGCGACAGTTTTTTCCGTAAAAATAGCCAGGATCTGTGAACTGTCCGGTGACCAGATTAGAAGTGCTTTGGAATAGTCTCGGGGAGAGTCTTCAGCGATTTGGACATTGGAGGAGCCAAGAAGATTGCCGGTAATAGAATAGACGTAGAGACCGTTACTGATGCTTTGCGGAGAATTCTGGAGCACGTAGGCGATTTTGGTGCCATCACCATTTGAGGCGGCGTTCCGGACTTGATAAAAAGTGAGGGGAGAGATGGCGGGAATGATGGGGAAGAGGCGGGCATCAGCCGAAGTGACGAGTTCATTTTTGACCAAGATGGTTTTGGTCCAGGGGTGGAAGCCGTCCTTCTCGATCTTGACGTTGTAGCTACCGGGCAGCAAGTAGAGCTTGTCGTCGGTGACGGTGGTGAGCTTGTCGTTGATGATGACTCTGGCTGATTTGGGGTATGAAGTGATGTTTAGGAGACCTGTGCCACTTAGAGAGCGATTTTGGAGGTCCGGACGGTAGCCTTTGGCAAACTGAATGGCGACAAATGTGCCTGCGGCGAGGAAAAGGACAATGAGGAGGTTTATTAGAAGCCTGCGGGTTTTGGGGTTTTTGACCGTAAGTCGTTTCACAAATCTATTTTACCTCATTTTGAAAATCAACTTGAGATCAGCCGATTAAGTCAGGAAACGAAAGAACGCCTTTGGGGTGGATGACGAACAGGATACCCCAACCTTTTTGGATACATCGAAGCACGATAGAGTTGGATATTAAGATGTCTGCTAGTTTTCCGAGCTTGCCTTCATAGACCAAGTCCTTGTTTTCACCGTCTATGACATATAATTTGTATTTTCCACGACGAGTTCTTTTTTCTGTCTGGATGTCGAAGTTTACTCTAGCCTCAGAATGACCTTCTTTTTCTGAATTCATTTGCGCTACGATATTCCAACTCTGACGCTCTGTCAAGTTGACCGTGGAGGATACCTGTGATAATATAGGGTATCTTAAGATCTTTGAAGGAGGTAAGTATGATTACAACGTATGTTTACAGATTTCGAATTGGGTTGGCCGAGCGGGTCGAAGGGGTGTTAGGTGAGCTGTCGGTGGCCTGCGGTATGTTCGGTGGAAAGGTTAAGGCAGAGAAGGAGATTGAATTCGGCGGGGAAACCTTTCTTCTCACCTTGGAAATCGAAACCATACTGATTGATCAGGTGTTTGTGGGAGGTTACCGCTTCCAGGGGCTTCTTCTGGCCCAGGGGGGTACATTAATCTCGCAACCCTGATCGTTCACCCATCCCTTGCTTCCGGCAGGGGATTTTTGTTTCATCGTGATATAATATAGGGCATCTTTGAGTCTTTTTGGAGGCAAAAATGATCTTTGAATTTCCTGCAAATGAGTTTAGCCCAAAAGCTTTGGCGGAGATCTGGATCCAGCTAAGAGCTATTGGTTGGGACCGAACTTCTGAACTGACGATCAGTGAGGCCGGTGACGGAAATGTACGGATCGAGTGTGGTACTGATCCTACGTCGGATGACCTCACTGAAATGGAACCTGTTCTTTTTTCGATGGGTGGTGTACGGGTTTTGCCTGATAAAGCTGATACAGTGGAGATCGAGTATTACTTCCCAGATGGGGATTTTGATCCACGAGAAGTGGCTCTTTTGCTCGAGGACCTGGCGACGGTTTGCTTACGTGTATTTAAACATTCCGTAAGTTCGACCATTACCCGCCGAGAGTCGCCGGGCACTGAGTTGGTAATTAGGATGACCGAGGAGCAAGAAAGAGAAGTGTTTATGGGGTACCATTTTGACAAACAGTTTGAGAGACTTAATGGTTTGAGAATAAATAAACCGTGAAGACTTCGATGTATCTCCCTCGCCTTTGGCGGGGGAATTTTGTTTTAGTTGGGTAACCTGATATACATTGTTAGCTTTTGTTAGGGGTAAGTTATTGATACAATTAATCAAATGGGATTTTCTTTTTCAAAAAAGATCGGTATTGATTTGGGGACGGCGAATAGCCTGGTCTATGTTGTGGGGGAAGGGATAGTTTTGGAGGAACCCACAGTGGTGGCGGTATCTCTAAATGATGGGAAGGTATTGGCCGTAGGTCGCGAAGCACAACAGATGCTAGGCAGAACACCGGGAAACATAAAAGCGAGTAAGCCGATGAGAGATGGGGTAATTGCAGATTATGCCGTGACTGAAGCAATGTTGAAATATTTTTTAAGGAAAGTGGGGGCATATGGCCTGATGAGACCGGAGGTAATGATTTGTGTCCCGGCTGGAGTGACTCAAGTGGAAAGAAGGGCAGTCTTGGGGGCGGCCATGGAAGCGGGAGCCAGGAATGCATATCTAATAGAAGAGCCTTTGGCAGCGGCAATTGGTGCCGGTATTCCCATTGCTGAGCCTTCCGGGAATATGATATTGGACATGGGAGGTGGAGCTTCGGAAGCCGCTGTAATATCCCTAGGAGGCGTGGTGACATTTAAAAGTGTCAGAGTAGCCGGAAATAAAATTGACGAGTCTGTTTCTAAGTATGTTAGACGGAAACATAATTTAGTTATCGGGGAAACCACAGCCGAAAATATCAAAGTCAAGATTGGTTCAGCCGCGCCTTCATCTAAGGAAGAAATGATGGAAGTTACCGGTCGTGATAGTATTACGGGACTTCCGAAGCAGATTCAGTTGTCTTCTCATGAGGTATATGAAGCGATGAGGGAACCTTTGGGAAAAATAATCGCCATGCTCAAAGTAGTCATGGAAGAGGTGCCGCCGGAGCTTTCTTCCGACATTATTGATAAGGGAATTGTTATGAGTGGGGGTACGGCACAGCTACGTGGATTTGATCGGCTCATTACCCAAGAAACTGGCGTTCCGGCCTTTGTGGCGGAGGACTCACAGCGGTGTGTAATAAAAGGTATTGGGATAGCAATTGAGAACTTGGATATTTATGAGAGAAGTATAAAGAGGTAATATCTAATATTCTTGTATATCAATATAAAAGTAGGTTCTTATCAGATTCCTGTTTCAACTGCCAAATATATTTTAGTTCTTAATATAACTGATCTTCCAATTGTATTTATAGGTTAATTATTCCATGATATTTCAGAGCAAATAATTATAAATATATTTGACTTATATTTTGAAGAGATTATTGTATTTGGTAACTTTTATTTTGTGTACCATTGTGGAAGGCATACAGTACATTTTGACTTACGGACTAGCTAAGGGTTGCTGAATATTTTGTCTTAGATACCATGGTGAGAGCTGGAGGCCGACAGAGAGAGAAAACTCTATTTGTTCTTTTCACGAAATTATATAATACCCTTGTGGGTATAGCAGAGTTTGTTTGGCTTTATCCTTTATATACGTCATGGGGGTATGGTATTTAGAAAACAAAGACTAAATATTTCTGACAATATTGGGATGGGGTATGGGGTATGCTTGCAGGGTATTTGCCAAAGTTACGATATTATCCCTAAATATATATGAAGGGAATGGCTATGTGCGTTAATCTTAATGAATGCCATTTAATACTTTGATTGTCTGACAGTTGTTTCGTTAGATATGTATCATTACTTACATAACCGTTCCTGGGTATTATATATTTCAATTATTATTAACGATAATTAGACATATCTTGGCTAGAGATACAATGTCGGTATGCAAATTATTAGTATCTGGGTATTCAATGTATATTATCGGATGCTTTGGTTATTTATGAAAAATTGGAGATGATTAGCGTGAACAGCTTGCTGTAAGTGAAGGGTGGGTGTGATAGGGCAAGCTGGGATTCCAGTGATATCTTTTGATATGGAAAAAAATTTATATTCTATTGGTACTTATTATCACTATAATCTCGCGAATGTTGTGTCATACTGAATCAACTGAAAACGTGTTATAAGTTGCACAGTATATAAAATAGGCTTAGTATGAGGAGATATTTACCTATATTATCTAAACATGGAATATGTAAATATAAGTTATATCTTTCTTTATATAAATATTTGTGATTTATTTGTATTAGAGCCTAATATTTGAATAGATATTGTGTACAGATAATCAATAAAAATAATTGATGACTATTTTTAATAATAGACATTATAAATATTTATGATACAAATTGGGGATTGATATATATAAGATGAAAGGTATCAACTTATATTAATCATATTTTAGTGATATTTCGGGATAAATTTTAGGTTTGGGTCACTGACTGGGACTTGAAGAACACTGTTTTCCCGGTAAGCTAACTAGGTAAACAGTAGAAATAGCTTGAAGTATCCTACTAAAGGTAAAAAATAGCAATTTAGCAGATAAAGGAAGGAAGTGATAAGGCTGAGGCTGGAATGAGGATGAGCATCTGGAAGTGGATGTATAAGATGATCTCTACAATATACAATAGCATATATGAGATCAGAAGTTTTGGGGATACCGGTAGATATACTCAACAGATGGGAAACTATGGAGCGGTTGGATGACTGGCTGAAGGTGCCGATTTCACGACCCAGAATGATAGTCACGGCTTACAGCGAATTCTTTGTGTATGCTCAGAATGATCCTGAATTTTCTAGAGTCATAAAGAAAGCTGACTTAATTACCCCGGATGGAGTTTCGGTTTTGGCGGCAGTGAAATATATGAAAGCAGCGAAACAGAAGACCTTGCTGGGGAAAATAGCCGAAGGAATAAAAATAGGGGGTGAAATATTGGCGGGTAGAGTTGGCGAAACGGTGACGGGAGTTTGGCTATTTTCCGAACTGACTAAAGTGGCCGAGAAGAAGGGTTGGAAAATATTCCTACTTGGTGGGTGGGGCGACGTGAGCGCGCGAACTGCTGAAATGCTCCTAAAACGGTTTCCACGGTTAAGAGTTGAATATGACAGTGGCGAGGCGAGAGTGGGGACTGACAAAGCAACTGACGGCCGGGTCGTCAAGAAAATTAATGCGTTTAAGCCCGACATTCTTTTTGTAGCTTACAATCCGGTGAAGCAAGAGAAATGGATTGCTTCCCACTTGTCTCAGCTGAAGGTGGGGGTGGCTGTTGGAGTAGGGGGGACCTTCAATGAGTATTTGGGTGAGTTTAAAAAAGCGCCAGAGTGGATGGAACGGATGGGACTCAAGTGGTTGTGGCGGGTGATATTGGAACCTCGCAGGATCGGAAGAATTCTTCGTGGGGTAATTGTATTTCCTTGGTTGGTATTTAGAAGCTCTCTTTAGGAGCAAAGATTAGGAATTGGATGAGGCGGGGTTGATGCCGAGCATCCAGAGGACGGATTCTTTTTTGTAGCGGCGGTCGCCACGGGAGTTGATGCGGATGGCGGGGAGTTTGCCGCGTTTGCCCCAGCGCTTGATGGTAAGAGTGGAGACACGTAGTAGTTCGGCAACTTCGGAGACAGTCAATAAATCAGGAAGATTGTTGAGGTCTAAATTCTTTTTACTTTTGAGAGTTTGGTTTGTATCAAGGTTGTTGTCCATGTCTGATATACAAATTATCAGATAGGTAATAGATAGTCAATGGGGTTGTTTAGAAATATTTTTATGATAGAATTCTAGCCAGCACTGCAGCAGGAACATTAAATCTTTTTGGAGGACTCAGGTGACCGTATATACTGATAGTTTTGAGCTTAAGCGTGTCAATTTGGGCAAAGGGGTGCGTAAACTTTCTGAGCTTGCCGGACTACAAGGTGAAATCGATGCTTTCGTGCTTCAGGCGCGCATCACCAGAGTGCCGGTAGAAGTGGTTCGTGTTTGCGTACGAGACGAAGACGCTCTGCCGCATTCTTCAAACGGAAAAACTCACATTCAGTATGTGGGCACGACACCGATGATTTATGTCGAGCCCGATGCAAACGGGAATTTGGTTATGAGATTTGAAGGACCCGGAGCCGTTGAAGTATTTTTCAACTCAGTGAAAGTCGGGGCACAAGGAAGAAACAGGCAAGCGCAAGGAAAGAAAAAGATTTATATTGTTGAAGCATAGATTTATTTATAAAAATAAAACCCCGCCGAGATGGCGGGGTTTAACGTTATTCAGGAAGGTTACTTTGTAAGAGGCGTCAGAGCAATGGCGTCCTTGGTGGTTTCAATGACTTCTTCTCTGTCGGATGAGGAAAATCTCGCGTAGATCTCGCGGCTTTCTCTTTGAGAATCTTCCAGATAGTCCATGGTGTAATCGAATGCCTCTGAGACCGAAAACGCGTCGCTTCTGAGCAGGTCGAAAAGTTCTTCAGCGATGTTTTCTGCGTCGGCCTGGATGACGCCGATCTGGTAATTAATCCATCTCACCTTTACCTGGTAGGCTTCAATCACTTCGATTGTTGCCTGGCAGAATTTCACCCGTCGGGTTTTTTCCCAGGGGGTGATGGTCAAAGAAGCTAACGGTATGAATTCCAGAGATCTTTTGGCGTTTACGACCTGGATTTTCTTTTCGTCGAACCAGCTCAAGTCATGCTTGCGGTGGATTTTGTTGAGGGAATGATTGACTCGGCACTCGACTGCATATACCAGGTATGCCTGGAGATACTGAGAGAAGAGGTCAGGTTCAAAGTTTAGACTGGTAATCTCAATGATCTGGTGGAGGTAGGCAAGATGCTCATCAGGCGTCAGCGGAAGAAAGTTCGTAAGATCGGTTAAGGCGGCATAGACGGCAACGGCCAGGATTGCCTTCGCCTCTTCAAGAGTGTGACCTTCGTTTGGGTAGACTTCCAGTGTAGTCGGACCGCAGTTACGGTCAATAGAAACTACATGGTCCTGGATTTTGAAGAGATAGTCCCAACCTGCGCTTCTCGCCGCAGCAGGCAATACCGCTTTCCAGCCCGAACTGTCTACTGTCAAATGAATGGATGTTGTGAACACAAGACTCCTTTTCAACGTACTAGATAGATGAATTTCACTCCGATTTAGAAGTGATAAGTTATTATCCCATAAAATGATTTTGAGTCAATAAAAACCCCGCTGAAATGGCGGGGTTTAACTTTGGAAAAAATTATTGAGGAGGGAGGGTGAAGGACTCTATCACAGAGCCATCGATGGCGATAAAAGAAATCTTAGCGGCTTCGGGATAGACCTCCACCAGGACGGCGCCTTTTTGGGCATTGTACTGCAGGAGGCTGCCTTCCTGATAAGCATTGAACTGATCAGTCTGACCGCCACCACCTGCGCCCTGGACGATGTAAGTCATACCATCGACATTGAGATGCTCGTAGAGGTGGCAGTGACCCGAGAAGACGGCGGTTACCCCTACGAAATTCAGACGGGACCGGTCGCTGGTTTTGCCTTCACAGCTGGCATAGGGCGGTTCGTGTGTGAAGACAAACTTATATGGTTCCGGTGTGAGTAATTCTCTTTGCAGAAAATCACTTTGGAGGATGACATCCGGCTCCCTGGAGTCGGTACTGAGAACGATGATCTTCACCAGTCCGTCTCCAAGAACTGCGGAGTAGTACCGGTTGCCTGTACAGTTCCCGAAGAATTCAGTACTGGGTAAGGTTTCCGCAGTGTAGCTATTTGAGTCGGGATAGCCCCAATCGTGATTCCCGAGTGTTGGGAAAAAGTGGCACGCTGAGATGAAATCCGCATATCGCTCATTCGCGCTGGCTAAGTCCTGTTCTGTGCCTCTAGGGTAGGCGTTGTCACCTGTGGTGACAATGGCGTCCACATTCCAGCTTTTAATTAAATCCGCAACTTGATCTGCCGGGCCGGATGGATCTCCATAGTCGCCGATGACGGCGAAACTGACTGTGGGAGTAATCGTTGCTGGAGATGTCGGGGTTGGTTGTGGCTCAATGTTGTTGGTCGAAAATGAGTATCTAGCTTGTTCAGTGGGTTCGGGAACCAGATTGGACAAGTCAGGAGCCACATCTGGCGACAGAAGAAAGATGATAAAAGCTGCCGCCAGCAGGACGAAAATCAGAATAAAAGCTTTTTTCATTTTCCCTACCTTCTATGGGTTTGAGATTACCAGGGCATTGGCGAAAATTCTGTCCCGGACAAATAAAGCTTCACTGTTGCACTCTGCGGCAGAACTAAGTCCACCGTCGAGAAAAATAATATTCTGTTCCGGAACACCAAACCCGGTGAGGAGCTCTACAATTTGTGAGGGTGACCGGTTTTGGATAATGCTGACATAGAGCAGGTTGTCCTTGACCGAGATTACCGTGTAATTCGTGACTCCGTTAACACCGCCAGGTTCCAGTCCGGACATCGCAGCATCAGCAGACTCTACTTCAGAGTTTGAGGGAATTTCTTTGACGGTTAATCGGCCGTCTGTGATATACAACATGCGGAAGGAATAATCCTCCGTATACTGCCCGGGTACAACAACGCCGTCAACGATAAGTGGAGAAGTTGGTGTACCACTTGATTCGTAATATGAACCATTGAAGACGCAAACTGGGTTGATAGCTTTGTCCCACTGGTCCGCCAATCTGCCCCAGCCATTCTGGACGTTAACGATTTTTTGGGTTGGATCAACCACGAACAAGTAATTACTGGATTGATCTGCCTCTTTGTAAATCGTCAAGCCTGGTTCTTCGTAATAGAAAGGCCAGGTGATGCTCGTTGTTATCAAGGAATTTCCTGGTTTTGGGGTGGACTCAGAGGGAACCCCGAACTGATATCTGGAGGCTTCTTCTGAACTATCCGGTGCGGCTAAGCTACCAAAAAGTTCCATGACTTCAATATTATTGAAATCGAGAATGATCAGAATGATGAATACTAGGATCAAAATCGAGAGAATTTTTTTCAAGGTACCCTCCTTTCTGAGAGTAGGATTAACCCATATTATACGGCATAAAGGCTACTACTCTTGACAGACCTATAACAGTGTGGTAATATATCCCAAAAGCAGCAAGTTCGAAGATGTTCTGTAGGGGGGAACCCACCAGACTTTCTTAAATTTTAATAAGGAGAAATCATGATCCGAAAGGTTCGTCTTTTCCTTCGGGCATCTTTACGCCCTGACTCATT
>Ga0075783_117_pt1 | contig 11663 bp, 6 predicted proteins | sample RifGroC1_FD_68447 | JGI IMG/M metagenome (GOLD analysis project Ga0075783, IMG submission 68447) | Microgenomates bacterium GW2011_GWC1_44_9 | reverse complement strand
ACATGCCGGACAAAATCCTTATCTGCCAAAATTGCCACAACCCCTTTGTATACTCGGACTACGAGCAGAATCTGGACGCCAAATCTGGGCGCCCAGAACCCCTCTACGACCCCATCTGTGCCAGCATCAAGGCCAGTGAGGCCAAGCACCCCCCTAAGCCTAAACGAGCCTAAACTTGCAAACCCCCAGTCTATAGGATAAAATAACCCAAAGAAAATTGACAAAGGAGGCTATCGTGGAAATCAAAATAAAGGATTTTGCCAAGCTTGTATATATGTTAGGTTCATTTTATATACTCGAACTTCTTGGTGCGGTTTCGAAAATTCCTGAATCTGGTTTAATCGGCAATGCTTCATTTAGCGGCATCATGTTCGTTTGCGGCCCCATCTGTTTCCTGATCGTAGTTTCTCTTCTTGATCAGATTTTTAAACGCTGGACTCATCGCTTCACGAACTCTGGAAGTTTAATCTACTCTCAAAATCTTGTTCCCCAAATATTTACATATTTTGTCATCGTCTTTTTGGGGATTATGGTGACCGTCTTTACGATGAATTACGCTCAGTTTTTCCTTGTCATTTTGTGGCTGCCTGTCATCAAATGGGCTGCTTTATCTGCGGTTTTGATGGTAGCGGGCAGATTGCTCTGCAGGACTACAATCCGCACCGAGGAATCACCAACGGCTCCTGGTACTAACCAGGAGTTTTTTTGTATAAAAAATCCCCCGTCTCCGAGGGATGTTCTTCTTACATTCCGGCCATCCTGCGAGCATAAGCCAGATTCATAATGAAATTATTTCTAAATAGAAATTCTGCTTCCGTCGTGAGATATCTGCGACCGGTCATGAATTTCACCTGATTCTTCCAGCCGGCGATAACTTCTTCCTTTGTAAACTCTGAGATCGGTTTCTTCGCAAACTCAGCCATGAGACGCAGAGCCATGTCGGCAAAGTCGTCACCCCTGGCACCCAAAGCACTAAGGTCTGCATCAGCCAGTATTTGCGAAAGGTGGTTCATGTTTTCCGCCCGTTGATGCATTTCCCCATCAACCCAATACACGATTGTCCCCGGAACTAAGCTTGTGGTTCTTTTAATCTCTTCTTCAGAATAACCATGACGTCTCATGCAGCCCCCAATTAGTCGCATGCTTTCCATCTCGTTCTTCTCCGGCCCCAGCTTCTGCTCCAGGTCGTGTCCAGCCGCAGCCCGAGCCAAGTCCTCTATCTCAGTTTCACTACATAGGGCCAACTCAGCTAAGACAATCACGTATCCCAAAACCATACCGCTGTGCTTAGGGCCATGATAAAAGCGTAAAGTATCTTCGCCATTCTTCCGGGCAACCAAAGCTTGAAGTTCTCTCATCACCGCCAAAAACCTCTTGTCCATAAATCCTCCTAATATATTGTTTATGTGCCCTCAGATTATATCCTATATTTTCTTCATTAGCTTCGCAAACTCTTCAAACGAAGGCGATTTCTGGTCTCTTTCCGATCTGATTATCTTCTCAAGCGGAACAAAGTTACCCCAAGGCACATTTAGTTTTGGATCCATCGGGTTTACTGCGTACAGAGCAGTGTCCGGCCTCCACAAGTCATCCACCACATAGTTGTAATCCATTTTATTGGATAGTGTTAATACGGAGTTTCCAATACCCGGTTCAATAAATAGCGCCCCTCCTTTTATTTCCTCACCCTCTGGTGTCCTTCCGTATCCCAAATACACTTTCGAAATTTTGCCAAAAGTCCGGGAGCCAGGTCGGCAATCGAGTAAAAAGGAGACCGCAAGTCCGGAAACCACCGTCACCAGCTTGGCCCAAGGCTCTACATGAAAGCCGCGCAAAATTCCGTAAGTCGATAAAGAATGATTGACCTGTTTACCGACAAAATCATACCCCGTCAACAGCTCCACCTCCGGAAAGCGGGCGACCTCACGGAAACTCCCCCGCTCGTCTCCTCGGGTCTGAGACATAATGTGATACAACCCTCCAATTTCCAGCTCTTCAACTTTAGCGGACAGACCCGCCTTAGCTACAACTTTTTCTTGTTCAACTTTTGTTACCAGATTAGTCAAAAATATTAAACTGCTTTGGTCCATATCTCTCTCCTTCATTTCAAGTGCCACCTGTCTTAACTCCTCAATTATCCAATTTGGAAGATTTGCCAATTCAAAAGTTTCTCCTTTTACACCCTCCGAAGTTTTGGAATATCGCTCAAAAACCAATCTGTCTTCACCGTTCATCTTCATGAGTATCAATTTCCATGCTTGTTTAACCCCTCGATCTTCAACCAAAACATTCCAAGGCAAACCACTAATCAAACTGGGTCCATGCCAACCAGCTTTCTCAACCGCCACCAAGACAATTCTAGTCCGTCCATGCCGGAGATCACAAAATTCCCGGTGAAACCAATACCTATCGGCGTCCTTCATCTCAGTCACATCGTAGCAAGCGTTGTCTATTTTTTTTAATCATTTTATACTTTCCACAAATTCTTTAAAACTTACCGGAGCAGTCTCTCCCTCTTCGTTTGCCCTAAATTTCGAACCTTGAGGGATACTCAAACCCAATTCTGGATCCATAATATCCAAAGTCCGCATATTATCAAATTTGTTATATGGTCTGTCACCCACCTGATGCGTCATAGCGTCCCCATCTACCGGAATAAAACAATCAATAAGCCCTTCAGGGTTCAAGACCGATCTCCCCATCGACTTTTCGCCGTCTCCCAGATAGAACTCATACTTCTTCCCCATATCCGGACCGGGTCTCATATCAATCATCGCGTAATAAATTGTTCCCCTAAGCACCGTTACCAATTTTGATCTACTCTCCAAGTGGCCGCCCCTGATTACTCCTTCCGGAGACCATATAGCATACATACTTCTTGGCTCAAATTTGTAACCGAGGAAATACGACAACTCAGTAAAGTCGGCCGTCTCCATCACCCAGCCATCCGGCTTGCTTTTGTACTTCACCGAATCAATTACTACCGCATTTGCGAGTGGTAGGTTTTTGTAGATTCTGGGTCCGGTTTTTTTATCTTCCATTTATTCAAATTTACTCGCTTTGCATACAATACTCAAGCAATTCCTTACTCCCTATTCATATCGCAAAGCGTCCAGTGCCGAGATTGTCGTCGCTCTTCTGGCGGGATAAATACCAGTCAATACACCTACCGTAAATGAAAGTACCAAAACAAATAGAGCAAACGGCCAAGGTGTAAAGCTGACAGTTACCCAGCCCACTCCATGCGACAAAGAAAACACAGAAAGGATTAGCCCCAAAATACTGCCAGCAAGCATTCCCGCAGAGACGCCAAACACTCCACCAAGAATCCCCATCGCCATTGATTCTGCCAAGAAAAGTTCCCGTACTTCACTGGACCGCATTCCCATTGCCTTCATTACACCCACTTCATGGGTTCTTTCCAAGAGTGACACCGTCATTGTGTTGAACATGCCTAGCGAAGCCACTGCCAAGGCCACAAAACCAAAAGAGGCGAGCAAAAGCCTTACAGTCACAAACATCTTGTCTATTTGAGCTACCGTATCGGCCACTGACGACGTTTTATATCCCAGCGCGTCCACTTGTTTTCTGACACCGCCCAAGACATCTGCTTTGCTTGCAACTATTTTTGCTTGAGAGTAGTTACTAATCCCAAGCCCTCGAACGTCCTCAAACGGCACATACATTACCGGGCTCGACCCACCGTCAATTACACCCACGATCTTGTACTGAACCGAATCTGACCTAGCCGGTCGCTCAAGATCGGTTTTCAAAATATTCGAGACCAATACACTTGTCGAAAATGTCTCCCCCACCGCCTTGTCAATATCAATACCAGTGGCATCCAAAAATGCCTTGTTCACTACAGCCAGCTTCTTGGCATTAGTAGGAAAAAGCAAGACAATCGCCTCTCTTTTCTGCTCCTCACCATCCACTATCTGCACCCATTCGACTCCATATGCGTCCTTCCCCACCACCGTCGCGGTTATAGTTGCCTCGTCGGCTTTTCCCGGTATCACAATGGTCCCAGCACTAGTTGCCGCAACCAACTCTCCACTTGAAGTACTTTCACCCAGCACTTGCCCATCTACTTTTAGATTTTCCGTACTTTCAACTGCCAGATCAATTTCCGCAATGTATCCTTCTCTCCAGTCTGGAACTGTTCCATCCATAATTGGTTGATAGTCACCATCTTTTTTCTCATAAACAGGAAATACCGCTTTTACCCATTTGCCTAGCGTCTTACCACGATAGTCTTTTCCCTGAGACCCTCTTCCTTCTTTATCTGTATATTCTCCACCCCAGTACTCGTCGCCATGGTAGCCATTCTCAAACCGTTTGGTATAGCCCAAAATCTCTCCTCTCAGACCAGGCTCGCTTCTAACCCGGAGCCAAGAACCTTCCAAAATATTAAACTTAATTCCGCCAAGTTTTGAGTTATAACTAGCCCCTTCAATTACCCAATCGGTCGTCGCACCCGCCACTTGTGGAGCAGGCAAAAAAGATAGTTTGTCCGTTTGAAAATATTCGCCTTTGAGCAAAATCGCGTTTATCATCTTGAGATAGTCACCCGTCACCCCATAGGTCACCACCTCGCTCACGGAATTCTTATAATCCACTTTACCGACCAACGAGACCACCGGTAACACTTTCTCCACTCCCGTCATCACTGAAAGCGCTTGCATGGCACTATCATTCAGTTTCAAAATATTCGATTTACCCAGTAGTACATCAGCCACTCTCAGATCATCGAGCTTTGCTACTCTGCTCACCACCAGTTTCTGAATTCCATATCCAAGTGAGACCAAAAAGACAATTGCCGCGATCCCTAGTGAAACTCCACCAATAGTCACCACCGATCTCATTTTCTTCACCTTCATGTTTCTAAAAGCCAGGCCTATCAGAAACGATCTTTTGACCCCATCTCTTGTTTCGAGCAAATCAATAAAGCCTTCTATCACTTTACCAAACTTCGTTTGCCATACGCTTGCCTTCCCAGTCACCAATCTCTTAATGAAAAATGGCGATGTAACTATCTTCCAGACAAAGTCCAGCAAAAACACAATTACCAGTCCCAAAAAACTAAGCAGTGATAGTAATACCCGACCATCCTTTTGCATCTCCACCACCGTCTCTCTTGAAAAAAAGTTTTTTATATTCAGTCTCCAGTCAATTTTCCTCAGCCGGGACCATAGGCTCAGTTTCGGTTCCCGGTCCAGTTTTTCAGGAACATCAGCACTTCTTTTGGCATCAATTTCTATCAGTGTTTGTATCATTGGATGGTTTTTTTCAAATAATCAGCATCGCTTTCTTCGGCTACACCCTTTGCCACAGCGGCCCCACGTTTACTAATCATGTATTTCTTAATTTTACTTTTCACATCTCCGTCAAACTCTTCTACAATCACCCCATCCATAATGTGAACCACTCTATTGGCATACTTCATATATTCCAAGTCGTGGGTGACCATGAGTATGGTCTTCCCCTGTTCTTTATTAAGTCGGACCAGCAGTTCCATCAGCTCCTCACCAGATTTTGAATCGAGGTTTCCTGTCGGTTCGTCAGCCACTATGACATCCGGATCTACTACCAGGGCTCTAGCCAGACCGACTTTCTGTTGTTGGCCGGAAGATAGCTCTGCCGGAGAATAAGAAGACCAGCTTTCCATCCCCATCAAGGTTAATTTTTCCGTGGCAATTTTCGCCGCCTCGGATGGCAGTTTCCCCATCAGGAACAAAGGAAAGGCCACGTTCTCTATCACCGTTAAAGACTTGATCCAGTAGGATGCTTGAAAAACCAAGCCTACCTTCGTTTTTCTAAAAGCGGCTATTTCGTCCTCGTCCATCTTGTTAAAATCATGATCCGAAAAAATTACCCGTCCTTTTGTCGGTTTATCGAGACCCAGGATAGAGTGAAGCAAAGTGCTCTTTCCGCACCCTGACGGTCCAAAAATAATGAAAAAGTCACCTTTGTAAATAGTTACCGACACTCCCTTTAGAATATTAACTGCTTGGCCGCCCACCATATAAGTTTTTTCAACGTTCTCCACCACCACAACCGGCTCCTTTCCGTTTTTCTGAATTTTTGTTGTGTTGGTCATTTGTTTATATTACCTATTAATTACCTCCAGCTAAACCCCCTAAAAATCCGAAAGCTTGCGACAAATTCCCTACCACCAAGTTCAAAGCCGACTGAGTCGCTTTGGGAGTAATAATCACCATGTCCGTACTCTCGCCCACATTATTGGTTTTATCCGCCGACATAGCCTTGAAGTGATAAACCTTTGAAGGTGAAAGATTTGGCAGAACTACCAAATGGGTATAAGACTGAGAGTTATCAATCTGCGTTTTGTTGGAAAGCGGGCCAGACGAACCATCTCCAAAAACCACTTGAGAGTTTGACAGCTCATCTGTCTCCCAGGAAATAACTACTTGCGCGGTCGCCTCTTCACCATTTCCCTGTACCGAAAGCTCAGTATTCAAATTGGATATTTCCGGCGCTCTGGTGTCAAAAGCTGTCGTAAACGATTGGGACTCCGAGACCGCCTCATTGCCACCTTTGTCCCTCCCCTTGACTACCAAAGTATAGGCAGCGTCAGCCGAAAGACCTTTGATCAGAGCTCTATGACTAGTCGCCAGTATAATATTGACATCGTCCTTCACCAAAGAGGGACTGCTAGATGGATAGTAAGTCACTATCGACGAAATTGGCGTGTTCGAACTCCAGGTCACGAGCACCGTACTGGTAGCCGTTCCCTTCACCTGCTGTAGTTTTATGTTTAGTATTTTTGGTCTCGGTAAAGTCTCAAAAGAGTAAGTGTCCCCCATATACTCCGAACCATCAATGTCATATAGATCGACTCGATAGTAATATTTGACTCCATCCTCCAACCCTTCCAATCTGACACCATAAGTCGCTTCGGTCGAAGAGACCGGTAGTTCACTCACTCCACCAAATGTCGTGGTTTTCCCGTAGACCACTTTGGCTTTGTATGCCCCTGCTGATGTGAACTGAATGGTCGCCAAATCTAGTCCAATATTCACCGCTGATACTTCTTTAGCCGAAGGAGCAGGCGAAGTAGCAAAGGTCTGCTCTTCACTTGTTCCGGTATTTCCATCTTCATCCGTCCACTTTGCCACATAGTAATATGTGGTCCCAGGAGACAAATTGGTTAAGCCGATGGTATGGCTTGTCACATGAACAGAACTCGCTACTTCGGCATCCAAATACTTCCCGGATTCCACTCCGTAAGCCACTTTTGAATCAGCTGTTCTGTCCGTAGACCAGTCTATAGTTGCCTTCTTGGTTGTCACACTGGACTCGACCGGCTCAGCCACTAGTGTAGGCGCCACAATAAATTTCCCGTCGGGATATTGTTCTACTGCAGTTCCAAAAGCCCCGCAATTATTGGCGCTGTCACACGATTTCACTTTGTAAAAATAAGTAAGCTGTTTCAAACCGGTATCAACGTAAGAAATACCCGCGGTCGAAGCTATCTTTTTGTAAGTCACTCCACCGTCATCGGACCTCCACACCTGATAAGTTGCCACATTTTCTGCTCCGTCAGTTGGCTCTTGCCAAGTAATGGCTATCTTCCAAGAGCTGGTCGCTTTTACCGAGACATCGGCAATGTCCATATTTACAGGCATCCCCGGGGCCGCTGTATTGGCAGAAAAACTCACCTGAGCATACTGTTTGTAATCTATATTTCCAGCCTCGTCTTTGGCTACCACATAGAAAGTATTTTCTCCAGGTAGGGTCGCATACGCTCCGGCCGTCAAATTTGTGAGCGGTGTCTCTGATACATTCGTCACCGTCGGCAAGGCATTTACGCTGTAATAATATCGAAGATTACTGATATTTCCGTAGTACACTTGCGGCGCATCCCAATCAAACTCAAATGAATTTGTTGTACTGGTTTCCGGAGATACTACCAAGTTTGCCGGAGGCGATGGTGAGTCGTCGCTAAAATAATAAGCCACCGAAGTTGTTGTACTAAAATTCCCGGCATTATCTTTCGCCCTCAGATAAAAAGTGTTGGCTCCAGCTTTATATGCCGGCACGTCAGTAAGTGACAGTTCGGTGGTACAACGCTCTTGAGCGAATTCGCCGCTTGTGGTTCCTGTCTTGTAACAATATCCGGCGATCCCCGACGCGCTATCAGTGGCAATTCCCCAGGAGAAATCAAAGTTATTAATTGCACTATAGCCAGATGGATCTGCTTCTAGATCAGTGGGTTGGGTGGGTACTACATTATCAAATTTATAAATAAATGGCTGCCAAGCTTCGCTAGTCGTATTGCCAGCATTATCTTGAGTCTTCAAGGCAAAATAATAACTGTTTCCGGAAACCAAACCAGACGTCAAGTAGTTATTATCCGTTTGTAATTCCCCGTCCTCCAGCGGATCCGCGCCACTAGTCGCCTCAAAGCTTACCAAGTAGCCCAAGACACCAGAACCGGTCGCGGTATCTGTCGCGCCGCTTGCCGAACCCTCAAGTGGCCAAGTGATATCGATACTTGGATATGGATACCACGTATTGGTCGCGATGGTCGAGGATCGAGTAGCTGTCGAATAAACAGTCAGCCCGGCATCAAGTGGGTTGGTCGGAGCATGTGAATCTTGAACATAATTGATCGTATAATCAGATACAACCCCAGATCGAATCCCGCGAAGAGAAGTGAGAGTAATCCGTACCTGAATATAAGGATTCACCGCCGAGTTTATTTTGTACTCGTAAGTGGAAGTATTGAGAATTTTTTGCTCCGTGGCCTGTGACCATCCCGACCAAGTTGAAGCGTCGGCGGAAGTCCTAGTTTCCACTTTTAGCGACGCTTCCTCTGCTGTCGTATAACTTAAACGTATATTGCTCCACTTAAACACGTCTCCCAGCGAATGAGTATCCGAGGTATAAATTCCCTTCTCTTGAAAACCGGCCGTGGACGAAGGCACCACATAGACATAGACCCCATCGGCAAAAGTATTTGTTCCTGCACTAGCAAGCAAATAGAGCCTCCCGTCGCCGCCATTTACAATCCCCGCTCCGGCATACACCTGAGCCGGAACTGGAGCCGTCAGAACACTCCATGCATTTCCAGAAATTGAATAGCGCAAGAAATGATTTGAATTTTCCCCTCTAGCAAAATATAAATAACCATCTCCCCCATCAGCCAGTGATCCACCATAATATCCACGATAAGTAGACGAAGGCAAGTCGGCTACCAGAGGGTCAGACCAGGTGTTAGCGGCCACGTCATAGCGGTAAAAACTTACCGTGGCGTCCCCTCTCACGGCATAGATATAGCCATCCTTATAGACCAAACTCGCACTGTTGCCTGCATATGGAATATTTGCCCTCTGCACCCACCTGGAACCACTATCAGCTAAATAGTCATAACGGTAAAAAGAGCTGCCTCCACCTCTCGTCCAGTAGATGTATCGGCTGCCATCGTATATTAAAGTCGTCCCATACTGATTGGCTAGTAGCGGTAAAGCATCATCACTACTCCAAGAGTTTGTAGCGATATCATAGACAAAAAATTTCTGTGTCAGGGAAGCAGTGAAATAAATTTTATTATTGGCACTGTTATAAACAATGTTTTGTCCGTAATTTGCCCCACTCGGCAGTGGTGCCAAGTACATCACCTCACCCGTCACTGTGTTGTACCGAGAAAAATCATTGGCGGCAGCCCCACGGGTCAGATATAGATAATTACCATCCCCCTTGATCACTGCCCCTCCGTATGAAGGTGAATCGTAGGTACTGCCATAAAAATTCTTTCCAAAAACTCCTCTTGTGGGCACCTGCCAAAAGTCGGAGTTTATTTTATATTTCCACATTATTTGTGATGCACCCTGAGTCACCACCAAAAAGTCATCCACGAGACGCATATCGGATCCGTAGTTTATCCCTGCTGGGGCGTCTCGCAAGGCGCTCCATACTCCGGCAGACACATCATATTTGAATAAGTCAGGGGTGCCTCCACCAGGAGTGAAATATAGCGCATGGGTCACAGGGTCATATTCGATTGACGAACCAGCTTGAGCCGACACTGGAGTATCGGGTAAAAGCGTCCACGAATTGTTGGCTATGCTATATGAGGCAAAACCGGGCTGAGCATAGCCTTGAGTGGCATAGAGAGTATCCCCACCATCAAAAGCCAGATCGGCTTTATCATAAACAAGATTACTCGGTCCTCTATCTGGAGCACCAAAGTCAGTATTTGCAATAGACGACCAGGTGTCGGACAGAGTGTCATAACGATAAAAAGAATCATCCGCGTTTCCCCTAAGAACATAAATATAACGGCTTCCGTCAAATTTCAATGCGCTTCCATAATTAAAGGTGTTAGGAGCGTCAGAGGCCGCGGCATCATCCCATGTATTATCAACAATTGAGTATCTTAAAAATGTAGAAGAGTTATATCCCGAAATCGCGTATAGGTAGCCGCTTGGTCCCTCAACTATACCGCCCCCTGTGTAGATATTTACCGGTGATTGCGCCAGTGCCGTCCAGGTATCTGACCCCAAGTCATACTCATAAAACAATTTATCGTTTATACCTCGAAGTACGTAAATCTTATTGGTTTCCGAAACATAAGCCATTGATTGCGCACCATAATACAACACCGCCGGAACCACCGAAAACCTATCTTGAAGCCACAAACCCGCGGCCTTACTGGCAATTTTTATTTCATCACTAAGAAGATTTGCATTAGTGGCACTGCCTGACGCAAACTCACTTGAAAGTGAGACACTAAAGCTCTTCTCAGCCGGTATTCCTGAATAAACATAATTAAAAGCATCAAGAGTGGCAGAAATATTCCCTGCACTATCTTTTGTTTTTATCTTTAAGTAATAACTACCAGCAGACAGAGGTTCTGTTACTGTGTAGTTGGCCGTTGTTTGCCAAGTGCCATTCGTTTGCGGATTCGCCGAATTGTTTGTCCCAAAATAGACGTAATAACCTGCTACAGAGGTCTGGGCATCACTAGCTCCCGTCCAGGAAAAGTATGGACTAATATGTGAATAGGTTGTTCCGGATACGAGATTTGTTCCACCCACCTGAGTGGATAAAGCCGATACCGTACTCGGGCTAGATGGTGCTATCTCATCTCCGGAGTAATTGATTACTATTTCATCTAATACCGGTGTCTGTGTCCTGTCTGTTGATGCCGTCAAGGTCACTTTTGTTTGGAAATATCTACCTGCTGCGGATTGGATCGTGGTGCCAGATAAATCTTGCCACGCAGTCCACACCAATCTATCGGTACTAGATCTAGTTTGGATGGCAATAGAGCTATCTCCGGGAACGGTGGTGGTACTGGTCAAATCTCCAAAGGCAGATACATAACCTAAATCATTAATAGCACTCGTCCATGTTCCGCTTACCGGATAATTAAAACTACTTGGAACGTACTTTAGCACATATTGAGTACTGGCACCGCGAAGGATATATACACTCCCAGTGGCATCCATTTCTATGGCACTACCATCATGCACTCCCCACCTGGCGGCACCCAATGTTGGCATTTCCGGCAGCCTTCGCCAAGAATTTCCCGCAATGTTGTATTCCCAAAGTTCTTTGTCATAATTTCCTGCCGTCGCCAAAATCTTCCCATTGCCGTTATACACCATATCTGCTCCATTCAAAGGTGCGAATGG
>Ga0075783_133_pt1 | contig 12000 bp, 15 predicted proteins | sample RifGroC1_FD_68447 | JGI IMG/M metagenome (GOLD analysis project Ga0075783, IMG submission 68447) | Microgenomates bacterium GW2011_GWC1_44_9 | reverse complement strand
CAGTTCACCCTTACGGTCGTATAAGCCGTTTCTAAAAAGACGCCGGGCTATGATGTGCCAGGAGTTTGGCTGACCGTCACGCGGGCTATTGTCATAGCCTTCCCAGGCAGCATGTTCAACAACAAACTCAGCTTGGCCGCGAGACAGATCATAACGGCCAAGGTCAAGGGTTTTGTATTTACCTGGATCTCCGTGTCCGGCTTTGAGAGAGGCTATGCGTTCATTTTCTGGAATGATCTCCGAAACCATCAAGTGTCTTTCATGGTGCGGATATAGGCAGGGTACGGTGATTCCGTCAAGTGAGGTGGTGCCGATGGTGGCAAAAATAAATTCTATTGAAACAATCACATCGCCGACAATTGGATTCTTTACAGTCATGCTTATCCTCCAGTTAAGGTACTTCAGAATACATTATATATGGGGAAGGGTTAGATTTCTGCCTCAAGGGCAGAGTATTTACTAGTGGACCTGGGGGTTCGGAATTGCCCTCAGTAAATCTCTGCTGAGATTTCTTCGGGACCTGGCTCGATGTCGTCACATCTCCGCCCGTCCAATTCCCCCCGACTAACAAACTAAATACTCTGCCTCAAGGGCAGAGTATTTACTAGTGGACCTGGGGGGAATTGGACCCCCATCTTAGCAATGCGAATGCCATGTTCTACCGTTTAACTACAGGCCCGTGTGTTTATTTTAGCACTTATTGAGCTTGACTAATTCTGATTTTCTGATAATATGAAAGAATGCAGACTACGAGTATTATCAGAGAGAGAGGACAGTTAACGATTCCCGATGCGATTCGGAAAATGGTAGGCTGGGTCAATCCTATGTCAGCGGTATCAATTTCAGTTTTAAAGCCTGATGAGATCGTCATTAGACCTCACGTTCAGACGGTTGATTGGAATAAGGTTTGGGGTGCGATCCGTAAGTCGAGAGCCATTACAGGAAAAGGAGAGGTTGGTGCGTCTAAGTTTATGGAGTTAGACCGTAGCTCACACTAAGATGAACTCAGTCGTTTTGGATACTTCAGTAGTAATTAAATGGTTGAATCAGAGTAGTGAAGAGAATATTGATAAAGCTGATGAGATCATGGAAGCGGCACTGAGGGGTAAGATAAAGCTTTTTGCTCCTGAGCTTGCAAGGTATGAGTGTGGGAACGTCCTTCTAAAAGGGAAGAAGATGAATCCATCTGAAGCGCAAATAGTTTTAGGCACGGCTTACGCCTTACCCATTACTTTTATAAGTGAATCGGAGGATATGGCGAAAGAAACATTTGAAATTGCTTTTGGTATGGGGATTACTTATTACGACGCTGCTTTTCTGTGCCTGGCCAAAAAAATTGATGCGACTCTGGTCACGGAAAATATCAAACATCAGGCTGAATCAAAAGGAATAAAAGTGGTATCCCTCAGCGAATATATTGTTGTTTCATAGTAAAATATAGATGTTGGGCCCTTAGCTCATCTGGTAGAGCGCTTCGCTGGCAGCGAAGAGGTGGTCGGTTCGAGTCCGATAGGGTCCACAAAATAAAACCCCGGATACTTCCGGGGATAAAGTTACTTGATGACCAAAGCGTCTTGAATTCCAAGAACTTCTTCGATATATGCTTCAATGGCGTTAATAAGAGTTTGCTGAAAAGTACTGTCGCTCACAATGACGATGGTGTGTTCCGGTCGGCCTTCTAGAAAAGAAACGCCTCCCAGGGGTTGGCCATGCTGGTCAAGAATCGGGATGTTCTCTTTCATGGTGGGGCTATGAGTGTTTGAGTGAGCATCAATACCGGCGAGGTGAAGAGACCAGATCGCCAATTCTTCGGGAAACAGATAGTTGGTTAATACTTTATTGGGCAACAGATATCTTCTGATTGTAGTTTTGGGAGTCAAGGTGCCACCTTTTGGAGCGATGATTTGAGAATATTTTATCTTATTTTGGGGTGGCGGAGGAGGTGGCGTCGTCGCCTGATTTGGGGGAAAGTTTTTCGATGGCGGTGATTTCTTGCTGGAATTTGTAGTAGTTGTCAGAGCTGGGGTCGGCGAACTTAAGACCGGCCTTTAGGTATTGTAGGGCGCGGGTATTATCGTTTCTGGTCCGGTAGATGAGACCCATGTTGTAATAAGGAATATCCCAGTTTTGTTTCAGTTCGATAGATTGGCTAAGAAGTTTGATGGCCTGATCGGAGTCGCCTAGATTGAAGAAAAGGATGCCAAGCTTGAGTCTGAGTTCCGGGTTAGTGGGGTCGAGAGCGACAGCTTGGGCCAAGTGAGAAACAGCGAAGTTTGAAGCGCCTTCGGCGACACCGATGAATGATTGGTAAATATCGGCGAGATTTTCCCAGACGAGAACACTATATGGATTTAGGGTGGCGGCTTGTTTGCCAAAGTCGATGGAGCGCTGCATGTACTCTGAGGCGTTTTTCTTGTCTTCTGTGGTAGCTTCTTTTTTGTTCAATAGGCTCAAGGCGGCATTCTTGAAGAACTGGGAGAGTAGCATTGGATAGCTGCTGTTGTATGGATCAAGTTTGGCGGCGTTAATTTCTTTTTGATAGGCACCAACGGGGTTTGTGCCTATCATTTCGGCGGCCTGTTTGATTTCGATAGAGGCTGAGTAAGAAGGGATAGCGTAGATCCAATAAAAAGAGAGAAGTACCGCAGAAAGTAAGGTCACAATCCAAGGGAGAATGACGCTGTAGGGGTGCAGACCTTCACTTACTTTGATATCTTGATAAAAAGTTTCCGGCTCACTTTTGGCTGAGATAGCAAGACTTATATCCTTGACGGATTTAAGACCGAGAATTTTGAATTCAACCGTGAGAGCTATGAGAGCGACAATTCCTAAAACAATAGAGGTGAGGCTGGTCGGGGAAAAAATGAAAGAAATCAGAACCGTGAGCAAACAAAGAGAAAGAAAAATATATGTCGGTTCATCGGTGTGAGAACTTCGATGACGGAAAGAAACCAGAAACGGCTTGAGGAAGGCAGTAATGAATGAAAGAGCACCGACGAGTCCGGTGGTGGTAATGAGCGTGAGGAAAAAACTGCTGGATTCCGGGAAACGGAGGGCCCAGAGGGCGTTGTCAACATTTAAGTAGCCTGGTCTGAGTCTGGTGAAGACGGAGAGGTAGGTATCAGGACCTGTTCCGAGAAGGGCTGTTTGCCAGTTTTTGAAAATATCGACGGCAATGGACCAGCTCGCACGGTAGGGCAGTAGGAATATTACTTGCTGACCGCTTTGTGGAAAGATGAGACTGATATTAATCAAAGAAGCGACGATCATAAAGATGGTAGCGGCAAAGAGCAAACTTTTGTGGAGCCAATTTTTAGAAACAATAAGGTATCCTATGGTGGAGAGCATGACGGAAACGGTGTAAATGAGGGCAATGAGTATTCCTCCTGTGGGGTTTAAAAGAGTATTGTCCAACAGGTCGTAGGAAAAAATTCTTCCAGGGACACCAAAATATTGCAGAAGGGTGAAAAAACTCAGCAATGTAGCAGAAAGAATGGTGCCAAATACCACACTATTTACCAAAACTCGGGATTTTTGAGATGAGGTGGTGGTTAGGAAAATAATAAGTAGGGCGATGAAAAAAGCTGTCTGGCCAAAGAGGCTGGCGTGTTTGGTGGGACTGAGCCAAACCGAAGAAATCACATGTGCAATGACTAGCAGAATCAGCGGAAGAAGGGCTGGTGAGGAGGTCAGAGAAAGCTTGCCTCGTATTAGACTCCTAACACACCAAGAAATAAGGGAGATACTGGCGAGTAAGGTTACCAAATAAAATTTGTTCAAAGTAAAAGGGTCGGCGGTGAAGGGGAGGAAAAAAAGTGGGGTAAGGAAGGCTAAGACAAAGGGGATAAATCTTAAGATTAAAGAAGAAAGTTTGTCTAGGCTACTGCGCATATAGACATTTTAGGGACTGACGATGTGGTAGTCAACGTATCGAACAGTGTCAGAAGTTTTGCTGGCGGAAATAGTGACAGTGGACTCACCTTTGGTTTTGACAGAGTAGATGGTCTCGTCGCCAACTCTGGGAGAAAGATAGATCTGGCTGGTGAGCTTTATATCTGGATCGGTTACTGCGATTTCCGTTTGGCCGGCGGGGATCTGGGCGACTTTGTCGATGATGTTACTGCCTCCTGCGGGCGTAATGTTGGTGGGTGAAGATGCCGAAGAATCACTGGGGGCGGCAATGATGGGACTGTTGCTTGCTGCTAGAGTGGGTGTCACGGTGATCACCGCCGGTGCTGGTGAGGGAGTGACGGCAGACAAAACGCCATGGGGTAGCGGAGAGATGAGTGTGCCGGTGGGCTGAGAAGTAAGGTATCCAAGGACTATGAGTGTGGTGGGGATGAAGAAAAAGGCACAAGATGCCACAACGATGGCTATAGAAAGCCTAGCCTGGTTCTTAGGTTCTTTGGCGCTAGTAAACTCGATGGTCACAGCTTAAGTATAGAACAGCGAAGAGGCTTGTGCAAATGTAACCTTATAGCGCATAAGAGCAGTATATAAGATAAAATACATCCCATGGAACTGGATCCAAGAAAATCACTTTTCTACTCAGACGAATTATCTCTGCCTGTAGGCTCTGAAGCGGATGAGGCCGTGCTCTGCAGGGAAACTGTTATCAGAAGTGGCAAAGTATCAATTGTTTCTTTACCTGGTCTAAATAGAGACATGGCGGAGTATTTTGATGGCTTGGAGTGCTGGCGCCGGGAACCGTTGCCTGAGCTAGAAATCATCGTAGCCGATGAAAATCCTGAAGGCCTAAGTGCCTTTTATTCCAGTGAGAAAGGGAGAAAAAAAATTTGGCGGATGTTGGTTGAGGCGGCAGAAAAACTTTCAAGTGAGAGCGGGGAAGAAATGGACCCTGAAATACTGACACCATATCAAGCGATTACTTTGATTCAAGAAGTGATGAAGCAGAGGATGAACTATGAATACCTTATTGTGGGAGATGGCATGGAGTCATATATTGAGAGTGGAAAAGCTGATAAGACTGCCAGACCAGACTTGGTGGAGTTGTTTAAAAAGGAACCCAATGAATTCAAGAAGAAAGCGTTTAAATATGGAAGACAGGTAGATCGGCAAACCGCTGACCAAATAATGGAGAATGGTTATGCAGTGTGTAGACATATTGCCGCCGCTGCTTCAGCGGTATATTTCATTTTAAAAGAAAACCAAAGAGGAATTTTACTAAATGGTTCATATCTGATTTATCACGGTGAAAATGCGGGCAACCAAAGAATGTTGGGGGTAGAAGGTCGGCATTCTTACAACATTTTTGTGGTGACTTCACCGACGGGAGAGATAGCTATGTCAGTCGTCGATCCTACTTGGTTATTAAATAACCATGATGTCTTTGACTATACATGGAAGAGAATTTCTCAAACCTGTTCATTTCTATCAGAGTACGGCATGTTCTTTCTGGAAGACTGCGAAGAGGTTGGGGATGATTTGGCGATGAAGGCGGTGAATAGGCTTTGTAAATTTTTCGAGAAAAATAAGCCATACAGGTACGCGGGTAAGGAAAATGAGGAGATTTATTTATTGGACGTACTCCCTGACTTGATTAGTTTGATAGGTCAGACAGCGACCGGAAAGAAACAGGGGATCCTTTTTATCCTGAGAAGTTACCTGAAAGACTTTGATATTACTCGCGAAGAAGTTGTGGCCAATGCTATTAGAACTGCCCCCTTTAGTTTTGAGGCGAACGATGGAAAAAGGTATATGTATATAGAGAGAATATACGATGTAAACCAAGAACTTAGGGCGTTGGACTTTTCAAAAGAAATGGATTTTCCTATGTCAATAATTGGAGAATATCTCGGAAATACCATGACCTATTTTAATGCTAAGAGGCTGTCGTATTTGGTTAATAATATCGGAAATTTGGATGATGGTGATATGGATAACCTGGAGTTGGTTGGGCACTATCTCCGGTACTGTGTTTGTCAGCGGATAGTCCTGGAAGATAAGGAACAACTAAATATTGTCGAAAAGGCTATTAAACTGGCCAGAAAACACAACCTTAGTGTGAATTGGTTGCTGCGATGGGAAGAAAAGTATCGGGAATTTTTGACTAAGCGGGCAATATAGGAATACAATTTTTTTATGGAGCTGATAAGGGAGGGGTGGGGCGCGGATCTAAAGAAAATTAAGCCGGAAGTGAAGAATATTTTTTATAAGGGACAGATAGATTTACTTTTGGACGAGTCACCAAAGCTGGCGATTGTGGGATCCAGAAGGATGACTGATTATGGGCAGAGGGTGATAGAGAAGTGGGTGCCTGTATTGGTAGACAAGGGAGTGACAATTATTTCTGGGTTTATGTATGGGGTAGATCAAACTGCCCACCGAGTATGTCTCGAAAATGGGGGAAAGACAATTGCGGTACTCGGGTGGGGAATCGATTGGCCGGTAAAGATGGAAGATGAAGAACTGTATCGGAAGTTGGTAGAAGTTAATAGTTTGATATTGTCGGAATACCCTGAAAAAACCAAACCGGAAAGATGGATGTTTCCACAAAGAAATAGGATCGTGGCTGGCATTTCTGATGCGGTACTGGTAGTTGAGGGCTCGGTAAAGTCTGGAAGTATGATAACGGCCAAATTAGCGAATAAATTTGGCAAAAAACTATTGGCCGTGCCGGGACAGGTGACGAGCAGGGTGGCCGAAGGAACCAATGGACTTATCCGGGACGGAAAAGCTAAAACCGTGACAAGTGCGGGAGAGGTGTTGCGAGAGATGGGGCTATCTTCCGGACAGTTGAAATTGGAAATGGACGAGATTAAGGATCCAATGATATTGTTGCTGGCCGACTCAGAGCGGACGGTGGACGAATTATCCCGGCTTCTAAGAATGGAAGTGGCCCAGGTGCTGGGGAAGCTAACTGAGCTGGCTTTGTGTGGGATGGTAGATGAGTCTGGTGGGAAATATAGACTTATATGATTATTGTTGAGGCTTTTCTGTGGCGATTGGGGCGACGTTTGCTTGGTACTATGGAGTACTTGCTTTTATCGCTCTGGTTGTGGTGATGGCCCTTGACTTTTTGCAGATAAAATTCCTTGGCTATCTTCCGCACATCATTTGGCTTGCGGCTGCCAGCTATAGTTTTGCCAACATAATTATTCCGGTTGTTATCCTGGTGCCATTGGCCTATATCATCTCAGCCATGCTGGTCGCCGTTTGGGCTGTCGTTTTTGTGAATTGGTTGATCTCGATCGTCAACCGATAGAGAGCAGATATGAAACTGAATGATTTATGGATGAAGTTTCGTTTTCCGGTGACTCAGATTGGTCTGGGTGTGCTTGTGTTAGGCGTTCTGAAGATTATCCTTTTTCTTGGGCTATCAAACACTCTATTCATTTTGGCGACGATAGTTCTTGGGAACTTGGGGATGCTGCTGAGTCTGCGAATCAGCTACCAGCAAGAAAGACCCGAGCTTTGGGGATTGGCCTGTTTTTGGCTGCCGGTTGTGCTCAGGATTCTCTACATCATTCTGTTTTAGTTTATTAAGGCTTGCCTGTGGGCGGGCCTTTTTTGTGTTGCTTGTACGCAAAAAAAACGCCCCGCAGATGCGGAGCGCTACTTGAGGTGCTTGGTATAATTGTAATCAACATCTGTCCACCCACCTTCCTTGGTGAATGAAAAAGTGTTGATTGAGGAATAGTCCGGGAAATTCCGGTTGAAGGTAAGCATTAGCTTTTCCGGACTCGGACTTTGACCCAGCTCGATGCGTGTTTTTACCATTGCAATCAATTGGCTGTGGGTAAAGACTGCGATCTTTCCACCGGAGTATTGGGGTTCACTAAATAGATCTAGGATCAATCCTATCCTCATGTCAAACAGATCCCAGTATGATTCGCCCGTATTTTTAAAACGGGACCGGATGTTTTGCCGGGTTGGATGATGGATTATGTTATTTCTCCATTGGAAGTAATCATCCAGCTCGGAAAATGGTTTTCCATCGACCAATGGCCGACTGATCTCGTTGAAGAGGGGGCTGATCGTTACGTCAGGTTTCTTTGCTGATCCCTGGTGTCGTAATCTGTTTCGAAGAATAAAGGCGGCCTCTTGGGCGCGCAGATATTCGCTCGACATGATGTGATCCGGCGGATCCTGGAGAAAATAACTGGCAATTAAAAAGGCATCCTTCTTGCCATTTTTGCCAAACTTGGTATTCGGCCCCTGTTTTTCCTCTTTTTTAGGAGTTGCAGGATGCCGGACAAATGTTACGATCGTTTGTGCGGACATTCCGCCTCCTTTTTTTTTGGGAATTTTGGTTTTTAGCGTACGAGTGGAGATATTGTACCACATTAGCCTCAAATACGCAACCTATAACTTGAGTTGTGAGGGGTTCGGCTTGCTTTCGGGCAGGCCTTTTTTGTGGGTAGAGGGCAGGCACGGGGAAATAATTCCGGGCGGGAAGACCCCGCCCCTACAGGATATAATGAAAATTAATGCTTGCAAGAATTGAGAGTGTGGCTTGCGTGGGGTTGGAAAGTTTTTTGGTGGAAGTGGAGGTAGACGTAGCTGAGAAAGGTTTTCCGGGATTTAGCATTGTGGGACTTCCCGATAAGGCGGTGGCCGAAGCAAGAGAGAGGGTGAAGACGGCACTGGTAAATAGTGGCTTTGCTTTTCCTCAGAAAAAAATAATTGTGAACCTTGCCCCCGCGGACTTACCCAAAGAGGGCTCGGCCTACGACCTGCCGATTGCGGTGGGGATTCTGGTGGCAAGTGGAGACATTGAGTTGAGAGACGAGGGATTGTTTTATGGGGAGTTGTCACTGGATGGCAGTTTGCGGCACACCAAAGGGACTCTTCTGGTGGCGCTCTTTGCCAAAGAGCAGCGCAAACAACTATTTCTACCGGTATTGTCGGCGAACGAAGCCGCCGTGGTGCAGGGCATTGAAGTTATACCAGTGAGAAATCTGAAAGAATTAATTTTGCATTTGGTCGGTGAAAAGAAAATAGAACCTCTCAAAAAAATAGAAATAAAAAATTTGGTGGAGGCGGCAGCACCGGAATTTGATATGGCGGATATTGTGGGACAAGAGGCTGCGAAGCGAGCTTTGATTATTTCGGCCGCCGGAGGACACAATATATTGATGAGTGGGCCGCCGGGGTCGGGAAAAACAATGCTGTCGAGAGCACTGCCTGGAATTATGCCTCTTATGAGCGAAGAGGAAAGCATGGAGGTGACCAGGGTCTATTCGGCTTCAGGGCTGATGATGGAAGGAGAGGCGGTGGTTCGGAGAAGGCCATTCAGATCACCGCATCACTCGACCAGTATGGCGGGACTCATCGGTGGAGGTAGCCGGCCAGTACCGGGTGAAGTGTCGCTTGCGCATCTGGGGGTTTTGTTTCTAGATGAAATGGCGGAGTTTCCAAGATATGTATTGGAGGCAATGAGACAGCCGATGGAGGATGGAAAGGTGGAAATATCCAGAGTGGCGGGTAGGGTACAGTATCCTGCAGCCTTTCAACTGGTGGCGGCCGTCAACCCTTGTCCCTGCGGATACTTGGGTCACCCTACTAAAGAATGTAAATGCTCTTTGAGAGAGATAGAAAAATATAAAAGGAGGATTAGCGGTCCTATATTGGATAGGATTGACTTGCACATAAATGTACCGGCTGTTGAGGCGGAAAAAATTTTGGCGACAGTTGCGAAAGGTGAGTCTTCGGTGGAAATTAGAAAGAATGTCATGGCTGCCAGAAGGAAACAAGGTGAAAGATTGTTAAAGTTTGGAATTTTTTGTAATTCTCAAATGAAGAATAAACAGGTGAAAGAATTTTGCCGTCTGGATATTGATGGGGTACATATCTTGCGTTTGGCTATGGACAAGTTTGATCTGTCGGCGAGGTCTTACTTCCGGGTGCTGAAAGTGGCAAGGACCATTGCGGACTTGGAGGGAAGTGGGGATATGCTGGCCAGTCACTTGTCGGAGGCACTGCAGTACAGAGAGAAAGTATTTTAGATACAAAAAACCGGATGCGTTTGCGACCGGTTTGGGGCTCGAATGGCTCCTTTTCTTGACAAACCAAGCTTGATTTGGTAACCTATGGGATAAACACACTTTGATTCTTGAATGGAGGATGAATGCCTACCCACAGATTTGATTTTGTTGAGAACCCGACAATTCGGCGGGAATTGATCTCGCTTGAGACAATGGAAGACCGGGTGGCCGCCGCAAGTAGGGTGATGGATCTACTCAAGCAACACCTGGTCGAGTACGTGATCGCGGACACTCCGAACCTGGAGAACTTGATCAGTTTTCTGAACGGTGCGGAGAGAGTCATCGATCGGTTGGGAGGGCGCCGGATCTTGGGCAAAGCCCTGAACGGAAGAAAAGAGCGATTCCTGGCTTTTTGCAGGGAGACGAGGGACCAGGCGCAAGGCCTCATCGAGTTGAGGGGGACGAAGCTTACGACCACCAGCTTTGGTGAGGAAATGGCGACCTTTGCCGACCAAATCAAGAGGGAAGCGTCAACGTTGTGATGTAAAACTGGAGCCTCAAGAGAGGCTCCGTTTTTATGGTAAAATATCCTGTAGTAAGTACATTTCAAAGTAAAGGAGCTTAAAGATGGCTGATTTCGCAAGTAGTGTAGTGGTTAATGCGGCCTTGGATGGCATAGACGAAGTTTTTGGTACAAAGGTGATCTGGAAGCCAGAAAATTTGTTCCAGTCATTGATTATTGAACATGCCGCGGAAGCCAGGACGATCGGCAGTACACTTTCTGTTGAGCAACTTATCAAAAAGGCTGCTCATGATGCCGAGACGGTGAATCGTTTTCTCAGGCTAAATGGATTTGAGGAAGTTCAGCTGCAGGATATGGGTAGTGGCCCAAACATGGCGTACGCTGCTGCGGTGATGAAACTTCTTGGCAGGTTCAGCTCTCCGGGAAGAACCGGCTACCACCTTCCTGAGACCAGGTCTCCAGCATTTCGTTTGGACAAGGCAGTTCTCCAGCATTTTCAAAACATATCAACTGAAGCAATCCGCATTTCGACCTTAGGAGGTTTTGATTTGTGGGTCGCCAATTCTACAGTGATTAGAAGTGGCTTTTTGATGCTTGATGACTGGATTGAGATCATTCGAACTGCAAGGGCGGTTCCGGGAAATGGTGGAGTTTTGCCGCTTGTTAAGATCGATACGGTGCCTGTTGATATCAGTAAGTTGATTGGTATGACAGATGGGAATCTGGTTGTTATTCAGCAGGCGATTGCCGCGGCACGTTTTAAATTAACAAATTTTGAAGTCAGCTTCGAAATGGCAGCTGCAGTATCGGCAAAACGAATGGGTATTGACATGAACTCAATCGAAGATGGAGATTTCGTGGTAAAGGGCCCATTGTACTTTGCGTTGGTAAAGCGCCAAACTCCCTTGATGCCTCTTGCGGCTGGAATTGTTCAGCCCGGTGAGTTTTATCGGGGAACGGAATTGGTGTAATTTTATTGGAGCCTCGAAAGGGGCTCCTTTTTTTTGTGGTTTGGGCGTGTGGTGTATCATCTTTATATATATGGAGAATAAGAGAGAAACTATTTATGCTTTTATTGACAGCCAAAACTTGAATCTGGGGGTGAGAAACGACCTAAGGACAAAGGACGGGAAGCATTTCCGCTACAAGGGGTGGAATTTGGACTTTGGGAAATTTTATCAGTACTTGAGGGAAACATTGCGTGTCGAGAAAGCCTTTATCTTTATTGGCTTTGTGCCGGAAAATCAGGAGTTGTATGACTCCCTAAGCAGAGACGGGTACGAACTCATATACAAGCCAATACTGGAAGTGACCCACAAGGAGGGCAGCGATATCAAAGTCAAAGGAAATATTGACGCGGAGCTGGTGCTGCACACGATGATAAATATTCCCAAGTACGACAAGGCGGTGATAGTTTCGGGTGATGGAGACTTTTTGTGCTTAATCGAGTATTTGGAACAGCAAAAGAAGCTGTCTAAGATTGTTATTCCGAACATTTGGACATATTCTTCACTGCTCGAGAAATACGAA
>Ga0075783_118_pt1 | contig 15138 bp, 20 predicted proteins | sample RifGroC1_FD_68447 | JGI IMG/M metagenome (GOLD analysis project Ga0075783, IMG submission 68447) | Microgenomates bacterium GW2011_GWC1_44_9 | reverse complement strand
GGTATTTCCTGTTCCTGTGGTGGCAATATTTACATTACTGGCGCCTGAAGTTCCCAAATTTGTAAGCCCTGTCGAAGATAGTGTTGTAAAGGCTCCGGTGTTTGGAGTTCCCGAACCAATTGTTCCCGGTGCTGCCCAGGTACTTCCTAATAATGTAGAAGCGTTTATCGTTCCGGAGTTTGCAAAGTTTAACGAAGCGCCTGTATCAACAACCATCGCGGCTGTAGTATTTGTACTGGAGGTAATTCCCGAAAATGGCACCGAAGTTGCCGTCACAGTACTGGTCCAACTCGGAGCCGCTGCTCCATTTGAAATCAAGAATTGCCCCGCAGTTCCCGCCGCGGTAACCTCCATCGAGTCTGCGTCGGTCCAAACCACTCCGCCATTTATGGCTGTCATATTTTTATTTGTTCCTCCATAAGTCAAACCGATCAAAGAACCATTCCATGTTCCTGTGGTAACAACTCCTGTGTTTGCAGTAATCACCAAACCATTAAAACCGGTAGCGCCAGTAATCGCTCCGTCCATCGCTATTCCACCCATACCGGTCATATCACCGGTTTCGGAAGAATTAATGGCGACCGTTGCCGAATTATTTCCAATCGTTGTTATTCCTGTTGAAGATAAAGTTGTAAAAGCCCCGGAATTTGGCGTGGTGGATCCGATTGTTCCGGGAATCGCCCACGTGCCACCCAATAAGGTTGACGCATTCAGCACTCCACTACCTGAGAAAGTTAAAGTAGCGCCTGTTCCAACAGTCATGGTCGCAGTCGTATTCGCCCCACTGGCGATTGTATCGAAAGAAGGTGAACCTCCCGTGGAGTCTGCCGAACACTCCCAAACATCAGTCGTTTCATTCCATTTCAACACTTGCGCATCGGAACAGCCTTGAAGCATGGTTAGCCCGGAAGCCAAGACTTCCATGCCGGAACTCGATGTCGTCGTTGCAGACAAAGCATCGGTAGCTGAAGTTAAATCTATTGTTACATCGTTTGCATTTACAGTTATTCCGCTACCTGCTCCAATATTTAATGTCGTTGAACCTCCCAGGGATACCGCTCCTCCATCTGTCAAACCTGTTCCCGCAGTCACTGTGAGAGATGAATTCGCCAGTTCACTGTTGTCAATTTGTCCTGCCGGTACCGTTACGGTACCTCCTGATACATTTAAACCACCAGACAATGTAATTACAGTACTCGTACTGGCTCCTCTACCAGTTACAGTTGCAAGTGTGTCGGCTTCTGTTCCGGAAGTTCCATCAGCCCCTGCTAGACCATCTGCACCGGCAGGTCCCAAAGCTCCGGCTATTCCCTGATCTCCCTTATCTCCCTTATCTCCCTTATCTCCTTTGTCCCCTTTCTCTCCTTGGGGACCTCCGGCAGGTCCGGGCGGTCCTGCTGGTCCAGCCGGCCCCGTCGACCCCGCAGTGGGTATTCCGGTAGCGGGAAATCCAGGAACCGCACCAGTTTCAATTGTTAGCGATCCATCCGGAATGTTCTGACGAACCTGAAAGAAAGAAGCCACCACTCCCAATCCATCTAAGGCAAGTGATGGAACAACTTCCGGAATATCATCCGTTGTCGTCGCCAGTACTCGACTGTCCGACTTTCCCTCTATGCTTATTTGCAGTTTCAAAATCTCTTTAGCAATCATTGAGGAGGTAGCATCAGGTTCTTTTATGGCATTTTCTACCACCACGTTTACCAATCTTCCACGAGTATCAAATTTACCCAAAATTCTTTTGTTGGTCGTTAAAGTCAATAGCTCAAAGTCCCCCACCAGTTTTCCTCTGACAATTTTTCCGGTGATGAGGCGGACAGGCAAGATCGTGTTGTCCGGTAAAGTCACCCCCGTTACACCTCGCACCACCAAGGTAGCCACCTCCCTGGCACCTTTTCTAGTCACAAATACATCTACCCTTCCGTTCTTCTCCACCACCAGTCCGGAATCCCCATTCTGATACTGCAACTCCACCTCGTTAACAAACCGTTCAGACGAGACAGCTCCACTCTCAATCTTGGCAAAAGAAAAAGAGCCGTCATCTCGTAGTACAGCCATCAAAAACGGTTTATCAAAATTGCTATCTCGAAGCACTCCTGGAGTAATCTCGGTCACCTCACCAGAAACCGTTGTCGTGATAGGCATCGGAACTTTTGTTAGTGATATTTTTCCAACGACTACCGCAACCGATAACGACGTAATCAACAAAAACACGAACAAAACCGTTCTAAGCGTTTTATTGAATTGTTTGCCGGTGACAGGTAGATAACTTGTCATGTTTACTCCTGTTTCTTAGGTTTAGAAAATACAAACGAGAACGACACTGTCAAAACAGCTACGGATAAAAGAAACAAAACAATCATGAGTCCCGAACGGCTAACATTCAGTATCTGGAAGATTGGCTCGGTTACCGTTACCGTCCACCCCAGTTCCCTGGATTTACTGGATCGAAATAGTGTGTACTTGCCCAGTGAGTCATAGCCTATCTCCGCTCCAGTGGTTCTGGACCACAACAGATTTGTTGTGTCCGACTCAGCTATCTTTTCCCCTATCAACTCGCCTGCCGAACTTACCAGCCATCTACCATCTACATCTATTAGAGCCACCCTTTGTTCTTGTTCTGAAGTAGCAATATCTTGCAAGCTGTCACCGAGTGCGTCTAGACTAACCGTGGCGACGATGGCCCCAATCACCGCATTTCCCGCTTCCACAATCGGAGTAGACAATATGATGGCATTTTTGGAAACACTCGACAAGGGCTCGATCGTTCTCGAAAAGTATTGATTGTTGGCTATCGTATTTCTAAAAAATATTTCCGTTGTAAACGAAGAGCCGACTATGTCTTCCGAAAAAGGATACGACGAAACTGCCACACCGGCTTCATTGAGCACGATGACTACTCCCAAATCATTGGTATTTTTAAATATTGCCTTGGTAAAGCTATCCATACCCTGTAAGTCACCTTTCTTAAACGCAGCTTGGAACAGTGGGTTTTGTGCTATACCGTCCAGTGCCGAGAACCCACCAATGACAGCATTCTCTACCGTAATCCTCCCAAAGTCAGCTTTCTCGGCTAAGTTACGGTTAGCGTCCTTCATCAGTATCGATTGGGTAATAGAAATAAGGACCACCACCAGCGAGAAAAACATTAGGACTATGCCAAACATCCGAAAGACCATCGGTCTGTCTATTTCAAATTTATGTTTAAAGGTTTCCCAGAAAGGCAAAATCATCCCAATCATCCCAGCAAGCAAAACAAAAAATGCTCTGTCCCAATAATTGTTATTTGCATAATGTAGAGCCAATAAAGTCAGGAGTATCCCACAAAATCCAGAGGCCATCTTGAGTACTTTTCTATCCCAAAGTAATCCAAAAAGAATAATCAATGAAAACGCAATCACAAACAACACGTATACCCACTTAAATCCATTTAAAAGGGTGAATAATCCTCCCGCTATCGGAGACAAACTATAATTTGCCGGATAAAAAAGAAAAATGAGAGCTGTGCCCAGGAACAAACCCTGAATATACAATGCATATGCTGTAGAAGACCGAACCTCCGTCGCTGCTTCCAAAAGGATAGCTAAAGAAAATAAACCGTAGATAAGGAACCCATCAATGTCATTTCCCTGAAAAAGAATCCATGACAGTCCCAAGTAAGTCACAAACAACACTATTCGAAAATAGTTACTTAGGTTCCGGTATCGTAAATACTCTTCCTGAATCATATCGGCCACGATTAAACCTAGTCCGGAAAGAATCAAGGCTAGCCTAATCGGTGTAAACCAAATTGAAACCCAAAATTATCGAGCTTAAACCAATAAACCAATCAAATAGCCTTGGAATGTTGACTCTTTCCTCAAACCAGAGCCTCAAAGTATATAGTGGTGGCTCACCGCTGAGCTCCTCCAAGCTCTTGCCAGGTCGAGGATTGGGCAGAATCAAGGGACCCTGTGCCTCCGGCTGAAAATCTTCTTTAGACTTAGCTACCACTCTCTCCACCATCCTCTTGTTCTCCATCTTTTCGGCCATGTCATCTCGAGCGTAATCGACGGATTTCTCCCCACCTCCCACAAATCTGTCTATCTCCGATTGCGGAATCCGAAACTTTCCCTTGCCAATTCTTACGGATTTGATATCTCCATCTTTTAAAAATCCATAGATACTGTTTCTGGAATACCCCAATAGTCTTGCAGCTTCATTTACCGGCCTGTTCCCCAAGGAGTCTCCAAGCTCAATTTTCCCAAAAGAAAAGACCAGGCATAAAACCTGGTCTGTAATTTGTCCTGCCTCGGAATGAATCCCGAGGCTTTCAAAGTGCCCCTGTCGGCCGCAGGGGGTAATGTGCGACTTACTGCCGAATATCAGTAATATACCACAACACCCCATAGTTGTCAATCCCTCCCCCTATTCACCTGCAAGGATCATCCTTGCGGGTGCTCTCATGTGTACACGCTCAAAGCCATTCGTGATAAAATATCCCCTGTACGACTCAATTTAACTAAAAACAACTAAAAAATGGCAAAAAAAGGTCCAAGACAACACATGGGATTGAAATGCACCAAATGCGGTAATTTCAACTACATCACCGAGCGCAACAAAACCAATACCCCAGAAAAGCTGACCATCAGCAAGCACTGCCGTACCTGTAGAGTTCACACCGAGCACAAAGAGGTCTCCAAGCTAAAATAACCCCAGACGTACTTGACTTATTGTAGACATTACACTAATATATAGTCATCTCAGTACATTCAAAGGAGGAATAATGGCTACCAAATCCGATCTCCGTTACTTTATTGCCGAGAAAATTGGTGACTCCCTCAGTTCATTCACCTGTCTACAATCCTGCACGGATGGCAGTCTCCGTATTCGAACTGAAAACGTGGACGATTCTCTCGCCGTCATTGAGGGTATCTGCGATCTCGATGGAACGCTACGATACTTCCAGGCATACGATCTGGACGACTTTGGGCAGGGAGGCTCGATCTTCATTGTTGGAGGAGACGAAGAGTTCATGGCCCAAACAATAAGGCTATGGTTACGCTGTCCAAATATCTCCTTTGTTTCTTTTTAGCTCAAACTCCGCTCTCACGAGCGGATTTTTTTAAACTTCTACCATCCCCAATTTTTTTGGCGTCTTATCCCCTTTCTTAGTCACCACAAACATCAGTCTGTTCTCCAAAACATACTTCTTTTTACCTTTTTCGTCCTTATCTATCCTATCGTCCCACCACCTCTCTTCAAACTCCCACAAGGCCACAAAACGGTCTTTACCGGCATAGTGGCCATATGGATCGGCAAATCTTAAATACCCTTTATTTGTGTTTATCTCTACCGCGATACAGTAATGTCCCTGTTCTCCAACCGAAACAGGCTCCCCCATCTGCTTACCCCACCACGAAACCAATTTGTCGCTCCTGTTCCATATTTCGTCTCCATATTCATCCTCGGTAAAAATTCCCTGCCAATCTACCGCTACAGGGTAACCAAAATCCAGCATCTCCTTGATATCTTCTATTTTTGAGTCCATTTTTGCCCAAACAATCAGGTCCGGATTTAACTTTCTAAGTCCTTTGGCCAGATCGATCAAGGATATGCCCTCTTTCATCACGGTTTTCCTCGCCTCACATGCATCCACCAGTGTTTCCTGATATACGGATACTCCAAGGCTGGAAGCCAACATCTGCATCACCGCGGGGCCACAATATGACCCTGTCAGCTGTTTCACTCTGGAAAAACTTATTTTCGGCTTCATCCAGCTATTTTACCACCGTAGACTCACCCCAGATGCCTGGCGTACTTGGAAAGTAGGGCTCCTAGAGCCTCGTCGAAGCTGACTCCGTGCATAGAGAGAACCTCCGTCATCGGCAAACCCATATCCGGGCCAAAGGCCGTATTTGGATTTGAGTCAGTAAAGTATGGAATGTTCGTATCATCGTCAACCCGAACATCAAACTTCGCATAATCCTTATGCTGAAGTCCGGTAAAAGCTCGAACTGCCAATTGAGAAATCTTGGTCGCCAAAGGCTCCTCTACATGTTTGTAGGTATACGCTTTGGCGTCATCGTAAGATTCAAAACTCGTAAAATAGTGCTTGCCATCGGCCTTGGTTCTAAATACTTTCTGGCCCATGTACACCCTTTTCTTGGTGCCATCATCAAAGACCACTACAGTAATCTCGGGACCATCAATAAACTGTTCGACGATTACGGGGATCTTATACGTCGTAATCATGCTGTTCACTTTTCTCTGAGCATCCTTAATTGTTTCTTTGACAGCTTTGTTGTCGATCCCCACACTACCACCGCTTTCGTTTAATTTCACAATCAAAGGCAAGCCAAGGTCTTCATTCACTGCGGTACCGGCGCGGCGGATAAACTGAAAGGCGGGTGTCGGAATACCATAAGCCATTAAAAGTCTTTTTGTCAGATTGCGATTATTACCTATTACCAATCCTTCCATACCGGCACCTGTGTACAAAACATTAGATAATTCCAAAGCCGCCGGCACCGAAGTTTGAAGTTTATCTTTTCCTCGAAGTGTATCCACCAGATTGATAACCACGTCAGGCTTATCTACCAGTAAGTTAGTTAAAAAATATTGGTTACCGGCCAAGAGTTTTACCGGTATACCTAAAGCTTTTACCCTATCGGCCACTTCTGCCGCTCTGGCTTCCACTTCTACCTCTGCCTCGTACGAGTCTTGCGTCGGAAAAAAATCTCGCTCTACATGAGAATAAGCCACAATGACCAAATTTAGATTCTTCAGAGCCGCCTTATCGATTCTGATTTTGGTTTTCTTATGTATCCTTGGAGGTCTGACCACCACGGCATCCTCGGCCTTCTCTTCTTTGGCTGTCGAAGCCTCTACCACAGAAGCACTCTTCTCATCTTTAATTCCATCCACATCTTCGACGGTCTTCTTCTTTTTAAATTTTGTGAGCAAATCTTTGATAGCCATATATTCAGAATAGCACTCAAACTATATTCATAGCAACACGCAATTCTTAATCATACTTATTGTCCTATTGACACCAACAAAATTTACCGCTATACTGAGACGTACATTCCCATTCTAGTTTCCCGCTTTCCCCACTCTTTTTCAGGAGGATCACATGTCCATCAAGCTTCTGTCTGAACCAGATAAGTCTCTTCTGCCTGTTGTCTGCGTCTGCCAATCCTGTAACTCCCGCTTTGAAGTTTCCGACTTCTCCGACTTTCAGCACAAAACCCTCTACTCCGGTATGGACAACGAAGCCCATGATGAAGTTGTGATCGTTTGTTCTATCTGCGGTGATTACGCCTTCCCTCCAGCCGCCAAAACACGAGTCTTAATCGCCGCCTACGAACTGTGGAAGAAAAGCACTCCGGTTAATAAACGCTGGTCCAAGAATTTCACTTGCAATCATTGCCGTAAAATTTCACGGGTCACCGTTTCCGACATCCACGTCTTCAATACGGCGGTTCTTTACGCTGGCGAAACCTGGGACCCAGAAGTGCGTATTGTTTGTCCCGTCTGCCATACGCAGACTGCGGCTGGGAAACATGTTCCTCGGGGAATTCAGAACGAACTGATTTCCGAGGCAGAATCTAAAAGCCGCTAAAAACGGCTCCCCGTCTCGATCGAGGCGGGGGTTTAAGATATTTTCATCACCCGAACTAAAGAATCTGCTTCGGAAATACGCTCAAACTAACTTTTTCCAATCCAGTGTCCAGTAGCCATTTCCATATCTATCAAAATCTCTCGTCTTTACAAAGCCCGCCTTTTCTATTGCTACGATCGATGGCAAATTGCTCTTTTCAATCTCCCCCATTATCTTTATCTCACCCACCCGTTCCTTGACTAGCTGACAGCCAATTTTCACTGCCGATGAAATCAATCCACCCGGAGCCCCTGGGCGCTTGGCATAACTAATTTCTATTGCACCGTGTAACTTGTCCGAGGGATAAAAATATATAAACCCATGAATCCTCTGAACCCCAGACTCGCCCTGAGTATCCTCCGAAGGGTCGGCGCCGGCAATCGCGAAGAGAAAATTGTTTCCTTCCCCTCTTTCTCTCATCCACTTACCATAATGCTTATGTGTCATGTTCCGAACGCTACTCATCCACGACTGCACTCCCGGGCTCTGAACTATCTCCCGCAAATCCCTTAGATCAAAAAAGCTATTCTCATCAAAAAATCTCACCTCATAAGTTTTCTCATTTTTCTCAAATTTACCCGCCGAGGCAGGAGTATTTCCCGTTCCACCCATGCTTTAAATATATATCAAAAGCAATTGTATTTATATATCGCACATACTAATATGGTTATATAACCATTTATGGCCTATTCAAAATCAATTAGAAAAATGGCGGTTGCGCTAAGACAAAAGGGTTATTCTTTAAGTGAAATTGCTCAAAAATTAAATATAGCAAAGTCTACCTCTTCGTCATGGATGATAAACGTATTATTAGATGTCGAGGCTCAACAACGTCTCAAAGATAAAAAGATTCTAGGTCAGAACAAGGCCGCTAAAGTAAGAAGAAACAAATCCCAAATTCAAAACGACCAAGACAACCACGATGCAATTTATTTTCTTTCGAAAATTAGATTTGATTCCAATATCAACTTGCTATGTTGTGCTCTACTTTATTGGGCTGAAGGTTCAAAAACAGAAGCAAGAGTTGGGTTTACAAATTCTGACCCAAAGATGATCTCCTCCTTTCTTTATCTATTTAGAAACTCATTCGATGACATAGACGAAAAAAAATTCAGATGCTTGGTACATATCCACGAATATCACAATGATGAAAAAATAAAAAGGTTCTGGTCTGACACAACAGGTATTCCGTTAACACAATTCCTACAAAGCTATCTGAAGCCTCACACTTCAAAAAGAAAAAGGGATGGCTATCTTGGTACGATCAGCATTCGATATTATGATTGCCGCATTGTCCGCAACCTAAAAGCCATCTATAATACGCTTAACGATCATCTAGGGGTGTGATGAAATGGTATCATGGAAGTCTCCAAAACTTCTCTTCCAGGTTCGAGCCCTGGCACCCCTGCCAAATCCCAGATAGGACTCAAAAGTCCAGAGTTATAATATTCACGAACGTTCATTAACAAGGAGACTATATGGCCAGAAAGAAAAAGGTTACTATCGTCCAGATTCAGCACTACCAGAAAGACGACGCCGAATGCGAGGGTGACTACTATGAAATCGAGCTCCAAACCCCCGAAGGCAAGACCATCGCCACCTTTGGTAGTTATTACGATGACAAAGGTATGGAAAAGGCCGAAGGCTTTATCAAAGGCGTCGAGTATGCGCTAGGCGTCACCGTTGAAATTATTGTCAGGAACATCGCCGACCGCTAACCAAAACTATCCGCTCTCTAAAAATGGAGGTTCAAACCATGCCCTCACACGACTACGATTCCTTCTCCGCCATGTCCATCGGGATTATGTCGCTCAAGAACCTAAACGAACTGATCAAGGCCAGACATGATGCTCGTTACCGCAGGGGAGAAATGCTGAACGAATGGGTCGTTCTTGGCCGCTTTCTATTTGACTCATGTGGAAACACTCTTCAATTTACGAGTGACATCCCCGCAGAAATATTTCCCAATATTCCTAGCGTGCTTGCGTACCAGGATTTTAATCAATTCTTAATTCGGAACCATGCCGAACAGCTTCCCATGTGGGCATCCTTCGCCAACAGCATCCCATCAACAACGGTGCATTGCCCGGAATGCGGTGCTCAATGGACCATTCGCAACTGTCACGACGCCATCCGTAGCAACGAAAACAGAATCATCGGTTTGGGACCATTCGTTGGTCAGCGCCTATCCGACGTAATTGCCTCCTGGGACAGAATAAATACCGCCGACTGGTGTATCCGCGAAGTCAAATCGGGAAGCATTGTCGTCCACGAAAGCCATATTGTGAGAGAAAACGACAAGGCTTCGGTCGAGATCTTTACCTACCAGCACACCTCTTGTCACCAGAGTTACCTTAAAAGAACCGGGAAAACCCCCAGAACTTAAGGAGATCACATGTCTTACATTGTCATTTTTGAAAAAGATGAATCCACTGGTGGTTGCTTCGGCACCCGCACCAAAATCACCTACTCCAGTCAAGCCGAGTTTGAGGCCGCCACCAAACTCTCCACAGAGAGGATTGTCGCTGAAGGCATCACCGAAGCAAAATCTCTCGAACTGCTGTACACGGTTCCCCCGATTTGCCACCTTATGGCAGCGGTAGAGACAGCTTTCACAAACGTCTCAAATATTCCCGACCATCTTGAGCTGTACGTTAACAATGCCCTAATAGCGATACTCTCGGACCGCCAGTATCTCAGGGAAAATGGTCTCTCCCCTCAACCTGTAAACATGCACTACTACTGGCACTACAAAAGTATGACAATGGAAGCCACAGCAAAGGCAGCCATCGTACAGGTGGTGCTCGGATTTCTCGATTATCAAACACTGGAGCTCAACGAGCTTGCACTTGATTACGGCTTCATCCAAGCACTGAAAACCACATGTGCTAAAGCGATCAAAATGTATTCACACCTATAAACTTCTATACCCGCCCTTGTGGCGGGTTTTTTTGAGGTGATAAAATATAGGATGAAAGTAAATTGAAAATTGTTTGATACCACCGTCAAGTACCGATAAACCAACTAGCTAGGAGGCAGTATGACTTCGCCATATAAGTATCACAAATCCCCCATGGTTTATTACCCCATCATCGGCACGATAGTTGTTGCTTTCTTGCTCTTTACTGACCCAAATCCATATTCTCTGATCAATTTGGTGTATGTCTCGTTCATTGTCCTTGCATTCTTCCTCATGGGATGTGCCGTAACTTTAGCGACCAAGACTTTATACCACCATAAAGTCAAAGACGGCGTCAATCCTCATAAGCTCACCAGAGATCAATATTACTGGCTAAACGGACAAACTCCCGCCAAGTACCTTGGCAAGCACGAGTACACCGGTAAATACGTTTTTTCCATCGCCGGTGTCAACGACTCCGACGACCCGACCGATGCGACGTATGTGCTCCCCGGAATTGTTATGGAATACTTCTCCGAGCACAAAGAAGATTAGTTCTTCCCCCGCCATCCGGCGGGGTTTTATTGTTCAAATTAATCCGCTGTGTTTACTGGGTCAACAGTATCTCTCTACTAATTAAGACATCATTATTTAGCAAGATAATAATCACCGATTCTAAAACAAATCATAAAGAACCAGCAAACAACGCCACAATTCTCGCACCTCTTGCATATTAGCCTCATTTGTGATATATTATGGGTTTAGAAACCAAACCGTGCTATGCACGGAATATATCTCACACATTGAAAGGAGGTGCATCATGTACCTTACTATCATCAACCCGTCCACAGAAGAACGGGTTGAACTGGAAGACGATGAAACAGCCTCAATTTTTTCCGGCCAGGCTCAAGTCAGGCTTACTTCCGGCGGACCAGAACTGCGGCTCACCGGCAAAAAATTACCGAAAATCCTCAGCGTCCAAACCGAGCTGGGAGCAGACAATCCAAACTGCTTCATATTCCGAGACTGGCAGCCTCTTCTGGGCTCCGACATCTCATTGGTGATCTACGACCAAGGGGAAAGACGCCTCGAAGTCCGACTCGAGCTGAAGGAGTCCCCCTTTGACTAGCGCCGCGATTTTACTATCCCTTTTTGTAATCACTTCAATCCTACTGGGGTGTGTCTGGTTCTACCAGGCATTCAAGGATATTGCATGACCCAACCCTCACTTTACGTTTAAGGCCTCGTCAATGACGAGGCCTTATTTTTTGAAAATTCTAGCGCTTCTTCTTGCAACCCTTCACGCCGCGCTTCTTACCGCCACCCTTAGCGGGTTTACCGACGTGCTTGCCGCGAGCTTCGCAGCTGTGCGGCTTCTTGTGGTGCGCGGTCTTCACGACCGTCTTTACGCTGTCCAATTTGGCGATGAGCTTTGTCAGCTCCTCAACCTCTTTGGCGGCGGCCAGATCGAAACCGTAACCGATACGGCGGATTTTATCGATCTGCCCTTGGTGGGTGACGAACTCGCTGCGGTAGCGCTGGTCAAAGATTTCCTGACCATCGTGCCCCGCTTCGATTTCGCGCCCGACGAAGTTAGCTGCACTTTCGAGGGCCAGTGCCCAGGTGCGGCTCAAATCGTTTTTCGCCCACGCCCGCGCGTAATTGCGGTATGTGGCGATCCATTGGAGTTTGAAGGTGTTGAAACCTTCGGTGGAGACGAGCACCTCTTCCATCGCGGACTCGAATGAGTACACGACTTCAGCCGGCATCGCCACGATGACTTCAGCTTTGAAGCCATCACTGCTCATGAAAGCGCGTGCCGCTTCCACGAGATCAGTCTTGATTTTGGCCGTAGCCAACTTCAATATCCTCCTGTGGGGTAATAAAAGAACGACGCTGTTGGCCTCGCACTGCGGGGCTTAAAAGTGCAATTACAAATAGGTATTTTACCCATAGAACAAATCCTTGTCAATATATAGGTTTTATACCTCGAAGGTGTACAATTGCTAAGAAATCAGCAAACTACGCTCACTAACATAAGGGAGACTACTCATGTTTCTAAATCTTGGACTTTTGGTTCTTGCTCTCTTCATAGGCGCAAATTTCCTCCACTTTATCTCCACCCCCCAGGCCCCAAGGTCATCCACACCACGCCACCCATATTCAGGGGTCGATGGTACCGACCCAAGTAAGACTAAACGCCTATAGTATTGACATTTCGTGCTTTTGTGATATACTCATCAACTGTATCGCACATTGAGAGACGCGCGTCTCCCAAAAAATCCTCAACCCCTTCGAAGGAGAACACAAATGGCCAAATTTGATAAAGCTTTGGAATATGTTGATGTCGATCGCCACTGGGGAAACCTTCCCTTCACGCCGGTCATCGGCGTCACCCGCTTGTTTGACGACGGCAGTGAAAAGTTCGTCAGCAACGCCGAACTGGCCGCCGAAAAAGCAGCCGCCGAACAGGCCGCCCTCGAAGCCGCCGAGCTTCTGGCTGCTCAAGAACACGACGCCGAAATGCGCGAAGAAGGATCGGATGAGCAGTTTGAGCGCATGGTTTCCGCTCTGGACAACCAGTTCCCCGGTTTCCGGAAGGAACTCAACGAAAAAGCCAAGCGCGAACTGACCAGCCGTCGCGAAGCCTACCGACGCATGCTTGCCGCTGAAGCCGAAGTCGACGAACACGACGAGAATCTCGCCGACTATGTCGTCCTTGGCTACAAAGGCCGCACTCGGTAACTCGCCATCCGCGTCCGCCGAAAGGCAAACTCGCCCTCACAAATGTGGGGGCGATTTTTATTGTCAAAACCCCCTGCAAGGATGATCCTCGTAGGTACTCAAAGGTCCCTTTTTGGTGCTATAATTATCCCCATGGCCAACACACAAGCAGTCCAAATCAAAGTCACCTTACCCGCCAAGTTATATGCCCAAGCGAAAGCCAATGCCGACAAAATCGGCCTCACCGTCGCTTCATACATTAGACATCTGGCGATCAATGATACTTGGGAAAAAAACCTCCCTACCTTCAAAATGACACCTCAACAAGAAAAGGTTAGCGAACAAGCGGAAAAAGATTACTATGCCGGTAAAACTATAAGAATCAATAATATCGACGATTTTGTAAATAAACTCTAATCATGAAGATTGAGTATCTTCCTTCTTTTGTCAAAAAACTTAAGAAGAAAGTTAAAAGCAATCCACAACTTAAGCCTAAGCTCCACAAACAAATCACTCTGCTTTCCAAAAACATCCAGCATCCATCGCTCAAAGTTCACAAGTTGAGCGGCATAAGGAAAGAAGATTTTTCTTTTTGGATTGAAGATAATTTACGTATCGTATTCAAAATAATAGACGACACAATTGTCTTTACCGACCTCATCACCCACGACGAATATTAAATATCCTCCTTCAAACTCACCTATAGTACCTGCAAGGATGATCCTTGCAGGTACTTGCAGGTAATAGTCAACCAGGCTTTAGTGTAAATTCCGCCCCGTTTCCAATCTTTTCTGTATATCTTTCAGCACATCCGCTTCTCTACCCTCCATCGGCCTTCCCTTTACAGCTTCTTCCAGCATATTTCTCAAAACCTCTTTTTGGTTCTGACTGCCAACCACCTTTTTCCACTCCCTAATGTGAGTCACTAGTCTCCCATACATAATCTCCTTCCCGGCCTCTTTATTCAAAAATTGGACCGTTCCTTTTTTGTTTTTCAGAAAAAACATGGTTGGGTTATGTCTTATGGAGGCTGTAGTGGCCGTCTTGTTAACATTTTGCCCACCCGCACCTTTCCCCTTAATGTATTTTATGTCCAGGTCCTTGTCGTCCATTATTTCTTTCTCAGATTCCTTGTCACCAATAGCCAAAAGTCCATATCTTACCCATTCAAAATAGTTCCTAATTCCTTTGTGTAAAGACGGGTTTGTTTCACCTTTTAAGATAAGTTGGATTCTTTCTACTACTTTCTGTTTAGCCAAAGCTAATTCTTTACTGTTACCCTTCGTTTCTTCTGCTATCCTTCTCGCTTTATTGTCAGATCTATGCTCACCTCCAAAGCCCTCACCTTTATGTGATTTTCCTCCACCACCCCTACCAGAAGGGTTTAGCTCTCTTTCCACTTGTTCTCCTAACTCCTCCGGATCAATTCGATCTGAGTAGTGTATTTCCATATCCCTATTTTACACTCCAGGCCACAAAAAATCCCCACCTGCGTGGGGATCCAAACTAACGATTATCTAAGAATCTGTCTGATTACAACACCCTGATCTCCAGGAATTTTTGCGAGCTCATCGATCATTTCCAGAGTTACTTTCATTCCCGTTGTATCTGTTTCAGAAGCGAACGGTATTCTGGCACGCAAGTTCTGGATTTCAAGCTCAAGACGCTCCCATTCCTTATCACCGGCTGAGTTCTGTTTGCCTATCCGTACCTGGATACCAGCCAAAATTAAGGTTAAAAAAGTGTCCATTTCTCACCTCGTTTTTCAAAGATTACTATTACCTGCAAGGCCAGGCCTTGCAGGTAGTAAGTTATGAGATATTTTATCATTAAAAATCCCCAACCATCTCTGATCGGGGATCATTGCTTCTTC
>Ga0075783_129_pt1 | contig 16123 bp, 19 predicted proteins | sample RifGroC1_FD_68447 | JGI IMG/M metagenome (GOLD analysis project Ga0075783, IMG submission 68447) | Microgenomates bacterium GW2011_GWC1_44_9 | reverse complement strand
GGGGAGCGTCTTTTTTATGGGAGCAAGAACAACAGCCAGGACTATAGCCAGAAGCAATAGTACCCAGTAAAGTCTCATTTGATACTAACAGCCCCGGCCGGAGAAAGATTGTAGACCGAGGGAGAAATCAAAGACTGGATCAAGGCGCTCTCCGACTGATAATCTCCTCCCGAAACTACGCGAGCATAGTAGTTGATGGTGTTACCCTTGTGATCTTTTCCGACACAGAAACTGACTTTCTGACCATTTATCTCGTATGGATACCAGATGTTGGTGCTATCGAGACCGAGACTAAAGACGGCGGTGACAGGCTTCAGTCCTGAAGGTAGAAGATCGGACACTTGATAGCAGCCATCCTGTGAGACTTCTTTAAAACTTATTGGCAAGGAAATTTTGATGAGATCAGAGGGAGTGAAATTATTGGTAACCTTACCTTTGACTGAATAGTTTCTATTGATAGATACCGACGGATCAACGGCTGCGGTCTGGGGGTCGAGAGGGGCTAAATATGAGGTGGTCAATCCGACATTACCACTGATATCCGAAAAGGTGATACTCTCAAGGTCTATCGGCGACAAGATGAGTTTGAAAACTTGTCCGTTTTCTAGTCTCTTAGTGATTTTTTTGTCATTTAATGTGTAGGCAAAAGAAACCGGCTCCGGCTTTGTGTTTCCGATAAGAGCGGCAATTGTAATAAGTTGAGGGGAGACCAATAAAACATCTTTTCCGGAGTTGGCCAGCGTATAGGCAAGTAAACTGTCGGCATCACCCTCACCAAGTAGCGCCGCGAGAGATGACATGAGAGCTGTGGCCTGTAAATAACTGTCTTTGTCACTTCCAACTTTGACATACATAAAATTATCTTGCTTCTGAGAATACTCGGAGATGAGCGAGCGGTATGACTGAAGCGCTTTTTCTGTATCCCCGATTTTTACTTGAGCTAAAGCCAAGTAAATTCTGGCTAGTGGAGTCAAGTCTTTTTCGTCCGAGAGATTGTCTATGAGAAGGAGTACGGGCTGATCTAGGCAGGATAAACCGAAGAGCGACATGGCGGCTGTGTCGGGGTCTTTAGCCTCTGAGAATTGACGGAAGAAATAATTGGCTAAGCCGTCTTGATCGACTTTGTCTCCGACTAAGGCGGCGACAAAGGTGGAAGGTTCTAAATCGGCACTTGAATAAGGGAAGAGGGCGTAGCCCCCGCCCGCTTGAAAGGCAGTTAGATCCAATTTCTCAGGAATAATACTATCGTCAAAAGAACTTTTGATAATTTCCTGGGAGAGGGTGCGGGCAAGACGCTGATCTAGCCGGTCTCCCCAGGTATAAGCCAAATTGGCAAGTGGTGGGAAGAAGCGGCCTAAGCTCAGATCTGAAATAATAAGAGAGGTAGAGGCATTTGCAGATCCTTGAGGCTTGGTATCCGGTGAAAGGGCGACATTGACAGAGGTAACGGCCAGAAGACGTGACTTGATGACCTTGAAACTTCTGATTAAAGTATCTGACATATTTCCCGACTGACCTGTGATGGAGAGCTTGTGATTGCCCTCAGTGAGAGAACCGAGATCGACTTTGGCGGACTCGAAAGCTTTTAGAGTGATATCTTTGGACAGACCCAAAGTGTCTGACTTTATCTTGATGGTTACTTGACTTTCTTTTGAGAGATTCTCTCCATACGCACGGACCAATATTTGGGGATGATCACCCAAAAGGTACTCCGTATTCATGACAGCATCGATAAAGAACGGCTGCTTGACCAGCAAGGGAGACGAGCTAAAGCCGGCCTTAATGTCCCCTGTAATTGCCTGAGAGGTAATTCTCCAAGAAGTAAGATTGTCCGGGAGCTTGACGTCTACGGTGGCGCGACCATCCCCACCTGTTCTGACACTACCGAAGAAAGCGTTGTCGACAAAGAGTTCCCGGCCTTTTTCGTTGTGGACGTAGAAACCATCGGCAAAATAAGTGCTTAATTTATCAACAGTGAAGTTGTAAACGGTATTAAGACCGGAATAATTTTCGACAGAGATAATTTTTTTGTAACGACCGTGGCTATCAAGGTAACTATCACCTACTCTGACTTCGGAGGTCGTGAGAAAACGGCCGTTGATATAGAGATTGTGTTCCCCGGTAACTCGGAGGTGCCCGTTGATGAGAAGATAGCCGGCCACTTGATGCTCAAAAACCTGAGTTACTTTGGCGGAAACTAACTTGGTTGACTTAGGACTCTCCAAAGTCTTTATCCGGTCACCGACTTTGATATCTTCGATTCTTTTTGTGGCACCGTTTCCCATGATTATTTCCGTTCCCGGGAGGAAACACCCACCACCTTCTGCACCTCCGGCGTCTATGGGATATTGGTGAGAATAGTAGGAAGCGATAATGTCCGCATCGAGTGAGTTATAAATTCTGATGAGAGGATCCGCAATCGAGGGAAAAATGGCGCTATAGGCTTCGTCTAGTAAACTAAGATTTACTTCGGCAGAGGCGGGCGTACCTGAAGCATCCTTAACTAAAACTGGTCTCCCGGAAGATATGATGACTTATCCTGGGTAACATCTAAGGTGAGTTTTTTGGAGGCGGTATCGAAGTATAGATTGGTATTTTCTGAAACCTGGTAGGTTTTTCCCGTAAACCTGACTGCAGCAACGACCACATTTGGGACAAAAGCATCGGCGAACTTGAAACTAATGTTACTCTGGTCCAGAATCTGATATGACTTTAGACCACGCTGAGCAAACTGGTAGAGAAATTTGTCGGTAGAGGCGGCCTCCAAGGGACTTTCTCCTCTCATAATCTGAAGGTTTACTTGTTCGCCAATGGCGAAGTTGTTGGTGTTTGGTCCGCTCTTGTCTGTTTTTAAATAAACATTGTTGTTCAGGTAATAGTTTCTAGAATATCCGGAAATGTAAATGTCTTGGCTGGTCGTGCGGCCTTGATCGTCGGTGGCATTGACAATCAAGTTGTATGATTTGTCTTCGGCAACCGGAAATTCATAAACAGCTTTTCCTTGTCCATCTGTGGCAAGGGTGATGTCAGCAATTTTGTTTTTTATCTGTTCGTACTCATACCTGGGAGAGGTGACCTTGTTGATAAAGTCATAGTAAGTGCCAACTTCTTTTTTGTTCCATTGATTTTCAAACAAAGTAGCACTTAGCTGGCGGTTGACAGCCGGTGAAAAAATATCTTGAATCGCGGAGTAGGAGTATACGTCGGTATCTACCTGGCGGAGATCAATCTCCACTTTTCCGGTATTATCTTCGGTTTCGGATTTTGGGGTAGCAAAGACAACAGAAGAATTAAATACAGCGACAGAGGTATCTGCTTGGATCAGACCCTCTTCGGGAAGCGATGATCTTATGTACTGGTATTTGAAGTCGGGTGAGTAACTGGTGGCACTAGCGTTGGCCACATAATTGAAGGAGTAACGGCCGAGTGAGTCAGTAGTGAGGGTACCGGATTGGGCTCCGGAGTAGGTAAGATCCATCGATGGGACAGGTGAGCCTTCAAAAAAAGTAGCCAGTCCGGAAAAGTTAATGGTTTCGCCGGCAATGGCGGCGTTCTTGGAGGGAGTGAGGGTAAGCTTGTAAGCGGGCTTGGTATAGGTTTCAACGGAAAAAGATGAACTCATAACAATAGCGCTGCCGACTTTGACCGTGATGCCGTACCAGCCTGGGTTAAAGCTAGTTAAGGGAATGTCCCCAATAAAAGTGCCTAAGTCACTGGTTTCAAAGTCTTTTGTGAAAAGAACGATGGGATTGAAGTCCCAACTATTGTAATCTGACCGGGTAACTTCCAGAGTAAATTGCTGTTTTTGATTTAGATTGTCTCGGTCGCGGAGTAGCCCCCAAAATCTAACCGTATCGGTAGGTAAATAAACCGGGCGGTCCGAGTAAAAATAACTCCAGTATTTGTCGGTAAGACGCCGGCTGTTCTGGTATTCTTGGCTGTAGTAGAGCCTACCTTGAGCGGGAATGAATAAGCTGTTGTCGCCTTGACTGATGGATACCATTTCGCCGTTGTCTGGAGTGGCTGGAGGTGAGTCGAAATAGGCCACGCCATCTTGATCGGTTTTTCCACCTTTTCCTGAGGAAAAACTCACAGAGGCTCCGGAAACGGGCTGGCCAGTCCGGATGTCGTTGACCCATACCAGTGTCTTGGTACTACTTTCCGAGAGATAGGCAGAGAGGTCGGTGATTTGAACTAAGGCCTGAGTGGTGATACCGCCTCCGCCGCCAATGTTCGCTTCTACCACGTAAAAGCCCTTGGGCAGAGCCTGAGGAAATAAGAAATAGTTGGTATAGGTTTGTTGTTGAATTGGGGAATTGAACTCTAAGACTTTACTGAGACCGGAAGTACTAACTCGGTGAGACCTTTGAGAATTGGAGGCCCAAGTAGGGATGGACAGCTTGGTAATAAAGGCAGAATGAAATCCTTGGACGCTGGGGTATTGGTAGACAGCTACCGAGACATCGGCTCCACCAGTGGAGGACGTGTAAACATCGAAAGCTGGAGTCTCTGAAGGAGAAAATTCATAAAAGTTTTTGGGGAAATACATCTGGGTCTGAGACCCTCCTGATGCAGTTGGCTGAGTTTCAAACTGATACTTAAAGTCTTCTTTGAGGCTGTCTTTGGTACCATTTAAAACGAGTCCCTTACTTATCTTGATAGTATAGAGAGTACCTGGAGAAAGAGATTTGGGAATAAAAGATACCGTTCTTTTGTGACGCTCGAATCTCCCCTCGACAAAAGGGGTGATTTCAAAATATTTGTCGATATCCTCGTAGGTGTCGTGACTAAAAGTTATTTCGATGCCGGTGTTTAAGGGTACGTAAGTGGCTTTGTCCCGCGGGAGAGTTTGGACTACGCGAAAATCGTTTTTGGTTTGAAAAGCCCAAGAAAACGTCTTTTGCTCCGAGAGAACTTTAATACGATAGAGACTATTGTCACTCAGTGGCTGTTTGGGCTTGAGGCTGAATTGGCGGGGTGTTATTTCGCTAATATCAAAGTCGACTTCGGGGAAAAAAGTGATTTTATCCTTTATTCCTGAGGCGGTCAGGTCGGTGTCCGATTTGAGAGTGAAAGCAGAATCGGAAAAAGTACCGAGGGAGTCTTGTCTATCTGCAGTGAGTACCAGTCCGGTGTCAGACCCAAGCTTGATTTTGGCTGATTGACGTAAAAAACGGGAAGCGTAAATGCCAGCTGACAAGAGAAGTAATGAGGCGGAAAATAATATAACGATTTGCCAAGGACGAAGGGTGCGTAGGAACAATTTTATTTTTTCCATTAGTAGTTTCAGTTTAGTCTTGAGAAAGTTGAGTGTCAACGATTCTCTGATGTTTGAGATAAGTATTGACATATTGCATCCGATGCATGGGGGTGGCGCCTAGTTCTTTGATGACCGATAGATGATAGCCTGTACCATAGCCGGAATTCTGATCCCAAGCGTAGTCAGGAAATTTTTCATGGAGTTTTTTTAGAAGATTGTCGCGGTAGACTTTGGCAAGAATACTGGCAAGCATTACCGGATAGCATTTATCGTCCCCTTTGATGAGAGTATGAATCTTGGAATTGGAAAACTTAAGATTGCCGTCTATGACATAGATTCTCGCGTTTATCTTGTTTACCAGTCGCTCGAAAATTTCTTTGTTGGCCCAACCCATACCATGTTCATTTATTTCTAAAACAGAAACTTCTTCAATTTTGTAAACAATCGGCAACTGGGACCTGAGAGAGTAGATTTTGTTTCGCTGGATTTCGGTTAATTTTTTACTGTCTCTTAAGGGTACCGGTAAAAGAGAGGGGAATGTTTCCAGGTCGCTATTGATGACGACCGCAGCGGCAACAAGTGGGCCTGCAAAAGCCCCACGTCCACATTCGTCAAGACCACATATTTTCATCGGGGTTATTTTATAACAGGCTACTGTGATTTGCTCAAATGTTTCGGGCAGACACGGAGGTCTGCCCCTACGGCGGATATAATGAATATATGACAGATCATGTGACGGTGGAAAAATTGAATTTGGAAGAGGTGGGGAGATATTTCGATAATCTCGGGTATAAAGTGAAAAAGCTGGAACAGCCTTGGAGACATGTCATGGGTGAAGTATTATTTGAAAACGAAAAACTATTTTTGAAACTGGCTAGTACTCCGGGTATTGGAGAAAGAACTGCGAATGAGGCTGCGTGGAACAAAAATGCCAATACGGTATGGAAAAAATATATATCAACCTTCAAAACACCTAAAATGTTTGATGAGGGGTTTTGCGAAGGTAAGTATTGGTTTATCGATGAGTTTGTCTTTGGTAAACCATTGATAGAATTAAAACAACAAAAATCCGATATCTCCGAAGTTTGCGTGCAACGTGGAAGAACAGAATTATGGACATCTCCAGAGAGTGGTCGATAAATACTAAGACTGACACTAGTAAGCTACTTCGTTATATTGAAGAACACAAAGATGATGTAGAGATTGGGGCGAGTCACGGTGACTTTACGCCTTGGGCAATAATGAAAACTAATAATAACGATTATTATTTAATTGATAGCGAGGCGGCACAAATGGGTGGATTGAAATTTTACGATATCGCCTACTTTTACCACCGGGTCTACACAAAACTCAAGCGGCCTGATCTGGCTAAAATATTTTTGGAGAAATTTAAAGAAATGATAAATTGGACAGAAAATGACGAGGTGGCTTTTCGGCCTGTGCTGGCATCGAGAATCATGGGCGGATACTTTGACGGCGAAAGAGACAGAGTGACAAGTATGGTTTTTAAAGGTATGAAAAAATCTTATTTAATTAATAAAGTTTTTGTAATTTTTTTACTTGAGCCGGTTCCAAAATGTCTCTTTCCTGGTCAGAACGAAGCAGTAATAGAACAACCAGGCTGGCGATCCAGACTGAATATTCTGAAATCCTTGGATTGATCATGGAGCTGTCCACACGATCCCGAGGGGATATCCTAATAATTTCGGGTCCTTTGTGTCTAATCTCTCTTAGAGGGGTAATAACCTCGTATGTGTGAGCCAGGGAGAATTCGACGTGGACTTCAACTTTTTCGTTCGGAAAAAGTGTTTTCACCGCCTCACAAAGCTGATCCAAAGATGGCCAGTTCGGACTAAAGTTACGACTGACATTCTCAAGTGAAATTAAAACGTGCATCTTGTACCTCCCGAAAGGATGAAGTTATGGGTTATTTTAGCACAAAAAGTTAGCGCTTTGGAGATTGCTTCTTGGCGCGCGCGCGGCCGCCTTGACCGGCTTTGCGGGTCTCTTTCATACGGGGATCCCGGGTAATGAAGCCTTTTTCTCTGAGGGTGAGTTTGTGGACCTCATCAATCTTGGCCAAAGCGCGGGCGATGCCGTGAGTCAGCGCATCAACCTGGGACATGAGGCCACTGCCAACAATCTTGATACTGCCGGTGAACTGGCCAAGTGTATTAGTAGTCACAAAGGGGGCCTGGTAGATTTGCTTCATGGTATTTCCTTTGAAGTAGGTAGAGATTGGCTTGCCATTGACGGTCATCTCTTGCTTGCCAGACCAAAGACGGACACGGGCAACAGCAGTTTTTCGACGACCGACGGCTGAGAAAAATTCTTTGGGCATAGCAAGGACACCTTTTTTAACCGGAACTGTTTTTACGGGCTTAATCGCGATTTTTGATTTTTTGGTTAGTTTTTGGGCCATGTTTTAGCTTTTTTTGTTAAGTCCTAGTTCGACGGCGTAGGGATGTTCACTGCCGGTGAAAAGTTTTAGACGCCTGAGTCGGGTTTGTTGAAGTTTGTCTTTGGGAAGCATACCTTTGACGGCTTTTTCAATGACTCTGCGGGGATCTTTTTCGGCGAGCTGAGAAAGAGAAAGCTCTCTAAAGCCGCCCGGGAAACCCGAGTGTGAGTAGTAGATTTTGTCAGTCATTTTCTTGCCGGTTACTTTGAATTTGGCTGCGTTGATGGCCACAACGAAGTCACCATTGTCTAGGTGGTCTCCGGTGAGGGCTTTTCCTTTACCCATAAGAAGTCCAGCGATTTTAACGGCTACTCTACCAAGGATCTGAGCATCGATATCGACTAGGTGCCAGTTGTGTTTGATGTCGGTGATTTTTAGAGTAGTGGTTTTCATTTGGATTTTTTCGTAATTGCTTTAGGGATGACGCGGGCTGGCTTTTCGGGTGTAGGTGGAAGGGGTGCAATGAGACTTAAGGAGGCGGTGGCTGTAGAGTCTCCTTTTCGGATGCCGACTTTTTGGATAGTGGTGAAGCCACTACGACGATCTCCCATAGTGGGGATAATCAGATCCATGAGCCTGTTGGCACTTTTCTGATCACTGAGCTGCCCACCTATCCTGCGTCTCTGAGCCAGTGTCTTATCTTGAGCTTTGGCTGCAAGTCTGTCAAAAAGGCGTTTGATGATCTTAGCCTTGGTAACAGTAGTAGTTATTTGACCGTGTTCAATGAGCTGCTTAAGCTGAACCTTGAAAAGAGATTGCCTTTCCGAGGTATTGCGATTGAGTTTAGAAATGATTGAGTGATGTCGGCGTCCCATATTTACTGAATGTTAATGCCTTTTTCCCCGGCTTTTTCTACCACTTGCATGGCAGATTTTTCGCCTAGATTCTTGACTTTTCTTAAGTCGGCTAGCGTAAGGGTTTTTAGATCGGCTAATTTGTTAAATCCGGCTTTTTTCATGGCGTTTAAAACTCGGGTGGGAAGATCAAGGTCGTCTACAAATCCAGAGGTGGTTGCTTCGGAGATGGATTTTTTCTCAATAAGGTAGGCTTCGGCAGAGTTGACGTAGTCGTAGAAACCAGTGAGAATGCGAGCGGCGCTTCTGACTGCTTCTTCAGGTGTGATGGAGCCGTCGGTTGTAAGACTCAAGCGAACCTTGTCAAAGTTGCTGGAGCGTCCAACACGGGCAGCTTCGATGGTGTAATTGGCTTTGATTACCGGAGAAAAAGAAGCATCTAGAGGGATAACACCAATTTCATTGGTAGCGTGTTCATCTGAAGAAACGTATCCTAAACCACGAGCGACGGTGATGACAGCGGAAAGCTTTGACTTGGGAGAAGTAAGATTGGCCAGAACTGTATCAGGGTTGGCGATGGTTACGTTGGAGGGTAGGTCTAAGTCAGAGGCTTTGACTATTTTGGCACCGTTGATTTTTAATTTGATGTCTACCGGCTCATCCGAATCTACAAAAAAGTTGACAGTCTTGAGATTAAGAATGAATTCGAGAATGTCTTCTTTGAGTCCGGTAAGAGTGGAAAATTGGTGGGAAACTCCATCGATCTTGACTCTGATTGCGGCTCCGCCCTCGAGTGAAGTAAGTAAGACACGACGTAAAGCATTTCCCATGGTGTGACCAAAGTTCTGTGGAAGTGGTTCGATAACTACCTCAACGGAGTTGATTTCTTTATCTTTTAGGGTAATTTTGAAGTTTGGTGCTAACATTTTTTTGTTTGCTAATTGTTAAATAAATTATCTTGAGTAGAACTCAATAATTAGATTGACTTTGATATCGGAGCCAATTTCGTCCATGGTGGGCATACGATCAATTTTTCCTTGAGTGCCGACACGGGAGAGCCACTTGGCCGGAAGATTTTTCTCGATTAAATTTGGGGCGACAAAGTCAAACTTGGCGGCAGCTTCCGGAAGAGAGATAACCATACCAGGCCTGGTTTGGAAAGAGGGAACGTCGACCTTCTTACCGTCCACCAAGATGTTTCCATGAGTTACAAGCTGGCGCGCGAGAGACCTCGAAAGGGTAAAACCAAGACGGTAACAAACATTGTCCAGGCGGGACTCCAAAAGCTGCATGAGGACTTCGGCGGTGTTGGCTTTTGATTTGATAGCAATTTCATAGTAATTGTGGAATTGGCCTTCCAGTACACCATAGAGTCTTTTGGTCTTTTGTTTTTCGCGAAGTTGTATACCAAAGCCGGATAGACGACCACGGGTTCTTTTTTTGCCATGCTGGCCGGGGATCTGTCCACCTCTTTTTTCAATGGGACATTTGGGGGTGAAGCAGCGTGCACCTTTGAGATAGAGTTTTTCTCCTTCTCGGCGACAGAGTCTGCATTTGGGATCGATGTATTTTGCCATGTTGTTGTATTGTGTTGATTATTAGACTCTTCTGTGTTTTCTGGGACGGCACCCGTTGTGAGGGACCGGAGTGGTGTCGGCCAGCTGATTGATTTCGATACCTGATGTTTTAAGTACCCGAAGAGCAGCATCTTTGCCAGGACCGGGGCCTTTGAGATAGACATCGATACTGGTGAGACCTTGAGTCTTAGCTTTTCGAAGACCTTCTTCGACAATGGTGGTAGCTGCAAAAGGAGTAGAGCGCTTGGCGCCTTTGAAGCCACAGGTGCCGGCACTGCTCCAGCAGACGGTGTTGCCGTTACTGTCGGTGAAGGTAACGTAAGTGGTGTTAAAAGTTGATTTAACGAACATCTTTCCCTGCCCTCCCTTAAAGTGAACAGCGGAGGCTTTTTTTGCTTTGACGACTTGCTTGGTTTTGGTTTTTGGTTCTGGCATTTTGATTTATTATTTCTTGGCGGCTGGGGCTGCTGTGGTGGCGGCTTCTTTGGAAACGGCACCGATGGTCTTTCTTTTGCCTTTTCTGGTTCTGGCATTGGTGCGAGTACGTTGCCCTCTGACAGGAAGACCCATGGAGTGTCGAATACCTCGATAAGCTTGAATTCTTTTGAGAGTTTCGATGTTGTCGCGAACCATTTTACGAAGTTCACCTTCGGTGGGAAGAGTTTCTATGACAGCTTGGATACTTTTTAGTTCTTCACCAGTGAGATTCTTGGTGCGGATATGCGGGTCTACCTTAGCTTGTTTCAGAATATCTTTAGCGACTTTTTCACCTATGCCGTAGATATATGTCAAAGCGACATCTATTCTTTTTTCGTTGGGAATATCGATACCTGATAGTCTGGGCATATTAATTTATCCTTGGCGTTGTTTGTGGCGGGGGTTGGTACAAATGACCAACACCTTACCATGGCGTTTGATAATTTTGCAATTTTTGCAACGAGGTCTGACGGAGGATTGAACCCGCATGCGCGTTTTGTTTTATTTAAATAATTATTGTTGTGAGGGAAACGAATTAGCTTGATCTGTAAACTATCCTGCCTTTGTCCGTGTCGTAGTCGCTCATTTCGAGTTTGACTTTGTCTCCGGGCATAACGCGAATGCGGTGGAGCCGCATGCGACCAGCAAGATGAGCCAAGATTTCTCTGCCATCTTCGAGGGTTACCCGGAATTGCATATTGGGTAGCGACTCGGAGACGACTCCGTTTACCTCAGTCATCTGGTTTTTAGCCATATAAAAGTTGTGCAAGTGGTATTGTACCAAAGACCGGCACAACTTGCCAGTACCAACTGGGCACAAACCTCTTGTTATGGCAATTGTACTATAAAAGCCACGAAAAAGCCCCCTTTCGAGGGCTTGGCTGGTTTGGTTAGTTTGGAGGCTCGAAGGGAAGATCGGTATATTGGAAATTTTGAAAGGTCCGTCGAGTGATTTCGTGGATTAACCGGTTCCAGTCCCTGGACGAATCCGGTCCGGCCAGAGTCGTGAGTACGAACGGATTTCTGAACCAATCAGGGATTTCTCCGTTTTTGTAGCCAAAAACCACCGGAACCATTATCTTTTCGGCCGCTGCGACAAGGGCCCACTCAAGCAGTAAGGGGTCGGCAAATAATTCCTGACTGGCGAGAACAATGACTGCTGGCTCCGAATTGAACAGTTCGTGAAGCGCGGAGTGCAGTAAGTTGGCTGTTGATCTTCCGGAGAGTTTTTGGAATGTAAGACAGTCGATACCCAGAAGCTTTAACTCGAACAAAAGCTCTTCGGCTTCCTCTATCGAATCCTCTGCATGCAGAATGAGTATATTGTTGGCCATGATAGTCTCCCGAATTTTCAAGGATGCGAAACTTGTGGCGATTTTAACATGAAAAAGCCCCGATTTTGGCGGGGCCGGTAGTCTAAAGGGAGTTGATCAGAATACGGTTGGCCAATAGATCCCAAAAAACGTCGTCCGGATCAGGAGAGTGGGTGAGATAGCTGGATTTGAGTTCCAGAAGAAATAAAGCACTTGGCTCAACGTCACAAACCGGTAGGAATTTGTGGCATTCGATGGAGTAGTGGACGAGAGCGTCAGTGATAGTGTCTGTAAACAAATTGGGGTCATCGAGGATGACAACAGTGGAGACGTCATCAACCATTCTCTTCAGATTGAGAGGTTCGCCACTCAAGAGGTGGTCCCGAAGAGTGGCGATTTCGAATTTGCGGTATCTACCCTTGAGGCCTTTGACTATTTCATTGGCCAAATATGTTTTTGAAGGGTTGTGAACAATTAAGATTTTAATGTTTCTGGACACTTCAAACTCCTTGGTGTAAATTTGCGAGAAATCTAAGGAATTATACTATCAATTAATGGAGGTAAGAATCTTTGGGCCTTCGGCGGTGATATAAACAGTTTCTTCGAACATGGCAGTGATGGAACGATCTTGAGTAGAGAGCGTCCAGCCGTCTGAATCTTCGACCAGGTGCCAGTCACCCATGGTTAACATGGCTTCGACCGCGATGGTCTGATCGACAGCGAGAAAGTGCTTTTTGCAGGTCTTGTCGGCGAAGCAGGGAATGTAGGGCTCCATGTGAAGCTTGCGGCCGATGCCGTGGCCAGTAAGCTCGCGGATGACATTGAATCCACTGGCCTCGGCTACCGTTTGCATGGCTAGTCCGATATCGTAAATAGTATTGCCAGGGGTGGCGACAAAAATGGCAGTAGCCAAAGCCTGTTTACTAACATCAAGAAACCTGGTGACGGCTCCTGTGGTTGGTGGAATGGCTACGGTGGTGGCGGTATCCAAGTGATAACCTTCGTGGAGCAGTCCCATATCTATCTTGACCACGTCGCCAGGCCTGAAAGGAACCTTTCCGGGAATGCCGTGAACCATGCCTTCGTTCACATTGATACATGTAGAGTGATGGTAGCCATGCTCCATTTTGAAGTTTGGCTTGTCTCCTCCGTCTTTGATCAGCTTCTCTGCCAAAGTATCTATTTCCAATGGGGTGACCCCCTCCTTGACCATGCCGGCAAGAATACCTTTGATGTGGCCGAGACGCTTGCCGCCTTCGGTCATGGCTTGAAATTTGGTCATATCAGTCCTAACTTATTTACGATGTCGGCAAATATTATTTGTGGTTCAGGGGTACCGTCGATATCTACGACCTTCCCTTGTTTGCGAAAGTAATCGATGACGGGTAGAGTTTCGTTGTCAAAAATATCCAATCTGGCATGAATTCCTTCGGGGGTGTCATCGGTGCGGTTCTCTATCTTCGCTCTACTGGCCAGTCTGGCCAGACTGATGTCTCTCGGAATATTAAGAAAAATTACCTTGTCTATTTTTATATTGCGTTCCCCAAGATACCAATCTAAATATTCTGCCTGCATAAGGTCGCGAGGGGTGCCGTCAAGAATAAAACCATTTTTGGCACTTAATAAAACAGGCTCTGTAACTTCTAAAACAGTGTCGAAGGGAATTAGCTGGCCGGTGGTGAGGAGATCGGCCAGTAGTCTGCCCTTATCGGTGTCTTGCTTGGCCGCTTCACGGAGAAGATCGCCTGAGGAGACGTGTATCATGCCAAATTTTTCAGCGATTAATTTTGCTTGCGTGCCTTTGCCGGATCCTTGTGGACCGAGGATGATTAAGTTCATATGCTGTTAGTTTTCTGGATTGCCACGCTTCGAGTACGAAACTCGCAATGACGATTATTAATCGAGAAATTTGTCGTAACTGTACATGTAGAGCTGAGAGTTGATCGATTTAAGAATTTCCAGAACCACAGAAACGACGATTAAGATGCCGGTGCCGCCAATGGCGATTGAGGTTACGCCTGTCATACCTGAAATAATTGAAGGGAAGATAGCAATGAGCCCCAAGAAGGAAGCTCCTACCAAGGTAATTCTATTAAGAACAAAATTTAGATAATCCACCGTATTTGGGCCGGGCCTGATGCCAGGAATAAAGGAACCGGATTGGCGGAGATCTTTGGCGATTTTTTCCGGATTGAAAACAACCGCTGTGTAGAAGTAGCAAAAAGCGACAACGAGTAAGAAATAAAGCACGTTGTAAAGAACTGTGTCTGGGGCCAAGTAAAGAGTAATGTTGCGAGAAAGTCCCGACAGCCAGGCCTGACTAGAAGTTGCAAAGACGCGACCGAGAAGATTGGGAATCAACATGAAGGACACGGCAAAGATGATGGGGATAACGCCGGCTTGGTTGAGGCGGAGTGGTAAGTGATTACTGGCGGCGGCGGCGAAGGAGGTTCCACGGCGGGCGGACTGAATAGGAACTTCCCGGACAGCTTCACCGACTCTGACAATGGCATAGATAATGGCTACAGCAAAAACACCGAAGATCAGATAGGTGAATATTTTTGTAGGGTCTATCGTGGTAAACAGCTGAGCTGCGGCGACAGGAAGACGGGTGACAATGCCGACAAAAATGATCAAACTGATGCCGTTTCCAACTCCATAATCATTGAGCTGTTCACCAAGCCAGATGAGAAAAGCGGTGCCGGCAGCCAGAGTAAAGACGATGGAAGCTAACTTGAGAGGGTCTGAGGTGGTGGTGAGACCTTGCCCGCGCAAAAGTAGAATCAAAGCGATTCCCTGCATAAAACAGAGAGGGATGGTGAGGAGGCGGGTGTATTGATTTAGCTTTTGGCGGCCAAAGTCGCCTTCTTTTTGGAGTGCTTCCAAACTAGGTACGACCATGCCAAGCATTTGCATGATGATGGAGGCATTGATGTAAGGATTTAAACCGAGGGCCATGACAGAAAAGTTCGTGAGTGTGCCGCCGGAAAATACATCAAGATGGCAATGACCACTGCCGTAAAAATAAGGCGCTTGCGAAGATTCTTGATTTTTAACATGGCACGCAAAGGTGCCAGGATGTTATTCATATCGTGATCTATTCTACCATCGCCACGGTTTACTTTGCTTGCGTTTTTCTTCTGCTTCTAGATCTTTAAGGAAACCGGGTTCTTCCCCGAAAGACTCTTTGTCCAAAGGATCTTGCCAGAGTTTTCTTTTTTTAGATTCCTCCAAAATTTCTTCTGAGGACATAGTAATCGTGTCGGGTTGGGGCTTTCTGACATAGGGTGGTCCATCATCAATAAAGGTACGGCGTTCTTTGGGGAGACTTGAAATGTCGTGTAGGGAAACTGGTGGAAGAACGGCTTTGGTAAGAGGTCCAGGATCGCTGACATAGTGGTCAACTTCTTCATCCATGTGTCGCAGGTCAACAGTTGGATCTTTGGCAATTTCTCTGTCACGCATTTCTTTCACCAGATCCTCGTCGGCCGGACGTAGGATTTGGAATCCTTCTTGAACCTCGTTTCCTGTTTCCTCTGTTATTGAGATATCTTCTTCGTCGGTGCCTGCTTCGCCAGGCTTGTCAGAACTATTGTTCCATGGATCCATGGCGGCAGTCAACTGATTAATTTGGGTGCTTGACCGTCGGAGATATTCTTTTCGGGCTTCTTTAGCTGCCACAGGATCCAATCTTTGTTTGGGATCGCTAACTTCTTTCAATAAAGCTTTAGATTCTTCTGTTTGAGGGATTCCTTCCACCGGTCCAGTTGAAGAATATGGAGAAGCGCCCTCCGCAGACCAAGGTCTTAATGCCATAGATGCAATATATCTAAATTACGAGAAATGGTCAATGGCTTTATGAAAGCAGTTTTTGCTACCTGACGGGGAGAACGGCGGCAAATTGCCATAAAAAAACCACCCGGTGAGGAGTGGTGAACTAATTGAGAAGTCCTGCTTATCTGGGTTTAGATAAAAATTTGATCTTGCAGACAAATAGCGTTGGATTTCGTTCCAGATCGAAATCAGCACGGTGGCAAGTTTCAAAAATATTGATACCCATAGCCTCAGGGTTGTCAACGATTTCAAAGCCTGGAGGAATTTCGAGACTAGAAACATACATATTTAATTTTGCTCGCAAATGCCCCTGCCAATGAAGAGGGTTCCGGAGTGCCCGCTCTGTCCAATCAGGGTGTCTTTGCTTTTTTAAAGTGAGATAGCGGCCAAAGTCCATTTGGGCAATC
>Ga0075783_112_pt1 | contig 19140 bp, 21 predicted proteins | sample RifGroC1_FD_68447 | JGI IMG/M metagenome (GOLD analysis project Ga0075783, IMG submission 68447) | Microgenomates bacterium GW2011_GWC1_44_9 | reverse complement strand
ACGATTGCCTCGGAGTGTAACTTTGAGACCAACCACCTCGCCCTCACGGAGATTAAAAGCAGCAATGCTGGAGCGGGATTTGGTTTCCAAGGGAGTTTGACCGGTAATGGCGGCCATCCAGGCTTTGGTCTTGGCTAAGAGGTCTTTATCTGTTTTGAAGTCTTTGGAACTGGAGTTGACTGTAATTTTGACCAATTTTGGAACCGCTTCAATTGATGAAAGTCCGAGTTCTTTCTGAAGAGTTGGACGGATTTCTTTGAGATATTTTTCTTTTAGGTTTTGGGTCATTTTTGTTTGGTGCTGCTGGTGATAATCTGGCGGCATTTGTGACAGATTCTGACTTTGGGTGTTTGCGAGGCATCGAATCCGACACGAGTAGGCTTGCCACAGCTGGGACAAATAAGGGCGACGGAAGCAGTAGAAATGGCCCGGGGAAGTGAGAGAATGGTACCGGCTTCGTTCCCTTTGGGCTTGATGTGTTTCTTGTAAAGATTAATGCCTTCAACCAGAACTTTTTGGTCGACCGGCAGTACCTTGAGGATTTTACCGGAGCGACCTTTGTCTTTACCGGCGGTAATTTGAACGATATCGTTGATTTTGAATTTGAACATAGGCTTTAGACGACTTCTGGTGCGAGCGAGGCAATCTTGGCAAAGCCAGCATCTTTTACCTCACGGGCAATGGGGCCAAAGATACGGGTTCCAAGGGGTTGTTTACCCGCAATGGAGTCAATAATAACGGCAGCATTGTCATCGAAACGGACATAAGTACCGTCGTCACGGCGCGTCTCTTTGCGAGTACGGACGATAACAGCTTTGACAACTTGTTTATCTTTGACTGTTCCACCCGATTCGGCTCCTTCAACTGCAGCAGTGACGATATCACCGATATAGCCGAAGCGACGGTGGGAACCACCATGGACAAGGATAACTTTGATAAGCTTGGCGCCGGAGTTGTCGGCAATATTTAGAACAGATCTTAGTTGAATCATATTATTTTAGCTATTTTCCAATGTTTGGTCTTACTGAGTGGCCGGGTTTCTTCAATGCGGACACGGTCGCCAACCTTGGCTCCCAAATCGTTCTGGACAGCGTAAGACTTGTTGACCTTGATACGTTTGAGATAGATGGGGTGAACTTTGAATTTGACCACATCAACAATCGCTGAATGGAGATTTTTGTCGCTTTTGACGGTTCCGGTTAAGTGTTTCATATTATTTTGTTTGCGTTAACAATTGAGCAATTTGAACTTTGGTTTTCTTGTGGGCATTGGTGTTCTTTTCAATACCTGAACGAATATTAAGCTTGATGGTAGCCAATTGAATTTTGAGTTCTTCTAGAGAAGTGGTGGTTTCGATCTTTTTTTTAGGCATTTTCTTTCATTATGAATTTTGTTTTAACGGAGAGCTTGTGACTAGCCAGGCGGATAGCTTCGGCAGCGACTTCACGGGAGACTCCGGAGAGTTCCATGAGGATTTGTCCAGGCTTGACCACGGCGACATATCCAGACACATCGGATTTTCCTGAACCCATACGGGCACCAGGGGTTTTGTGACCGATGGGCTTATGGGGAAAAACACGAAGGAAAAATTTACCAACACGTTTGGTGTGGTGAGTGATGGTGCGGCGGGCGGACTCGATTTCGTTGGCGGAAAGCCAGCCACATTCCTCGGTTTTGATACCAAAGTCACCGTAGGATAATTCGTTGGTCCGTGTGGCGACGCCACCCATACTGCCCCTGAATTCTTTTCGATATTTGCGTCGTGCTGGTTGTAACATTTTATTTTGTGTGTGTCTTAACTAATGATGTCGCCGGTATAAATCCAAACCTTGATACCAACGTAGCCGGAGCGGGTGAGGGCTCTCTTCTCTACGTAATCGATGTTGGCACGAAGAGTTTGGGTAGGAATGCGGCCTTGCTTGAATTTTTCGACTCTAGCAATCTCAGCACCATCGATACGTCCGGCAAATACCAACTTGACCCCTTTGGCACCGGCGGCCATAACTTTCTCTATGGCTTGATTGGCGGCGCGGCGGAAAGGATAGCGGTGTTCGAGCTGACCAACAAGACGGTCGGCAATGATAGCAGAGTTTATATCAGGAATTTTTATTTCTAAAGGATGAAGATTAATCTTGACGGCATTTTTGGCTTTTGGATTGATCTTGAGCAATCTTTCGAGTTCTTTTTTGAGAAGCTCCAACGAAGAACCACCGCGACCAATAACGACACCCGGGCGGGATACATTCATGTAGATGTCGACTGAGTTAATGGAACGCTTGATCTCAATACTGGTGATGCCTGCCAACTTAAGTTTTTCTTCCAGGAAGCGTCTAATCTTGTTGTCCTCAAGGACATACTTGGCATAATTTCTGAATCCAGCAAACCAGACCGATTTGGTCGGAAAGATGTAGCCAGTTCTGAATGCGATCGGATTAACTTTTTTTCCCATGATTATTTAGTTTTTTTGCTAGCCTGCCTACCGGCAGGTAAAATTTTAACGACTTTTTTGGCGACGGCTTTGGTGGAGGGAGATTCCTCCACTGGGGTCGGGATGACAGGGGCGGGTTTTGGGGCAGAGACGACCTTGGGGGCGGGAATTCTAACTGTGAGGGTCAAGTGTGAAGTGATTCTTTCGTAAGGCTTCGTCCGGCCACGACCACCGATGTGGGCGCGTTTGAGAGTGCGGCCCTTGGTGGCGAAAGCCGAGTCGATAATTAATCTATCGGGAGAAGCTTGGAACTGAGAAACTGCGTTACCAACAGCCTGTTTGATGAGTTGAATGATAGGCTCGGCAGCTCTTTTGGGGGTGACTGCAAGCTGTTTGATGGCGAACAGAGCCGGGCGACCAACAATGGCCTTGAGAACCAAGTTAGTTTTTCTGGGTGAGGACAAAGCGTGACTGGCTTTGGCGATGACGAGTTGTTTTGTGGCCATAGATGTTTAAGTTTTGGTTAAGAGTCTCTTAACAATGCGGCCATGACCTCGGAAATTTCTGGTGAGAGAAAATTCTCCCAGGCGATGCCCAACCATGTCTTCGGTAATAAAGACTTCTTTAAAAAGTTTGCCATTGTGAACCAAGAACGTGTAGCCGACAAATTCAGGAGGTATTTGGCTGGAACGAGCCCAGGTTTTGATGGGTTCTTTTTTTCCAGCAGCCTTGAGCCGCTCAATCTTGATGATGAGCTTCTCGTTGACGAATGGTCCTTTGATTGAACTTCTGGACATGATTATTTAATTATTTTGAGTAACGACGTTTGATAATAAGTTTATTGCTGTAAGCCTTACGGTTTCTGGTACGCTTACCAAGAGTCCGCTTGCCCCAAGGAGATTTGGGAGATTTCATACCGATACCGGACCGACCTTCTCCACCACCGTGCGGGTGAGAGCGAGGGTCCTGGGCAACTCCTCTGACTGTAGGTCTAATTCCCATGTGGCGTTTGCGACCGGCTTTGCCAAGGATTTCTTCTTTGTGATGAGGATTGCTGAGACTACCGATGGTGGCTTTACTGGCACCGCTGAAGACACGCACCTCACCTGAGGGAAGTTTGACTACCACATGGTCAGCTTCTTTGCTCTGGACAGTAGCGGAGTTTCCGGCACTGCGAACCATCTGGGCGCCTTTTCCAGCAGTAATTTCGATATTGTGAATTTCGATGCCGATAGGGATGTTTCTTAGAGGAAGACAGTTGCCTACTTTGATTTCTGCGGACTCGGAAGACACGACAGTGTCCCCCACTTTGAGGCCGTGAGGGGCAAGAATATAATCCTTGACTCCACTCGCATAAACTAAAAGGGCGATATCTGAAGTACGATTTGGATCGTATTCGATAGAGTCAACCCGAGCGGTAATGTTTGAATTTCTCTTCCAGTCTATATGACGAAGGAAACGCTTCTGACGACCACCCTGATGTCGAACTGTTATTTTACCAGAAGAATTGCGTCCGGATGACTTGGGATTTAGAGATAGTAGTTTTTTGGGTGTGGTGCTCATGTGATTATGATTTTAGTGAATTAAAAATCTCGATCGTTTGGCCTTTTTTTATCTGGACAATGGCTTTTTTGTTGACCGGAAGAGTGATGTGGCGGCCGGTTTTCATGGATTTGACTTTGCGGGCGGCGTGTTTGACTGTGTTAATAGAAACAACATTTACCTTGAACAGGTCTTCGACAGCTTTCTTAATCTGATACTTACTGGCGTCCGGCGCAACTTGGAAAACATATTTGTCAAGCTTGGCTAAGGAATAACTTTTCTCGGTGACGACCGGCTTAAGAATGGTGTTTTGGTGAATTAAGGGAGTAGACATTTTATTTGAGCTTTAAACGAGTAATTAGGTGATCGTAAGCTGAGTTGGTTAAATAAATCTTGGGTGACTGAGCGACAGAAAAGACATTGAGACGTCTGGCAGAAAGCAGAGAAATATTTTCCAGATTGGAAACTGCTTTTAGCACTTCAGGGTTTTCGCCGAAGAAAACTAGAGAGGCCTGGTCTTTGCCTAGTACCTTTTGAGCGGATTTCGTTGACTGTTTTATTTCGGAAGTATTTACAAGTGAGAGGCGGTTTTCCTTTTGATAAATGGTCAAGATACCAGAGAGAGCGCGGACTTTCATTTTTTGATTTAAGGATTTTGGAGCAGATTTGAGACCAGTGGGGCCAAAGGGAACACCTCCACCAACGTAAATTGGGGAAGATTGAGCACCGTGGCGTGCATTGCCTGTGCCTTTTTGTTTGTAAACTTTTTTCTTGGTGGCATTGATTTCGCCACGGGTCTTGGTTTTGGAGACACCCCGGTGACTATTTTCTTGGTAAACATGGATGGCTTGTGTAATGAGTGATGGCTTCACCTCAAGTGAAAAAACAGATAAATCCGATTGGGCAGTAGTGATGGGGGTTGATTTTTTTGTAGTAGCCATAGGAGTTATTCTGCTTGCTTAGTAATGGTAATCAAAGCTAAAGCGCCTCGGCCTCCGGAAATGCAGCCGGTAATTTGAAGAATGCCGGTAGCGGGATCAAAAGAATGGATTTTAAGGTTACGGACATGAGTGTTGGTGTTGCCCATGCGACCGGCCATGTGCATGCCGGGAAGAACTCTACCCGGAGTAGTACCGCGGCCGATAGAGCCGGGTGCACGCTCGCGGTCTGATTGGCCGTGAGTTCGGGGACCTCCATGCATACCCCAACGCTTCATAACACCGGAGGTGCCTTTGCCTTTGGAGTTTGCCATAACGGAAACCGTGGCTCCGGGAACTAGGATTTCTGAAAGATTGATTTCTGTTTTGGACTCCGGAGTTTCCAGAGACAAGATCTCGCGGTCTTTTTTGGAAGTCACAGAAAGTAGAACGGCTGAATAGCCATCTTTATCGACAGTTTTGTTTCTAATGACCACGTGAGGAGATACCGTGAGAACGGTCAAGGGGATCCGCTTGCCTTCAACGAAGGCTTGAGTCATGCTCTTTTTGGTTGCGTATACTTGATTTAACATGTTTTTAACAAAAACCTGCCATTGTTTCGGAGATCCGAATTGACAGGGGGCAGTCCTGCCTGCCGGCAGGCAGGGTTTTTTAATAATTTAAAGTTTTCGACATAATTACATCTTGATTTCGATGCCGACACCAGCAGGGAGATCCAGATGTTGAAGCGAGTCAATAGTTTTATTAGTAGGATTGACGATATCGATCAGCCTCTTGTGAGTAAGAATGGCGAATTGCTCGCGTGAATCTTTATCGGTATGAGGTGAGGCGGTAACAACGATCACTTTCTTCTTAGTGGGCAGGGGAACGGGGCCAACCACTTGGGCACCGGAAACTAGAGCTGCCTGAATAATTTTTTTGGCGGCTTCATCGATGACTCTATGGTCAAACGATTTTAATTTGACGCGGATGCGTGGTTGGTCGTTCATATCTAAGAAGAATAAAGGTGCTAATTAAAACTTTTCGGTTTATGCGATGATCTTGGTAATGGCCCCGGCTCCGACGGTCAGGCCACCTTCGCGGATAGCGAAGCGTTGTCCCTCGGTCATAGCAATGGGTTGAATAAGTTCGACAGTCATCTTGGCGTTGTCACCAGGCATGATCATCTCAACACCTTCGGCGAGTTTAACTTCACCGGTAACATCGGTGGTGCGGATGAAGAATTGAGGCTTGTAGCCGGTGAACATAGGAGTGTGGCGGCCACCTTCGTCTTTGCCTAAGATATAAGCTTCGGCTTCGAACTTGGTGTGAGGCTTGATGGAGCCGGTTTTGGCCAAAACTTGACCTCTCTGGACATCATCTTTCTCGATACCGCGAAGGAGAAGACCGACGTTGTCGCCTGCCTGACCCTGTTCGAGTTGCTGATGGAACATTTCGACTCCAGTAACAACTGTCTTGGCAGTGGCTTTGATACCGACGATTTCGATTTCTTCACCAACCTTAACGACTCCGGTTTCGATACGGCCGGTAACGACGGTACCACGACCTTTGATGGAGAAAACGTCTTCAACAGGCATAAGGAAAGGCTTGTCTAGCTCACGAACCGGATCGGGGATCCATTCATCGACGGTGTCCATAAGTTTCATGATGCCTTCCTGAGCGGCTTTATCACCTTCTAGGGCCTTGAGGGCGGAAACTCGAACGATGGGGGTGTCTTCCTCAAAACCGTATTTCTTTAGTTTCTCGCGAATTTCCATCTCAACGAGCTCCAAGAGTTCCGGATCATCGACGGCGTCAACTTTGTTCAAAGCGACAACGAGACGAGGGACGTTCACCTGGTGAGCCAAGAGCAAGTGTTCGTTGGTTTGAGGCATAGGACCATCGGTAGCAGCGACCACGAGAATGGCACCATCCATCTGAGCAGCACCGGTAATCATGTTTTTGATGTAGTCACGGTGACCCGGGCAATCGATATGGGCGTAGTGGCGTTTCTTGGTTTCGTAAGGGACGTGAGAAATCTGGATAGTAACTCCACGCTCTCTCTCTTCAGGAGATTTATCAATTTGATCGAAGGGAAGAGCCTCAGCTAAGCCTTGAGAAGCTAGAGTGGTAGTAATAGCCGCGGTTAAAGTGGTTTTGCCGTGGTCGACGTGACCGATGGTACCAATGTTAACGTGGGGTTTGGTTCTTTGAAATGTAGCCATTTTTGTTAATTATTTTTTGATATTTGGTAATTGCTTGATTTAAGCCTATTTATTTTAGCAGATTTTACTCTACTGCGCAGGATTTTTCAATAACTTGGCTGCCAAGCTGTTTGGAAGCTCTTGATAATGTGAGGGCTCCATGTAATACGAGGCACGACCGGCGGTGAGTGAGCGGATGGCGGTGGCATAAGCACTAAGCTCGGAAAGAGGAACCGTGGCGGTGATGACCCGGGCATTACCACGCTGGGCTGTGCCACCAATCTGGGCGCGACGACTAGAAAGGTCACCGATAATATCTCCCATGTTGCCTTCCGGAGTGGTGACCTCTACCTTCATGATAGGTTCGAGGATTACAGGGGAAGCATTCTTGACGGCGTCCTGCAGAGCCATGGAACCGGCAATCTTGAAGGACATTTCGGAAGAGTCAACTTCGTGAAAACTTCCATCTATTACGGCCACATCGAGATCGACCATGGGGAAACCGGAGATGATACCGTTGTCTAGAGCCTCGCGGACACCTTTTTCAATAGGTCCAATGAATTCGCGTGGAATGGTGCCACCCACGATCTTGTTTGTAAAAGTAATACCCTCACCTCGAGCTTTGGGAGTGATGACCAAAATACAGTGACCATATTGACCACGGCCACCAGACTGACGGATATATTTACCTTCACCGCGGGCTTCTTTGGTGACGGTTTCACGGTAAGCGACCTGAGGAGCACCGGTGGTGGCGTCAACTTTGAATTCGCGTCTGAGACGATCAACCAGAATTTCCAAATGAAGCTCACCCATGCCGGAAATGACAGTTTGGCCAGTTTCGTGATCGGTTTTGATTCTGAAAGTGGGGTCTTCTTCGGCAAGACGACCTAGAGCCAGGTCGAGTTTTTCCTGATCGGCTTTGGTCTTGGGCTCGATGGCCAGGGAAATGACCGGATCGGGGAAGTTGATGGACTCCAAGACCAAGGGTTTGTTTTCATCGCAGAGGGTATCACCGGTTTTGGTTGCTTTGAGGCCGACTACACCGACAATCTCTCCGGCACTGGCTTCGGCGACTTCTTCACGGGTGTTGGCGTGCATAAGCATGAGACGACCGAGTCTTTCACGCTCGCTCTTGCTGGCGTTGTAGACAAAAGAACCAGCAGTGATTTTGCCGGAGTAGATGCGGACGTAAGTAAGCTTACCCACATGAGGATCAGCTTGGATCTTGAAGGCTAAGCCAGAAAAAGGTTCACCTGGGTCGGGACGGCGGATTTCTTCGGCGTCGGTTTTGGGATTGGTACCGACAGTAAGGGGTTTGTCCAACGGGGAAGGGAGAAAGTCGACAACAGCGTCAAGAAGAGGCTGGACACCTTTGTTTCTGAGTGAGGAACCGGGGAAAACAGGCACGATTTCGTTGGCACATGTGGCTTTGCGAAGGGCGGTCTTGAGAGACGCCATACTCGGTTCCGTGCCGTTTAGATATTGCTCCATGAGAACTTCGTCAAATTCGACGATGGATTCAATGAGCTTGGCTCTTTCCAGCTCACATTCATCTTTCATGTCTTCGGGGAAACCGTCGGTAACATCATATTTAGCTCCAGTTTCGTCGCCTTGCCAGACAATGGTTTTTCTTTCAAGAAGCATGACGATACCCCGGAAGGTATTTTCGACTCCCAAAGGAAGTGCCATGACAGCAGTTTTGGCGCCAAGCTTTTCGTGGACATCTTTGATGGTCGCCATATAGTCGGCTCCCAGAACATCCATCTTGTTAATAAAGGCAATGCGGGGTACTTTGTACTTGTCGGCTTGACGCCAGACAGTTTCGGTTTGAGATTGAACTCCGGATCCGGCATCCAAAACGATGACGCCGCCATCAAGCACACGGAGTGAGCGTTCCACTTCGGCGGTAAAGTCCACATGGCCCGGAGTATCGATAATATTAAAACGGTGTTCTTCTTTGAAATTGGCGTCTTCCAAAACAGGAGTCCAAAAAGCAGTGGTGGCAGCGGAAACGATCGTGATACCACGTTCGCGCTCTTGGTCCATCCAGTCCATCTGAGTGTCGCCTTCGTCGATATCACCAATTTTGTAGGTTTTGCCGGTATAGAAGAGGATACGTTCGGTAGTGGTGGTCTTACCAGCGTCGATGTGAGCAATAATACCGGTGTTTCTAACACGATCTAGAGGGACTTTTTTTCCTGTAGGAGCGGCCATTTTGGGTTATTGGTTTTTGATTAATTATTTTGACGAATTAAACCTCCCCACTAAAGGAGAGATATTCACGAGGCTAATTTTACCACAAAAAATGTTCACATATATGGGTGCCGAATGGTTGTAGAATTTAAGTAATAAAAACATGGAAGCAAAAGACTTTAGATTACCCATTATTACCGGAGAGGATTTAATTGATGAAAGCACGGAAACAGAAATAAAAAGGTTCCGAATTGAAGATATTGACCCTGCAAAATGTTTTGACGCCCCTTTGCAAGAGAATCTTGATGACGTCGAGATTGAATTGGTTGAGGCAGCAAAAGAAATGGCATTACGGCTAGCAGTAGAAATGAAAGGTTTAATTTATAGCGAAATTGAAAAACAACCAGGTATTTCACTTAGAAATGTCAAAAGAATCTTTGAAGTTCTGGAAGAATCCGGTAAAGATTTACCTAAAATCATAGTCCGTTTTGGTGATGAAGCCGTCGATATGATAAAAAGTTTTGGGGTCGCACAAGCAGTAGACACTGAAAACATCAAAAATAATGGTCTAGTCTTATTTCAGCTTCCCGAACCGTTAGCAAAATATTGGTATCGGAAAAACAGTGGAGATCTAAATATGATTGAATGGGGAAGTATATACGAAAAAGCCGTTAATCTGATCTGGAATGAAGTTTATACTAGTCAACAGGAAGGATTACCCCTTGCCAGAAAAAACCCATTAGATTTCCACGATCCAAAGAATTTCTACTACCTGTTTTCTTTTTCCGAAGATGAAGAAAACTTTCAACCTAACGCTAGACGATTTAACTCAGCATCGGACTTTCAGGAAGTCACAGGTTTAGACTTCAAGGAAACAGTTTCTAATCCAGAAAAACATTTTTGGCTTGGCCCAAATATGCCTATGGTCAGACAAATAGAAAATGTGGTGGTTGACGACCAATCCCAAATAGGAGAAATATCTGCCAATAATTCAATAGTTAGTGATCAATCGATAGACTTAATGATTTCGCCTTATTTAATTTCCAGTTTAAATTTAACGGATATTCGAACTAATTGGGACGATTTGTTTGGACTTGTTAATCGAGTTTTAAGTGATACGGGTAAAGCGCACTTTGTCCTCAGGGATAGTCACTGGTCAAGTGTTGATGGCTTCGATCCCGACTTGTTTGAACAAGCACTAGCAAAATATTCTATAGAAAATGGTGGAAGGCTTCGAAGTAAATTTGAAAGTATGGGAGAGCATGATATGCTCACGATCTGGGTGGAAGAAAGAAATGAAAATCCACTTCAAGATCTCGAAAGATTGTCAAAGGAGATTAAATATGCGATAGCCGACGCAATGGTGATAGGTTATGCCTACGAAACAGATGTCAACCACGATAGAATGATAGATATACCTGAAGATGTTAAAAATGAAGAAGATTTTGATACGTGGATTGCTTCTATTTCTTACGCGAGATGTCTTCAGAATTCAGCCGGTGTAATTGAACATTTAGCTACGACCCATCCTAACAAATTTGAAAAAATGTTTCTAATAAAGAGACATGATTCAAAGGGAGTTGATAAGAAGTATCGAAAAAATTTTGGCGATCATACTGTTTTTGTAATTAAAGGAAGAGATGGAAAATGGTATGCCGGATCTCCTGCGAATTCTGAAGAAGTCGAGGAAGTCAAAAGAAGAAGAAGGGGTGATAAAAATTTTATGACGACGACTTATGAAGCGGATAGCTTAAAAAAACTTTTACATTTACTGGAGTTAAACGAAGGTTATTATTGGGGAAAGCCAGAAGATTATGATAAGGAACTATATATATCTCCAAGAGTGATAACAGAGGCTTGGAAAGCATATTTTTCACTATCAATCTACCTTGTTGGTGACGACAGAATTCCTAAATTGAATTATAAAAAAATTATAACTTGATTTATTGGTTCTCGAATATAAAAAAACAACCCCCATTGCTGGAGAAAGCCCCAACTCTTATAGGAGGTTTTATCATGATAAAGCTAAGTAGTCAAGTTATAGGTCTTAAACTGGCAAGAAAAAGACCCCGGGCGGGGTCTTAGGTGAGATGACGATTAGGTAAGTTCGGGGAGATGATCCATGCCGGCAGAAGAAGCAAGAAGTGAAATCATCAGAGTGAGCTCATCTTCAAGAGCAGAATCCAAAACAGGACGACGGTAGTCTGCCAGGAGTTGCTTGACCTGAAGCTTGGCATGTCCAAAAGCGTCCAGACTGCCGGAGGCTTTCCAGCCACGGATCGAGTCACGGTTAATGGTCGGTCCGGGGAAGGACTGCTCGGTACGCAAGAGCTGCATGGTGATTTTCTGTTTCAGAAAGCCACCACCCTTGAAATCGATCCCTTCGTAAAATCCGGTTGCCAAAGTGTCGGTCGGTGTGCCGATGCCGCTCAGCATCCGCTTGGCCATGGAAATGGCTTCGGCATCCAGGCAGAGCTTCTCGGGACTTTGGCAGAGTAGTGACTCAATCATGCCGGCTCCGGAAATCATATTGATGCCGCTAAGAGCAGCTACCAGAATGGACATAGCCTCAAGTCCGGCCTGGTAATCGACAGACATGGCGTCTGAGCCACCGAGGTAGGCGTGGGTAGGCAGTCCGAGATATTTACCAATCTGAGCGTAGGAGCAGTCGATCATGGCGGTCTCGATGGCGCCCATGGGCGTGCCACCTTTGCGCATGTCCATGATGGCAGGGGCGCCACCCCAAACAATGGGTGAACCTGGGTAAGCCAGCTGGTGAATGACGAGACCACTAAGGCACTCGGCAGCATGCTGAACTACGGAACCGATCAGGGTGACTGGGGCGGCGGCGCCAGCGAGAGGCATAGAGACCATTTCGGCCGGAACACCGGCACGAGCCAGAGCGATCAAATTACCAGCACCAAAGTTGGACCAGATGAGCGGGGGGCTCGGGCAAACGTCAAAAACAGCTCTTGGGTACCGACGGGAGTTTTTCTCGCTTCCGGCCATCAGAGCGAGCATTTCGAGCATGGCGCCGATGGTTTTATTGGAGAAAGCACCAGTGACAATCGGTTTGCGAGAATGCAGCAATACTAAATAAAGGCGGTAAAGATCCTGAATTTCTTTGGGAACTTCACTGCAGACAACGGCTGTGGACTGGGCATCATACTGGGGCAACCCTTCGGCCACTTTAATTATTCGAAGAAGGTCTGCTGTCTCAGATGGGCGGTGTTCCAGAGTTTCCGGGTCGAGTATGTTGGTGCCGGAAGAACCCGGATCGAAGTGAACATCTTCCCCGCCGTAATGAACGGTGGGGTTGCCGGCCAGATCGTAGAGATAAAAACTTGTAGGGACCGTGTCTATGGCATCCTGAACGAGCATCGAGGGGATAAAGGCGACTTGAGAAGTCTCATCGACCACGGCTCCGGACTGCGAGAGGAGTTCGCGGGCTTCGGGATTTTGAACCTTAATGCCCGGTTTGAGTAGTAAATCGAGGGCTTCGCAAATGACACGCTCAACAAGAACGTCTGATAACAAAGTAAGCTTCGGCTGCATGGATTCTCCTTAAACAGATGAATTAAAATTGAAAAGAACTGGGGTGATTATCGCACAAAAAAGCCTTCCGTTAGAAAGGCTTCAAAAAATAATCAATGAGGATGTTGATTGAAAAGATAACGAAGGCGGAGATCAAGGCGACTAGAATTAGTTGCGGATGACCCAGTAATGATACATAAGCATGGGTAATCTTTGAAAAATTTAGAAGGTCCCAGCTATTGAGATTGAGCTGACCCACCATAGCCCCAAAACCACAAATCAAACTCAAAAAGAAAAAGTAGATTACCCTCTCTTTTTGATTTTTGGCGTAGTGATTGACAATCATCCTCGTGCCAAAAACTGAAGTGATGAGCCCCAAAAGAGAGATGCTACCGAAAACAAGATATGAAAATAGATTGGGAGGAACGGCCACCTTGTAGTGGAAGATCAGATGCTTGATTTCCCAAAAGGCATAGGTGCTATTAGGAATGAACAGAACAAAGATCAAGACGACGAGGTAGTCTAATAAAGTCATTCGCCGGCGTATCTTGGGAAGTAGACGGAAGTGGCGCAAGACTAGGAATAAAAAGATCCAAAACACAGCCAGAACAATCTCAACATAAATTGACTGAAGCCCGTGACCTTGAAATTTGCCCACGATACCTCCTTTCAGATGGAAATGTGCTTTCGGGAATTATAACAGGACTTGACAAATAGCGAACAATAGTGTACTAATTACACTAAGAGATGAAGATTCAAACTTTTACAGTTGTATCTGGGAATGCAGCGTGCAACGCAGCCTGTCCGTTTTGCGTTTCCAAAATGACCGGAATAAAAACCCTCGGCTTTAAGCCAACCATTGTGAACTGGCATAATTTCGATAAGGCTTGCAGAATTGCTCAGTTAAACGGGATTACTACCGTACTCCTCACGGGTAAGGGTGAACCAACCTTGTTTCCCGATCAGCTCACAGATTACTTTAAACACCTACAAAAGTACGACTTTCCAATTCTGGAATTACAAACCAACGCAATCCTTTTTGACGAGCAAGAGGAAAGATATGATAAGTATTTGAGGGATTGGTACGAACTGGGATTATCGATAATTTCAATATCCATCGTCCACTATGACCCAGAGTTGAACCGCCAAAACTACACTCCGGCCAAAAAAACTTACCCTGACCTGGGAAAAGTTATTGAAAAGCTTCATCAAATCGGATATTCGGTAAGATTCTCGGTCATTCTGATTAAAGATCATATTGATACGCCCAAGGAAGCGAAGAAAATGGTAGAGATGGCGAATAAATGGGGTGTTGAACAAGTGTCCCTCAGACCGGTGGCGGCACCTGAAGAATCCGAAAGCGAAAAATACAAAGAGGACACGGTAAATATGATGCTCACGCCCAAAAAGATAGCGGCCATTAATAACTGGCTGGAAAAGAACGGCCGGCTACTACTCTCTTATGGACATGTCTGCCTCACGGACGCTTTAAGTATAAAGCCAAATACCGACGATATCCGGCAGATGATTTTCTTCCCCGACGGACATATCCGTTTTGACTGGCAGTACAAGGGTGCGATTATTTTGTAAAAAGTATGAAAAAATTAAAAACTATTCGGGCGGTGTATGCTTATTATTTTCCGGAAATACGAAAACTAATTTCCGGTATCACGAAAGACTATCCACACGGAGAGTTCTTGAAGTCGATTTCACCAGGTCTGGATGACTATGAGAAGCCGATTATCGAGAAAATGACTAAGTTCTACAAAAAAGACGCTAATGGTTTTGAAGGTTTTGAATATAGATATCCTACCAGTGGATCCAGTGAGGGTATATATCATCTTCTTTCCAAGATTCGTACGGAAGAACCGGAAACCCCAATATACACACTCGAAGGTGAATATGAGGGGTACCGGGAATGCGCGGCCGGGCTAAGAATGAAAGTACAAGAAATCTCAGAAGACTTGGAGGTGATAAAAAACTTGCCTGCAGGATATTGGTTTATCTCTAACCCTTCTGCCAGAAATGGGAATATTGTCGAGAATAATTTAATAAAGCAAATTGCGGATTTGGGGAACAAGGTGATTTTGGATCTGGCTTATTTAGGGAGCACCGAGAAGTACACGTTTGACTTGACCCACCCAAATATCGTGGCAGTTTTGACTTCCATGAGTAAACCGTTCGGGCTTTTTTATTACCGACAAGGTTTTACCTTTTCCCGAGAGCCGGTGAAAACTCTTTATGGAACCAAGTGGTTTAAGAATATTTTGTCGCTGATTATCGCCGATAAAGTCTTTGGAACTTTTACCTCAGATTATTTTTATAAAAAATATTCACCAGTCCAGAAAGAAATTTTGAAACAGATTAAGGATGAGACAGGAATCAGACTGAGACAAAGTGATGTTTTGCTTCTGGGATATTTGACCGAAGGGGATTTTGAAATACTGAGAGACGAGCAAAAAGAAATGGTGGCGCCGTTTAAGCGTGGAGAATACTACAGATTTTGTCTGACACAGTATTTTTTGGAGAGGGAAAAATAAAACACCCCCGTGAGGGGGTGTAATGGGTTAGCGGTAAACTTTGATTGGTGACGCCCAGGTGACATTGATGCCACCGTCGACCTTTTCAAAAATCCATTGATACGGTCCAGTGCTAACTTGTACCTGACACTCAGGCCGGCAAAGAGTAACCTGGTGAGTGGCTACGACTGTTTGTACGTATACAGTATCTTCCACAGGGGTAATATCGTAGAAGACAGTGGAAGCCTGTGCCGTCAGAATACTGCCATCGGGAACAAAAGCCTGATTGTTTCCAAGAAAAATTATGTCAGGCGAACTATGGATGGAGCTCATACGCCAATAGACGAAGGCGATTGCGATTCCGAGGAAAATAAAGGGCCAAATGAAATCTAGGATCTTTCTCACATTACCTCCATTGCTTTTGAAAAGGACTTGTTATGGGACATTATACCAATAATTCCGTCGGAGAGGGAGGTGGAAGCAACTTGATGGATTCCTGCCTACGCAGGAATGACAAAAGATGAGATTACTTCGGACACCTGAGGCGACTCGCAATGACGTGATGTGAGATTCCTCCACTTCGGTCGGGATGACGAGGGGCTACCATCTAAAATGGGCGAAGGCCTTATTGGCCTCAGCCATTTTGTGGGTATCAAGCTTCTTTTTGATGGCGTTACCGGCGTTTTCGTGGGCTTCGACAATCTCAGCCGCCAGCTTGTCGGCTAGAGTGCGGTAAGGGTTGGCACCGCGGGCTTTCGCGGCATTGATTAGCCAGCGGATAGCCAGAGAATCACGGCGCTCGGGTCTGATAGGGGTAGGAACCTGGTAGGAGGCACCTCCGACACGCCGAGAGCGAACTTCGATGGTTGGCTTGACGTTGTTTAGAGCTTCATTCAAGTAGATGATTCCGTCTGACTTGGTTTGTTCGGCAACTATATCGATAGCTTTATAAACTTGTTTGGCGGCGACGGATTTCCGACCGTCGGACATGACTCCGTTTATAAGCTTCCGTATTTACTACGGGAGGTACGGCGTTTTTCAATACCGCCTGTATCCAGCTTGCCTCTGACAATATGGTATTTGACTCCCGGAAGATCACGGACACGGCCTCCTCGAATCAAGACGATGCTATGTTCGGCTAAGTTGTGGCCTTCACCCATGATGTAGGCAGTCACTTCTTGCTTGTTGGAAAGACGCACACGGGCGATCTTGCGTAAAGCGGAGTTTGGCTTTTTGGGAGTCATTGTTTTGACTTGCAAACAAACTCCTGCTTTTTGAGGACTCATGGTGGCGACCATTCTACGTTTGACTGAGTTAAAACTCTTACGTAGAGCGGTGGTCTTAATTTTTCTGGCGCTCCCTTGGCGACCGTGTTTGATTAGTTGGTTGGTTGTAGGCATAGTGCAAACGTGTATTTTATCAGATATTTTCAATCCTGGCACGCATCTTGCTGGTAGGAACCAGGCGGCCAATAATAACATTTTCCTTCATACCCACCAGGTGATCGATTTTACCCTGGACGGCGGCGTCGGTAAGGACACTCGTAGTATCCTGGAAGGAGGCGGCAGAAAGCCAACTGTCGGTGTGAAGAGCAGCTCTGATAGTGCCGAGAATAAGATTGGTAGCTGTGGCTGGTTCTCCCCCTTGGGCAATGACCCCTTCATTGGCCATCTCGTAACTTCCACGACTAATGACGTCTCCGGCAACTAAGCTGGTGTCTCCAATTGAGTCAACCCGGACATAGTCACACATCTTGCGGGTGATGACCTCAAAGTGTTTGTCGTGGATACTGATACCCTGAGATTCATAGATTGACTGAATTTCGGCAATCAGGTAATTCTGAGCGGCACGAAGTCCTTTGATCTTGAGAAGTTCCTTGATGTCGACTCCACCGGCAGCCAATTGGGTACCGACAGCGATCATTTCACCATCTTCTACCTTTAGCGGCATGGCGAGAGGAATAAGATATTCTTTACGATCTTCTTTCTTGCCTGTAGGGGTGATGGTGATCAAATTGCCGTTGTCTGTTTCTACAACCTTGGCTTTGCCTGAGACTTCAGCGATAGGGGCGACAAGTTTGGGTTGGCGGACTTCAAAAAGCTCAGTAACACGAGGCAAACCCTGGGTAACGTCGATACCTGCTACACCTCCGGAGTGTTTGGTACGCATAGTTAGCTGGGTGCCTGGTTCACCGATAGACTGAGCAGCGGTGACTCCAACAGGGTCACCAATAACGACAGGGGCGTTATTGGCCAAATTGATGCCGTAACACTTAGCGCAAAGTCCAAAGCGCATCTTGCATGTCAAAGGCGAGCGGACCTCAACTTCTTTGACACCTGCTTTGACGATGGCGTTGGCGACGTCTTCGGTAATCATGTCTCCGACATCGACCAGCACTTTACGAGTTTCTGGTGAGATGACTTTCTTGGCAGCGTATCGAGTCGTGATTGTCTTTTCGAAGACCTTTCCTCTGGAACCGTCTACCGAAATAGTGACGGATTCATCGGTACCACAGTCATCAGCACGAATAATAGCATCGTGACTGACATCGACGAGGCGCCGGGTTAGGTAACCGGCATCGGCGGTACGAAGAGCAGTATCGGTAAGACCTTTTCTGGAACCACGGATGGAGGTAACGTACTCAAAGATAGACAAACCTTCGCGGAAATTACCTTTGGTGGGAAGTTCCACCATGTTACCAAGAGGATCAACGTTGATACCACGCATAGCGGAAAGCTGCTTGATGGTATTCTTGGTAATACGTCCCATGCCGGTGTCGATGATTAGGCGGACAGGATTATCTTCTGAGAATTCTTGCCAGGTTTTTTCGGCGAGCTCGTCGGCAGTGTCCATCCACATTTGGATAGTAAGTTTCCTTCTTTCTTCATTGGTTATTAAACCGGTGTTATAGTTTTCTTCGATTTCTTTAGCTCTTTGATTTCCCCCTTCGATAAAGGCAGCTTTTTCCGAATACATTTCGTTGTCTGAAATGGCGAATGAAAGTCCGGAAATGGTTGAGTAATGGAAGCCGATATTTTTCACTCCGTCGATAAGTTTGACGACTTTCTTTAAATCAAGCTCTCTAATAGCCCGGTGGAAAAGAGCGGAAATTTCTTTTCGGGGTAGATTGTGGTTAATAAATTTCCATTCTTTGGGAAGAATTTTGTTGAAGATGATGCGTCCGACAGTAGTTTCTGTAAGTTCATTGCTATTTTCAGAGTCAAGTCTGACGGAGATTGGCTGTCTGACGTTGACAACTCCTGTCTGAGAGGCTGTGATGGCTTCAGCGGGAGAAGAAAAAGGCATGTTGTAGTGGGGAAACTTGGCATCTATAGAAGTTAAGTAGTAAACACCAATAGCCATTTCTTTGGAATCCGGAATGGAAACCGGATTGCCGGCTGAGGGTTTGACCAAGTTGTACATAGGAAGCATGTGTTTCTTGGCCTCCATGATGGCTTTCTTAGTAAGAGGGACGTGGACGGCCATTTGGTCACCATCGAAGTCAGCATTGAAACCTCCACAAACCACAGGGTGGAGACGAATAGCCGCTCCATCAACGAGGACTGGCCAAAAAGCTTGGATAGAAAGTTTGTGCAAGGTCGGAGCCCGATTTAGAAGTACCGGATGTTTCTTGGTGATTTTTTCGAGAATATCAAAAACCTCCGGCTGTCTCTTTTCGATGAGAGCTTTGGCGGCTTTTACATTCGGGGCAAGGTCCTGTTTGATTATTTCGTGTAAAACGAAGGGCTTAAACATTTCCAGGGCCATATCTTTCGGTAGTCCACATTGATTAAGCTTGAGCT
>Ga0075783_106_pt1 | contig 19659 bp, 15 predicted proteins | sample RifGroC1_FD_68447 | JGI IMG/M metagenome (GOLD analysis project Ga0075783, IMG submission 68447) | Microgenomates bacterium GW2011_GWC1_44_9 | reverse complement strand
GAGGTCGCAGGTCCGATTCCTGCAGGGTCCACACCAAACTAATTGGCAGTGTTTATGATATTGAATAAGGCATCTTTCCTTGCCAAGTCAAAAAGCGAGGGGTGATAAAGTACAAGGGCTGGAAGTTCCTCCGAAAAAGTTTTTTGAAAGTCGAAGTAGATTCTTTTGCGTTCTTTTTGATCTAAAGTAATTCTTCCGTCTTCTAACAATTTATCAATTTTCTCGTCTGATCCGTGACCTAGATTGGTGGCTTGGGTAGAGTGCCAATCGCGGTATTGATCAGGGTCTGACGGTATGTTGTAGGCCGTGAGAAAGAGCTGAAACTGATCGGGGGTTGAGCTAACAACTTTGGTATTGATGGATATTTTGTCTGAGATTAGCTGAGAGCGTATGCTTTCGGCGACAGATAGAAGATCTGGGGTGGTTGCCAACTCAAGGTTTACAGAGGCTTTGATCAACTCATTTGTCCTTTGAGGATTGTAGGGATATGTCTTCACCAGAGGGTTAAAAGCCCATGACGCAGGGCTGATGGTTGTGATGGCTTCAGTATGGTTTAATGTTTTATCCTTTAGAGCATAGGCGATTCCCTGGCGAACATTTTTGTCTTTAAGATTGGGGTCTTGTTGATTAAAAATAATCATAGCCACCCGATTTAAGTCGATTTGTTTTTTAATTTTTCCATAACCCTTGACATCTTCTTCGTACTCGGACGGTAGATTTAAAGCTAAGTCGATTTGACCCAGCTTGTAAGCTGTAATCGCTTGTTTGGGAGTCTGGTAGACGTTAAAATTTAATATTTTGTCTTTTGTGTTTACCGTGATTTGAGAAATTACCCCAGATGTTTTTTGCTTTAGCCGGATGTCATAATCGCCGATTATTTTACCGCTACTGTTTAAGAGAGGAATGTTTAAGAGTGAAAGAAAAGGGGAAAATTTGGTAGGAATATGAAAGCGGATTATATTGGGATCAACCGTCTCGATACTGATATTAGGAATTGAAATTTTTATATCAGACGCCTTTACTTCTTCTCCACCATTCCATTTGAGACCAGCTCTGAGATAAAAGGTGTATGTTTTTCCATCGTCACCAATTTCCCATTTCTCAGCTAGACCTGGTTGCGGTTCATGTTTACCATCGAGAGTTATTAGCCCGGCATTTAAATAGTTAATAATATATGGTGGTAGTTGTCCGGTGCCAAATTGGCCAACTATGCCTATGCGATAAATTGTCTTGGGCCTGGGGATTTTTGCAAGGACGATATTGCCTAAAATGGCGACAGTGACAGTAAGCGTTAGGCTAAGACCTATCTGAGGTAGATACTTTTTTACAAAGCCTTTTACATACCAGATTTTTTCTCGAAACGGGTTGGTCATTTCCAAACGGCGATGTTAAGAAAGGAAAGAATCAAAAATATTACAGAGCATATGATAGTGGCGAGGTATATCATTTTTTCAGGACCTCTCTTGGTGTGGAATCCTGATTGAGTGGCAGACGCGAACCCTGACCCCAAAGAACTGTCCTTAGATTGAAGGGTGACGAGGACTATGAGAATAAGGGAGATGATGATCTGGAGTATGAGAGTCAATTGCATAGGTCTAATTATATCCTCTATTCCTGATCCTTACGAATCAACCATAGAATGAAGCTGTGTATAAGGTTCAATATACATGACGCAATAATATAGGATAATAAAACGCCTACATAGAAAGCGGGAATAGCAAACCCTTGTGAGCTAAAACCCGGGAAGTGATAGGCGGAAATGGAAATGCCTCCAACGATGGTTTGTAACAAAAATAGAGTAATCAAACTAATTACCCACGAAAAGAGATTTAAGGTAATAAGATTTATGGGAAGGAGAAGTAATTTTATTATTGGCTTGACGATTTTATTTAGTAATAACCAAATCACAGCGGCCGACAGTAGTGTTTTTGTGTCGTGAAGGATGGAAAAACCCGGGTAAAAAAGGTCTGTCAAGTATATAACAAGTAAGTTGATAAGGACGTGTCTTAAGAATACTTTCATCTACTTTTAGTATATTCCCCCATCAATGATTTTTGTCTTTGCTTTTTGTGAAAGGTATTGGCGAAACGGTGTGCTTCGTCACGAATACTACGAAACAAATTTAAGACGGGATCCTCAAGAGGAAGATTTACGGAAACAACGTGACGCTTTTGATCGAAAAAGTGGATTGTTTCTTTTTTCTTGGCTAAAGCAATAACAGGTATCCCTTGAGGTATAGCCGAATGTACAATAGATAGTTGCGGAATACCTCCGTCCAGAATAATCAGATCCGGTGTCTTCCATTCAAGATGGTTAAATCGTCTTTCGATAATTTGTCTCATGGCAATGGGATCCGAACGATCAGGAAAGTGGACATGAAAGTGTCTATAGTCAGATACGGAAGGGGCTCCTTTGACAAAAACCGCCATGGAGCCAACGTAATTTTCACCCTGAAGATGAGCCAAATCATAGCACTCAATTCGGACGGGTGGTTTTTTGAGTAGAGGATGTTTTAGTTTGTTAACTATTTTGTATTGCAGAGCGTCAGTTGCGTCAGAAAGCTTGAGAAGCAAGCTAGAATCCTTGGTATCTAGAACATGACGTAAACCATCAATTTGATTTTTTATGTCCCCAGCCTTTTCGTATTCTTGATCTTTGATAGCTTTTTTTATTTCTTGATGAAGAGATTTGTCCAGAAGTATAAACTGACCGGACAAAAACTTTTTAACTCTGCCAAGATGGGCTGAGTATTTTGAGACAGAGATTTCTCCTCTACAAGCCCCAGGACATTTTCCTAAATGATAATTGAAACAGGTTCTGTTTGAAGGATTAAAAGGAGCCAGGCAAAAACCAAAGATTCTTCGTATCTGTTGATATAGGGTTTTGGCTACCGTGCTTGAAGTATATGGTCCGTACACTTGTTTTTGAACACTATCTAGACTGAGTGATTGGATATCAGTGGCTCGGACAATGGTAATTTTGATTGCCGGTGGATTAGTAAAAATAATATATAGATTTGATCGATCGTCCTTGACAACTGAATTATAGCGAGGCTGATACTGTTTAATAAAATTAGCTTCCGTGATAACTGCCTCAATATCATTTTTTACCGGTCTTAAATAAAGAGTTTTGGTCTTGGGAAAGAATTGCAGAGCTTTTGAAGTACCTTCTATATAGCCTTCGTAATGTTGTTTAATTCTAGATCTAACGTTGATCGATTTACCGATATAGAGTGGTTTTTTGTTTTTGTCTTCGAAGATGTAAACCCCAGGAACCGATAAAAGTGATCCCCAAAACTCCGCCGATTCCGGCAAGAATAAGACCCGGAGCGGTGACCGACCCGAGAGATGCGGTGCTTTCATACGGTTGTCCATTTATATAGATTATAACTTTCAAATCGGTAATGCTGATAAAGGGCTGTTTTTTTGACCGAACCCTAAAGGATTTTTCGGAATATGGAGGTATGTCCATTATTTGTTCAGAAGTCTCCAGAAAAGTATCACTATTAACTTTTGCATTTCCAAAATACGAAACACCCGAAAGATTTGAAACACTAAAAAGCAGTTCTCCCCCTTCTTGTTTGATGAACTGGACTTTGAATACAGGAGTGGGGAAAGTTACTTCATCGATTGGCTCTATAGAGATGTCCTTGGTTTTTTCGCCGTTCTTGTAGCCACCAGCTGGTACCGGGTATTCTGGTTGGCTTCCATGTATGACAAATACAACATGATTGAAATCTAATTTATTAAAGTAATCGATACCTCTAGTGGTATTTGCCCAAGTAGGATCAATTTGGATCCAAGTGGCTCTTTCTTTGTCATAGTACTCCGGCCAGGCGTGGAGGACGTCTTGAGTCAATGAAATTGGTTTCAAGTCTGGATTTTCGGAAATTGCGTAACCTTCAAGCTCCCTAGCGTAGATACCCGATCTCCTAGCTAGAGAAACGTAAACATCAGTAAAATCGGTGCAGATAGCGCTGACGTAGTTAATGAGTGATTCTGCGGCAGGACTCCTTACTGGCCTTTGACGGTTTATCTTTCCATAGTCGTATTTCATCTTGTCGACCACAAAATCGTAAATGGATTTGGGGGAGTTAATATTTTTCAATTCCGGGGAAGAAAAAATGCTATTGTCGAAGTTCCAAATGGAGTTCTTTTTGAGATACTCTTCAGAAGGTTGGGTTAGGGTTTGGCTCGGATTGAAATTTAACTTAATTACAAGATCTAAATTTACATCTAGGTTTTCATTTGGGTTCAGAAGATAGGTCGCTAAGATGTTTCGGTCGTTATCCGTATAAATTTTTATTGGGCGAGGTTCCAGTTTTTCATAGTAGACGGTTTGATAAGAAGTATCGGGCGGTAAGGCGATATCAGTTTGTACTTTCTCCTTTTCATTGTTTTGCAAATGGTAGATGATTTTTCCGCGATAATACTGAGTCTTTCCAAAAATTGCACTGATTGGCTTGTTGCCAACTTTTTTGCCGCTAAAGTAGTAAATGTTCCCGTTGACGATATCTGGTTTAGGATCTATATACGCTGGAGCAGTAAACTCCGGCGGTACAGTAAGGGTGACAATCTGGTCAGAAACATTTTCATCTTGCTCGAGTCTAGGTATGTCTATCTGCCAAGTGTTTCCTTGTTTGGTGGCGATATCGGTAGTGTCATACTCAATGGTAAAATTATGAAGTTTATCTTTACCAACTATTTTACTCACAAAAGGAAAGGAGATAGTCGTCTGATTGAGTGTTTTTAGGACATCTGGTGTGATCTGAATACCCTCATCTTTTACCTTAATGTTTTTCAGTTTCGTTTCGTTGACACTGATACCAAAGTCGGTGGCATAAACCACAGAAAGATTATTCCTTTGGCTGATAACAAAATTAACGTGAGTGTTGCCACTTTCTTCGACTTGATAGTTTATTTGATAGATAGTATTGAATTTCGCTATAGCTTCTACCCTTTTTGGTCTCAAAAAGAGGGTGCATAGACTTAGGAATATGAACAGGGCAACCGATAACTTCGTCAATTTAAATATCAAGTTTTTTTAATTCTTCGGCGGTAGGGGTATCGTACCTTGCGGCGACTTTGGCCGGAGAACCGGAGGCAATCAACTCTCCACCAGCCTCACCACCTTCCGGTCCGATGTCAATAATATAATCGGCGTTCTTGATTACGTCTAGATTGTGTTCGATGACAATGACTGTATTGTTTTGATTGACCAAGTCCACGAGTGTTTGGACAAGCTTACTCAAATCATCAAAATGTAGTCCGGTGGTAGGTTCGTCAAGGATGTATATAGTATGGCCGCTGCCTGTTTTCGCCAGTTCAGTGGCGAGTTTTACCCGCTGCGCTTCTCCCCCAGAGAGGGTGGGAGCCGATTGGCCCAGCTTGATATAGCCTAGGCCGACTTTTTTGATTGTTTCTAGTTTTTTGCTAATAGCAGGAACATTTCTAAAAAACTCACTGGCTTCGTCCATGGTCATAGCTAGCACTTGGGCGATTGTTTTCCCTTTGTATTCCCCTTCCAGGGTAGGATCGTTGAATCTGGTTCCCCTACACGTTTCGCAGGTGATATAAATGTCACCCAAGAATTGCATTTCAATTTTTAGCTGACCATCTCCTTCACATGTTTCACACCGGCCACCCTTAACATTGAAACTGAAACGCCCCGGTCCATAACCGCGATATCTGGCCTCTTGAGTGTTGGCAAAAAGTTGTCTGACGTAGTCAAAAACTTTGGTATAGGTAGCCGGATTACTTCTAGGGGTTTTTCCAATTGGACTTTGATCTATTAAAGAGACTCGTTTAACCATATCCGGAATGGTAATAGTGCCGTATTTGATATCTTCCTTGTGATGGAGTGGGTTTAATTTTTGTGAAAGAGCCTCGTACAAGGTGTCGACTACCAAAGAAGATTTGCCAGAGCCGGAGACTCCTGTGACAGCAATGAATTTATTAATGGGGAAATCAACATCAATATTTTTAAGATTGTGATGAGTACAACCCGTGAGGCGGATGGAAGCTGGACTTTCTAGAGGATCTTTTGGTTTTAGCGCATCAACCCCTTTTTTACCTGAAAGATATTGGCCAGTAAGGCAATCTGAGGTTTTCATTTCATCCACAGTGCCTTCGAATGTAATTTTCCCGCCAAGATAACCGGCTTTGGGTCCGAATTCCACGATGTGGTCTGCGCTCTCCATGGTTTGCTGGTCATGCTCTACAACCACCAAGGAATTTCCGAGTAAGACGAGATCTTTTAGTGTCTTAATCAGTTTGGCGTTGTCTCTTTGGTGCAGGCCGATGGTTGGTTCGTCCAGAACGTAAAGAATGCCGGTAAGTCGGGAACCAATTTGACTGGCCAAACGGATTCTTTGTAATTCTCCCCCAGAGAGAGTACCGGATTCACGGGCGAGGGTGATATAGTCCAGACCGACGGACATTAAAAAGCTCAACCTATCCCCTATTTCCTTGACGATCGGCTCACATATCTGTTGTTCGGTGGGAGTCAATTTGCTTTTAAGCTGTTCAAAAAAGGTATGGGCTTTGGCGGTAGACCAAGAAGTGACCTCGCTAATTGAGTGGTTGTCTACATGGACGGCTAAGACTTCGGATTTTAGTCTGGCACCATTACATACAGGACACGTCTTTCTGATGAGGTACTTGGCGACTTCTTCTTTAAACGATTCGGATTGCGACTCTTCATAGCGTCTTTCGAATTCTTTGGAGAGTCCTTCAAAGATCATTTTCCGGACAACATGTTTCCCATGACGATTTATTCCTTTTATGGAATATATCTCTTTACCGGTGCCATTAAATAGATTGCTCTTTTGTTCTTCCGTCATATCCAAGAGGGGTTTATTTCCAGGGAATCCCACGGTCTCCATGGCTTCCAGAATCAATTTGGCCAACCAGGTACGACTTTCAAATTGGGAGGCGAGAGGAATAATGGCACCTTCCAGTAGACTGAGTGACGGTGAAACTACTGAGTCCGTATCCAGAACCATCTTGGTTCCGAGTCCAGTACATTCCGGACAAGCACCCTCGGGAGCGTTGAAGGAAAAGTATCTCGGTTCGATTTCCGGGATGGAGATATTATCTACCGGACAAGCGAGTTTCTGAGAGAAGAGGTGGTCTTCCATTTCTTCCGGGTGATCAGGGAAAGATAAAGATGAATCGGAGACCACACTAACGAAGACTTCACCATCTGAAATTTTTAACGCTTGCTCTAGCGAGTCTACGAGCCTTTGTTTTTCATATTCTGGACTACCACCCACCTGACCAATAATGATCTTGTCCATGACCGCCTCGATATTATGACGGTTGTTTTTGAATAACGACAAAGAAGACTGTGTGGAGAGTATTTTCCGATCGACACGAACTTCCTGAACCCCTTGTTTAAGAAGACCGGGAAAAAGTTCTTTAAATTCACCTTTTTGGTTTTTGACCAATGGCGCGAGAATGAGAAGGCGGACACCTTTTTGTTTGTGGTAGGTAGGATGTGACACTGCGAGTTCTACAACAGCCTTGTAGATTTGGTTGATGTCCTGAGGTGTGATCTCACGGCCGCACTGTGGGCAGTGAGGGTGCCCTATGCGGGCAAAGAGAAGGCGGAGATAGTCATAGATCTCGGTAACGGTACCGACGGTACTACGGGGATTGTGGCTCCCCTGCTTTTGGTCGATGAGGATGGCGGGAGAAAGACCCTCTATTTGATCGACATCTGGTTTATCCATGACGCCTAAGAATTGGCGGGCATAGGAGGAAAGAGATTCGACATAACGGCGCTGACCTTCTGCATAAATGGTGTCGTGAGCCATGCTGGATTTTCCGGAACCAGAGACGCCGGTGAATACCACCAATTTGTTCTTGGGAAGGGTCAGGTTGACGTTCTTGAGATTGTGTTGACGGGCTCCTTTGATGATTAAAAGTGTTGATGGTGAAGTGTCGGACATGACTGTTTATTATACGCCATTTCACCCAAGAATACCCGAAATATTTGTTTATGTTATTGTACAACGGTCTCGGATTTTTTAATTTGAGTTACTGGATGATTGCGAGTATAATGCCCGGGCTATACCTTAATAAATCTAATACCACGAGGTGAAACATGTTTCTAAGAAGGAAGAAAAGAGAAGATTATGCTGTTATTCCCAAAAGAGAGCCCTACCACGTTATCGGTAAACGCCTCTCCCCATTGGGGATCCCCAGAGATGGAGATTTGATTATTTTTGCTCCAGGTACGTCTCGAGATCCGGTGTCCATCGGCCTCTGGCAAAATTTTCAGCTATCTCGAGAGCCGGAACTTTTTGATTTTCTCTGTTTTGACCTTGGAAAGAAAATTGCCGTTTTTCAGGTCCAGCCGATTGAAGGATGGGGAAAATATGGTAAGTTGAGATTTATTAAGTTTGAAAAGATTGAGAAATTGGCTGGGACTGAGTGGTCGCCAAGAGGACGGATACTTCGTCCGTCACTCGATTAGTGGGTTTGTCCTGGTAGCTGCAACTGCAGTGAGCCAGGATTTTTTTATTTCTATTGGAGTTTTTTGATGGTGTCGCGGTATCGGGCGGCGAGTTCGAAGTTCCAGGAGTTGGCCGCTAGGTTCATCATTTTCTTGAGTTTGACGACCAGTATTTTTTTCTTTTGTGGAGTTAAGGCCTCAGGGTTGACATCTTCTATTTCGGTCCAGCCGTGTTCGGCCAGTTCTTTGATCCTGGGAGCCGGTACGCTGATATCCTTTTTCATGAGTCTCTCACGAATGGGTTTGCTGATTCCTTGGGGTGTAATGCCATGCTTGGAGTTGTAATCGGATTGAATTTTGCGGCGGCGAAGCGTTTCGCTGATAGCTATATTCATGGAGTCTGAAGTTTTGTCAGCATAAAGATAGACCTCGCCATGGACATGCCGGGCGGCGCGGCCCATGGTCTGAATGAGGGCGGTGGGGGTCCGAAGGAACCCTTCTTTGTCGGCGTCCAGTATGGCGACGAGGGAAACTTCCGGTAAATCAAGTCCTTCGCGAAGGAGGTTGATACCCACCAAGCAGTCAAAGTCACCCAATCTAAGCTTATCAATGATGTCTGCCCGTTCCATGGTATGTATATCCGAGTGAAGATATTCAACTTTTAGATGATACTTTTCTTTGAGGTGATCGGATAAATCTTCGGCCATGCGCTTCGTCATCGTTAGGATGAGAGTGCGCTCCCCTTTTTCTTTTCTTTTGATCACTTCCTGTGTCAAATGATCTATCTGGCCGGTGGTGGGGAAGATCCGAATTTCGGGGTCGAGAAGTCCGGTCGGGCGGATAAGCTGTTCTGCCACGGTGGGGGTTTTTGACGTGCGAGAAAGAGAGAGTTCGTGTTCAGTGGGGGTAGCTGAGCAGTAGAGTTTGATTGGGGTACGCGATTGCCACTCTGTGTAGGTCAAAGGGCGATTATCTTTGGCACTGGGCAGCCGGAAACCAAAATTTATCAGATTATCTTTTCTGGCCTGATCACCGTTGTACATTCCCCTGATCTGGGGTAGAGAAATATGAGATTCGTCTATGACGGTAAGGAAACCGGGCTTGTTAAACTTTTTGGCATTGTAGTGGAAATATTCGAACAAGGAGTATGGTGCTGATCCGGGGATGCGGCCATCAAAGTAACGGGAATAATTTTCGATGCCCGACACATAACCCACTTCCTCAAGCATAGAGAGATCGTAGTTTACCTTTTGTTCCAGACGATAGGCTTCGATGGTTTTGCCGGTATCCTTAAAGTTTTTTATTTGTATTTCTAAATCCTGACGGATGTTGGCAATGGCTTCTTTTTGGTTGTTTGGATTAGTGATAAATAGTTTGGCAGGGTTGATCGTAATAAAGCCGGTATTCTCCAGGTCTTCATCCGGGATCTGAGTAAAATTAAAAGGATCAAGAATTTCGATGTTACTAAGGGTATTGCCTTCAAAAGTCATGGAAATAATAATGTCCTTGTAAGAGGGAAAAAGCTGAACAGTGCTACCTACAGCTCGATACATGCCCCGGGAAAGTTCCGTGTTTGTTCTCATATATTGAAGGTCGGAAAGTCTCATGAGGACGGTGTCCCGGGAAATGATTTGACCTTTGGCCAATGTGATCAAATTTCTTTCCTGGTCATATGGTGAGCCGATGTTATATATGCAAGAGACAGAAGCGACGACAATGCTATCTGGGCGTGACAGTAGATTGGCGGTGGTGGTCAACCGAAACTTATCGATTTCCGGGTTGATATCGGCTTCTTTCTCGATGTAGGTATCTGTTTGAGGAATATACGCTTCGGGCTGATAGTAATCGTAGTAGGAAACAAAGTAAGAGACGGCGTTGTGCGGAAAGAAATCGCGGAACTCCTGGTAGAGCTGTGAGGCTAGGGTTTTGTTGTGACACATAACCAGTGTGGGTAGCTGAGTCTTTTGGATGACGTTCGCTATGGTGAAAGTTTTGCCACTACCCGTAACCCCCACCAATGTCTGATGAGGATTTTGCTGGTCGATGGAGGTTGCCAGCTTTTCGATCGCATTTGGCTGATCTCCGGTGGGTTTAAAGGTTGATTCGAGCTGAAATTCCATGTGAGTCTATTTTACTGTACGGGATGTGAGATTGCTTCAGTTTGAGCCATAGTTTGTTTTGGGTTTTGTTAGTTGACATTTGGGTAATGTTTGGTAATAATGAATTTATGGCCGTAACACTATACAAAAGACAAAGACAGATCGTCGAGTTTATTTCCCAGTTTATTCAGAAGAGTGGCTACTCCCCTACTCTGTCGGAAATAGCCTCAGCTATTGGAGTATCATCCTTAGCTACCGTTCATGAACACCTTCAGGCTTTGGAAAAGAAAGGGATTATCCGTAAGTTTGATGGTGCCATACGGGGTATAGAAGTGGTAGATAGACCAAGTGTCGAACTGGCCTCTCTTGAGCTGCCAATCCTCGGATATATTGCAGCTGGACGCCCGATAGAGCCTCTAACGGACCCAAATGCGACCATGAGAGTTGCTTCTTCTATGGTTTCCGGCAAGAAACGTGCTTTTGTTCTTCAGGTAAAAGGCGACTCCATGATTGAGGAAGGAATTTTTGACCATGACTACGTTCTAATTGAAGAATGTGAGATTGGTGCCGTTAAAGATGGAGATATCGTGGTGGCTTTATTGGAGAACGGTCTAGCTACCCTAAAAAGATTTTTTCGGGAAAGAACAAGAGTGCGATTGGAGCCAGCAAACTCGTCTATGTCCCCTATTTTTGCGATCAACGTAAAGGTTCAGGGTAGGTGTGTGGGGGTAATCCGAAAATACATTTAGAATAGAGGTATGAAACTAACGATTGTGGGTTTACCGATTGGCAACGTGGCGGATATTTCCGAGCGGGCTCTGAGGGTACTTTCTGAAGCTAAATTTATTGTTTGCGAGGATACAAGGATGTTTAGTAATTTGTGGTCTAAACTTATCTCACTTGGTAAGGCTGAAAAATTGACTGCCAGACTCAAATTTGTTAATGATTATAACGAATATAGAGTACTCCCCTCTTTGCTTGCAGAAATGAATGGATTGGAAGAAGCGGTGCTGGTAAGCGATGCTGGTATGCCGCTTATCTCTGACCCAGGATACAAACTGGTGCGAGGCGGGCTTGATCTAGGGTGGGAAGTAACCGTGGTTCCCGGATCGACAGCGGAAAGTGCGGCCTTGGCAGTTTCCGGACTTCCGACGGACAAGTACATGTTTTTAGGTTTTTTGCCCAAAAAAGAAGGTAAAAGAATAGAGATGTTGAATAACTTGAAAAGAATGTCGGAGATGATGAAGTTTTCGGTAGTGATTTATGAGAGTTCCGTAAGGTTGAATAAAATCATAGAAAATCTAAAAGAAGTTTTGGGTGAAGAGACTCAGTTGTGTCTGGCGCTCGATTTGACAAAAATATCTGAAAAAATTTTCAGAGGAAGCATAAAAGAAATGTTGAACATATTGGGAGAAAAAAAATTAAAAGGGGAAGCGACGCTAGTAATTTCGTTTGTGGAATGATGTTAAGCGCGGAGGATTAGGTTTTTGCCGTTCATTTCGGCTGGTACCGGAAGATCTAAGAGACTCAGGATAGTGGGGGCGATGTCGCCAAGTTTCCCACTTTGGAGTTTAAAGTAATAGTCGCTGGGGTGATAAATGATTAGAGGAACGGGTAGATTTGAGTGTTTTGTGTCTACCCCCCCTGTTATTGGATCTATGAGTTCTTCTGCATTTCCATGATCGGCTGTAATAAGCAAGTAAGAGTCGGTCTCTTTGGCAAGATTTATAAGATTTTTTATAGCATCATCAGAAGCTAAGATAGCTTCGATAGTTTTTTCTAGTATTCCAGTATGAGCAACCATATCTGGACAAGCGATGTTAATTACTCCAAAAGAAAAATTGGCAGCCTTAAAATGTTGAGAAAATTCTTCTACCAATCTGTCAGTAGACATTCGAGGTTGAAGATCATAGGTAGCGATTTTTGGAGAACTTACGAACAACCTAGCCTCACCAGGAAGGATTTCTTCGCTCTGACCATTAAAATAATAAGTTACCATGGCAATTTTTTCTGTCTCGGCGCAGCGCAATTGAAGAAGATTATTTTTTGACAATACCTCTCCGAGAGTGTCAGTAGCGGTGGTGAGCGGGAACATTACAGGATTTGTGTATGATTTTCGGTAGTTCGTCATGGTCACAAAACGAAGATTGGGTATCCCCGATTTCAAAAACATGCCGGTGAGCTGTTTGGGTCTATCGGTCCGAAAATTAAAAAAGATGATGGCATCTCCTGGCATTATTCTTGAGTTGACCGGATCCTCTCCTGTTGCAGTTGGTAAGACAAACTCATCCGATAAACCTTGACGGTAAATTGTTTCCAAATAAACTGAGGGGTCATTTTGGAAACTATTATCAGATCCAATAAGGCAATCAAAAGCTTTTTGTGTCCTCTCCCAACGTCTGTCCCGGTCCATGGCATAATACCTGCCCATGATAGTAGATATGTGACCAATACCTATTTCAGAAATTTTTTGTTGGACATTCTTTATTTGTTCTACACCATTGTTTGGTGAGCTATCTCTACCATCAGTAATCAAGTGCAAGTAAACATCCTTTATGTTTTGGTTTTTGGCAAAAAGCATGAGTGCGTAAAGATGTTCATTGTATGAATGAACTCCGGAGGCGCCAACCAACCCCATGATGTGAAGTCGGGAGCCAAAAGAATTTACGTGTTTCACCGTATCCAACAGAGCCCTGTTGGTAAAGAAACTTCCATCAGCGATCGCCATATTGATCAGAGAGAGGTCTTGATATACAACCCTCCCTGCTCCAATATTGAGGTGGCCGGTTTCACTATTTCCGTCTTGACCTTCTGGGAGACCTACGGCAGGACCAGAGGCGAGTAATTGAGTGTTAGGGAAAGATTGAAGTAAATAATTGTAGGTTTGTGGATTTGCCTGAGTAATAGCATTACCAGGAGAATCCGGGGCGATACCCCAACCGTCGAGGATGCAAAGAATGACTTTTTTCACTGCTGGGGATTGATGCTTTGTAAATACTCCTGAATAAAGAGGAGGCGATTGTATTTGGCCACCCTTTCCCCTCTTCCAGGAGCTCCAAATTTAACAAAGTCAGCACCTACTCCAACCGCAAAGTCAGCGAGGAAATCTTCGTCTGTATCCCCAGAACGATGAGAAACGACCACGGAGAAATTATTCTTTTTGGCCATTTTTATGACCGACACAGTTTCGGATATAGTGCCAATTTGATTTGGCTTCACCAAAATTGCATTGCAGGCTCCTCTTTTGATTGCTTCTTGAAGACGGGATTTGTTGGTAACCAACAAATCGTCTCCCACGACCATGAGTTGCTTGCCTATTGTGGCTGTGAGATTTTCCCAATCTTGCCAGGCCTCTTGATCGAACGGGTCTTCGATTGAAAGCAAACTGTATTTTCGATTTAAATCAATATAAAAATCAGTAAGTTGTGACCCAGACAAGGCATCTTTAACATCACTTATTTTGTATTTACCGCTTTGAAGAAGTTCGGAGGCGGCAATATCCAAGCCCAAGTAGACGTCTTCGTTTAATTTATATTGGCTAGCCTCAATAGTTTCGACAAGAAGTTCAATGGCGTCTGTGTTTGAAAATAGATTCGGAGCAAACCCACCCTCATCCCCCACGGAAGAAGTGGCCTTTTTTTCGATAAGTGTTTTCTTTAACAAATGATAAAGCTCACTACCCATTTCCAGCGCCTTTGAAAAGATTTTTCTGCTGGATGGAATACAATGGAACTCTTGAAAGTCGAGATTGCCCGCACCATGTTTCCCGCCATTAATCAGATTAAATAAAGGCGTGGGTAAATGAAGTGGAGACGGAGTGGGGAAACCGTATTTTTGAGCAGTGTATTCAAAGGTGGGTACTTCCGCACAAGCCGCTCCTAGTTCGAAGCAGGCTTGGGATACTGAAAGAATGGCATTTGCTCCAAGTTTTGATTTGTTCGTCGTGCCGTCGGTATTTAGCAAGATTTGGTCGATGTCATTTTGTTTTAGAGGATCTTGACCAATAATATATTTACTGATTATTTGGTTTACATTGGCACAAGCCTTTAAAACACCCATTCCCCCAAAACGATTGGGGTCTCCGTCCCGAAGCTCGTAGGCTTCAAATTTTCCGGTAGAAGCTCCACTGGCTACCGAGGCAACAGCACCATGTCCATTGTCCGACCAAATAGTCGTTTCGATGGTTGGATTTCCTCTTGAGTCCAAGATTTCTCTGGCGTAGACAGTTTTTATTTTGGCCATTATTTGAGTAGGTTTTTTTCGATATGGGCTATAACTCGTCTGGTGTTGTCGATAGCATCGGGACTGACAGAGACAGAAGTAATTCCCCATTTGACCAGTTTTTCAACTAAATCAGGATACAGGCTAGCTGCTTGTCCACAAAGCGAGCTAGTGATGTGGTGTTTGGCAGCCGTTTTTACCACATGTTCAAGGGCCCAGGTGACAGCAGGGTTTCTCTCGTCAAATTCTGAGGCGACAGTTTCGTTGTCTCTATCCGTGCCCAAAATTAACATTGTCAAATCGTTGCTACCGATGGACACACCGTCGATTCCCACACTAATAAAATCTTCAAGGAGAATAACATTGGAGGGAATTTCTACCATCATCCAGAGCTTGAAGGAGTTTGACCGGGTTAGACCGGAGGCGGCAATGATTCTTTTGACCTTTACCAGTTCGTCGACAGTCCGGCAAAAAGGAACCATAAGATGAAGATTTTTATACCCCATTTTGTTGCGAACTGTTTTGATGGCCTCTAGTTCCAGGTTAAAGACTGATTCGTCGCTGATATATCTGTAGGCACCCCTAAAGCCGAGCATCGGATTGGGTTCTACTGGCTCATAGGACTCTCCCCCAACTAGATTGCGGTACTCGTTGGTTTTAAAATCCGAAGCGCGATACACAATAGGTCTGTCTCCAAAACTGTAGGTAAATGCCGCTAAACTCCCTGCTAATTTTTCGATGAAGATCTTCGCCTTGCCATCCTTGATCATTTTTTTGGGGTGAACTCCAATCTGGGCCATCATAAATTCTGCGCGAAGAAGCCCGACACCATCGGCATTTCCCTGAGCGACTACAGGAGCCAGGTCGGGTTCTCCCAAATTGACATACACGTGTGTAGCCGTTTTGGGAAATTCTTCTTCTTTGAACTCTTTGGTTTCTACAGCCTTAGTCTTTTCCGGAACACCACTATAAATGGTGCCACTTGATCCATTGACCGTAATCACCATATCGTCTTTGAGGAGCTTGGTGGCGGTCTTGGTGCCAACAACTGCCGGTATCCCCAATTCACGAGAGACGATCGCAGCGTGAGAGGTTTGACCACCTTTATCCGTGATAATTGCGGCGGCCCTTTTCATGGCCGGAACAAAATCTGGAGAGGTCATTTCGGTGACAAGTATGTCTCCGTCTTTGATTTTATTTATTTCATTTGCCGATTTTATTTTGACTACCTTGCCAAAGCCGATACCGAAGGAGGCCGGTTCTCCCTGAAGTATTTGTTTCAATTTCTGGAGTTGGTCTTCCGAGATCTTAAGCTTTCCCTTACCCATGTCTAGAGTGGTAATGGGTCTAGTTTGAACGAGAAAAATCTTGTTGTTTTCTATGGCAAATTCGCAGTCTTGGGGAAAGAAATAATGCTGTTGAACTTTTACGGCGAGTCTGGCCACCTCAATAACTTGTTCGTCTGTAAGTTTCCTTAAAAATATCTTTTCTTTGGGTACGTTTATTTTTTTAACGCCACTGGGGTGTTGCATTACCTCCATTACTGTTTGAGGTACTGATTGCCTGGAGTGTATGGTGAGACTGTCTTTGTTTACAATATAATGGTCGGGGTTGACAACGCCTTGAACCATAAAGTCCCCCAATCCCCAAACAGCCTCAACGACTACTTGATTTTTGTTCCGGCTCACAGGATTTACCGAGAAAACCACTCCGGACACCTCCGACTGAATCATAAGTTGAACCGGGGCGGCCAAAAGGACCTTAAAATGGTCATATCCCTTAGTGGCTCGATAGAAGATGGCTCTGGCTCCCCAGAGTGACGCCCAAGCGCTTCTCAACGCTTGAATGAGATTGGATTCGCCCTTGATGTCCAGGTATGACTCTTGCTGTCCGGCAAAAGATGCGTCGGGTAAGTCTTCGGCTGTGGCGGAGGAGCGGACAGCAACCAAGGGATTTTTCTCTCCTGGTTTCAAACTCGCATAACTTTCAAAAATATCCTTGATTAATTCGTCCGGAATGTCGGCCGTATTTATAAGTCTTTGAATTTTTATGGATGCTTTCTGGAGTTCTTTTTGATTGTTTACATCCGTTTGTCTGATAATTTCTCTGATGACTGGCTGTAGAGCATTTTTCTCGACGACATACTGATAGGCCTGCGCGGTGACGACGAAACCGTTTGGAACGGGAATGCCAAAACTGTACATTTCTCCCAAATTGGCACCTTTACCCCCAACCAACGCAATATCTTCTTTTCTAATTTTGGAGAAGGGAAGCACCAGGGCAGGCGTGGTTGACATTTTAGTGGATTTTGTTTTTTAAATAATCGACCCAGGGGTTCGTAATTGGATCTACTTTATTGGAGATACTTAAATAATAGCTAAACATGATCAAAAAGACCAGTGACTCAAAAACTTGATTGGTAATATCGGTGGTTTCCGGGTTTAGGATGGTAACTTTGTATTTTTGCTGAGTGAGAATATCTTTTGTAATGTGGATCCTTTTTTGGATTACCTCTGGGTAGAGTGAGGAATTTAGTATGATGATATTTGTTTGATCTCTAAGGCCGGCTGGGAAAGTGAAACCTTCGAGTAAATGATGGTTTAAATCCGGAAAGACAAAGCTGTGTGACATTGTTTTTGCTGATTCATTTAGATAATTGGCGATAGTTTTGCCCACGCCGGTTAAGTGATTGGCGGAAAAAAGGATAATCCCCGAGCCTTTGTGCTTGGCCGCCAAAGATTTGGCTGGATTCTCTGAGGTTTCTTTGTGGATATTAACCATGTCAAAGACTCTTTCAACGGTACGTATAATTTCTTTTAGATCGAAGTATTTTTGGGAAGATGGGTTTAGCCTAATAAGTAAACCAAGGACGGCCCCAAGAGACAGTCCGATACCGGCTCTAGGAGTGTGGGAAGGGTTGAACTTCTGATCGAGTAGTATAAGAGGTAATTTATTTTTGTTCACAGTAGTCTGCAATTGCCCTCCTGTAGTAATCACCACGGATGGACAGCCCCTCATTGTGGCGTCCTGAGCGCATGAAAGTATCTCTTCTGTATTGCCTGAATAGCTTGAAAGGATAACTAAAGTATTTTTATCTGAGTAGGAAGGGAGACGATAGTTGGCAACAATTTCAAAAGGTACTCTCAAGAGGAGGGGAGAGAGAGCGAGGGCTGTGTGGGCAGCTAAGTTGCTCCCACCCATGCCGGCAAAAACTATGTTTCTGATTTTCTCAGGGTCAAAATTGAGACTGACAAACTCGGCCGAGGTCCAGCCTGATTCGATTTGCCGGCCGAGCTTCGTAAGCGAACCATACAGATCTTGTTCGTCCAATTGTTTATAGATTTTTAGGTTATCTAAGATATTCATTTGAGAGCGTAGACATTAATTCCTTCGCGCCAGTCAATTTCGGGGTACCGGCTCAAAAGTGTTATTATTTTTACCTTTATATCATTGTAGAGCTTTTCATTCTGAGCTTCAAATCTAATTGTGATATACGGCCCGTTCTGCGAGGCCCTGATGACGACCATCAATTCATCGGTATCTAGTCGAACACCATCAATGTCCGTGATTTTTGCCTCTGGCCAGAGAGTAATGAGATCGTGTTTTATTAAATTTTCAACCAAATTTATCTTTTGGTCATCAGGTACTCCCAGTTTTATTTCAGGACTACCAATATGAGTTTCAATTGACGTACAGGTTTGAGACATAGTCTCATGGTGTTTTTCCAAAAATGTGAGAAGCCGTAAACAAGCATATGCAGCATCGTCATGGCCAAAAAAGTTATCCATGAAAAATATGTGTCCCGACAGTTCACCTCCAAGCATAGCTCCGGTCTCGCGGATCTTGGATTTGATATATGAGTGCCCCGTCTTCCACATTAGAGGATGACCGTCAAGCTTCCGTATTGTTTCCGGAACTGCCCGGGAACATAAATTGTTGTAAATAATGGTGGAACCAGGAAGATTTTCCAGGACGTCAATGGCAAATATCGCCGTGATGATATCCATCCAATGAATTTTCCCCAGTTCGTCAACGACAGCCATACGGTCTCCATCGGCATCAAAAGCGAAACCTAGGTCGGCTTTTTCCTGAAGCACTCTCTTCGCGAGATTGTCTAAAACTTTTTTATCGGTCGGATCGGTTCCGTTGGGGAATGAGCTGAGAAGCCAGCTATTCTGGTGGATTACCGTGCAGCCGGCCTGACAGAATAATTTTGGATAAAATTTTCCGGAAGTATTGTTGAGAGTGTCGACTACGATCCGCCATTTTTTACCCAGCTTGAAATATTTTTGAATGTGTTTGAGGTAAACAGGAAAAATATTTTTTTTCCGATTACTACCGTAACCGACAGAGAATCTGTCGGCGTCAATAATGTGCTTTATTTCCTGAATCTCGTGAAGCGCCAAGGTTTCAGAATATCCCTTGCCAAGCTTGAGGCCGTTAAACTCTTTCGTATTGTGAGAAGCGGTCACCATAGCACAGGCTTTGGTGAGAAAATGATATGAAGAAAAATAGACAATTTGGCTAAGAGAAAGGCCAAGATCGATGGTATCTATGCCACCATCATTGAGGCCTTTAATAAAATATTTGGAAAAAGATTTGCTGTTTGCCCGGTTATCTCTGCCAACAGGACAGAGTTTAATTTTTCTTTCCACCAAAAAGGTAGCATATCCCCTACCGAGGTAGTAGTAGATTTCATTAGTTAGATCGGTTCCCACCAGACCCCGGATGTCATAGCCACGGAAAATATACGGATTTAACTGCATTAATTCAGTATAACAACAATGACGTCCTCCCCGCACAGCAAGCTTTCAGCTTGGCACTGTACGGGGTTTCCTTTTGGCCTGCCTCGACCAGCGATGCAGGCCTTTTTGTCATGAGA
>Ga0075783_104_pt1 | contig 20151 bp, 18 predicted proteins | sample RifGroC1_FD_68447 | JGI IMG/M metagenome (GOLD analysis project Ga0075783, IMG submission 68447) | Microgenomates bacterium GW2011_GWC1_44_9 | reverse complement strand
CACCATTTGGCCGTATGAGGCAACAATAATCAAATCTGGTTGGGTCAACTCAATGATCTTCTCTGCTTCATCACGTAATTTTTCTGGCTGGAATAATTGGACCTTCTTCTCTTTTTTCGAACTAGTCTGCACCCATTGCTTCACTGGCGATTGCCCAAGTTCGCTTTGGTGCCTCCCAATAGATTTGTCAGGTTGCGTAACAACACCGATAAGTTCAATAAATTCAGAATGGGCCAACTTCTCCAAAATAGGAACAGCGAAATCTGATGTACCGATGAATAATATTTTAGTCTTTGTCATTTGAAGTTTCTTCATAAATTTCCTGGAGTTTTGCTTCCAAAATAGGTAGGTCTTCCTTGATTGTATCCCATACTATTTCCCATTCCACCCCAAAATATTCGTGGATGAGAATATCTCGCATAGAGGATGCCTTTTTCCATTCAATATCTTCATATTTTTCTTTTGTTTTTTCACTTACATTTTTTGCCGCTTCACCAATAATCATTAACTGTGCCATTACTGCACTTTTGAGTAACATACTCCCTTCGAGATCTTCATAATATTTTCCTTCAAGAAATACTCCGATATTATGAATCGAATTAAGAATATCTTTTATACGAAGTTTATCTTTGACCATAAATGTCGATTACAGAATTTAATACTTCTTCTTTAATTTCTTTTTTAATACCGTTTATTGGCACGAAATCAACTTTCCTTCCTAATAGTTCCTCGAATTGTTCTTGGATATCGACCATATCAAAAAGTGAAAATTTTTTATCCTTATTGTAATTGAAAAGAATATCGACATCGCTTTTTTTATTTTGCAGGCCTTTAGCAAAGGATCCAAACATACCTACATAAGTAAGATTCCCCCCACGAATTATTTCCCTCGCCTTTTCTGTTTTTAACTTGTCCTGTACTGTCATTATTAATAGGAATAATATAATAAATTATACTATAAAATCATTTTTTTTGTTTTAATTGTAATAGAGCAATATAAACAGCACCAATGAGTACGAATGCCAAAGCAACGAACTGATTAAAGCTTAGCCCAAAGTGAAAAGCCTCCTCAAGTCTGTAAAACTCCACAAAAAATCTCACAATTCCATATCCTACTAAATACAGCGCAACAATAATGTAGCTATCACCTAAATTCTTCCCTATTTTTTTTGCGAAGATAAAGAGTAAGAGCGATGAGAAGAAACGGCGTGACCACGGCTGTTTCCTTGGACAGCAGTGCCAGTGCAAAGTACAGCAGGAAAAGCCAATATCTTTTGTCTAAAAAAGTTAGCAGCGAAAGAATTACTAGCAGAGGTAGCAGAACATCTTGAAAAGCGGACAAGAAATAGATCCGGGCGAAGTTCGCCGCAGCTGTGCCATAAACAGTGACAGTGAGAAGAGCTTGAAGATGGTCAAATCCGATCTTCCGGGCGAGCCGGTATAGAAAATAGAGAGACAAAAGGAAGCAAGATAATACAAAAAAGTAGTAAGGAAAAGGATGAAGGCCGAAAAGCGCACCAAAGAGATTGAAAAATAGCTGTTGGGGCAGTGGTCTGAAGAATGTAAGAGATTGAGGTGTGTGTGCGAGAAAAAAGTTGAAGAACTCAGGGAGGGAACTGATTTGAGAGGTCCGCATGACAGCCCAGTCGTCACCGGAGAAGTAGCCGAACAGCGAGGGCAGGAAAATAAAGCCGATGCCGAAGATGATGAGGAGTAGCTGTCGTTTTTCTTTTTTCATAGCTAGGTGGTCTTGCGATAGAGTACGCCACGTGTCGCGCCGATTTTGTCTACATAGCCTCTTTTGACTAGCTGGGAGAGATCATAATGCAGAGTTTTCTGGTTTACAGATGGAAACCGGCGCCGGATCATGTCAAAAGTACAGAGTGGGTGATCGGAAATAATGTTTAATATTTCCCCCCGTCTAGGCATTAATAGGTCTTCCCTTTTTTCTTCTTTTCCGGAAATAGAAATGATTATTTCTCCGATCTCACCAGTCAAAGCTTCGAGAAAATACCTGATGAATTCCGTAACGTCACAAGAACTCTCAAGGGTACGGTAATAGTCCGACCGGTGAGTTTCTATATATTTTTCAAAAGGTATCAATCCTCTAAAACCATATCCTTTTTGTGTTAGAACTAAAGCCGAGATAAGCCTGCCGACTCTTCCATTACCATCCGCAAAGGGGTGAATTTTTTCGAATATGAATTGAGCAATGGCGGAAGTTACCGCTGGATGTTCTTTGAGACCAGCAATATAATCCACATATTCATTCATAAGTTTCGGTAATTCAAAATGCATAGGTGCCAGATAAACGGCATTACCGGACTTATCAAATATGGCCCAAGGTTCTGATCTGTAGTTGCCCGCATTGTCAGAGATGTCTCTCATTACCAATCTATGGAGTTCTTTAATCTCCACAATGTCCAGATGGTGAATTTTATCGGAATGAACCCGATTGTATGCAGACAGCAGATTTTGACTGGCTTTTTTGGGGGCTGATTCTTCTTCTATTAGTCCTTCAATGCGAGCGGAGTAGACCGCACTCCTGAGTAAAGATCTTTTTCTGAGTGCTAACTCCAGATGAGGCAAGCTTCTCGTGCTGTCGAGGGAGATTTTCTGAGCTTCAAGTTTGATGAGTAGCTGGTTTATCTCCGGAGTTATCTGCCATTCGTATTTCATTAGATAATATTAGTATATATTAGAAGATGTTGGAAGATATTAGTAAATGTTAGGAGAAATATCCCGAGATTAAGTTTGGTAGCGCTAGGGGGTATTCTTTAAGTACTCTCATTTTTATCCGAAACATGCTTACCAAATTTAAAGGGAAAGAGACGTGGCGGGCTATCATTCGGCCATAGATCCAGTAGTAGTTCTTGAACCATTTATCCCTTGGCATTCTAGTACCCCCCGAAGAGGCCCGGTGATGGTAGACTAGTGCGTCTGGGGAAAAAATCATTCTGCCGAGCTTGGTGACTCGCAAACCGAGATCTGTCTCCTCAAACCCGGGTGGTGGGATCTTTTCATCGAATCCTCTCAGTTTTTCCAAAATACTTCTGCGAAAAGACATGTTGCAACCATAGGGAAATTGAACAAATTGTCTTCTGGTTCCCCAAAAATTCATCGTGAAGGAGGCTAGATATTTATCTGTTTTGCCAGTGACCGCATCGGTATCTTGAGGCATTTTTTCCCCATCATTGATTACCCTACCGGCGACTCCCAGAATTTTTTTGTCTGCATATTCTGCCAGGTGAGCTTTGATTGTTTTTGGGGTGATCTCGACATCGTCATCGAAGAAAAAGACAATCTCACCAGTGACTCTGGCGAGTCCGATGTTTTTAGCGATGGAAGTATTTGCTTTGGAGTTTTCAATATAAACGACATCCAATTTTTTTATCTCTTTTGGATCTTCTTTCTTATCACTTTGGTCAACGATAATTATTTCAGCACCAGGTTCAAACTTCCGGATTTGTTTAGCTAGACCCAAAGCTAGCCCTGGTCGATTGTAGGTGGGAATAACAACTGAGATTTTCATTTTGACTTTTTCTCATCGAAGCCCCAGGAATAGAGTTCTAATGGCCACTTTTCTTCCTGAGCGACAGCCATAGACTCGACCCTGAACTCCAATTTTAAGTTTTTCTTGATATAGCCCTTGACGTCATCCGGCATTAGACTTTGCCAGTCTTCGATAATTACTAGCCCACGGGGATATTTTTCTTGTTCTTGAAGAAAATATTCCTGACTAGGATAAATCATGACCGAATAATAGTCGTGTTGGAATGGGGGTAGGTTAGTTTTCATAAATATGGCCGAAGGTAGGTGGAAGGTATACCAGGAACCATGATCAAAACCATTGGTGAAATACGGAATATTATCAAAATCCGGAAATTGCTCGTATATTTTTTTATAAAATACTTTGTAGTCGGCATTTTGGACATCGGCAAAAAAATCGGCGTTTGGGGTATAGTAGACTGCTGGTTTGCGGACTACTTTATAACCTCCGGCATAGATCAATAAAGCTACAAAAAGACAGACTACAGCGGAACCTTTATACAGCGAGAAGCTTACCTTTGTCCAAAATATTCCAAACTTAACAATGAGCAAACCAATTAAGGGTAATAGGTAGCGAAGATTTTTGCTTTCCTGAAAAAAGAGCCACATGATCAAAACTGGAAGTGTTGAAAGCGCCAAACTTAATATGGATTTTTTATCTTTTATCAAGGCGAGCCCGAATATCGCCGGAAGTGTCAAAAAGGCATATTGCCTCCAGAAAAACTCTCTTAGGTAGGTAAAGTTATTTACTGTGGGTCTAAAAAACAGCGAAATAATGACACCAAGATCGAACAGGTAGAAAGCGATGAACGTCAGTCCTAGAACCAGGGAAAAGATATATATCGTGGGTAACTTTTTTAACCACGAGTAAAACCCGGGAAGTGTATAAGTAAGATAAAAAACTAAACAAATAATCCCCAAAGGGTGATAGAAGATGGCAATAGAAGCACCTGCCAGGATGACAGCGTGGATCAATAATTTTTGCTTCATCTTTACAGTTTCCGAGAGCGTAAGACTTCCGTAGATGGTAAGTAGGTAGAGGGTTTGGATGGCAGCGTATGGCTTTGCCTGAGTTGAATTTGCAAGATTTAGTTGTAAGAACGTATACAAGAAAGCTGCCAATAGACCCCCTCCATGATTGGAGAACTTTTTGGCTACAAGATAGGAAGTGGCTATTCCGGCAGTACCCCACAAGACACTTGGCAACCTGGCCGCCCATTCCGAGATCCCAAACAGGCTAAACGAACCGAGAACGGTAATTATTTGAAAAAACTGATAACGTAGAGCTGAAAGCCCCTGCGATAAAGACGTCTTTCCAAGGAAAATATCTTTGGCAATGCCGGATACATATGCTTCGTCCGACCAGAAGGAATGATTCGTACTGATACCTTTTAGTCTAAAAACAAGTCCGGCTAATAGCAGTGTTCCCAGGGTAATGGAGGGTAAGTACCTTTTTATTTGTAGAAACATTCTATTGGGCTTGAATTTTAGTTTTTAAAAATGATTTCTTCGACCTGTAATTCATGTGGGATAAGCCACCATGCTAATCCAATGTTTGGACCGATATCCAGTTTAATCAGCACGACTTCTTTGGGGCTGCCAAGGCCGATATTTACTGCCTGGGTCTGTCGTCTTGCCAAAATATTTGTGGTTGTGGTCAAGTATGTTTGGCCGTCTTTTTCCTTACTAATGACCGTAAGAGTGAGATAGAATCTGCTTAGATGTTTCGCTAACAAACTCCCCTTAAGATTTAATTTTACTGAGATCTCCGAGGCAGTCACCGACTGATTCATTTTTAATGCCCATGAGGCCTGATTCCGAATAATCCGATACTTACCCTGCCCGGTATCTACCAAATATCGACCAATGATCTCACCTTCTTCGCCAGGTTTCCATGATGCTACCAAGGTGTTATGTTTTACTACTACAGGAATCAATCGCGGTTTCATAATGACAGCGACATTATTTTTTAGCGCAGGTTCATAATTTTCTAGAATATATTTTTCAACTTCATTTCCAAGCCCAGAGAATAGAGGCCCATCTTCGCAGCAGAAAGAGTAAAAATTTTCCATATTTTTTCCGTAGAGGACAGAACCTAAGTTATTTAGCAGGTTTATAACAACTAACTTTGGTTTTTTATCCGAAAGTTCACTGACCGTTTTCGTCACAAACTTGTCACCGGCAAAAAATTGAAATGCTGTAGGGATGGAGTTGGGAGATGTTCTACCTGTTATCTGATTGTGAGGACCCCACGGGTAGGTATAAATAAAGTCTGACTTATCTGTATTTTTTTCAACATAGGTTGAAATTTCTTTATAGCCTATCACCAAATCTTTCCGGAGATACCACCCGGCGGGAGGATAGTACTCCTCGGCAAAAGTAATCTTGCTTGGCTCAACTATTTTTGTGCCAAAAATTTTAATTATTGTACCGGTGTTTTCGGTTAATATGGTCCATATTATAAAAATTACAACACATAGGTATAGGAGTGCTTTAATTATTCGATTACTCGAGTGACGGATCAGGTTCCGGATGTCTTCCCAAATTAGAATAAGGATTAGAAAGAGGGGTACTAATCCATAAGTGAAGTAACCTGTGCAGGGAGTATCAAGAGTTCTAACGAATGCCAATAGACCATAAATTGTTAAGCCGAGAATAACCAAATTCTTCGTAAGTTTTTTATTTTTATAGAAAGCCAGAGATATTAAGATAAGACACGCAAGATAGGCAATAAATACTAGATAGAAGTTCAGTTTCTGTAAGTACTCGACCGGAATACTAAAGATGAGCAATTTGGAGTTTTTTGACAAGCTTTCGATATCGGCAATTCTGGGAAAGCCTTCACCACAAGGAGAAGAGTGATAGAAGTTGTTGATGCCCATAAAGGTGTACTCCCAATAGTTTCTAAGTACACCTTTGAGCGATATCCATAAAAAGAAGGGGGTTAACACCAGCAATTGGCCAGGCAAAAAAGTCGTTATCACTGGTCTTATTATTCTGGTGTCAGAGAAAATGCTAATAAACGCAAGACATACCACGGTAATGTTTAGTGATAGGCCGTATTCGGAACTCGATAGCAGAGAAAGGCCAGCAACAACACCAGCCCAGAATAAGTTTGATCTTTTGCGCTCCAGAAGATAGAGCATGATGAGTGACAATGACAGCTCGGCAATTAGATGTCTTGGCGAGGTATATATACTATTTACCGCAAACAGCAAACAGAGAAAAAGAAAAACGATGATTAAATTATTTTTCCTTAGGACATTTTTGGCAACAAAATAACTGAGCGTCACTGCCAATAAAGGGAGGTATAAGAATTCGATAATCAACATAGCCATAAAGCTACGTCCAAAAAGCAAATACACTGGTGACTGAATCAACAAGTAGACCCAACCATAACTTCCAAAATTAAAATAATCCCTAAAAGGCATCTTTAGATTTACTAAGTCGTCGAGTAGCCTCCAGTGATGCTGTGTATCTGCGTAACCAAACATAACTGAGATTTGATCAAGTGAGAATTTGAAATTTCTGTAGATAAACAGAAGATACCCAATCAGAAGTAAGGTGAATAGTATTATTGTTAAAGGCTTTCTTTTATTCATTTCCTTTTCTTTATATACTTTGCGGGAGATCCGGCAACTACAGTATATGGTAATACATCTCTGTTTATTACCGAGTTAGCACCGATGACTACTCCATCACCAATTTTTGTTCCTGAGAGAATGGTCGTCCCGTTTCCTATCCAAACGTCACTTCCAATTATGATCTTTTTTCTTTCCTTTCCCTGCTTCTTAATGAGGATATTTTTGTCTAAGTAGTTATGAGTGAAAGAAACGATTGAAGTGTGGGGGGCTATCCTGACATAGTCTCCAATCTCAATCCCACCATCTCCATCCAGAACACAGTACTCACTAATACCGACATGATTTCCGATGCTTATTCTTTCGGGAAACTTGAAAATCGCTCCCTCCCTTACGGTTAGACCACGGCCTGCCTTCTTAAAAAACGGCGGCAGGCATATCATCCTTAAACCGACGCCGATGCTACTTGGAACTCCTCTGAGGATGCCTAGAAACAAGTCTCTCAAGGTATACTTAAAGACAAAGTCAAATAGACTAATCTTTTCGTTAATTAGAATTATTTTTTCGAACATTTTTCTGAGCGATGACAATTAGGCTTAAACCGATGGGCAACATGTTAATTCTACCCTCTATAGTGAGCCAAATATAGAGAAAACTATTGACTATCCTTGTCATGAATCTCTTTTTGCCTGATCTTGCCGGCCCAGTGAGTTCTTTATTCAATATTTTTTCGCTAATAAGGTATGGCAAAACTCCAATAAGGTTCCAAAACCGGGAGCTTTTTATAGTGAAGCCACTTGCAGTTATTTTTTCTTCGAGATCCTTTTTTTCATATCTCCGATAGTGACCGTAATGTTTATCTCTTTTACCGTACAATAATGGACAGGCGGGCACGCTAACAAATAACGTACCCTTACTCTTTAAGAGAAAGTAACAGCCATTAAAGAACTCTCTGTCATTTTTCAAATGTTCAGCCACATCACAGGCAGTTACCAAATCAAAATCATTAACGGTAAGATTAGGCTTGGTAGCATCCATTTTTATTACTTTTAGATTGTGGATGTTTTTTGCCTTTGACTTAAGTTTCTTGACTACTTTCATCGAGTTGTCGGTAGCGTAGACTACATTGGCTTTCTTGCTTAGAGCAATTGCCATTTCACCGTTGCCTGACCCTACATCAAGTATTTTGGCACCCTGTTTTACCGGAACGAGGTTAAGTAATGTCTTGAGCCGATAGTCGTTACTGAAATTTGTTAGTTGGAAATCCTCTACGTGATCTTGCGTTATGTCCCCAAGCCTTACCATTTGAAGTTGTATTTGAAAAGCACCTTGTTAGATGGAGGACGGTCCATGGGAACAACTTGGACCAAACCAGACTTCGTAATTTCCGGACTGGTACGGAAAATTACTCTTTCGTCCGACCAATCAATTACATACACTCCCTGCTCCACTCCATCAATTAGTATTTTACCGACAAAGGGTTTGCCGCGGAAATTTTTTCCGTAGACACTCACATCGGCCCACGCTTCGTTGGTTTCATTAGGTGAAATGTGGGTAATGCGGCTCTTGTTTTCAAAGTCAAGAGATTTGCGCATGATACTTCCCGAAAAAAGATAAAACAAGGAAACAAGAATAAATAAAATGGCAATCTTTCTTTGTGAGAGTTTGTTGAGGTAAAAGTAACCAGCGACAAAAAGAATAAATAAAAGTATTTCCGGTAGGAGCAAAGTATTGACAAATATCCGTAGATAATCTGATGGATAAAATGCTTTAAAAACGTCTATTTTGTCAATAATTCTAGTTATGGAAAGAATTAGGATAACTAGAATGCTTATTTGAGGAAGCGATTTGATGAACAGATTAAGAAATTTTTTGTATCTGACTGTGGAAATTGGTTTGTGAGTTGGTAACTTTTTCACCTTTGCAAAGTTTTGAAAGAAAGACGTTATTTGCATTTCTTCCCCTACAGAATAGCTTCTTCTGAACAGAGTCGTCAGCGCAGATACCAGAAATATGAAACCATACACAATTGATTTTTCTGTTGGAATTGTTAGATCCCAGAAAGTTAGACCTATGGTCAGAATAAAGAAGACAGATGCTATGGCAGCGTTAATTCTGCTTTCAAACCTGAAACGGTAAGCTGTCATACTCCAAAAAAGGAATATCGCTAGCAGAAAAAAGTCGTAGCTTTCTTGGATAACAAAAATGTCGAGTAGACACAAACCAAGGGTCAAACCAACGTAATAACGGTAGTCAAATTCACTAAGTAGGTGGTATGAGATAAATAGAATTAGAGGTAGGAAGAAAAACAATATCTTGAGACCCATGCCGGACTCACTTAGTAAATTGTCAATTTTTGAAGCAATGAAGTATTGGAGATGTTTTCTGTTTTGAAGCAACGATAAGCCCGAAAACTCTGACTTTACGATAAAGGTAGTTTTGGCTTGATCGACGATAATTCCGCTACCGGTACTGCCGGAAACGGACTCCAGTTCAAATTGAAAATTTTTGTTTTTAGAAAAAGCCAGTGTTGGGAAGTTAAAGCTGTTTAGCTCATGAGAGGAAAAATCTTTAGTGTCGAACGTTTTCTGATATATCCATCCATCATAAGACTCTTGTTTAAGTCGGAAGATAAGTTTGTCGCTACTAGGATAAAGTCTGTAAAACCGTACATGGATTGAGTTCAAGTAGTTATATTTTGACAAGAAACTTCCTTTTACAATATCTCCTTGCAACAACTCACTATCCCGGGGAATTACCAGTTGCTCTGGTTTTCCTTTCAAATAAAGACTTAGAAATCCATTGTCTTCTTTTTCTAGAAAATATACTGTTGAGACAATGCCAGTAAAAAAGAAGAGAGCAGAAACTACAAATATGTTTTTAAAAATAAAATTGAATTTCACTTTTTCCTGATAGTTTTTATTAATCCGGGAAGACCACCCAGTAAGCAGACTAGAATGGTTATCCCAGAGGCAATCATTCCCATAAAAAAGAGTCTTTGCGGCCAATAATCGATGGTGAGAGAAATATTGACCGTACCGTCCGCGTTGGTGCTGCAGACGGAGGGATCAGTTTTGCAGATTTTTTCAGTCTCCATTAACCATCCATTGGCATAACCATTGGCTGTAAAATGCCTATCTTCTTGAATTACTGGCGTTCGAAACCAAGTATCCCAAAAATTATTTCTTAGATTTTTGTATTCTTGAATAGTCCCTCTGTGAGACTGTTCATCATCAGTGGTATTATTAAAAAATTCTCTTTTGCCAGCATATATCTTCCACTTTGGGTGGAAGTTTTCATTGAAGACTAATATAAATTTATCTCCGGCATTTTTGATTATTAACGTGTAAGTTGTTGGATTGTTTTTGTTAAAAATAAGTTTTACATTTGAATAGTTAGCGCCTGGAAGCCACTCCTTGTAATCAATTTCTTTCTCAGAACTTGAAACAATTAGTAGGTTTTTGGGGTTGTTTACCTTTCCGAGAGAGGGACACAGAGTACTAGCTAGTGATGGATCTATAAACTTTAATCCACCCAAGTATGGTGTCGAGGTGCTGCTTGCGTCGACTATCTCTTCCGGTAGGTAGATTCTGGGATAGTAATTGTTTTTATTTATTTCAAAGAGATCAAATACTTCATCCGAGTGCACAGTTTTTCCGATTAGTTTAGACTCACAGATTACCGAAAAAAAAGAATCTTTTTGAATCAATACGTGACTGACGTTATTTAAAAATAGCGAAGAACTATCCTGATTAGTTTCTACCCCGGATCCCAGGTTTTCCAAACTCAATCCGGATTGGTCAGGTCTAAAAATTGTTTCTTTTGCTGAAATCCAATAAAGAGGGTCGGCACCCATGTAACCCCAAGTTTTTGTCACATATCCATTGGGAAAGGGAAGTTCAAGAACTTTGGCCGCCTCCTTTAGGCCATCTAACTTCACCTGCAATGTGAAGTATTCATCTGGAATTTTGAACCCCCTACGGTCGTTCTCAGAGATAGTGGTATTGAAGTACTTATCTCCTTTAATAATGGGGTAAAAAATAACTAAGTGAATAAGAACTATAGCTGGAAATATTTTTTTCAAACCGTAGCGCTTTACAATGTCAGCTATAGAAATTGCTAGTAGGAGCGAGTAAAGTATGACAGCCCCAGAAGCAATCGATGATGTAGTTCGAAATACTCTTAGTAGAGGGATATAAACCATTGCCTGGGTATATAAATAGCCAAATGGCGGGTTTGGACCCTTTGCAATGAATATAATTAGAAGAGAAAATAATAATAGGATCAATTTTTTGTGATTTTTTACCTTGTCGATAAACACCCCTAGGCATAGAACTAACCACAGAAGAAGTGTCCAGATAACGAACATAGTGCTCGTGAGGTACTTACTGATATGTGGATAAATTAGGACGATGGAATAGTTGAAGAAGCGCGAAATATATAAAAGAGAGGCACTTCCCAGGTCTGCTTTTCCGCCATGAGAAGAGACGTTAGAGGAAAAATTTCGAACCACTCCAAACAAGGTGCTATATATGTAAGGAATGATAGTAAAAGCATTAATTAATAGAGATATTGCGGCTAAGGCGATCAACCTTAAGAAGAGAGATAGATAAGAGAGCTCCTTCGGTTTTGAGATCAAGACGACCGCCAGAGCAGACAGCGGAAATATTAGTAGTATTTTGGGTTGAGGAAGGTCAATAAAGAAAAAAAGGTTAAGACATATCGCAAAAAGAATGGCAAACGTTAGGTTTTTCGACTTCACAAATTTGACAAGGAAATAAAGACAGACAGGGAACCCGTATAGTGGTAGATAAGCTGTAACGAGCAAAAAGTAAATAGGATTAAGGATGAAAAACATGGCACTCAAATAAGCCCACTTTTTGTGGTATTCCGGGAATATTTCCCGAAACAGTAAATATGTAAACACGAAACCAGTCGTAAACAGGAGAACAATAAGAATTTTTAAGGTTAAGAAGCTAGGAATCTTTATAAGGTTTAGAAAGCCATAAAACCAGTACCAAAATACGTGCAAATACTCTAAAGATTCTCCATATGAGTTCCACATGAACATCTTGTCAGAAATGTTCATGCGGTACATGGGATACATGACATCCCCGCCGATATAGTAATTTTTGTCAGCAATGGAAAACAGGAAAGTGGCTATACCTGCAATAGAAATTATTATCGGCCAGTGTCTTTGGAGTAGGCGTACGACTTTACCAATTATGAGTTTTTTATCGATCACCATTTTTTGTATGAGTATATAAGAAGACTGCATAAAAGCTGGGCGATAGAAACGGCAAGCTTTTTACCACGTTTCGGACCAGGTTGACCATGTACGGAACCTTGGACAAAGCACCAAGTTGCGCAGATATGCGGTTAGGAGTAACCGGAGGGTACATTCGTATTCCTTCGGTAAGCCCATACGTGTACATTGTTTTTTTTAACCTGTTTGGGTTTGTTAAATTAACGTGAACTTTTTTTTCTTCATTTTCCGCCCTTATTACTTCACTCAGCGTTGAATTCCTCATTATGACGTTTATTAGGTTCAAAATTGGCCGGATAAACTTTAGATAAATATTGTTGTCTGTGTGAATGACGACTTGGAGATTATTACTCCAAGACTGGAATGATTTGAGGACTTTTCTTATTTCAGAATCATACATGTGCTCAACCACATCACATAGATATACTGCTCTAATATTTTTCAGTTTTGGAAGATGGTTATTATTAGCACAGAGAAATTCAATCTTCATTGCTCCGTACTTCTTTTCATATTTCTTTTGCCTATCCCGGCATATGTCGACTGCCGCCTTGGAATAATCTATGCCTACAACCCTACAGCGGTATTTTTTCCAAAGCATAAATGAAAGGTTCCCATTACCACAGCCAAAGTCAACTACAGTATTTTCGGGAGTTAATTTAACCAAGGAAACCATTTCTTTGTAATATTCTTTTGAAAGATTCTCTTCTAAAGTATCGGCTGAGTTGTCTTGCCCATATACTCTATTGAAAAAGTCTTTGTCGTATAGTCTTGAACTTACCTGTTTCATAATTATGTGAAGTTAGATATCAAACGGCTTTCTTTTTCGACTATTAAATTCCAATCATGTTTTTTTGCCATTTTCTTTCCTTCAGTATTTGTAAACTTATTATCACGGAATAACTTGATGACAGCGCTGGCCACAGATTGAATATCACCTGTTTTGTGCATTGAAACCTGTTTGTCCGTATAAAGTTGCTTAAAGATCGGTAGGCTATAGGTGAAACACTGCCTACCGAGAGCAACCGCCTCTAATAATGCTACACCAAAACTTTCGTCATAACTCAGAAACCAAAACGATTTTGTGTTTCCGAGATAGCTGTATTTTTCAACCCCAGACTGATATCCAAGAAATTTGATATTATTTTCAAGTCCCGTTTGGATTATTTGCTCTTTAAAAGCCTCCTCGGTTTTTTTGTCGCCACTTCCCATAATACTCAGGGTAAATTTTGGATGATCTCTTTTCACGATCTCTAGAACTTTCAACAGGTCAAAGATACCTTTACTCTCGTTTAGTCGCCCCATGAACAAACCGTCTGACCTGTATTTATTACCTTTTTTTATTTTCTTTATTAATTCGCTTTCAACACCGTTTCCCGTGACGGCAATATGTTTCTCGGACAACCCTCTTCTAATTAGATATCTTTTTAGATATGTGGTGACAGTAAATATACAATCAGCCTGTGATAACAACGGGATGCTTATCTGAAAAAATAGCCAAGCTAATAAACGTATCAGTGTATTTCCCCGTCCAAAAATGGGTACTGTATTGTCAAAAACGGTACACCAAACCACTTTTTTATTTGTCAATTTGTAGACAAAAGGCACAATAATAAAATCTAGCACAGAAGAAAATGAGTATATTATGTCGGGTGAAATTTTAGAAATCTCCTTGTTTTCTCCCAGCGAGAGAATATTTTGGCGAATGGCATATAGGAGGTAAGAGATTTTTGACTTATTTATTTTGGGTTTAGAGAAAGCGCCATGGTGCTTGTTGTCATAACTGTATACATCACCGATGGTTTTAATCTCATTAATATAATTTCCTCCATGAATATAGGTCTTATAGCCAAGCTTTTGATACTCTTTTATTTTTATTAGCCAGATTATTTGAATACCTTGATTGCCTAGGTTTGGAATAATGAAAATAATTATTGGGGGTTGGCCGTTGCTCATATAACTTTGTCGAGTATGTGTAGTAGTCTTCCAGCGGTTTTTGCCCAACTAAACTCCTTAACTTTCTCAAGACCTTTTTTTATCAACTCTGAGCGAAGTGTGTGGTCGTTGTCGATCTGATGCATAGCATCACTAATCTGATTGGTATCAAGTGGATCTACCAAAATACCCGATGCACCAACGACCTCTGGTAAACTCGACGTGTTGGAAGCGATAACGGGACACTTGTTCTGCATGGCTTCTAGTACCGGAAGGCCAAAACCCTCGTAATAAGAACAATAGACAAAGGCGATTGCTTTCGTGTATAAGGCCATCAGTTCGGTTTTGGTAATATATCTGCCTGTCAGGATTACCTTGCCTGCATGTTTGGTCTTTTTTAGAAGAGCACCAATGTAGTCAATCATTTCAGGGTCCTTGACGACAATTACTAGCTTGGCGTCCTTCTTTGTTTCACAGAATATGTCAAAAGCCTTGAGAGCTGAATCCACATTTTTTCGAATAGAAGTGCCGGCCGTGAGGAAATATTTATCTTCTTCGTTTAGGTGAATCTTTTTTAGTATTCGCCAAATTTGAGATTCCGTAATATGTGAAGATTTTCCCGTGTCTTCGTCTACCCCCAGCGGAATAGTGGTTATCTTGGCTTTGTCAAGTTTAAATAGCCTCCTTAAATCTTTTTTTGTATTATCTGAAATAGTGATGATTTGGTCAGCCCTTTTTAAGCTTGGTGACAGAACGAGGTCATAGTATAACTTCAACTGCCTTGTAGTTGTTTCTGGCACGATAAAGGTGCAGAGATCAAGCACTCCGACTACGTATTTGACATCTTTTTTTCTAAACAAAGGTAAAATGTTTACGGGACTAAAATATACCCCTACTCCACCCATGGCTTTCAAAACATACAGGTGGTCAAAGAGTATCTCGGTGAATATGTTTCGATGGCCAGGTATATTTTCCAAACTGACATTTTTGTTTGCCAAGAGGTCCTCGATGTATTCGTTTTTTCCGTCATAAGAAAACACGGCCACTCTGAATTCTGTTTTTGGAGAGGCTTGAACCAGAGCTTTGACTAGGTTGTAGACGTAGCTTTGTACGCCGGTATAAGGATTCTGAAGCAACCGCAAATTAATTAGAATTGTTTTATTCACCTTTGGCCGACTATCCATATTTGACCACCCAGACCGAGTTTGTTTATGAAGCTTTGAATGAATAGTGGGAGGGGGTGAAAGGGGGCAAAGCTCTTGGTAATCTTAAAATTGTTGGTACTCAAAATAAATTCGAGATTAGGAATGGTGAAGAGGTACTTATGAGTCTTGTCACTATAGCCGTGCCATTTGTTTTTTTCGACATACCTACCAAAGGAGTTTAGATTTGGGGTGGTGATTATGAGTTTTCCTCCCTTTTTTAACATGGAGTAGCATTTTTCCACAAATTTTGAAGGACTATCAAGATGTTCGATGACATCGAAAGCGGTAATTAGGTCAAATTTCACAGTAGGGAAAGGAGTAGTACTGGAGTTTAGGTCAAATACTTTTAATCTGGCTTTGGTGTTCGTTTTTGCTTTTTTTAGCCATGCACTAGAGATGTCAACTCCGTATGTTTTCATACCATAGGCGTCACATTTTTTTAAAAAATTGCCGGTGGCACAGCCGATGTCCAGAACTTTCTGTCCTTTTTTAAAACCTTCTGCAAGCACAGCCCCAGGGAAATAGATCTTGGATATCAGATCTTCTCTTTTTATGACCATTTTATTTTTTTGCTAAAGCGTATATTCTAGTGGCGAATATGCCTTGAGGAGTTAACCCTTTCATTATCTGGCGGAACATAAATTTGGTCGTTTTATATACTTTGTGAAAGAGGTGCTTGTATATATATAACAACAGAATGTCGATGTCCCAAAACAAGTTTCCTATTTTCAAAATTTCTGATGATTTAAAGTTTGAAAGTTTTAAGAGTATTTCAATATCGGATGCTTTGTAGTGTCTGTGCCCAAGGAACCAGGCTGGATCGATAAAGTTGAAGGGGTGGCTATTCATGGTGCTCGTAATCAAGACTCCGCCTTCTTTGAGAAGCTTATTGATATTTTGAAGAACAATCCCTTCAGTCCCGACAGGGACATGTTCGATGACATCAAGAAAAATGGCAGAATCAAAATACCCGGCGTACTTTTTCATAAATTTGGGATCTGGGTCGGCAAGATTAATTTGGTAAAAATCAAATTTGGGAAATGTTTTTTTGGCTACGTTCAGGGCATCTTGGTTGAGATCAATCCCGACCATTTTGCATGGGAATTTTCTTCGAGAAACTTCCTTTTCCATGGTGCCGGTCCAGCAACCAGCGTCCAGTACCTTTTTTCCTTTGAAATATTCTTTATAATAATCTACAACATGTTTGTGTTGGTAGTTGGCCCTAATTTGGGAATCGTTGAGGCTATCAAACTCCATGGTGCCATTGTATGTAAGTGATCTCATAGAGGAATTATAACCGAGATGCGTAGATTTTTAGGTATTGGTTCGCTGTTTTAAGCGGTGATCTAGATCTGGCCTTGACATAAACGTTGTCTTCAATTTTCTTTACCAGATGAGGATTGTTGGCTACCAGCTCAAAGGCTTCGTCCCACCTTGAATTATCGGTCAGGATACCCGTTTTACCATCATCTATGTCCTCAAGATAATGGCCTATTTTGGTCGCTATGATGCACTTGCCGTAGCTATTTGCGTGATATAGCGGTCCACTAGAACCCATGGAAAGAACAGCGGGGATGATGACGCAGTAAGCCTTTTCATAGAGACTATCCTGCTCACTCTCTTCAATGAACCCTTTGTAAACTATTTTATCCTGCAGACCGGAACTGGATATCATTTTGGTTATTTCCGTCAACGAATCCTCTTGTCCCTTAATGACGCCTCCGGCCAGAATTAATTTGAATTTTGTTTTGGGGTTTTTGGTGATGTATTTTTTGAATCCGTCCAGGGCGAAGCCAAGCCCCTTCCGCCTAGCCATATAGCCAAAATAGAAAAAATACGGTTCCTTTTTGCCGCTGTTATATGGTTTCTCAGGGATGGCTGCCGGAATGACGTTTACCTTTTTCTCATCCACACCGTAGTCTGACGTGATTATTTTTTTGGTTAAATGAGTATGAACAACGATAGAGTCTGAAATTAAGGAAATCAGCTTATAGACATAAGAAAAGAATAGCTTCAACATGAACGGCCTGACTATATTAGGATTTTGATTGAAAATTCGGACAAATTCTGTATCAACCTGTTTTTTATATACCGCCGCGTGAACAGTGACTACGACTTTGAAACCCAGAAGTTTGGTGATAAATAAGAGCAAAGGGAAAAGGGCTGCTGTAAAAATACCTCCATACATATTAATTTCATGTTGAAAATGAACGAGGTCTGGTTTGTCTGTCTTTAGCTGATTTACAATCTCCGAAATAAATGCCGGTGACTTTGTCCAGACAGGAATGATCCGACCGTGACCAGTAATCTCAAGGTTCTTTTTGTCTTTGTCCGTATATACCAGCAGCTCAACTTTTTTTGTTTGGACGAGCCCGCCTGTGATGTACTGAGAGTAATGCCCAGATGGCAACATACCTGTGATGAAGGCAATTTTCATATCTATAATTAAACCACTTCTATCTTTGGGAGGGGAAATACCAAGTGCCCACCAGAATCCAGGTAAGCTTGTTCCTTACCTATTATATTGTCCTTAAAGTGCCAAGGTAACACCAGAAGATAGTCGGGCTTTAAGGCTTTAATTTCAGTTTCTGATTTAATCTCGATATCGGTTCCAGGAGCAAACCTTCCATATTTATACTCATTGACCTCAGCGATTGCCGGTAGATCTTTTTTGTCTAACCCAGCAAACTGAAGAATTACGTTTCCTTTTGTTGAGGCTCCATATCCATATATCGTTTTACCCTGTTGATGAACCTTCTTAATAAAATTAACAAGACCTTCTCTATGTTCGAAAATAGCTTTGTTGAAGTCTTCGTACGTTTGAGGGTCTTGAAGATCTCTAGCTTCTTCTGCTTCGATTATTGCTCTAACCATTTTTTCGTTACCCAGCATCCGAGAATTTTTCTTCGCCAAAAAGACTTTGAAACTTGCTCCATTTGTTTCGTTTAGTTCGATGTCAACAATTTTCATACCGATTCTGGAAACCATCCAGCTTATTTGTCTTATGGCGTAGTATTCCAGGTGCTCATGGCAGATGGTATCGTAGGAAACATTGTCTATCATTCTTGGCATATAACTTTGCTCTAGTACCCAAACGCCTTCATCATCTAAGATCTCATAGACTTGTGCCATAAAGTCTATCGGGTGCTCTAAATCATAAAACATAGCCACTGATGTAACTACTTTAGCTTTCCTCTCACCGAATTCTTTCTTAAACACCTCAGATGAGAAGAAGTCGGGAATTTTTGTAATTCCACGCTGGTAATACATTCCAAATTTCTTAATTGTGGGATCAATACCAACTAAGTCGACACCGTCTACTCCGTACTGTGATAATAGTGTTCCGTCGTTGCTGCCGATGTCCAGGATAAGATCTCCTTTTTTTAGTTCGATTTTATTTTTTATTTGATTGGCTAATTCTTGAAGGTGAGCCACCATTGACCGATTGAGACCGGAGCGATAGCCGTAATTGTCACCATAAAGTTTTTCTGGTAAGTAATTGTGAGCTAATTGAAGTAGACCACAACTAATTCCGTCACGGTCATCACATTTAACGACAGTTAGAGGACCTTTTTCTACTTCCTCGTCCGCCTTAGGGAATACTCCACTTAGTGCAGTCTCACCAAGTTCAACAACTTTATAAATGTTTTTGTTTCCGCAAATCCGACATTCAGTAATTTCTCGGTAAAGCATTTTTGTACAATAAAATAATTATTATGTCTATAAAAAGACTACCTGTACTTTACATCAACAATTAATACAAGTCTATAATTATTTTGAAAACTTCTTTCTATCAGCAGGCCTTTGCCTCGTCGACATTGAGCTGTTTGGGAGAAAAGTTTGCCAGAAAGCCAAAGAACTTCCAGGCAGAAAAGAACAAGAACTTGATGTCATTAAAATTCCTAATTTCGATGATTTTCCTATATATAAACTGCGGTGATAAGGCTGCTTTGTAAAGATCTTGAGTGAGTTCCAGAACTTGGGTTTCTGTTAATGATGATTTCATGACAGGTTTCCTCATATCGTAGTCCTCATAGTCCTCGGATAAGAGCCAACCTTCCTTTTTACACTCTTTCCATAGCGGTGTGCCCGGATAAGGAATCACGACCGTCGCTTGAAGGGTATCCACATAACCCTTTTTGAAACATTTTTTTGCCAATTCCACAGTGTTCTTGGCATCTTGATAGGACTCCCAGGGGTAGCCCATCATGATGGTGAGGTGTGGGTCTAGACCGCCCTTCTTGGCCATACGAACGCCTTCTTCAATTTGCTCTACTTTAAGTCCTTTATCAAGATGATCAAGAGTGTATTGATTGGCCGATTCCATACCATAGAGAATAAAGCGGAAGTTGGCTTTGCCCATAAGATCGTAGTGTTCCTGCTTGAGGGCGTTGAGACGCATATTGCAGCCAAAGACAACTTTTTTGGCGTATCCCGACTCGATCATCATATTACAAAAATCCATGAGAGGCTTGCCGATCATAAAGGTACCGGCATCGTCGAAGATTTCTTTGACATGATATTTGTCTACCACATGTCTGACCTCGTCAAAAAGTCTTTGAGCAGTAAACCTTCGATATGACCCAATTGGGTTGATGGTATGGTCCCAAACACAGAA
>Ga0075783_103_pt1 | contig 22292 bp, 19 predicted proteins | sample RifGroC1_FD_68447 | JGI IMG/M metagenome (GOLD analysis project Ga0075783, IMG submission 68447) | Microgenomates bacterium GW2011_GWC1_44_9 | reverse complement strand
CCAGTTACCCGCCACGAACTAAATCAAAAGATGGCCGAAAAATACGGCAAACAGACTTTTGATGAAATCATCTCTGAAAGAATACTCTCTCAGGAAATAGAAAAGAATAACATTGTTATTTCTGACGAAGAAGTGGCTGCCGAAATGGCAAAAATAGTTGCCGACTACGGCAGCGATGAAGCCTTCAAAGCCGCCCTTTCTCAGTATGGTCTTACCGAAGAAAAAGCCAAAGAATCCGTGAAACAAAGTCTAAGTCTACGAAAACTAATCGAGAAAAACTACAAGATCGAAATAACCGATGAAGCAGTAAAAAAATATTTCGACGACAACAAAAAACTTTTCGAAGGCAAAAAATTCGACGATGTCAAAGCCGACATCAAAGAAACTCTTTTCCAGCAAGAAGTCTACACCAAGACCCAGGAATGGTTTACTGAAGTCAAAAAAAATTCTAAAGTAGTAAGCTTTATCTAGACGTGGAAAAAACTGCCCAAAAGAACAAAGCTACAAAAGACAAAGGGATCATCTTTAAGCGCTGGTTAATTCCGGCGCTTACTGTTCTCATTGTCGCGGCATTCGCCACTCTTTCTCTTACCAGGAAAAAAGAGGAACCGACTATAAGTCATACCGAGCCGGCAGTCGCCATACTCTCGGCAGATAACCTTGCCCTCCCCAAGCCTGAATTGCGGAGTAGTAATTCACTGGAAGCAGTTCTAAAAAATCGCCGTAGCAGGCGAGAATTTATTGATAAAGAGATTACCCTCAAGCAGGTATCCCAAATGCTTTGGGCTGCGCAAGGAGTAACTGTAGATTGGGGAGGTAGAACGTCCCCTTCGGCCAAATCCACCTATCCTCTGTCAGTTTTTCTGGTAGCAAATAAAGTCGCTGGTTTAGATGCCGGGGAATATCAATATATTGCAGGCGATCGCACACCGGTACACGAATTAAAACCCATTAAAAAAGTCGATCTTCAGAAAGCGCTTTATGAAGGTTTAAACGATAGTGCTTTTCACAACGCTCCTGCCGTCCTAATCATCACCGGTAACATGAGTAAAATGGCTGAAGCTTTTGGCGGCATTCCCCACGACAAAGAGGTTTATCTTGAAGCCGGCCATGCCGCTCAAAATCTGTATCTTCAAGCTGAAAGCCTCCGGCTGGGAATGGTGACGATAAGTACCTTCAGCAACGCAATAGTAAAAGACCTGGTGACGATTCCTCCCGGAGACACTATAATTTACCTGATTCCCTTCGGAATCCCAAAACTATGACAAAAAAGACGGACAGTGGCTGGTCAGTTGATGTGGCGGATCAGACAAGAAGGCTCAATTACATTAATGACCTGAAACAACTTGATCGAGGAGCATATGATGCTTTATTAGCCTCAGTCGACAAATATGGGAAATTTAAAACCGACGACCAAAGACGCGTCGCAAGAGAGCTAATTGCAGAGGGCAAAGCGGTAGATGCAGATGAGGCCTATTCTTTAATGAGCCAAGAGGGCCTTGAACCCACCAATGACGCTTACAGTAGAAGATAGCTATTTCCCCTTTCTCCACTTTTCGATTTCTTTATGATTTCCCGAAAGTAGGACCTCCGGCACCTTCCAGCCTTTATATTCAGCCGGCCTGGTGTACTGCGGATACTCCACAGCCATATCTTCGCTATAACTTTCTTCTTTCAGTGACTCAGGGTTTCCTAGAACTCCCGGTAGCAAGCGGCAAAGACTATCCACCACCACCATCACCGGCAGTTCGCCTCCACTCAGGACATAAGGCCCGATGCTGTACGTTTCATCGGCTAACTGCTCATGAACTCTGTGATCTATGCCTTCAAAGTGCGGAGCTATAAAAATCAAATGTTCCTCAGCCGTAAGGGCTCTGTCAACGACGTCAACTTTCATCACCATTCCGGCTCCACCACCAAATGGGTGATCGTCCACGCTCTTGTAGTTATCATCACTCCAGTCTCTTAAGTTATGAACTTTAATTTCCACAGCTTGTGTGCCCACCGCCCGGCCGATTATGGAGGTCTTAAAAACCCCTTCAAACATCTCCGGAAATATAGTCAAAATATCTATCTTCATATCCCAATTATATCCTCAAGTCGTATAATACCTCTATGCCCAGACTGGTAACAAAAACTGAAAAAGCGCCATTTATGGTCGGAAATCAAAATATCTGTATGTGCGGCCTGTCAGAAGGCCAACCTTTCTGTGATAAGTCCCATAAAAAGACGGAAAAAGAGGACGACGAAAAACTTTACTGGTATGCGGACGGCGTGGCAGAAGAAGTAATCTCAGAAGGTGATAACTGCACCGGCCAATGTCGTGATGGTGGTTGTGGTCATTGTGAGCATTAAACTATGAAAAAACGCCCTATTGCTGTAGTCGTCATTCCCACGTTCAACGAAGCAGGTACCATCGGCATAATGATTGATTACCTGGTCAAGGCTACTTTCCCAAAAATAAAAACCTGGGACTGTCGAGTGATGATTGTGGACGGAAAGTCCCCCGACGGCACTTGGAAGATTGTCGAAGATAAACAGAAGCACTATTCCAAAGTCGACTTATTGTTGGAAACAAAGAAGGAGGGAATTGGAGCGGCCTATGTCAAAGGCTTTAGGCGGGCTATGTCCAAGCACCATGCCGACGTGGTTATCGAGATGGATGGAGATTTTCAACACCCCCCCAAATTAATCCCGGAACTGCTCCAACAAATTGACGATGGATTTGACTATGTCTTGGGTAGTAGGAAATTGAAGGGCGGTAGCAATCCCAAGGGGTGGGGCTTTAAAAGAGTATTTTTCAGCGAAGTCGGAGGCCTCGTCGCCCGCTTCGTTCTTTTCTTTCCAACCAAGAATTTTTTCAGAATCACCGACCCTACCGGAGGATTTAAAGCGACCAGGGTCAAGGGTTTCATCGACACCATGGACATGGATCATCTCTATTCCAGAAGCTTTGGCTACAAGTTGGAATTCCTTTATAAAACAGTCCAACTAGGTGCAAGGGTCAAAGAAATACCTTTAAAATTCGGTCTGAGAACCACCGGCGAATCAAAGATAGAACCTCAAACAGCCAAAGATATTTTTCGGTCTGTATTTCTTCTCAGGTGGCATGATCCAACCACTCAAAAATTCATCAAATTCGGTACCATCGGTCTTTTTGGCTTTGTGATCAACAAGGTTGGTCTCGACATTTTTGCCGGTCTTCTAAAAAGCTTCATTCCCGGCGTCGGCCTGCGGAACACGATCGCCAATGCTTTGGCTGCCGAGGTTTCGATTATTAGCAACTTCACTTTTAACAATCTCTGGACCTTCAAAAACGAAAAACTAATTTGGGGGCTAATAATGCTAAAGAAATTCGCCACCTTTAATCTAAGTTCGGTAGTCTCTGGAATAATTCTCCCCAGCCTTGTCATTGGACTCGGAACCCAATTTTTCGGCGATCAGTACCGTACTCTATTCTTAGTTATTGCCGTATTTTTCATCACCGTTCCCCTCAACTGGTTTATCTACAACGTCTTTATTTGGAAAAAGAAGTCTTAGAGGTACGGTGCCCAGTCGGCTACCGGGGCGGTATTGTTCAAGAGGAAGGTCCAGGTGAAGAGCAATATCGGAATAATTAAGACAGCCGCTACGATTTTGAATTCCTTCTTCTGGATCAAATTATCCCAGCCAATAAGTACAAATGGCGCGGCAGGCAATATATATCTGCTTATGTCTCTGTGGGCGACAAACAGGGTCGAAAGGAAAAACAATCCCGCAAAGTAATATTCAATCTCAAGTTTCTTCTCTCTAAGTTTCATAATACCTACCCCAAAAATCAACCACGTCCAAATCACGTCTTCCAGCCAAAAGTTGCCCACCCAAGTTTGCCCGGGTGAAAAAACACTAAATGGTGGCCAAAAGAGGTGAATGTTGTCCCCGCTATGAAAATATGCCCAAAGATCGCCAGTTCTCATACCATAAAACCAGAACAAAACCGGGATCACCGCCAGCTGAATCAAAAGCGGCCAGTATTTCCATTGAATTTTCTTCGCTTTAATTGATTGAACCAAAGCATATATCCCATAGGCCGCCAGTAAAATAATCGCTGGACTCTTGGTGATCTGAGCGAGTGCGGCAAGTAATCCTGCCAGCCAAAATCTTTCTTTTTTAAAGTAATATATGCTGGCCAAAATAAAGAATATAAACCAAGGCTCAGGTGAGCCTATGGCTCTCACGGCCACCCACCTGGCCGGTAATATCAAGAAGGTCAGACACAGCCACAGGGAATTCTTGCTGATTTTATTATCCTCCAGGTATTTATACAGCATCCAAAAACAAAGCATGCTACCAAGAAGAGTGGCGGCAAGCATCGCCGTTGGCCCCTTAAGAAAGATATCAAAGAACCAAATAACGGCCGGATAAAGAGGGAAGTGCGCCGGAAAATATTCCGCTGATTCGGTAACTGAGAACCGGGTCTTGATATCTTCTTTGTTGTACCAAGTTTTCTCGACGATCAAATAGTTTGGGCCGTCATAGTTTTGCCACAAGATCTTAGTCCCCTCAGAAAAGTCAAAATTCCACCCAGGGAGTTTTGCTTTGATCGCAAAAGGCAGTAAGACAATTAAAGAAAACAGGATAACAACAGCCAACAAATACGCTCGTTTCATTATCTCTAGTATATACTTGTGAGTATGTCGCGACAAATAGAACAATTGTCAGTTTTCCTGCCGGCGTATAACGAAGAAGGTAGCCTTGAGGGTACTGTCAAAAGCGTTGTCAGCAACCTCAAAAAGAACGTGCCTACCTGGGAACTGATCATAGTCGACGATGGCTCAAAGGACAAGACGGGCAAAATTGCTGATCGGCTGGCGGATAAGGAAAAGAGAATAAGTGTGATCCACCACCACCCAAATCGAGGTTATGGAGCCGCCCTCAAAAGTGGGCTGTATGCCTGTAAATATCCGTGGATATCCTTTATTGACTCAGATGGACAGTTCGACTTTTCGGAAATAGATCGTTTTTTGGACACCCAAACAAAAACCGGCGCCGAATTGGTCATCGGTTACTACAAAAAAAGGAAAGTATCTTTCATGCGGAAACTAAACACTTTTGCTTGGCAGGTATTTGTAAATCTTCTCTTTGGACTGCATGTCAGAGATATCGATTGCGGATTCAAATTAATTTCCAAAAAAGTTGTCGATAAGATAGAACCACTTCAAAGCGAACGAGGTGCTTTCATTAGTAGTGAGTTCTTAATTAAAGCCAAAAAAGCAGGCTTCAAGATCGTTGAAATTGGCGTGACCCATTATCCCAGGCGACAGGGAGAGGGCACAGGAGCCAATTTGGATGTGATTGTTCAGAGTTTTATCGACCTCTTTAAACTATGGTACAAATTAAAATAACGAACCTTTTGTCATTCCCGCGTAGGCGGGAATCCATCCAATGAATACCTTATTTAGTTTCATAAAAAAGAACCGCACCGAGTTCTTTGTCTTGCTTGGAATAATTCTTCTCGCCCTCGTTCTTCGTCTGTATCGGATAGACGAATATATGACTTTTTTAGGTGACGAAGGCCGCGATGTCCGTATTGTTAGGGACTTAATCACCACAGGTAACCTAGTTTTTATCGGCCCCCAAACCAGTGTGGGGAATATGTACCTGGGTCCACTCTACTATTACATGATGGCCCCCGCACTGTTCCTTTCCGGACTAAATCCCGTCGGACCCGCCATTATGAATGCCTTGTTGGGAGCTGCCACTATTTTCCTCACCTACTTTATTGGCAGACGTTGGTTTGGGAAAAGTGTCGGCCTGATTGCCGCCATCCTCTTTGCCATTTCACCGGTTGCCATCATATATTCACGCTCTTCCTGGAATCCAAATCCCATGCCCTTTTTCTCACTACTTTGTGTTTGGGGTATTTATGAAGTTTGGAAAAACAACAAACATTCATGGCTACCTCTAGTTGGCATTTTCTTTGCCTTTGCGTTGCAGATGCATTACTTGGGCTTGCTCCTCATCCCAACCTTAGGGTTATTTTGGCTCCTGACATTGCGTCAGCTCAAAAACGAAAAAAAGCAAAAAACCATTTTCGTCAAAAAAACCCTCATAGCCATTTGTTTGTTTTTAATCTTGATGTCACCATTACTACTCTTCGACCTTAAACATGATTGGATGAACTTTAAAGCTTTCCAATCTTTCTTTTCAGACCGCCAAACCACAATAAATCTAAACCCTGCCCGCTCCGATCGGTTCCTACCAGCCATAGAATCCATCATTTCAGAGCTACTCCTCGGGCGCCAATTAACCTATGCTACTTTAGCCGCAGTCATTATCGGTGTTCTTACCTTTTTAGCTTATTTTGGAAAAACTAAACTATCTTTAAAAGAATTTTTCAAAACCAAGAAAGATCCTGCTGTCTCTGCTCTCCTAGCCTGGATTGGTTTTGGTATTCTTGGGTTAGGTGTCTACAAGCAGCATATCTACGCTCATTACTTTGGTTTCCTTTTTCCCGCGGTGTACCTCCTGGTAGCTTTCCTTCTCCTTTTTCTATGGAACAATAAAAATATTCTCATCAAATTCCTAGCTCTCACGTTCTTTGCTTGCCTCCTTTATCACGGAGTTTATTACTCCCCTTTAAAAGATTCACCCAATCGTCAAATGAAACGCACTGAAGCCGCCGTAGATCTAATGATTAAAGAATCAAAAGGGCAACCATTCAACTTTGGCCTTATAGCCAAACAAAACTATGATGAATCCTACCGTTTCTATCTGGAAAATAAAAAAGCGAACCATTTCAGGGGTGAGGAGAGAGTCACTGGTCAGCTTTTTGTAATTTGCGAAGATGGCGACAAATGCCAGCCAGAGGGAAATCCGGCCTATCAAATCGCCATTTTTGGCCCATCGCATATAGACCAGCAGTGGCAAGTAGACTATCTAAAAATCTATCGTTTAATCCACTCCATATGAGCTCTACTATCCCTCAGTCTCCCATGGTTTGGCTTGATCTGGAATTTACTGATCTAGATCCCAACAAAGGGACCATCGTCGAAATAGCCACCGTTATCACCGACGGGGATTTGAACATACTTGCCACCGGTCCTGATATTGTTATCCATCAGTCTGAGGATATTTTAAGGAATATGGTCAAATGGAATCAAGAACATTTTGGTGAGTCCGGGCTCACGGAAGAGATCCGCCTTTCCATGGTCGGATTGTCTCAAGCCGAAGAGGAAACTATTAGTTTTCTAAAAAAATACTGCACCCCCCACACCGCCCTTCTCGCCGGATCATCAGTATACATGGATCGTGAGTTTCTCAGAGTCTATATGCCTCGTCTTTACGACTTCGTTCATTATAGAATTATCGACACCAACACTCTCAAAGAACTGATGCATCGATGGTATCCCCACATTCCTGACTATCCCAAGATGGAGCCTCACCGGGCTAAGGGGGACATTTTAGAGTCCATAGATGAGTTAAAATACTACCAGTCCCAAATCTTCAAGCAAAGGACTCCTTAATGAAACCAAAGCTCTCGGTCGTCGTCAGTAATTACAACGAAAAAGCCAACCTCGAAAGAGGAGTCCTGGAACAGATGGCCAGCTTCCTTTCCAAGGCAAAATACTCCTGGGAAGTTATCATTAACGACGACGGATCCACTGACGGAGGTGACCAGATAATTGCTGGCTTTGTCAAGAAACATCCAGGCTTTAAAATGATCAGGGGGAATCACGGCGGCAAAGCAGCCGGTATCTGGAACGGCATTCAAGCGGCCACAGGAGAAATTGTTTTGTACACCGACATGGATCAGTCCTCTCCTCTTAGAGAAGTCGAGAAGCTTCTTCCTTGGTTTGATAAAGGTTACCATGTTGTCTTTGGTTCTCGGGGAAAAATGCGAAAAAACTTTCCCTTATTGCGCCAGCTGGCTTCCTGGTCATTTAGATTTATCAGAGGACTAATGTTGCTTCATGATGTTGTTGACACACAGTGTGGGTTCAAAGCCATGCGCCTGGAAGTAGCCATGAACATTTTTCCCTCTCTCTCTGTCATAAACAACAGGTCAAATTCCAAAGGCTGGACGGTCTCTGCTTTTGATGTTGAACTACTCTTCTTGGCCGAAAAATTTGGCTACAAATTGAAAGAGGTTGATGTCATTTGGAAAGATGAAGACACGTCAAACAGTAAGCAAAGGAGTTTTGTGACCGAATCTATTGACATGCTCAAACAGATTACCCAGGTCAAGATAAATGACCTTTCCGGAAAATATGACAAAAAATAAAATATTTTGGATTGCTGGCCTGGCACTAACTGCCCTTGTATTATTTTTGTTTTTCCGGCTCTATCAGTTGCAAACAATACCTGTTTTTGTCGATGAAGCCATTTATGTTCGCTGGTCTCAAGTGATGAGGGCAGAGCCAACCTTGCGCTTTCTGCCACTATCGGACGGTAAACAACCCCTTTTTATGTGGGCCACCATTCCCTTCCTCAAGCTCATTTCTGACCCACTGATAGCTGGCAGGCTACTTTCTGTGGTTGCCGGTTTTGGTTCACTCGTTGGTATTGGCCTTTTGGCATTTATTCTTTTCGGCGACATTTTTATTGCTCTTTTCACTTCACTAATTTATGCCGTTATTCCGTTCACCATGTTTTTTGACCGGATGGCTCTAGCCGATAGCCTTCTTGCCATGTTTGGCCTGTGGACACTTATATTTGCCATCAAATACACCAAGTCGCTCAAGACGGAATACGCCATGTATCTGGGTTTTACCATCGGTGCAGGCCTGCTTACAAAGTCTCCCGCAGCCATTTATTATCTTTGGTCCCTAGTTACTCTTGTTTTTTTCTTTCCGCACAAAAATATAACGTCTGTCAACCTCGGAAAACTGATTTGGGGTATCTTTCTTGCCCTAATTATTTCTCAGGCCATGTATGGTATTCTTCGGCTTGGAGTAGGTTTCCAAATGATAGGCTCCAGAAATCAAGACTATGTTTACTCATTAAAAGAAGTATTGACTCACCCGTTACAGCCACTAATCGAAAACCTCAAAAAGACTGCCAATTGGCTATTTCTCCTCTTTACCCCCACCGTTTTATTGCTTAGTGTCCTAGGGTATCTAAACCCCAAAACCAGAAAATCTTACCTGTTCCTAGTCCTCATTGCCCTAGCGCCTCTTGTGTTTCAGGCGGCAATTGCAAAAGTCTACACCAGCCGCTACGTACTTTATGCGGTAGTGCCCCTACTTCCTCTGGCCGGACTCGGCCTGGGGTGGCTTTTTAACCGTAAGGGTATACTGATCAAAGCTTCCATCACTCTCTTTGTCTTACTTCCTATTCTGATGACCGCGCTTTACTTATTCACTCCTACCATCGCCCCTATGCCATTTGATATGCGTAGCGGCTACCTGGAAGAGTGGACGGCTGGCTATGGCCAGAAAGACATTGCGGACTACCTCTTGGCCAGGGAAGCGGAGGGAAGCAAGATTGTTGTCTTTACCGAAGGCACTTTTGGAACGCTTCCGGATGGACTTCAAATATATACCGAGGGTCACAAAAATATCACTATCGTGGGATCATCACCAAATGTTTTTGAAATCCCTTCGGGCCTTCTAAGCACTAGCCAGGAAAATCTTCGCTACTTCGTGCTAAACTCTTCCAGAAATCATCTTCCTGCCTCCGAACTAGCCAAGTTGGAACTAATTGGGGAATATCCCAAACCATTTAGGCTAAACGGCACCCACGAATCGTTACTTTTCTATCGCCTCAAATAGATATATTCCAAGCTATAATAAGCTAATGTTCAAGTTACTCTGGCGTTTCCGTTTGGGAATAATTCTGTGCTTACTCTTTCTTCCGGCGATTGCTGATATTTTTAAACCCGGATACTTCCCAATGCATGATGATCTTCAGGTCTTCCGTCTTTACGAAATGCACAAATGTACTCTAGATGGTCAGTTCCCTTGTCGCTGGGTGCCTGACGCGGGCTTTGGTTATGGTTATCCATTAATGCAGTTCTATCCTCCCATGCCATATTACCCCATGGAATTAATGGTGATTCTTGGTGCGGGTTACTTTTTACCGGTCAAGATTATGTTTGCCTTAGCCTTTCTGCTTTCGGGCTTGGGTATGTATCTTTTTGCAAGAGAGTTTTTTGGCAAGTGGGGCGGCGTACTTGCCTCGGCTCTCTACGTTTATGCACCCTATCACTCTGTCGATATCTACGTTCGGGGGGCGATGAATGAGGCCTGGGGGATGGTTTGGTTTCCTTTTGTCCTCCTCTACATTTACAAAATAATCACCCGCCGTCATTCCCGAGATTTTATTTTCCTCAGTGCCGCCTTGGCTCTTCAGCTCACCTCACACAATGTTATGACGCTGGTCTTCGCCCCTACCGCCATTATATGGGCAATATTCTGGATGTGGCGGGAAAAGAAATTTTCAAAAATTAAAAATCTTCTGCTGGCCGGAATTCTAGGAGTAGGACTTTCTGCCTTCTTTTTTTTACCTGTAGTTTTAGAACAAAAATTCGTGCATGTAGATTCCATGATGGTTGGCTACTTCAATTATCTGGCTCACTTTGCGGACATCAAACAGCTCTTTTTCTCCCGTTTTTGGGGCTATGGCGGCTCTACCTGGGGGCCGGAAGATGGTATGTCGTTTTCTGTTGGGCACATTCAATGGATCGCCGCCGCCATTGCCTCTCTAATTGCTCTGTTGAGAATAAAGAAAGAAAAAACAATTTCAAAAATGATATTAATGGTCGTTGCTTTTGGTATGCTCTACGCCTTTCTTACTCATAGCCGGTCAAACCCCATATGGGAACGTGTCAGTCTTCTGCAATTCGCCCAATTTCCCTGGCGACTAGTCGCTCTTATAGTTTTCTATTTTTCATTTGCAGCAGGCTATCTAGCGACCATCTCACTTCCCAAAATGGTAAAACAGTTTTTGTTCACCGTGCTTCTATTGGGAACAATATTATTTAACTTTCCTTTCTTCCGTTTCGAAAGACACGTAAGAATCACTTTTCAGGAAAAAATGTCAGGTTTGCAGTGGGAAAATCAAGTTACCGGCGGTATCTTTGATTATCTACCCAGATCAGCTCCCAAGCCTCCTGGAGCACCCGCTTTCCGGATACCCATATTTGTGGAGGGAAAAGGTGGTGTCACAGATTTTAGATCGGGTACCAACTGGATGAAGTTTGATGCCCACGTTTCGTCAGCTTCGGCCAAAGTCATGTTGCCACTCTACACTTACCCCGGTCTGACAACTAAGGTCGACAGTCAAATAGTTACTACCGAAATCGATCCCGACTTGGGTAGAGTAGTTGTTTCGGTCGACAAAGGACTTCACCATGTAGAATCAAAAATCGGTTACACTTTTGTTCGTTTGTTCTCCGACCTGCTGACCCTTCTTTCTATTATTGTATTAACAAAATTAATTATCGATGATCGAAAACACCCCTCCTGATGCTCCATCGGTCATAGAAATCCAAGAAGTTAAACGACGCTCGGTATCCGGTGTCATGGCTCTCATTTCCCGTACTTTCATCATTCAAATTATTTCTTTTGTCGCGACTCTCGCCCTTACTATCTTTCTCGATCCAAATACTTACGGTATTTTTTATCTGGTTTCCTCGGTAGTCAACTTTCTCGCCTATTTTTCCGACGTCGGTCTCGCGGCTGCTCTTATCCAGAAGAAAGAGAGTATTACCAAGGAAGATTTATCAACCACTTTTACCGTTCAACAACTGCTGGTAATTTCTCTTCTCATTATTCTTTTTGTTATTTCTCCTGTGATTCGTACCCAATATCAGATAGACCAGACAGGCATGTATCTTTTATACGCCATGGGTATTTCTCTTTTTCTCAGTTCCCTAAAAACCATTCCTTCGATTATGTTGGAAAGGGAAATCAAATTTAGTAAGCTTATCCTCCCTCAAGTTCTGGAAACTCTGACCTTCAATGGAATAGCGGTCTTCTTCGCCTGGAAAGGTTTTGGAGTTACCTCTTTTTCTTTCGCTGTCTTGGGTAGGGGAGTCGTCGGCCTCATTGCGATGTATCTTGTATATCCCTGGAGACCAAGTCTGGGTATTCATAAACCCTCATTGAAACATTTACTAAGTTTCGGTCTCCCGTATCAAGTTAATACCTTTTTGGCCGTCCTCAAAGACGACGGCATGACGATTATTCTCACAAAAATTATTGGCACTCAGGGTTTGGGCTACATTGGCTGGGCTTCACGCTGGGCCGGGTTGCCTCTTAGGATCGTCATGGACAACCTTACCAAGGTATCTTTCCCCACCTTTGCTAGGTTGCAGCACGACAAAGAGAGGCTTTCAAGAGCCGTTGAAATCAGTCTCAAATACATGTGTCTCTTGGCTTTTCCTATCCTAATCGGCATGGGATTTTTGGCTTTGCCCATGATCGGACTAATTCCCCGTTATTCGAAGTGGCTTCCCGCCATCATTCCCCTCTATATCTATTTGTATAACTCAGCCTGGGCAAGCCTGAGCACCAGTCTCACCAATCTACTAAATGCGACTGGCCATATCAAATCCACATTCAAGCTGATGCTAATGTGGACCGGTCTCACCTGGGCAACCATGCCTTTTTTTGCCATAAAATTTGGTTACACCGGAGTTGCTTACGCTACCGGTATCATTGCCACCTCTTCTGTCCTCACCATTTTTATGGCAAAAAAATATGTCGACTTTAGTGTCCTTAATATACTCAAAACTCCCATCATAGCAGCGCTCCCTCTGTCGCTTTGGCTCTTTCTATTTTCCGTAACCATACACTCTTTCCCTTCATTGATCACCCATTGTCTTATTTCGGCCGCTATTTATTTCCTGGCTATCTTTATTCTTGAAGGTCAAGAATTTATTACCCAGACCCTTAATTACTTTAAGATAAAACATGCTTAGAAAAATATTTATTACTCTGTTTCTGCTACTAGTATCTTCCGTCGGGGGTGCTCACGCTTTCAAAGCCGAGACCTTTGTCACTTTCGGTAATCCAGTAAGAGGTCCAGAAAACTGGCAAAACCCCAAACAAGATCCGCTCGCACTGCCCATGTTTCTTTATCGCGAATCCACTCCTTCTTCATACCCCATGACCTGGTTGCTCCGGTACGACGCGGTGACGGACGCTACGATGTCTGCTTACTTCAATGATTTAATCGAAACAGATTCCACACAATCAATCGGGGCCTTTCTAGAGATAACTCCAAGCTTGGCGGAAAAGACCCGCATACTCTATCCGGCAGGAGACTCGGTGTTCAATGCCAATCGCATTTTTCTTTCAGGATACTCTCAAGAAGACAGACGTCTTCTAATCGATACTTACATGTCGGCCTTTTTCGATCGTTTTGGTTTTTACCCTAAGTCTGTCTCCGCTTGGCATCTGGATAGTTACTCGCTACAATACCTGGAGTCAAAATATTCCGTTTTGATCGCCATGAACTGTGACGATCAGTACTCCATGGACCACTACCGTCTCTGGGGTGGGTATCTTGGCAGTCCATATTTCCCTGACAAAAACAACTCTCTAATACCCTCAAGTACCAGAGCCAATCGCGTAAATTTAGCCATGGTCCGGTGGGCCCAAAGAGATTTGTTCAACTTCTATGGTGCTGGCTCAGAATCTCTCTACTCTGTTCAGGTAAATGATTATCTCGCTGCCGGGCAGACTACAAAGTATTTTGAGAAGTTGCTCGCTCAATATGACAACAAAGTTCTCAACGAATTTACTTATGTAAACATCGGTTTAGAAAACGACTACGATCTGGGTCTGTACAGAAACGAAATAAAAAATGTCTATAAATCGCTAAAAAATAATCGTGATAAATTTAACCTTCACCCTATTTCCATGGCTGATTTCGGTGTATGGTTTATGGGTTTCTATCCGGAAAGTTCACCCACTTACTTTTATTCCGCCGAGAACTCCCGCGTCGTTCCACCCAAGTTGGCCACGACACCAGGAAAAGTCTTCTGGTATCAGTCACCTTTCTACCGTATAGGATTTTGGTCTGACGGCGGACGAACTGAAATCATTGATTTCCGTGTCTACAACCGGGAAATTTACGAAGACTATTTTGCGACGCCAAATCAAAGCACCTCTCTTTATCACGAAATCCCCGCCATCATCGATTCCGTAAAATACCCTGGTACTGCCGGAGTACTCTTCTTTGCCATGGATTCTGCACGGATAGTCCGTTCGAAGCAGTGGGACAATTGGCAAATCTCTTTTGGGCTAGACGGCAAAACACTTACTCTCGAGCCGGACAGAATTATCTTCACCGGATTCACCGTTCCAGAAATGAATTCCAACGATCTTCAAGTAAACACCTCCAAGAACTCCACTGTCTGGGAAGTCTCCCCCCACACTCCATTCAAAAACACATCCCGCCCCACGTGGATATTTTGGCTAATCGTCCTGATTGTTTTGTTGCTTGTCGTCAAGAAAACAAAAAAGTCAGGTAAACCCCGCACGCCTCAATATCTTGCCCTTGGTTTAGTTGTCTCACTCATTGCTGGCCTTACTCTGTTCCGCAATGGGCTACTATATCCTTATGGTATGGGCTTCTGGGGACCCAACGGTCACGATGCCATATTTCACTTATCTATTATCGAGAAGTTCGCGGCAAATCCCTTTAGTTTTTCTCATCCCCAAATAGCCGGGGAGAATATTGCCAACTATCACTTTTTGTTTGACTTTATTTCCGGCGTAATAGTAAAAGTATCTGGTATTTCTTCTTTGGACATATACTTCCGCATTTTTCCCATAATCATCGGTATCACCATTATTTTTCTTCTCGACAAACTACTTAAGACCTGGCAATATTCCCGGCCCGAAAGACTCCTGGCCATCACCTTGGCGTTCTTGGCTGGTTCTTTTGGCTTTCTACCAAAGCTTATCACTGGTCAGGATTTTTTTGCTGGAGAGTCGGCCTTCTGGTCAAATCAGTCTGTCTCAATCTTTCTCAACCCACCCTTCGCCCTTTCCATAGCCGTCCTCCTACTTTTTCTTACCGTCATTGCGAGGAGCGATAGCGACGCGGCAATCCAGTTCAAGACATCATTGTTACCTCTTTCCCTTCTCGGTGCCTTCCTGGCCCAAACAAAAATCTATGCCTTTATTCTTCTTCTCGGAGCTCTTCTCTTTTCCCGCAAATACAGGCTTTTCTTTGGCGTCCTCTTTCTCGGCATCCTAATTTCTCTACCGTTTACCGTCTTTGGCGGACCCTCTCCTTTTATTTTTTCACCTCTTTGGTTTCCAAGGAGTCTCTTTGCTTCATTTGACCGCTTCTATTGGCCTCAATTGGTTTCTGCTTGGCAAGCCTATGAGGCCTCAGGCAATTTTTTCAAACTAACGCTAGTAAACCTATTTGCACTTCTCATTTTTCTTTTTGGCAATCTCGGCCTGCGTTTTCTTGGTCTCATCGAAATGGCCAAGTCAAAATCGTCCTCACTTTCCGAAACAATAGCTCGTTGGATAGTTGTCTTTGGGCTCATTGCACCAGTACTGTTTGTGCAAAATATCAATCCTTGGAACACTATCCAGTTCATGTATTACTCTCTATTCTTTCTTGCTATTTATAGCGCCAAGTTTCTATCCCGGCAAAAAATATATCTCTTACTGCCGCTTCTATTACTATTCATTCTCACTTCCGTCGGTACACTAAAAGATTATATTGGTTATTTTTCCGCTTCTAGAATAAGTTACACTGAGCTACTGGCCTTGGAAAAACTCCGCGAGCAGCCAAAAGGAGTGGTCCTCTCCCCCTTATTCAGCCCCCTATCTTCACGGGGAATATATGCGCCCAAGCCCCTGTATTCATATATCTCTACAGCTTACATCTCGGCCATTTCAGGCCAACCAGAATTTCTTTCCGATACCATCAACTTAGATATTACCGGTTTTAATTACATCGAGAGATCTAGAGACATGCAACGCTTCTACAACACTGTCGACAAAAAATGGGCAGTAGACTTTTTATCAAAGAGCCGTATTTTGTATGTCTACGAAACTCCTCTAAAAAAAATTAAACTAGACCCAAAAGATATACAACTGACAAAAATCTTTGACTCAGGAGAAATATCCATATATAAATTTAACTAATACATGGCCAAGATCAAAATCTCTGCGGTGGTAAACACCAGAAATGAAGCTGAAAATATTTTTGACTGTCTTAGAGCGTTAAAGTTTTGTGACGAAATAGTTGTGGTGGATATGGAGTCCGAAGACAACACCAAAGAGATAGCTAAGGAGTTTACCGATCGTATTTACGATCATAAAAAAGTTGGCTTTGTAGAGCCTGCCCGGAATTTTGCCATCCAAAAAGCACTAGGGGACTGGATCCTGATAGTCGACGCCGATGAACGGATCCCAAAAACCCTGGCAGCCAAGTTAATCGAGATAGCTGATAAAAACGAAATCGACTTTGTCCGCATACCCAGGAGAAATCTTGTCTTTGGGGAGTGGCTCCAGCATTCACGCTGGTGGCCAGATTACAATATCCGTTTTTTTAAGAAGGGAGCAGTACAGTGGCAGGATGAAATCCACTCTGTGCCGGTTACTTACGGCAACGGACTCAATTTAGAAGATGACGCTAAGTTTGCTTTAGAACATCATCACTACCGGACCATTGATGAATACTTTCTTAGAGCACTAAGATATTCAAATCAACAATCAAAGGAGCTTATTAAATCTGGTTATGTCTTTGACCCGGCCGATTTGATAAAAAAACCCTTAGGCGAATTTCTTTCCCGTTTTTTTGCGGGAGAGGGCTACAAAGACGGTCTGCATGGACTCGTTATGGCTCTACTCCAATATTTTTCCATGCTTCTCATCTATCTCAAAGTTTGGGAGGCTGAAGGTCACAAACCTATCAAGGAAAGAGCTCTGACCCCACTTTGGCAGACAGTTTTTAGAGAAAAATTCAGGGAATTCCGTTACTGGGTACTCACTGCCAAGATCCAGTATTCAGGCTCCAAAACCGAAGCTTTCCTCCTCAAGCTCCAGCGCCGCCTCCTTAAATAATTGATCCGCTTCGGGCTTAGGCTATAATGTAACTACATGAAGATAGCCTTTATTACGGTTAACTTTCACAGTGATCAAGACACCTTGGAGGTAGTCTCCCAGCTGGAGAAAAATACCCTTCCCAGAGGGGTGGAACTCGTCGTCTATTGTGTAGACAACGATCGGTCCGATACGCTCAAACAAAGTCTCCTTCAATACCCTCATGCCGTCTACCTGGACTCTCCCGGAAATGTTGGCTTTGCTGCCGGTAACAATATCGGTTTCAAGCGCGCCCTAATCGACCAAGCAGACATCGTAGTTTTAATTAATAACGATACTGTTGTCCCCAAAAATTTAGTCAAAAATATTTTGACCTCGCCTATCAGTAATGAAAAAATCGGGGTAGTTGGTGGTTTAATCTATTTTGCCAGGGGTTTTGAATTTAAGGAAAATTATGAAAAATCAGATCTGGGCAGGGTTATTTGGTATGCCGGCGGTAAACATGATTGGGACAACGTCTATGCCACCCACCAAGGTGTAGATGAAGTCGATCGTGGCCAATACGACAAAGTCCGCGAAACCGATTTTATTACCGGCTGTCTTTTTATCATTCGCCGGGATGTCCTTGAAAAAGTGGGCCAGTTCGACGAACGCTACTGCCTCTATTTCGAAGACTCTGATCTCTGCAAACGCGTCAGTCTGGCTGGATACAAGCTCGTCATCGACCCCAATATCAAACTTTGGCACAAGGTTGCTCAAAGTTCCGGGATCGGATCTCCACTCAATGATTATTTTCTTACCAGAAATCGCCTACTCTTTGGGACATCTTATGCCTCAGCCAGGACAAAATTTGCCTTATACAGAGAAGCGGTAAAAAAGCTATTTATCGGCACTCCGGCTCAAAAAATTGCCATCAAAGATTTTTTTACCGGCAACTTAGGCTGGGGAAGTTGGAATAAAAAAGTTCAAGTTCCAGGAAAACAATAAAATGAAATTATCCGTCATCATTCTTGCCCGTAACGTGGCCGACGAAATAAGTCCGGCCATTATATCTTCCAAATTCGCTGATGAAATTATCGTTGTAGATACTGGCTCTACCGACAATACCTTGGCCATCTGCCGCAAGCTTGGAGTAAAAATAGTTCACGCTACAGGCGAAAGTTTTGCCAAATGGCGGAATGACGGAGCCAAAGCTGCCAGAGGTGATTGGTTACTCTATCTGGACTCGGACGAAAGGATTACATTCCGCCTGGCCAAAGAAATTCTTCACACTATCGAGAACCCCAGTCACGCAGCCTATACTATTAGCCGCTACGAAATCTTTTTAGGCAAGCATCTAAACCATTGGGGTGACCCTAGAGTTCTCCGCTTCATCAAACGCACCGCCCTCAAACGCTGGGAGGGAAAGCTCCACGAGCAGCCCAAGGTAGATGGCACCATCGGCAAGCTCCGCGAGCAGATGGTTCACCTTTCTCACAAAAATATCGATGAAAAACTTCCCAACACCCTAATCTGGTCAAAATACGAAGCCAAGATGCTCTTCGATGCCGGCCACCCACCTATGGCGGGTTGGAGATTTATCCGCATCATGTTCACCGAATTTTGGGACCGGGCAGTCAAACAAAGACTCTGGCGGGATGGTACCGAGGGTTGGATCGAAATAATCTATCAAATGTTTAGCAAATTTGTCACATATGAGAGACTTTGGGAAATGCAACGAAAGCCCTCTCTCAAAGAAACTTACGACAACATCGACAGGCAAGTCCTCTCCGAATGGAAAGAAAATAACCTATGAAAAAAGCTTTAATCTACGATCCATATATGGACACCTTGGGAGGAGGGGAGAGGTATGTCCTGACTTTCGCGCTCGGCCTAATAAAATCCGGTTATTCGGTGGATTTTGCATGGCCATCCCAGGTGGTATTAGCTGCGGCAGAGAAGCGCTTCGGCCTGGATCTTTCTCAGATCAAGGTCAGCGAGGAAGCCTTCATCCAATGTCACCAAAAGACAAATTACAATGATAGACAGAGATTTACTAAGGAGTTCGATTTAATTTTTTGGGTAAGTGATGGCAGCATACCTTTCTTGTTTTCCAAAAACAATTTAATTCACTTTCAGGTTCCTTTCAAAAAAATCGGAGGAGGTGCCATAATCACCAATCTAAAGACTGTTTTTGTAAATAAATTTGTTTACAATTCGGAATTCACTCGTAAAGTCATCGAAAAAAATCTACAAAAAGAAAAAGGTTTTACTCTCTATCCGCCCATTGATGTTGAAAGTTTTTGTCCAGAAAAAAAAGAAAACATCATACTTTCGGTCGCCAGATTTGATTCGCCTTCACATAGCAAAAGACAAGATGTTCTTATCGAAGCCTTTAGAGAGCTTTCTGAAACAGCCAAAGGCTATCAACTAATTTTAGCCGGTGGGTTGGTCGGAGACAGTCTCCTTATGAATAAGCTAAAAAAATTAGCGGACGGACTAGATATTATGTTTGTTACCAACCCTGAGTTCAATGAATTAAAGAAACTCTATGGAAAGGCCAAATTTTTCTGGCACGCCGCCGGATACGAAATCAACGAAGACACCAATCCAGAAAAAGTCGAGCACTTCGGTATGGCTACTGTTGAGGCCATGTCCTCCGGTTGTGTTCCCATCGTGATCTCCAAAGGTGGTCAAAAAGAAATTGTCACTCCGCAGTCTGGAGTACTTTGTGACACTCCCGTAGAAATTGCCAAAGCCACAGGTCGCCTAATTGGCGAGCCATCTGCTTGGACCAAGATGTCCAATGCCGCCACTCAGAGATCCAAAATGTTTTCGATATCAGAATTCAATAAAAAATTGTCTACACTTTTGCGTCCATGAAAAAGGTCGATATCGCGATACTCCTACTAATCACGGCGGTTGTTGGCTTCTTATTATATTTTTCCCGTCAAATATTTACTTATCATTATGAGCCGGAGTATTACGAAAATTATTATTACAATTCCCAGTGGAATGTTCCCCAAAGCGCCCGAGGTATTTCGGATGGAGAGCTCTACAAATTTGTCGGCTACCGGCTGGTTCAGGGTGAAAATCCTTTCAACATCAATTACGAAGTACCACCTTTTGCCAAGCACCTCTATGGCCTAGCCGAAATGTATCTTGGTAATCCATACTGGGTAAGTCTGTTTTTCTTCTTCCTCACCGGTTTGGCTGTCTATCTACTTTGTTTTGAACTGCTAAAAAATAATACATATGCCCTCCTTGGGGTTTTGCTATTTGTCACCACACCTTTTTTTGCTACTCAGATTAAAGAAACTATGTTGGATCTACCCCTCACCGCCCTACTTTCCTTACATGCACTCTTCTTTGTCCGCTACTTCAAAAAGACGGACCTTAAAGATCTCGCTTTAGCAGGCATCTTTCTTGGACTCTTCACAGGAACCAAGATCGGAGTCTACACACCTCTGATATTATTGCTCGGAGTTGTTATTTGTCTGATAAGCTCACGGAAAATTCTTAGCCCTGTCATTTATACCGTTTCTGTTTTTGGCGGATATGTTCTTTCTTTTATTTCATATTTTTCCCGGCACCCAAATCCATTTCCTTGGCTAAGGCTTCATGAAAAACCTATCGGTTTTTATCTACAGACAGCTAGCGATGGGGTAGATCACTGGAATCAGTGGCGGGGAATATTTCAAAATACCTACCAGGGTTTTTGGGTCGGAGCCTCCAAAGGTGGTCTGGGAGATTGGTCTCTAATTCTTCCCATTGGCGTTATACTTGCTGTTATTCTTTTTTATCAAGGACTCAAAAAGAAAGACTTTTCCTGGATCTATCTCACTTTGTTGGCTTTCAGTATTCTGCTGGTGAACACCTTTATCCCTTTTTGGCCCCGCTATCTGATGCCCACTGTCCCTTTGTTTATTGTTTTTTTGATTTTTGCTTTTAGAAAAATTACACCTTTAATTTTTCTACTTGCTGCCCTGAGTTTCTCAGTTCTTTTGCCTACTTTCACCATCAATAATCTTTCAGGCCACGCCGAAGCTGTCGCGAGATTTACGTCTACCAGGGCCTACCGGGAGCTGTATCGCAGTGTCGACCCTGCGACCTGGTCAAATTATCCGGAAAAAGAGTTTCAGGCTATTTTTGAAAATTTCTATTCCACTCTCCGAGTCAAGAAAATATCCGTGACTTTAAACAACTCGGACACCGCTGGTGGCAAAGCCACGCTAAACACTAAATATTTTTCCGATTACGGAATATTGGAAAATTCCCAAGAAATGGATTTTGTTTTTATTAACAATCAATGGAAAACTGCTTGGAAATGGGACTATCTCTGGCCTGGCTTTGACCCCCGAGGTAGGGTTGAAATCGAAAAAACATCAAAACTTCTGAAGAAAAGCCAGAAAGCTGTTTATGTCATTCCCCGCCTGATGTACGACTGGGGAAAATACTCTCAGGCCTTATCGAGACTTACCAGGCTCGGTTCTTCCGTAGTCGACAAAATCCTCAGAGAAGTAATCCCGGATGACTACCCTAGATTTGTGGGCTATCTTGATCCAGGTATGGATCCGGACACCTTGAAGAATAATTTACTCCCGGGAATTGCGGTCAGAGAAGAGCCGGCCGTTTATTCCGGTACTATTATCTTTGTCGACGCGCAAGGAAACCAAACACAACTACCCATAAAGCCAAACTAACTCCTGCAATCTTTAATCCATACTCAAACGACTTCGGCCAGTATTCAAAGGTGACCGTTCCCTTAGTTCCTTTCTCCAGTTTGACACTTCTGAAAGGTCTGATATCGTCTTCAATCTTGAGTTCTGATCCACCCAGCATGGCGTGCCAACCGGGGTAATAGGTATCGGCCAATAATAATCTATCTCCGTCAATATTTTCAAAGTTTATTACCACCCTATTGTTTCCATAGCTAACTATTTCTGCCGTTCCGTTTTTATCATTACCTGCTTCATCGACAATCCTGACTCTTTCTTTGTATTTCGTATTTTCCAGAACAGCTACTGATTTGGTCTCAAACACCTTCGTCCAATCTCTCTGGTTTATTTTCCATGTTAGTTTGTCTCCACCTAGTTCCTCCCTTTCATTTCTTTTTATCGCCAAAAAGTACTTCACGTTATATTTCCCCAAGGCGGCAGCGTCTATGCCGTCCAATTCCGAATACCTGGAAACACTACCTCCGGTAGCTCCGTTTAGGTCTTCTCTGTAAGCTTTTACATAGGTCATAACGGCCAAAGGATCAAAGCCGGACGGGCTCATAATGTCATATCCCATCCAGGTATTAGGAGGCAA
>Ga0075783_111_pt1 | contig 22497 bp, 24 predicted proteins | sample RifGroC1_FD_68447 | JGI IMG/M metagenome (GOLD analysis project Ga0075783, IMG submission 68447) | Microgenomates bacterium GW2011_GWC1_44_9 | reverse complement strand
GGACTATCCTGAGTGGCGTTTGGCGGCAGAGAAACGGGGTTACAGGGCTCTGATAGCTATTCCTCTAAAAGAGAACGGGAAACCATTTGGTCTCATTGGCATCTACTCAAATAAAACAAATGTGTTTAGTTATGGCGATTTAGAGGTTTTGTCTAGTTATGCCAGTGATCTAGTTTTTGGTCTTCGAACTCTGCAACTTAGAACGAGTCGAACTGAGGCAGAAGTCAAGTTGGAAAAGCTTTATACCTCGATGGCGGAAGGGGTGGCCTTTTACGAATATGTGCGAGACAAAAAGAATAGGATAGTCAATTACACTATTTTGGATGCTAATCCTGCCTACAAACACCACTCAGGAATTGATCCCGATTTTGTTAAAGGTAAGCTAGTGACGGAAGTCTTTGGGGTGAAAAAACCGCCCTATCTAAAAGAATACACAGATATTATAAAAACAAAAAAACCAGTCGTTTTTGAGACATATTTTTCTCCACTTGATCGATATTTTTATGTGAGTGCGGTCTATTTAGGACAAGACAGGTTCTCGACGATTTTTCAGGATATTACAGAGAGAAAAAATATTGAAAATAGTCTGGCAAAAACAAATAAGGAAATTCATTCACAAAAACAAAAATTGGAAGTAATTTTGAGAGATATGGGGGATGCGGTTTTTGTAACAGACACAGAGAAAAAAGTGGTATTGGTAAACAGAGCCATGGAGAACTTGTTTGGGTTGGCTGAGAAGGAAATGATGGGAAAAAGTATCGAAGAAGTGATGATGTTGTCATATGAGTCTTCAGGAAAAAAACCGGACGATTTAATAAAGACTGTTTTTGACAAGAAGAAGCCCGCCAGACCAGTTGAGACGTTGACGTTGAACAGGAAAAATGGAGTCAAGTTGTCTGTGGATGGAGTAGCAACTCCATTGGTGGATGAAAACGAAAAGTTGGTGGGGACTGTGTGGATATTTCGAGATGTGACAAAAGAGAGAGAGTTGACCAAATTACGAAGTGAATTTGTCTCACTTGCCAGTCATCAGCTACGCTCACCGTTAACCGGGATAAAGTGGTTTGTTCAATTATTGCTTGATGAGGTGGAAAAGATGAAACCGATGGAGGTTAAACAATATGTGGAGAAAATTGGATCAAGTAATGAAAAGTTAATTGATTTAGTTAATGATTTGTTAATTACTTCCAGAATTGATGAAGGGAAATATGATACCAGAAAACTTGAAAAGGTTAAGGTAAAAGAATTGCTTGGTAACGCAATATTGCAAGAAAGTGCTCCACTGAGAATGAAAAATATTACAATAGAAGGACTGGATAAAATATCGGATGCTTTGAGCATAGAGGGAGATTCTGTTCAGCTTATTCAAGTCTTTTCCAATCTGCTGGACAATGCTGTGAACTATTCACCTTATGGTTCTAAAGTCAAAATTGGAGTTAAAAAGCTTACCAAAGAAATAGTGTTGAGCATTCAGGATCGTGGAATGGGAATTCCAAACAGTCAACAGAAGAAAATATTTGAGAAATTTTTCAGAGCAGATAATGTCGCCAAGACAATTCCAGGGTCAGGATTGGGATTGTATATGGCTATTAACATTGTTGAAGGACATGGTGGAAAGATTTGGTTTGAGTCTAAAGAAAATAAAGGAACAACGTTTTTTGTAAAATTACCAATTAAACAAAAAAATGGATAAAAAAAAGAAAGTGATGATCGTCGAAGACGATGCAGTTCTCGTTAACGCCTTAACCCTGGCGCTTGAAGATGAGGGTTATGACATATCAGTAGCTACGGACGGAGAGGAGGCTGAGAAGATGATTATTAAAGAAGTACCGGATCTGATTCTGTTGGATTTGCTGCTTCCCATAAAAAGTGGTTTTGAGGTTTTGAAAGTAGTAAGGGGCAATCCAGACACAAAAGATGTTTCGGTGGTAATCTTGACCAACTTTGAACAAGAAACCAGCGTGGATGAAGGAATGAGACTTGGGGCAAAGGATTACATTGTAAAAGCCAACATCGACATTAAGGACATTCCGGAAATCGTAAAGAAATATATGCCCTACTAACGGCTGGCAGATCTAAACAATCTAGATCTCAGTTTTAGATTTCAGATCTAAGATGTGAGTCTGTTTTTGGTACAATCAAGAAGGAATTGTACTAAAATAACCCAAAAATGGAAGATCAAGTAGAGGAGGTTAAGAGAAAAACAGATATTGTAGGACTGATTGGCCAATATGTAAGTTTGAAAAAAATGGGCAGACACCATAAAGGCCTGTGTCCTTTTCATGCCGAAAAAACTGCTTCGTTTACGGTAAATGAAGAGTTGGGACTTTATAAGTGTTTTGGTTGTGGAGCTGGAGGTGACGCTTATAAATTCTTAATGGAGATTGAGGGGATAGACTTTCGAGATGCTCTAGAGCGATTGGCTGACAAGGTAGGAGTAAAGTTGGTTTCGAGAAAGTTTGATGGTGGAGATGAGAAGAGAAAGATGTTGGAAGTAATGGATTTGGCGGCCAGGTATTATCATTGGCTATTAACAGATGGTAAGTCAGGAAAAGATGCCAGAAAGTATCTCCTGGAGAGGAAGATAAATGAGAAACTGATCGAAACATTCAACGTTGGATATGCTTTGCCTGGGTGGAACAACTTGACTAACTATTTAATAGGCAAAAAAGGATACAAAGAAGATTTGTTGGAGAAATGTGGCTTGGTAAGTAGAGGAAAAGGTGTCTATGATAAATTTAGAGGGAGAATTATGTTTCCGCTGCAGGACGCAGGAGGTAAGGTGGTGGGGTTTAGTGGTAGGCTGTTACCTAATGGGAATAACGAGAATGAGGCGAAATATCTAAACTCTCCAGAGACCGAGCTTTATCATAAGGGGAGAATGTTGTATGGATTTTTTCAGGCAAAACAAGATATCAGAAAAAAAAAGAGGGTGGTATTGGTAGAAGGGCAGATGGATTTGATTAGTTCTTTTGGGGCCGGGGTAGGTGAAACGGTTGCCATTGGTGGCACGGCGTTGACTGAGGATCAGATAGAGATGTTGGCTCGGATGGCAAATTCTATTTACTTATCTTTTGATGCAGATGAGGCGGGTATTGCTGCGATAAAAAGAGCGGTGGGCATGGCAGAAAAAAGAGGCTTGGATGTGAAAGTGGTTCAAATCGAAGGCGGTAAAGACCCAGATGAGATAGCCAGTAAAAATCCGCTGAGGTGGAGAGAGATGGTTGACAACGCTGTGGACGTTTACGAATTTGTAATTGATAGTTCAATGAAAAGAAATGACAAAGAGAAGGTTCAGGGGATAAAGATAATAACCGAAGAGGTGGCTCCTTTTTTGTCGAAAATTGAAAATAGTGTGGTCAGAGATGTTTGGACCAGGAAGTTCGCTGAAAAATTGGGTGTCGAAGCACTGGTGGTGAAAGATGAGATCGATCGAGTAAGGAGTGGAAAAACTTCCCAAACGGAACAGATTAACAAGAAACCTGTAGATGCACCAACAGAAGGTAGGTCAGAAAAACTAATGAGGAGGGTTATCGGAGGGTTGTTGACTCGTTCGTCATTACGAACGAAAGTAAGAGGCTGGTTTGAAAAAGTAGAGCTAGAGGGTGCGATGGGGAAAGCTTTGAAGTATGTCTGTCAGCATCCTGAAGATTCTCCCTTAGAGATACTTAAGGGAGCTCAGGCGGAGCTTGTGGAGGTAATTCAGGAAGCTTATATGGCGGAAGGAGAAAATGAGAATTCAACAGATAAGGAGGTGGTTGAGATGGCAGTTCAGCTACTGCGAGAGCAGATTAGGAAGGAAAAGAAGAGAATAATGGAAGAAATGGAAACAGCCAGAAAAGAGGGAAGAGAAAATGAAGAGGAACAGCTATTTGCAAAACTTAACGAACTGAACAGGGAAGAGAGTAGGGTGGTGGTACTTTTAGGTTAGAATGAAGGTTCCCCTGTGGTAAAATAGGGGAGAATATTATGGCCGATAAAAAGGATAGTCTCCCCATTCAATTAAAGATCCAGGAAATTTTGGCTTTGGGTAAGGAGCAGGGATTTGTAACCCAGGATGATATCCTGGAGTATTTTCCTCGTGCTGAAGCACAGGTGAACGACCTGGATTACCTTTACGAACTACTATTTAAGGCAGATATTGACGTATTTGAAAGTGTTTTGTCTGGTCAGGATGCGGAGATTGCAGCGGCGGCCAGTGATCTGGAAAAAGAGCTGGAGTCTCTTTCAAAGTTGGAGGAAACTGAAGTAAACGACCCCGTGAGGATGTATCTGAAAGAAATCGGTCGGATTCCCCTGTTGAAACGTGAACAGGAAATCTCCTTGGCTCAAAAAGTGGAGAGAGGTGACAAGAGAGCCAAAGACATGCTCACCAAGTCGAACCTAAGATTGGTGGTTTCTATCGCCAAGAAGTATATGGGTAGAGGGATGAGTTTCTTGGACTTGATACAAGAAGGTAACAAAGGGCTCATTAGAGCAGTAGAGAAGTACGACTGGACTAAGGGCTTTAAATTCTCAACATATGCTACTTGGTGGATCCGTCAAGCTATTACGAGAGCAATAGCTGATCAAGCTAGAACTATTCGTATTCCGGTCCACATGGTGGAGACAATCAACAAGCTTATCAGGACTCAGAGGAAGCTAATGCAGGACCTAGGCCGCGAGCCCACTGATGAAGAGGTGGCAGAGGAACTGGAAACGACTCCAGAGAAGGTGCGGGAGATTTTGAAGATTGCTCAAAAGACTACGTCACTCGAGACACCCATTGGTGATGATGAGGACTCACTGCTGGGGGACTTTATCCCAGACGAAAGGCAAGCCACCCCTTATGAAGCGACTTCCAGACAGCTAATGCATGAAAACCTGGAAGAGGCCTTGGGATCTCTGACGGAGCGAGAAAGTAAAGTATTGCGAATGAGATTTGGGTTGGCGGGAGATAAACCATTAACTCTAGAAGAAGTGGGAAAAGTTTTCGGAGTAACGCGTGAACGTATCCGGCAGATTGAGAGCAAGGCTCTCAGGAAACTCAGACATCCTTCACGAAGAAGGAAACTTCAAGACTATCTGGAGTAAATGGTTTTTGGCTTTCCGGGTACAATGTGATGGTTTGAACAGCGAGCTTTGTATTCGACATCCCCGATGACGACGATTGGGTCGTAGTAATTGGCTGGTTTCCCGTTGATTTCTCTTTGCGTCCTGGTGGCTTCTTGCCCACAACAATCACCTTCCTCATCGACAAAGTCGCAGATGGCTGTAATTCTTTCAATTTCATCTGAGATAGCCAAGAGGGTAGGCATGGGGCCAAAGGGTTCTCCACGGAAATCGGTAGCCAAACCGGCAAAGACAACTTTGATGTCTAGCTCAAGGAGGTACCTGACTACATCAACAAGAGAGTTGTCAAATAGCTGAGCTTCGTCGATAACTATGTAATCAAGATGGCCCTCTCTTTTGATCCGGTCAAGGACAATACCAACGATTTCTAGGGCACTGTCTACCGAATGGGCGGGATAGATTTTATTTTCCTTACCGTTTTTTTCTCTTGAGACCAGAAAATTTGGCATATCCCAGCGATTATCTATGCTCGGCTTGAAAGCAAGAACACTTTTTTTGGCATACTCTGCCCGTATGGCAAGGTCGATGACTTTGCCTGTTTTTCCTGCAAACATGGAACCGGAAATACCCTTTAGTTTTTCTGTCATACAAAAGTCATTATGGCAACATTACTTAAAACACACAAGCGAATTTGACAAGATGTCTTGGTTGTGTGATAGATAAGGTATGTTAATTAACTTAGTCATCAACGCTTTAGCCTTTTATGTAACGGCATATATAGTTCCGGGGGTCAGAATAGAGAACTTTTCATCTTTAGCTGTGGTGGCAATTGTGTGGGGCGTATTGTCTATAATTCTGAAGCCGATATTAATCTTATTAACGCTACCGGTAAACATCTTGACTTTGGGATTGTTTACGTTCGTGATTAATGCTTTCCTCATTATGCTTATGAGCGGCTTCGTGCCAGGATTTAGAGTGGACGGTTTTGGGTCTGCACTGCTCGCGGCTGTAGTTTTGGCCTTGCTAAACGTGGTGTTAGGAAATCTGAGATAGTTTCTTGGTTCGTGAGCTTGCTTCGGGTGGCTGGTTTTGGTAAAATTAGGCGTTCGTTTATATTCCCCTGTAGCTCAGTTGGTAGAGCGCCTCCCTGTAATACATAACTTGCAGCGCTTCGGTGAAAGCCGGGGTGGAAAACCGGGTTAATTGACGGGAAGCCTAAAATCGAAAGATCATGGTAATCCGCAGCCAAGCCCTTCGTTTGTGGGGAAGGTTCAGAGACTATACGCCTGGCTCCGTTTAGGAGATGAGATAGTCCAAGCCTCAGTTAAAATTGAGGGCACTTGTAAGGAGGATGTCACTGGTTCGAGTCCAGTCGGGGGAGCACTTCGGCAAGCTCAGTGCAGGCTATTGTCTGTTGAGTTTGTTAATTATTATGAGTAAACCTTGGTTTGTATATTTGCTTCTTTGCGATCAGAAAACTTTTTATGTTGGAATAACAACAAATATTGCAGGAAGAGTGAATCAACATAGAGCCAAGGAATCATTTTTTACGAAAAAGTTTTTTGATGTGGAACTGGTTTGTTGTGAACGGTATAAATTGGAACATGAAGCGGCAATGAGAGAAAAGCAAATTAAAGGATGGAGTAGAGCAAAGAAACAAATGTTGATAGATCGAAAGCTTGGCTTCAATTACTGCACTGATTTTGCCAAAGCTCTTCTTGCTGACAAGAGCCATGTGAGTTTACACCGAGCAAAGCCAAGGTGAGTCCAATCGGGGGAGCAAAATTTTTTAGGCACGATTTTATCCTTATAACAGAGGGGTTCAGACAGGACTCGAACTTTTTAGCTTGTAAATAACAAGGTTTTTGATTTCTTAAAGGAAATTTGCGTTATAAGCACAAAGTGAATCCCAAACTGTCTTTGGATTTTTTGCTTTCATTTTTTCTATATATGGTTTAATCTTCATAGGAGCTATTCCTTTGATTTCAAGCAGTCTTTCAAATAACTCAGCTACTGTATCATTATCGCTTTTTTTAGCCCAGCCAGCTTCCTCTACAATTCCATTCATTTGTTTTATAAATCTATCGTGCTTTGCTTCTGGCCAGATCCTGGGTTGTGCCTCTAACCATTTCATCATATTTTCTCCAGTTGCCGGCAGTTCCAATGTACCAGCACCAGCTTTTATAAGCTCCTGTGCGGCAAACATAATTTGCTCTTTCTTGCTTGGATCTAGATCTGGTACGTCCTTTAAAACACTTTCATAGAACTGTTCAGGGGTAGGAGTTACAATAATTATTTCTTTATCCATAAAGACTATTCTAATACTTGTTTTCTATTTTATATATCATGAGTGGAACTTTTATTGGAAAAATTGAGGAATTTTTGCCGAAAAAGGTCGAAAATCGTCCCATCCAGCGAGCAAACCTATAATGTTGACTTTTGAGGGTATTTGTTGTATATTGCGCTCATGAGAAGTCAATTCGAGGCTCTAGCCTTGAGTTTTCAAGTCTTAAATTGAGCCTAAATGGCTTCAATATTTGTTCATAAGAGGAGGTCTAATGTTCTTTAAATATTTACGACTCGTTTTGTTTGTTGTGTTGTTGTCTGCCTGTGCACCAGGTGGTGAGCCTGTTCAGATTGAAAAGAGAACTGCCTCTTTGGAGACGGCAGCCGGTTCATACTCAGTCTTCAGTTTTTCGAATGGGGACGATGAGTGTTATGTGGCCTCGGATGAAGCTTCCAACAGGCAAGATGCGGTATCGATGCAGTGTAGTTTTGGTCCCGACAGATCGGGATCACAACAACCCATCCTCGCCGGATCATACACTGTCTCATACTTTGTAAGTGGGGACGATGAATGTTATGTTGCCTCGGACGAAGATTCAAATATGCAAGATGCGGTATCGATGCAGTGTAGTTTTGGTCCTGACAAATCGGGATCACAACAACCCATTCTCGCCGGCTCATACACAGTCTCCTACTTTGTAAGTGGGGACGATGAGTGTTATGTGGCATCGGATGAAGCTTCCAACAGGCAAGATGCGGTATCGATGCAGTGTAGTTTTGGTTCTGATAGATTGGGATCACAACAACCCATTCTCGCCGGCTCATACACAGTCTCATACTTTGTAACTGGGGGCGATGAGTGTTATGTTGCCTCGGACGAAGATTCTAACGTGCAAAACGCAGTGTTGATGCGATGCAGTTTTTAATCTTGTAGATAGTGTTTATAGACCGGAGAAATCCGGTCTATTTTATTGGTAAAATCGTGAGTTTTGTGCCGAAAAAGTTCGAAAATCATCCCATCCGGCGAGCCATATAGACTCAACCGTAACCGAAGGAATACTCATTTAATTATTCTCCTCCATAAGGATATAATTATCTCGATATGATTAAGAAATTGTTTCTATGTTTTCTTTTTTTATTCATTTTTATTACTCCTATTTATGCTATTGAATCAGTAAGCGGTGAAGCAATAGGAACGTTTTCTTTTCAGGGTTCGTTTAGTGGGACAGGTACCATTTATTTTGTAAATACCGGAGGAGATGCTGAATTGACCACCGTATGTGATATGACTACAGTGGATACGGCTAGCGGAGAACGCTGCGAGGGGCTATTTCTGAAAGGATCATTTACGGGAGGACCAAATGGGGCTGCAATATTTACAACTGCTTCTGGAGGAGAATTAAAATTTCAACTAAAAGACGGTAAAGTTTTTTCATTTGCCACCCAGGGAATCACAATGAATTTTAATGTGACCGATCCCTCCATTTTCGACGATTGGATAGAAGCTAAAGAAACCCGTGACAGTGGAGCACGAGCAAGCGATCTAAGCGGTCAAGTGGAAATTGCCTGTCCTCCAGATTTGGAAGCCTGGGATGTGATGAAGATGGGTAGAGTTATTCTCATTGATTGTCATCTTAAAACTGGAGAAGACAGTAGCGCTGTAATTTCATTTTCTGATATGACCACATTCACGATGAAACCAGAGTCCGAAATTGTGATAGATACTCCTCCCCAAAAGGATTCCAAATGGAAACTGTTAGTCGGAGATATTTGGGTTAACGTTAAGCAGATGGTAAAAAATGGCACTATGAAGGGGCACATGAGCCAAGCGGTTGCCGGCATCAAAGGCACCACTTTTGTTTTGACAGAAACCGGATCAGAGTCGACGATTAAAGTGATTGAAGGTGTGGTGAATTTTGAAAGTCTTGCTACGGGTGTTGCTGTGGACGTCGCTTCAGGGGAATCGGTGACAGCCACCTCGGCTGGCTTATCGGAAAAAACAACGTTTGATATTTCCGTTGAAGAGAAAAACTGGCAAACAATTAGTGGCCCGATAGAGAAAAAATCATTTGCAGTCAATAATCCGAATCCCAAAATAATTTATTTTGTTGGTGCAGGTTTATTCTTGTTAATTTTGATAGTTGGTGGTGCAGTGGTTCTTAAACAAAGAAAACAAGTTAATTGAACAAAAACTCGATTCCTCTTAACTCATAAAGCGAAATGCCAAATTCAACTTTTTTGTTTCTGAATGCGTCGACCAGCGAGAGCAAAGTCCTGTAGTTGTTATGGTTTTGGTATGAGTGCGAAGTAGTTGGGATAATTGCTTTGTTGTTGTTAAAATAACTAAATATGCTTGACTGGATTATGGAAAGCCCTGATGCAAAAAAAGGTCATGATTTTAATTTGCCGAGAGAGGTTTCTTCAATGACTCCTAAAGAATTGTTAAGGATTGAATCTGTTAATGGTATCCCCGTAGAACAGCTTAATAAATATTTGAAACCAGTAAGAGAGTATGTTGAGGATCTTTATAGAGTATACGGAATGGTTCCAGACGAGGAAATGTTAAATCGATGTACGCCAGGAAGTGAATACCAAAATCGTGTTTGGATTGATCGTGGATTAATTGGTCCTCACGACGACATAAGACAAGTACTTGCGTTTCAGAGGGCATTTGTAGATGAAGTATTACGATGTGAAGATCCAAACAAACTAATTGCAGGAGAAATGGAGAAAGTGTTTTTTGCTATAAAGAAGTTTGAGTCTGGAGCTGGGCTGATTGAGTTTAATGGGATTGCTGGAAAAAAAATGCTTTACACCCATAAGTTTGGCACCCCTGTCCCGGCACATTCACCTTTTATGGATGGAGATGCATCTAATATACATATCAGGGTATATGATGTGACCGGAGCGGATAAGGTAGACGCAAACTTGTTAAAAAAATGCGAAAAGACAGGAAGGACGATAATGCTGTCTGGTTTAAATATTGATTTTGCTAGTAAATATGGTTTTTATGAGGAAGCTGAAACTTTATTGGAATATGATAGTTTGCTTGATGGAGGGAAGGCGTCAATTAAAAACATTTTTACGTTTCTTCCGGATGGTTTAACAATCTTGGGAATTACGAATATGGATATAGAGGAGTTAAGGTCGAGATATGCTCATTTTCAGGAGAAATATAAAAAGGTAAAGGTATAGTTTCTAAATTATGGTTCGTGTAAGGAGACAGAGGGAGAAGAAGGGAGCTAAGATATAAAATACTAATTGTTATGGAGAATAATTTTGTTGAAAAATCAAAATGACTAAAATAGTGATTTCAAAAGGTGCAGTACACACTGTTCCGACAGATTTAAGAGAAGCGCTGGCTTCGGATTCGAAAGCTCTCGGAGTATGGGAGAAACTTACGCCACTTGCACGCAATGAGTGGATATGCTGGGTTACCATAGTCAAGAAGGATGAGACAAGAATGGACCATATTAAAAGAACAATAAGTGAACTTAAGGAAGGGAAGCGGCGACCATGTTGCTGGTTGGGTTGTATACATCGCACGGATAAGAAGATAAGCCCGTCGGTTCAAGCAATTCTTAATAAACGACATAAGGTATTAAAATAATGGAATTCTTGTTTATTGTTGCTCTAGCAGGTTACTTTATCGGTGAAATTTGATGACAGAAATGATGGCTTCGTTCCAGCCGTCAGGGCCAGAGGTGTCAATCCTTGTGATATTTTCACTCAACCCCTCTTCGACTTTTTTGCGTGGATTGTTTAGTAGAAAGCCCTGGTCACATTCATTCATGAAATCCAGGTCTGAAGGTGCATCACCTAAACCGACAGAAAAAATGTTGCCGTATTCTTTTTTGTAGAGATTGATTAATATCTCAACTGCTCTGACTTTGGCCGGAGAGCCCATTATTTGATAATAGCGTCCTCCTATACTCAGGCAGAAACCTCGCTTTTCAATTGCTTCTTTCAGTCTTTTTTCGTCTTCCTTGATAGTCAAAGGATTGGGGTTAATTATTTTGAATCCTTCTTGATATTGACGCTGCTGGGCTCTGACAGCGTCTTCCATTGTTAAACCGGTATCTAAACTAAATTGTTCTGGTGAGATATCACCGATTCCTTCGACGTCCAAGCCAACTTCCAAAGCAGCCTCCTTCATAACACGCCTAACTTCACTGTAAGGTTTACCAAGTTCGACAATAATAAATTTTCCGTCTGTAGAGATTTTGGCACCCGGGACTTCTTGACGAATATCAAAATGGAAATAATTTAAGGGAATATATACAGCTCCGCCGTTTTCGATAATAAAGGGCTCTTTTTGCCATACTCCCATATCTTTTTGAATTTTCTCAACTTCCAGTTTTGTTTTGGAGGTGACGATAACTACAGGGATTTCTCTCTCTTTTGTTAAGGAGAAAGCCTCACCAGCTTCAGCAAAGGAGTATTGGTCGTTAAGAAAGGTACCGTCTAGGTCGGTGAAAATAATTATCTGTGTGTCACACGGTATCTCGATGGTATTATTTTGGAGTACAGTTTCCATGTCAGCTCTAAAGATGAATGTACGGCAGCAATCTCTCGGTGTCAATAATTGGGTGAAGTGGCGGGGTAGTTTGTATATATGTTAAACTGGATTTGTAAATAATATGACAAAGATAATAAATGGTTTGTTATTGGTTGTGTTCATTGGGATAGCGGTGCTGGTTTTTGGCTTTTCAAAACGGAAACAGGTAGATCAAGACGTTCAAGTGAAAGCCGATGTGCAAAAAGAGGTGTCTTCGTACACAAAACTTTCTGAGGCTTCGAACAGTGAAGGGAACATGAAGCTAATTAGTATGAGTAGGCGATCTCCAGAGGGAAGAACAAGCTATTCCTTTAAAGTTGTTGACACAAAAGAGAATACTGAAACTTCAATTTATGAGACTGTAGCTGATCCGGGCAGTTCGATGGAAATTCCGGAAAACAGCTGGTCGCCAGACTATAAGCAGGTATTTGTGCGGACAATAAGCCCCGGGGGAGATAACTACTATGTTTTTCGAGCGAACGGAGAAGTCTACGCTGATGGGAAGAAGTACATAGCAGTTGGAGACTTTTGGGACAATACAAAAACGTCAAATAGAATAGAGGAGATCACCGGATGGGCAGGAGATGATCTGCTGATGGTATATACTGTGACCGATACCGGAGAACACGGACAAGCGTATTGGTTTGTGACAAGTACGAGAAAGTTTATGCAAGTCCGAGAACTGTAGTGTTAAGATGGTGGAGTTGTGAGGTTAAAAATCTTCGTATTATTTTTTCTTCTAACTCTGATCTTGGGAGTTATCTACCTTGCTTGGAATAATAAAAAAGATAGTTCGAGTGAGCCGGTGGAGGGTCTGGTGGTTAAAGTAGTTGATGGAGATACCTTAAAAGTGAGAGTGGGTGGTGGTGATGAAACGGTAAGGCTGCTTGGGATTGATGCTCCGGAAAGTGTAGACCCAAACAAACCAGTGCAATGCTATGCAAAGGAAGCGACAAGAAGAACTCACAGTTTGCTTGGTGAAAAAGTGACTTTGGTGAGCGATCAACTTCAAGCAGATAGAGATGAGTACGGAAGGTTGCTCAGGTATGTATTTCTGGTAGATGGGACAAACTTTAATAAACTAATGATTGAAGAAGGTATGGCCAGGGAATATTATTTCCGAGGGAAAGAATATAAATACAGGATCGAATTCTACGAAGCGCAGGGAGTAGCGAGAGAACAGAAGCTGGGAATATGGGGGGTCTGTGGCAATTAAGCCGTTCAAATATCGCCGGTAGGTTGTGATTTGTAATAAAAGTTGCAAATGCCTGAATGGTGCCATATATTGATAGATATGGCACAAACAGAAGAAATGACAACCGTATCACAAACAATCCCCGTCCAAGTGACAAAAACTACTAAAAGAGTAGTTCCATCTTCACTGGAAGAAGAGACTCCAAAAGAGAATTACGAAACAAAAAAAGCCATTTTCAGAGTCTATCAAGTGATTTGGTATTCATTAGGAATTATGGAGACACTTATTGCTTTGCGCATATTCCTTAAGGCCTCAGGGGCAAACCCCGGAAGTGGCTTTGTAAATGTTATTTATTCTCTTAGTGAGCCACTGGTTTTTCCCTTTGCCAGTATGTTCCGGACGGTAATTGAGGCTGAATTTATTTTTGAACTGCACTCTTTTGTTGCTGGAATTGTCTGGCTACTCGTTGCGACCGGTTTGGTGGAACTTTTTCAGCTGTTAAAACCAACAACCCCACAAGAAGTAGAGGAAAACGTTTAAGCGTGAGGGTTACTTGGGTAGGACTTCGTTTTGCTTGAAGTATTCTGCTATTTGTTCACTGATGAACTTCACGCCTTCGGCTGAGGGGTGAATGTGGTCGTTCGAATTGATGTATTTGAGTAAGGCGTTGCCTTCTTTGTCTTTACTTTTTTCGTAGACATTGATCAAAGGAAAATTGTGTTTTTGAGCATAAGCTATATGATTTTCCAAATATGCTATTCGCTCTTCGGCTTGCTTGGTTCTTTCTTCCGAACTAAAACTAACTGTACCAACGGCATAGAGTCGTTTTGAGGGAGCAATGGTAGACATCAGAATTATGAGAGATTCTGGTTTGGCTTTGTTAATCATCGAGAGTGCTCGAGCGAGAGTTTCTGTTTGATGGGTAAGACCTACACCCCGAGGATATTGAGAGAGGGGGTTGTAGCCGAAGGATTCGATGATAATGATGTCAAAATACCGGTCAAGAGCGGCAGGAATGGTTTTGCCCAAGTAATTGGATTCTTTGGTTAGGCGGTCTTCGACAGAAAAAATATTGGTGGCGCCAAAGCCGTAGTTAAAGAGACCGAAGACTTTATGCGGGTAGGTGTTTGCGAGGGCTTTTCGGAGTTCGTCAAAATTTTCTCCGAGAGAAGCAGTCATAGAGTCTCCGACGAAAAGAATGGTATAGGAATCGGCCGGCTTAACCTTTGGGGGGTTGTAGATCTCGATAGGCTGATAAACAGTCGGAGTGGGAGAACTGGAATTTAAGACAGCAGAGGGAGAGATGGGAGCACTAAGTGGTGACAGGTGAGGCTTGTTTTTATAAAGAAAAAAGAATGTCAACAAGAAAAGGAGCAGAAAAAATTGTTTCATGAATGATTAAGTTGGCTGATAATAGTTATATGTTTTGTAAATGTTATTTATTCTCTTGACACCACTTACTAGTGAAGAGGTGGAAACTCAAGACAAGGAAGCTGAGAGGATAAACAAAATGATTTATGACACAGACGTTGAACTGATGAGGCTTGGGAATGAGGACTTGAAAAAAACGGGAGGGAAAAACCAGCAAATGTTCAATAAATTAAGAACGAATCTACAAATGGCAACGGATAGCTACGAGAATCTTTTGGATCTCCGCTATAACGGAATCAGGGTGAACACTGAAGAAGAAAGGTTTGCTGATTTACTGTCTGCCGCCAGGATAGGAGATGTCAAAATGACTGATGAGACTTTATCAAATCTCTTATCATCTCTTTCTACACAAAAAAATTTGATGTATGTGAGGGCAGTGGTGGCGGCTGGTCCGTCTATTCCGGCAAGTGTGCCGGCAATAAACCAGGCACCTGGGTCCGGATATAGAAGACAAAAGGTGACTGTGGGTGGTAGATCATATTTGGTGGATATTCAGGCAGCGGATTTGAATAGCACAAAAGTGATTGTGGATACTGATGGGACTTACTTTTGTCCTGACACGTATCCCTCTTGTGCTGGAAAGAAAAACTCATTCGACATCTTGGTAATGAACAAGAACAAGGTTTACTTCAATTCCGACAATAATGTATTTAGTACGGTACCGGCGGCGATTTTTTCTCCAGGTTCAGCGAGATTTGTCACTACTTCAAGGGAGTGGGGAAGAGATACCGGAGTAGACAGTGTGATTGCCAACCGGCCACTGTTGACTTTTAACGGGGCAATAATGACTGGCGGCGGAGAAGCAAAAGAAAATATCCGGGGAAACAGAAGTTTTGTGGGATCTACAGGTAATACTGTCTACATTGGAGTGGTCAGGTCTGCTTCGATCGTCGAGGTGGCGAAGGTGCTACAAACGATTGGTGTTCAGAATGCAATAAATCTGGACAACGGCGGTTCAACGGCTTTTTGGAGTGGCGGATATAAAGCTGGTCCCGGCCGGAGGATACCCAATGCGGTGCTTTTTGTTCAGAGATGACGTTCAAGTAGTTATATTCAATGGAGTGAATTAAATCACTATAAGATATTGATATCTTTAAAGTGTTATTTGCGTTAGAATGTGGGCAAGCCGAAGAGGTTTTTGAGGCTAATTGGTGTATTGACAAGACAGGGTTACGGTATATAATAGTGTGTATAATACACTAAGTATTTGGACTTTGACAACTTAATTTGTGAAAGAGAGGAGAATTATGTGGAAAATTTTTTCAGCTTCGGCTCAGGGTCCAATCTACTACAATGAGGGGAGAAACAATCAAGACGCGGTAATTAGCTACGTCGATGATGAAGTGGCGATTAGTTTTATTTGTGATGGATGTCACGGAGGGATTAATTCGGAAGTTGCCGCTCGGATGTCTGCACCTTTTTTGGTCAGAACGAGCAAATTACTTTTGAAGGATGGATGCTCTCTAAAGGATCTTCCTGGTCAGTTGTTTGAAATATACTTGGGTTACTTAGTATCACAAGTTGAAGTCCAGCAATTTAGAACAGTTGAGGAAAAGATAGACTTCATAGGTAGTTTCATGTTCTGCACTGTGATCGGGGCGATAGCATACAAAGGAGAGGTGTTGCTTCTCAACTGTGGAGATGGTTCTTATTACTTAAACAATAAAGTTTATGTGGTCAGAACATCTCCAAACGAAAGACCGGGTTATCCTTCTTACAATCTGTACAAAACTTATGGAATTATTCCGCCGGACGCTACAGATGTTATCGATATCCGAGATGGAAAGTCGACCAAGATTCCGGACGGTTTTGAGATTATTTTCCTAAAGGAAAGTGAGGTCCAATTAGTTGGAATAGCAAGCGACGGTCTTAATCGACTACCCAAGCTATATGATGAGCTCAGAGCTCATGCTACTTCTCAGATAAGCCTGAGCCTTTGTCTTAACCGAATCGCGGTAGTCAGAGGGGAAATTCTCGATAACGTAACAGTGTCATTCTTGCTGAAACCCAAAGGAGGGTGAGATGCCACAAAGATTTTTTTTGGGCGATAAACCCGTAAGGGTTAGTAATCTTGACCTCCTGGGAACAGGCGGACAAGCTAAAGTGTTCATGATTGAAGGTCAGGCAGTGAAATGGTGGACATCAATAAGCAGATCACAAGTCCGAAAAGTGGAATATCTTCTGAAGAGCCCCCCCAAACTTCCAGACCGGTTTCTTTTTCCAAAGTTACCATTCCGGGATGAGGCGGGGAGTTTGCTGGGATATTCAATGGATCCACTGCCCAGGAGTTTTGGAGAGGGCGGAATCCTAATGAACAAAGGCTTACGGCTTACTCGCCATATCACCATACCGACAGTGTTAGCTATTTTGGATAGTGAACTGGAAAACATGAACCTCTTGCATAAAGAGAAGATTGTTCAAGGTGACGTTTCCTCGAGAAACTACGCTTTTGTCATTACCGGTAAGGGTGTAAAAACTTATAAGTATGACACGGATTCATTCGTGATAGCTGGTTATCCGTGTCCGGTCTGGACAGAACTATTTCTCTGCCCCGATCTCTATAAGTATGCTGACGGGAAACAAGATGTTCCCTTCTCTGAATCGTCGGATAGATATGGATATGATGTAATACTTTTTTGGAGTTTGTTAAACACAAACCCTTATCAGCAAACACATCTGAAGTATCCCGATTTTAAAGATAAGGCTCAGAAAGGCATATGGCTTTTGGATCCTGGGGTGAAATATCCTCTGGGATTGTGCCCGCATCCTGAGACTGTTAATGATGAGTTGCTTCATATATTTGAAGAAGTTTTTAAAAAGCACAACTACTCTGTACAGATTACTCATGGCGATTTAGTAAGATACGGCTCCCAATTGATTGAGTGCCCCTCGTGCCAGAAGTATTATCCGAACACGAGAGCTAGCTGCCCAAATTGTACGATGAAGACACCGACGATTGACTTTACGCCAACATATCGCTATGAAAAGCTGATGGAGGCTCGCGGCCAGATTATTTTTTCAAAATATCAGGCTAGTTCTCTATTCGCTATTTCGTTAGAGAAAAACGGATACTTTTTACATATTCGTCCGGGAAGCGGACAAACAGTTAGTACTTATATTCCGGTAGACATGAAAGAAAGTTTTCGTTTTGACATCGTGGGCGATGGTTATCTGGTAGCTAATCCGATTGACAGTGAGAGTTTATTCGTCAGTCCAATTGCAGACTTGTCAAATTGGATCACAACAAACACCGTCACTTATAAGGGTAATCGTCAAGCCGCTTTTCGGGGGACAGCCAAAGGTTTATTGCGAATGGCTAACGACCAGCTGCTTCTTGGTGAAGTTCGCCGAACCTCTCTGGTGGAGAATCCTGAGCCAACGACACTAAGTAATGGGCAAAGCTGGTTTTGGGCTGAACCGTCAGGAGAAAGGATTGTGACCTTAACAAGATATTTTTCAAAGTATCAGTATGGACTGGTAAGAGGAGCGAATCGATACGACATCGATCTGACCGAATTGGAACAGAGCGATACTTTAATCGATATTTCAGCTTATTTTGGAGGAAATACAGTGTGTGTTAGACGGATGATTAACCGAAGGGGACGATCGATGATTCTGACTGACGTAGTTGACAAGTTTGGAAAGAATGTTTTGGCAACAACTCATCTAACTACGAAAATGCCAGGACAAAATCTACATACGACCGCTTTTGAAGAAGTTCAGATCTACTGGCCAACTGATGGGGGTGTTGTTATCGAAAACTTAAAAAACAATACTTTTTCAACAGTGCCGAAGACAGAGAAGCTAGTAAGTGCCGATGCAAAGCTGATCCACTTAGGTGGGGGAGAAGCCTTTCTTGAAGGTCAAGCGACCCACATGCAGGACTATAGTAAAGACGCAAGGAAGGTAATGCTTCTGTTGGTTGATCCTCAGATTGGCTTTATTCATCCGGGCAGACCGCTGTGTGTTCCCGGGGCGGTAGAAGATACGCGTCGAACGATCGAGTGGATTTATCGAAACATACCATCACTGACTTACATCGCGGCATCTCTCGATACCCACGTGCCGTTTATGATCTTCTTCCGCTCATGGTTCCGTAAGGCAGACGGATCGCCGGTTGATCCTTTTATGAGAATCACACTCGCTGATCTCAGGAAAACCGTGTGGCCTGTATATGATTTAAAGTTTGAGTACGAAGATGGGAAGAAGATGTGGTGGAGTGAATGGTACCTAATGAATCTGGAGCAGACAGCCCCTGACCTGCTTCATCACAAGCAGACCCACACCATTTGGCCCATGCACACTTTGCTTGGAACGCCAGAGCATGCAATGGATCCAGCACTACTCGAAGCTGTGTATTTTCATGCCGGTGCCCGAAGTGCTCAACCAAACTTTTTGGTAAAAGGCGACGTTATTTGGCAGGAAAGATTCTCCATTATGGAGCCGGAAGTTGAATTTCCCGGACACCCTAATGGCGGAAAGAACTCAACCTTCCTGAAGATGCTGGAAGAATACGATCTGATCTACATCGCAGGCCAGGCTAAAAGCCACTGTGTGATTGAAACGATCTTGTCGATTGTCCGATTCTTCAAGGATCAGCCTGAAGTTTTGTCCCGAGTGCGGATTTTGATTGACTGTACCAGCTCGGTGCAAATTCCGGGAGTGGATCTGGACGGACCGGCAAACAAAGTTCTGAACCAGTTGGTAAGGGACTTTGGTCTTAAGCTCGTCAAGTCGACAGATCCGATTGGATAAGAGGAGAAAAAATGGATAGCAAAACTCAAATTTCTCAGGATATTCAAGCGGCGATGGCAGCAAGCCATCTTACCCCGATATTCTTCGGGATCGCTTGACGGATACGAGAAAATTATGGTGGACGCCATCAATGACACGGCTGACGACTTTGTTAAGATGCTCAACAAAACAGGTCAGGAGATTTATCTTCAGGTGATGGAGTTCAGCGATCGCGGAGGTCCAAACCTGAGAGTCATTGTCCCGTTTGTTCACGTTCAAGATTACGTACCCATGACTGTTCAGGACTATGTGGCTGCCGGTATGACTCCTCTCAACGAAGCAACCTTTGATGGTGTAACAGCCACTTCAATCTTTGGGGCCTCATTGTTTGCCTACGGGGCAACAGGGGTTCAAGAAGTGACAGTTATTATCTCAGATGGTATCGACAATCCATCGAGCATGAGCAAGCGGGCGCGTCAGAAGGACGAGGTTCGCCGGTTCCTCAAGGAACTGAACTCAAAACCTCATTTCGTCTGCGCTTTTGTCGGTATTGGAGATGAGCTGACTTTCAGAACAGAAGCCACTGAGCTGGGTATCTTGGATGGGAACATCCTGACAGTGGATAAGACAAAAGGTGGAATCACGAAAGCTCTGAAGCTCGTGAGCTCCAGTGTTGGATCCCGTTCTCAGTCCATTCATGCAAATCAGCCGGTAAACTCCAACAACTTCTTCGTCACAAATTAAGCATCAGTATTCAACCCCGGCGTTATCGCCGGGGCTTTATTTTGGCAAAAATGGGTATTGAGTTTGATATGTAAGATTTGTTATATTTTAGGTAGATGGATGTTTCTATATTGGTACAGACGGTAGAATTACATGGAGTTCTGGAAATACCAAAGGGTGCAGTTTCAATCGTGATTTTTGCACATGGTAGTAGGAGCGGAAGAAAGTCAGAAAGAAACTCGCTTGTGGCCAAAGAACTGCGGCGGCTTGGTGTGGCATCATTGTTTATTGATTTGTTGACCGAGGAAGAAGATCGAGTTTATGAGAATAGATTTAATATGGAAATTTTGACTGAGAGACTAATCGCAGTTACAAAATGGTGTATTGAACAAGAAAAGTCGAGAGGTCTGCGGGTTGGATATTTTGGGGCTAGCACAGGGGCAGCCGCTGCTCTTTCGGCTGCGGCTTATTGGGGAACTAAGATAAAAGCGGTAGTATCCCGAGGGGGTCGGCCTGATCTGGCCATGGAGGTTCTTGACCTAATCGAATCTCCAACATTAATGATTGTTGGAGGTGAAGATAAACAAGTGATTGATCTGAATCGACAAGCATACCAAAAAATAGGGGCAATAAAGAAAATGGAGGTAATTCAAGGAGCTACAAATCTGTTTGAGGAAGAGAGGGCGATGGGGAAGGTGGCAGAGTTGACCGGACTATGGTTTGTAAAATACCTTTAGGTTTATTGGAGAAGACCATGCAGAATTGAGTATCCACCAACGGACAAAAGAACTGATCCGAATAAGTTGCTGACTATGGCAGTCCAAAGATAACGCCAAAAAGGGACATGATAAACACCTCCGGCAATGGAAACAATTTTTCCTCCGACTTGGGGGATGAAACGACCACATATCAGAAAGATAGCTGAATCGGCTGGAAATTTTGATAAACCGAAAGGGAGATACTTTTTTTGTTTATTAAAGTCGGCGAGGGTTCCGATACCTTTGCCGATAAAGTATTCGATAATTGCGGCCAAGTTGTTTCCCATCCAAGAAACCAAGATACCCACCACCGGACCGAATACAGCGCCATTGAGTATAACAATGGGATCGGTGGGTATGGGGGTGGCAGATAGTATGCCCATAAGAAGTATGGAGAATAGTGGTCCGGCAATACCAGTCGTGGGAATTCTTTTTTCAATAGCAATGAAATCATTACGAAAGAAAATAATTAGTCCAATGGGGAGGCCAAAAGTGATTAGAACAAGCAATGTATTTCTAATGAAGACCCAAGATTTTTTTGGCATTAACATGTTCATTATAAAGGTATATTAGTCAGTAGATATGGGGGTTGAAGGAATTCTTTCAATAATGTTAAGATTATTACATTAATAAAGATTTGAAGGCGTGGGAGCGCTTTCTTTATGGGTAAATATACATGCAAGTGCATCGTCCCAGGGTGTAGTAAGCTTTTTTTGGTTGATGCCGCAAGTGAAAATAAGGCCATTGATGAGATATTGATGGAGGGAGAAAGTCATAACTTTGAGGATCACTCAGAAATGCCGATACTAAGTGAAGAAAAAATAAAAAGCTTGGTAGTAAAAGGAATAAAAAAAGTTTAGCAAAATATGTAATAATGAATATAGTTATCAATAATATGAAAAATGAAAAGGCCTGCCAAAAAAGTTAACAAAGGGATGCTAGGTGCAATTGGAGCAGCTGCTTTAGGGGTAGCGGCTGGAGCCGCAGCAGTATTTTTATCAAAAAAAGAAAACCGAGAGACAGTGAAGAAGACGGTTGGCGGTGCCGTAAGAAAAGGTAAGATTCAGGTCGCAAAAGCAAAAAGAGCTGTTGTCTCTACGAAAAAGAAACTTCTGAAGAGAAAATAACCGGGTTTGAAATCGAAGAAAATTGGGACTCCTTTGAGTCCTAATTTTTTAGTTCCGGGTTTAGGAATTCAAAGTAAGAAGGACGATAACCGCTAAAAGAATTCGATAGATGGCGAAGGCGGTGAAGTTGTGAACTTTTACATAACCCAGAAAGAACTTGACAGCTGCTAAGGCTGACGCGAAAGAAAAGAGACAGCCGACCAAAAGAAGAAGATATTCCGATTGAGTGAAATATAGGCCAGATTTTAACAAATCATATCCAGAAGCTGTCAGCATGGTGGGAATGGCTAGAAAAAAAGAAAACTCGACGGCTTGGACCCTGCTTAGGCCCGAGACCAAACCACCAATAATGGAAGCGGCGGAGCGAGAGACGCCGGGAACTATTGAAATTGATTGAAAAAACCCGATGGTGAGTAACTGGGTTGTGGGTAAACCCAATGAGCTTTTTTGGCCCTGATGAAAATACTTTATCCGGTCAACTACAAGTAAAACCAGTCCGCCGATAAGTAAAGAATAAGCTGTAATAAGAGGGCTTTCCAGAAGAATGTCTCGTATATATCTATACAAGACGAAGCCAACTATGCCGGTAGGAATAAAGGCTATTAAACTCTGTTTCCATATTTTAGGTGAGGA
>Ga0075783_110_pt1 | contig 22739 bp, 18 predicted proteins | sample RifGroC1_FD_68447 | JGI IMG/M metagenome (GOLD analysis project Ga0075783, IMG submission 68447) | Microgenomates bacterium GW2011_GWC1_44_9 | reverse complement strand
TGAAAATTCGGAAGATGCTCCTTGTTTGAAATACAAATATTCAAAATACGTTGAATATCTCAGCACCAGAAAATAGGGAGCCTCAAAATATAGATTCTCTCGACTGGGGTTATTCTAGAGCCTTGCAAACTTTGATTGTTTCCTCGATAAGGCGATTGGCATAGCCCCATTCGTTATCGTACCAAGCCAAAACTTTGACCATAGTACCATCGACCACCCTGGTCATTTTCAGATCGACGATGCTGGACTCGGACCGGCCGACAATATCAGAGGACACTATGGCCTCGTCAGTAACACCTAAAATATTTTTGTATCGGGGGAGACTAACGGCATCCAAAAAAATCTGATTAACCTCTTCGACAGAAGTGGATCTTTGAGTGATAAAGGTAAAGTCGGTGATAGAACCGGTGATGACGGGGACACGGAGGGCAATACCATCAAAGAGACCTTTTAATTCAGGGATTGCTTGGGTGGCGGCAATGGCGGCACCAGTGCTCGTCGGAACAATATTGGCGGCGGCGGCTCGGCCACGACGTGGATCACGGTGAGAATTATCCTGGAGATTTTGATCGTCGGTATATCCATGAACCGTAGTCAACATTGCTTTTAATATGCCGAGTTTTTCATGAAGAAGATCGGCAACAGGGGCAATACTGTTTGTGGTACATGAAGCATTGCTGATGACGGAAATGGTGTTTACCTTATCTTTACCAATAATTTCTTCTTCGTTGACACCAATAAGAGCAGTGGGGACGCCCTCTCCTTTGGCAGGAGCGGAAAGAACGACCATTTTGGCTCCTCCCTGAAGATGAAGAGAGGCTTTTTCTAATGAGGTAAAAACACCGGTACATTCTATAACAACTTCGGCTCCGTATTGATTCCATGGAATTTTGGCAGGATCTTTTTGGGCCAATATAGGGATTTTGATGGCACGTTTGGGGTGTTCAATCGTGATATAGCCAAGTAAGGGGTTTTCATCAGTAACTTGATCAGGTTTTTGGACTTCTTCGGAAGAAACGGGGTAAGGTAGGGGACCGTAAGCAGTGTCGTATTTAAGTAAGTAGGCCCAACCGGAAACTCCTTGGGAACCGGAGGTGTTGATGACGGAGAGATTGCTATCGTCGAGATGGCTCGCTAGCCAGACGCGGGTGGCTGAGCGGCCGATACGGCCAAAACCGTTGATGCTGAAGTTTGTCATGTTGGGCAGTAAAGAGTAACTAATTAAACTTTAGCACAAGAGGGAAGAGGGGGTGTGTCCCTGTAGCCAAGAATTCGAGCATGGCGCCGCCTCCGGTACTAACAAAGCCAAAATCGGAGTATTTGAAGCCTAGGGCGGGTATAGCGGCCAAGGTATCACCACCACCAAGAACCGTGTAAGACTTACTATCCTTGAGCGCCTGGAACACGGCTCTAGTGGCTTTGGAGTGGACGCCATCTTCAAACATACCCAGAGGGCCATTGAGAACGATCGTTTTTGCTTCGGATATGGCTTTGACGAAGAGGGAAGTGGCACTTTCGTTCAGATCGAGACCGTCGAAAGTCAGATGATCAGGTGGCGCAAATTTGCCTCCCAGAAGGACCTGGTCAAATTTGGAAGCGATCCTACGGATTATTTCGAGCTTGTCGGATTTGGCACCGGAGGCTAAAAGCAAGGTGGGGTGGTCGGGGGTTTTTAGGAGCGAACCAAGCCTGGTCACCTCCAGATCAAACTGCTGTCCAGTGAGGGTTGGGAGTAATTCGGGTATTATTCGCAGACTGGTGGAGGGGTTATAAGAAGCAAAGGCTTCATAAACATAAACATCGGCTCCTTGAGTTAAAACCTGTCCGAATTCCCTATCTATGCTTTCTTCCCGGGGGTCAAACCTAATGTTCTCCATTAACGCAAGGGGAGATTCCCCTGTCCAACACTCCCCTGGAGAAAAACCCGAAGTAATGAATAAAATATCTTGATTTATCAGTCTTTTTAACTCTTCGTACACAGGAGTAAGGCTGAAAGCCGGATCATTTCCTGCCGGCCGTCCTAAATGCCCTATCAGACAAGTCCGGTGGGCATGTTCCAAACATAGACGAAGGGTCGGAAGGAGTGCCTCCAGGCGGAAGCTGTTCTCTACCCTACCGGCCTTAACAGGCACGTCCAGATCGGCTCTAAGCAAGATGTTTTTACCTTTGATTTCTTGGGGTATGACCATGTTTAGAGTATACCCGACTTGACATTAGACAGTCTGATATGGTATGATACCCTTCGCTTGAGCAACTCAAGCTTTTTTTGTACTTAAGCGGGTTTTCGCCCGCATATATGATACGAATACTACCTAACACTAGAACGTCGCACCCTATCTCCAAACTCTTCAGGCCGATGTTCGAGAAAAGAAACATAAAAACCGTCTTTGGCGGTATTATTTCAATGACTACCTTAGCTTCAGGTATGTTTATGCTGCCGGCGAGCCAGACTTCAGCATCAAACATTCAAGTTTCTTTTGATCAGGAAGTGGTGATCGAGACAAAGCGAAGTATCGTGAATGTACTCCCAGACAATACCAGTGTATCCCAAGGCTTTCACTTAGGACACCCCGGAATAGATATTACGGCTCCCGTAGGGTCGAATATCTATCCTCTGAAAGAAGGAGTTGTCGTCCTGATCAGTTATTCTAAATGGGGATATGGGCGCAGCGCCGTGATAGACCATGGAAACGGACTGCAAACCAGATATGCCCACATGGGTAAGGTCTTCGTCCAAGAAGGCGAAAAGATTACTACTGATATGCCTGTGGGTGAAGTAGGAATGACCGGAAGAACTACCGGACCACATCTTCACCTAGAAGTTCTCAAAAACGAACGGTACGTAAACCCCAGACCTTATCTTATCTTGACCAAAGATATTGTTCTGGCCAAGGCTAAATAAGATTTTCAACAGTTTTGATGGTTATTTCGATTGATTTATCAATGATTTTTGTTGTGTGGATAACCTGTTTTTTTTGGGGATAATTTGAGGAGTTGAGACACTTCCGGTTGTCATCACGAGCGAACGTAGTGATTTGAAGGAGTGTCACAAAAAAAGCCCGCGCAATGCGGGCTTTTTTGGTGGTCGAACTTTGAGAGACTACTCCATTCCCATTCCACTCATGTCGGGCATCCCGGCAGAAGCTTTTTTCTCCTCAGGAATGTCGGTAATCAGACACTCTGTGGTAAGAATCATACTAGCCACAGAAGCGGCGTTCTGAAGAGCAGAGCGAGTGACTTTAACCGGGTCGAGGATACCGGCTTTGAGCATATCTTCGAATTCCAATGTAAGTGAATTAAAGCCATAAGCAATGGTCTTGTTCTCCTCGACCTTTTTGACCACCCAACCATCGTCTGCTCCGGCATTTTTTGCCAGCCAGCGAAGCGGTTGAGAGAGGGATTGTTTGACGATCTCAATACCCACTTCTTCGTCGGTATTGTCGGCCTTGATGGATTTGAGAGCCTGACCAGCTCGAATAAGAGCAACTCCACCACCAGGAACGATACCTTCGTCGATAGCGGCTTTGGTAGCCCCTACAGCATCTTTGACTCTTTCTTTGAGCTCGTTTAGCTCTACTTCAGTAGCGGCGCCAACTTTGATGACGGCGACACCTCCGGCGAGTTTAGCGATGCGCTCAGCCAATTTCTCTTTATCAAATTCAGAGGTGGATTTCTCCAGCTCGTGTCGGACTTGATCCAGACGGGATTTGATATCTTTGGGGTTTCCTTTGCCACCAATAATTTGGGTATTGTCTTTGTCGGACCAGACTCTATCGGCACGACCAAGATCTTCAACGGTCACAGAATCTAGTTTTCTGCCGGTATCTTCGGAAATCATTGTGCCGCCAGTGAGTATCGCAATATCCTGGAGAAGAGCTTTTCTTCTGTCTCCAAAGGCGGGGGCTTTGACGGCCAGAATATTGAAAGCTCCTCGCATCTTATTAACTACTAGCGTAGCTAAGGCTTCACCTTCGATATCATCAGCAATGATGACTATGTTTTTACTTACCTTCATGGTGTTTTCAAGGAAAGGAAGGAGCTCGCTTATGGCAGAAATTTTTTGGTCGGTGATCAAAATATATGGATTTTCGATGACTGTTTCCATGTTCCCCGGGTCGGTGACAAAGTAAGCAGAGGCATAACCTTTGTCAAACTGCATACCGTCTTTATGTTCGATTTCAAATTCCATACCTTTGGATTCTTCGACAGTGACCACACCATCCCGACCGACGAGTTTGAGAGCTTCGGCGATTTTGGCACCGATTTCCGGATTTTGGGCAGAAATGGTGGCGACAGACTGCCAATCACTCTCGGAGAGATCAGTTTTTATTTTCTGTAACTCTGCAACAATCGCGGTTACAGCCTTGTCTATACCACGTTTCATCTGCATGGGATTTGCCCCAGCGGTGATATTTTTCATTCCAGCGAGAACAATCTGCTGAGCAAGAAGGGTGGCCGTGGTGGTTCCGTCTCCGGCGATATCATTGGTTTTACTAGCAGCTTCTTTGACAAGCTGAGCGCCCATATTTTCAAAGGGATCGGCAAGCTCGACTTCTTTGGCAACAGAAACACCATCGTGAAGGACAGTGGGTGCTCCCCACTTCTTATCTATCGCCACGTTGCGACCTTTGGGGCCGAGGGTGGTGACGACGGCTTTGGCTAATTTGTTGACACCGGCAACTAATTTAGTACGGGCATCTTCGGCAAAAAGAATTTGTTTGGCCATTTTTATTTTGAAACAATTGCTAATATATCGTCAAATTTGAGGAATTGATATTCAGTATCACCGATTTCGACTTCGTTACCACCCCATTTCTTGTAAAGAACAGTATCCCCCGCTTTGGCGGGAGAGTCGACTTCGACACCACGATCATTAATTAATTTTCCGCCGACAGCAAGGACAGTGCCGTACTGAGGTTTTTCTTCGTGGGAATCTGGTAAGTAGAGGCCGGAGGCGGTTTTCTTTTCTTGCTTGGCTGGCTCGACCAAGAGGAATCCGGGAGCCGGTTGTAATTTTTTGACGGTTAAGGTGTTAACCATATGAATGATGTTAAATTAATAACTTGCTTGTTGAGTATATCAGAAAGTAGCAGTCAACGGTCTCGATTGCTATTTTACAAAAACAGGAATTATTGTCAAGTCTTTGGTTCGTGAGATCTCTCGACTTCCACCACGTCGGGCAGGTCGTTCGAGATGACAAATAATTCTAGAGGGCAGCTCCCTGGAAACCCGGGCAGTTTGCTTTATACCAAGCCATAGCTTCTGAAGAACAAGCGAGCTTCCCTTCTTCGTTCAAGATGGGCATACAGTCTTGCCAGCCATTTTGAGGACAGGTAAATTCTGAGGTTGAAGAAATTGGCTCAAAGGAGTCAAGTATCGACTGATATTTTTCATAGACTTCTGTTTGGTCGTAGGGAATTTCGAAAGGAGAAATGTAAAAAGAGTAGATTACCCGATCTACTAAGGTATAAGTATTGATCGTAATATAATCCGGGGCCAACCATTCTTCAATTCTTTGTATCGCAGGTAGTCCAGCAACGGTGGTTTTTTTAGATGAGATGATTTTTTTCGATGGTTGTCCTTCCCAGGCAGTTTGATCAGTTTTATCCTTTTTCGCCAGATAATCCGATAACGAATCCTGATTAACAAAAACCGTGAGCACAAAAGTACTTCCATCCGGCGCTTGATAACCACCTCCATCCATTGGTTTCCAGTTTGGAGGAATCGTTATCTTGAATGGGATTGGTGGTTGGTGTCGGGACTGGAGGGCACATGTCTGGAGTCTCTGGTAGGAGGCAGCGAGGTTCCGTGTCTAAGCATGCCGGTCTAGGAGTACAGCTTTTTTGGGCAAGAATACTTGGCCGGGGAAGATAAATTGCCGAAGTATAGCCCACAACGAGGCCTAGTAAAAGAAAGAGTATCGAGAGGGTCAACCCTTGGTGGTTGGTGGAATTTGTAGCAGGAGGTTGGGAGTTGATTTCTTCCATGGTTAGGGAATGATGACTATTTTTTCAAGAATGTAGTTGAATTCTTCTAAGGTCTGGTTATCGATATTTGCACCGGAGAGATTAATAAAACCGACAGTAGTGGGTGAGGAAAATGAATTGTTTTGAGATTGACAGGTTTTGTTTTATTTCAGAAGTTGGATAGCTACATGCAGATCCTTCGAGATCCTGCTGAATAAAAGAGAGCGTGGTAAGACCTTTAGTTAATGTTAAAGAAGTAGATCCCCCAGTCCCAGGTGTGTTTTTATATTCTTTGATGGACCAGGTGGTGGGATAATAAATACGGTAAGAAGAAAAGGTAGTCAAAGGTGACTTGACCGTCATCATATTCCATCTGAGATTTAGGAGAGCTGACGGAGTGGCTGTAGGAGTTGGAATGGGAGTAATTATTTCCTCTGGAGTAATGGTGTCAGAAATTTCTGAGTCCGCAGCAGGTTGCGGTGCAGGGATCTCGTCAGTCACCGGTGCCGTAGTTATAGGAAGGAAAAACGAGGCCAGGACTCCGATAAAGACTCCGAATAGTAATAACGCGATAAAAGTAAGGACGGTTTTTGCTTTAGAGGAACTAGGCTTTGTTGGCACCGGAATCACTTGGGTGGTTGTGGTCACTTGCGGTGCGGTCTCGATCACTGGAGCGGCCGTCTGATCTGCTCCCCAAGCTTTGGGCGGAGTGTAGCTGACTTCCGGGGGGAGCATTGTGTCTTGGGTTTTCTGGTCGGTGTTCTGGTTCGGATCCATGTTTGATTGGTTGATTGGTTGACAGGAAACCTTTGTCTCTTAGTAAACTTAGAATATTTGTGGTCATCCTTAGCTTACCGCCAGTATTGGTCTCTTTAATTAGTTTATACGCTTCATCAAAATTTAGCCATTTTATGTCATCAAATTCGGTAGCCCCGACGGTGATATTGGAGTTTTTTGCTTCACTGACATAAAAATAATAATATTTTCCTTTCATAACAACCGGCTCACCCGAGTCGGTAGACATATCCCTAAGACCTTGTTTGCTGGGAGGAAACTCTATTTTGTCAACCGCAATTAGTTTGATATCTTTATCACAATCGCTCAGAAAGTCTTCGGTGACTTCTTCAGAAAGTTCCTTGAAGAAAGCATCTTTGACGTTCTGCTTATTTTCAATCCCCCCTTGAGGTAGGGTCCACTGATTAAAAGATTTTTGATAAGCAAGAAGAATTTTTTTGTCATGAAGGAAGCAACCAACTACACTGGGACGAAGTCCTTGTTTGCGTAATTCGTCCATTTCTTCGAGAGTGGGCTCGTTGAGAGGGGTGGTTTGTGGTCGGATCTCAGATTTCAGTTCTCGGTTGTCAGATGGTGGCTTGGAATTATCAGTGGAATTAACTTTTATGGATTCCCGATCAGGTCGGGAATGACTAGTGGTGTGAGATTCCTCCCGCCCAGGCGGGTAAACTCTTTCGCTCGGAATGACAGTGGGTGAGGGAGGGATTTTGAAGGGATTTGGTGTAGTTCGAGGTGCAATCGGAGGTAATTGGGGTTTATATGGTACTGGAGGAGCGCTGCTGACAAAAGGCGGTTTGATAAACCGTTGAGTGTCTTGGTAGCTTCTCGATGCCTCGGTTGTAACAGAGTCTGTAGAGGGAGGTGTTCTCAAAGCCTTAGGAATATAAGGAGGTTCGGTGAATCTTTTGGCTGCCGGGGTCATGATGGAAGTAACTTGAGACATGTCCATAGGTTCTATCTTGCGATAATATTTTGCATACGTGACCTCAAGAACTTTATCTTTTTGTTGAGTTTTTGTCTCCGGTAAGGGTAAGGCATAAGATGAGAAAGGTTGGGTCATTTGAGAGTCGACAGACATCTTCATGGCAAGCTGATATTTGCCCAGACCGACCAATTCATCCGCTGTATAGAGACCGTTCAACTCTTTCATAATGCGATCGGCGTCTGAAGCCCCCACCACATAACTCATGACGGTACCAACGTTTCCGAAGATAGCATTCTGAATTTCTTCGGGAAGCTGAGCAATATACTGATTAGCCAATATCAATCCAAGCTTATACTTTCTGGCTTCCGCGAGAATCTTGACAAATGAAGAGGTTGCGAAGTTTTGAAACTCATCAACATAAAGGAAAAATTCCTTTCTCTCTTCTTCTTTAATATTGGCCCGATTCATGGCGGCAATTTGTATTTGAGAAATAAACATGGCACCCAAAAGGGCGGCATTGTCTTCACCAATTTTTCCCTGAGGAAGATTTAAGATAATAATTTTCCCGGTGTTCATCATGTCCTCAAAATCAACCGTGCTCTTGGGATGGTTAATGATGTCACGAATGGTAGGTGAGGTAACAAACTGACCAACTTTGTTTAAAATCGGAGCAATGGCTTCGGTTTGAAACTTCTCGGAGTATTTGTCGTATTCATCCCGCCAGAAATTGACAAGGATGGGATCAGTTACGTGGACAAGACACTCTTTTTCCCTGAATTCTTTATTGGTAAGTATGCGGGGAACATCAGCTAGAGTGGTTTCAGGTTTGTAGACTAAAGTAAGAAGCGTATTTCGAAGAATATACTCCAAACGGGGTCCCCAAGAATTACCATAGAGCTTGCTAAAAATGGACACTATACTCGAAGCAACCATTTCTCCTTGTGCGGGATTTTTTACATAAAGAGGATTCATCCAGAAGGATATACCCGGAACGGAAGGGTCCAAGTACGCAACGTCATCAATACGACTCTCAGGAATGTAATCGAGAAGCACTTCAGCGGCGTCCCCGTGTGGATCCACAAAAGCAACGCCCTCCCCATGCTGAATATCGTTGATGGCCATGCGGCCAATGAGAGTGGACTTCCCAGTACCGGACTTTCCCAAAATATATGTATGGCGTAGACGATCCATCCCCTTTTTCATACCAAAGACAGCCATATGATTTTTGAACTCTGTCTTTGCGAAAAAATTGTATAGATGCCGCTGATTTTCAGGGATGTTTTCATCTACAGGAAGATTGACAGGAGCTTCTCCCTTAAGTGTCTTCCCCCAAGCAATCCCCTTGATGGGAGCCAGAAGGATTCCAGGTAGGTGATAGATTGCCGTTATCTCACCATAGTTGAGATACTGGTATTGGTTTGAATATTTTGCTGATCGATCCATCATCATTTGACGAAGTTTACTAAGCGATCCGGAGTATTTGGGAACTTTTAACTTGAAACTATTTCCTTCAGACAGAGCATAGGTGCCGAAGGCGGCCGATAATTGAGAAAGAAGCTGAGACGAGGTATGGTGGTCTTGGGAGATAGCGACCAAACGGATATCACAAGCATAAGCTGGGTAGAGTAATTTTTTTTCGATGATGGCCTTGTAGGGGCTGGGTTTACTCTTGGCTGGGTCGGTGGCCGTGGCTGGGGTGACAATTTCTAAACTTCCACGAACTGATTTTTGCCAATTTTTAGGAGCCGCAAAAAGGCACAGTTGGATGATGCCTGCCTGGCCGGCGGGAATTCTCGCCAGGCTTCCCAGAATGGATGCCATTTGATCGACCTTGTCGTCGAGGGTGCTGTTTAAGGCAAGTTGAGAGGAGCCAGTTAAGACTAGTTGGCCTAAGGCAGATTGGCCATGATTAAGCCAATCGGGAAGATAGTCCTTCATAGGAGTAATCAAGGCTGTGGGGTACTGGGCGGCGATTTGGGCTCGAATCAAGTGTTCCAATTTCTCGGGGCATGCAATTATGAAGAAGGTGGTTTGGTTCAGATTAACGATTTCAAGGCAGATGGTATCAAATGTCCCCAGCAAACGATCAAAAAAACTGGCTTTTAGGGCAGTTCTGAGGGAAGACAGGAACTCAATGAAGGCAGCTTGCCCCGTAAGTGAATCCTTAGCAGGACGAATCTGCAAAACAGAGTATTTGGAGGCGGCCATATTTTAAGTATATAAAAAAACTAAGCTGCTGGCGTAACAGAAAGGATGCTCTGCCCTGAACGATGAGCCTCCGACTCTATAACTTTTACTTCAGAAAAAAGGACGTTTTCTATTATCAGAGCCTTGTCTCTAAAAAGTTCGTTGAGCTCGTCTTTTAGGGTAGCTTCGATTTTGTTGCGGTGAATACCAATTTCTTTAGAGTCGAATTTTCCAAATTCGGAAGAAATTCTGCTCCTAGAATATGGTCTGATTACCTTAGAGACAAAGTTGTCACCAATGTTCTCCCAAAGAAGGGGTGCATTGGCTTTGTCTAGACGAAAAAGGATTGATCCTTCAATGGAAATCGTTTTATTGTCCTTAGTGGAGGCGATAACAGGCTCATCTCCTAAAGCTTCTTTGATAGAAAGATCAAAACCGTGACGGATGGTGTATTCGAGAACTTGGGCATTAAAAAGCTTGGCTATATGCCAAAAAGGGATTTTTAGATGGAGTCCTGGTCCCCACACCCGCTTCAGAACGCCTGCCCCACGGTCGTAAACACAAGCAACGTGCCCAGGGGGGACAGAAATGAAGAAGCCACCTACGACTTCATCGACGAGAAAAGATACTACCAATTTATCAAAATCAGCCATAACTGTGGTTTATTATATCCTCTTTTGCGGTGAAAGTCGTCACGGTTTTGGCTGTGGATTTGCTTCTTGAGGTTGAGCGGGGAGCTGCCTTAACGAATATGTCAAATAAAGAATCTGCTTGATTATTCTAACGACTATGCTAAAAGCGATAGAGGTAATGATAAATACTTTTTTGCCGGCCGGAAGAAACATAAAAACAAGAAAACTTACTACAGGAAGAATAAGAACCAAGGAAATGAAGTCTTTGCGAGTAGGTTTAATCGGAGAAAAATAAAGGTGAATAATTTCCGATACACTGATCATTAATGACTGTATTAGATTTAGAGTGCTGTTTGTATGAGAGAGATCATATAGCCCCATGAAAACAAGATTGATGGGTTGGCGAATTGAAGGCATAAAGTCGTAAAGAAGGTGCATGTCCTCTCCTTCCAAGCCAGTAGTAAATATTCGATAAAGGATTAGGATAATAATTACTTGGATGGTAATTGTAAAAACTTCAGAAAAAATGGCTCTGGGGCTTTGCCGCATGATTTTACGGACTTCTTCTTTTTGGCGCACAGGGTCAGAGGAGAATTCCTTTTTTATCAGTTTAACTTTCTGCGAAACTTGAAACTTATCCTCATCTGATTGCTCTCCGATAAGATCAAATGGCAAAAGAATAATCCGTACAGCAACAGCAAAAAGTATAACTGCGACACCCATGTCCGGTGCTGGCAAAATGAGGCCGGTAAACCAATAAAGGCCAACTAAGATATTGAAAAATGGCTGATATATGTAGAGTGTGAAGAAATCCATGAATGTTTTATTATATGACGTCTAGGTCTTCTAGGTGCTGATCAATCATCAGCGAAAAATCGGTGGTGTGAAGAAAAGCCGCGTGGAGATGAACTGTTTCGGAAGTTTTTTTGGGGTACATATAGAGGAGTTGAATAAGGTAGAAGAGATAGTTGAGGGGGGCGAGAATGAATAAAAACGGGATGGATTGCCACGTCGCTTTGCTCCTCGCAATGACGGAGGTTGGTGGAGTGAGATTCCTCCCGCCCAGGCGGGTAAACTCTTTCGCTCGGAATGACGCGCTTAGTTCAATGTTTGAATTGTAGGCGTTGGCAAGATATTTTTTTGCCCAAGAGTTTGACTTCAACAAAAGATGATAGGTGCCTCCCCTATCTAACAAAGGTATTATTTGAAGTATCTCGTGCGCGGTGTAGAGAGATCGTTTTGACTCAGGAATATTTAAAGAAAGGGTATCCAGCCAAAGATTGGGGCAAAAAGCATCTGGGGAATGAGCATGATCTTCGAGGGGATGACGGCGACGAAAGAAAAGCGATATCAAGAAGATAGCCCATGGCCGAACCAGCCACAGTGCATGAGGAGAAGTGATAAAAAGAAGGTCTATATCATCATCTTTCATTGAATTGTTGGCTGCTACCGAACCTGTAAGTCCGACGAATAAGAGTCCGGGTAGAAATTTAAGAACCTTAATTAGTTTCTGGGCGTGACTTTTTTTTTGTTCTGAATACCTTGTGGTTTGGGTACGTAGAAGACGGTCTTTTTTTGAAAGCCCGGAAGGCAAAAAAGTATGTAGTTTCTCATAGGCAACAGTTGTAGAACAAATGAGCCAGTGATGAATTTCACGGGGATAGAGAGGAAATTTAAAGTATGAGGCGTAAGCAATGGTCGAAGAAACTGCACGGCTAAGATCCATATCTATGGAGTAGGAGTGGGGGTTGGGGCTGCAACTAATCCATATTGAGACAGAACCTGAACAAAACCATTATGAAGAGCTTCGATTATTTTGGGTATTTCTTGTCTGGCAGTGACTCCGTTAACAGCATCTTCCAAATATTTGATAAGTCTGGAGTTGAGGGATGTTTTTGAATCTTGTGTCAATGAAGCGGTATAAAAACTTTTTGCAGTATTAAGACTGGAAATATATGGAGCAATAACAGGGTTTCTGCTAGCAGTTTCAGCTACAGCCTTACTAGCCGGAGGCTGAGGAAAACCCCTATCCAAGGTGGCTGCGTCAAACAATATCTGTTGGGCTTCTGCGGAGGCCAAGAAACTAACAAATTTCCAAGATTCAACTGGGTACTTACTGTTTTTTGATACCCCCTCGAACCAAATGGTGGCCCAGTTGACAGGCTCTACATCAGGAAGCTGGGGAACAGGAACTACCTGCCAGGAAAGAGAGGGATTGATGGCTTTGATGTCTCTGGCTCGCCAACTAGGGGCGATTATCATGGCCACCTTTTCGTTGGCGAAAGCAACTATAGAGGGAGGCATTGTTTCGTCCCATACGGCGTGTTTGGAAACGAAGTCGGTGTAGTAAGTGAGAGTGACGCCAACTTCCGGTCCATTGATGTCGGTGAGTGAAACTCCGGCCTGAAGAAGCATCATAGAGACAATATCTGGCCAGTGTTCGACATTGGACGTATTTCCGAGAGCGACTCCAGCACGAGTAATTCGGCCAGTAAGAGGGTCGGCCTCCTTGACTGCCTTGGCAACAGTAAGAAGATCTTCCCAGGTTTTTGGGGGTTGTAGTTGCTTTTGCTGAAGCATGGCAGTATTCACGAAGAGACCGAGACTCTCAGCTGTCAGTGGGGCCCCATAAACCTGATTGCCGGCCACCAACAATTTGCTGACAATCGGGTAAAAATTGGTGGTTATTTCTGTGGCGGACAAGGTGTTTGGAGGAGCAGGTAGTAAATTGGTGGCAAAAATGGGTAACCAGGTAGTGTGAAGACGGACGATGTCCGGAGAATTGGCACTTTCCAGGGCATTTTTTACACGATCTTGATAATCCTGAGGGGCCTGAAGCTGATAGTCAATTTTGATATTAGGATTTTTTGCTTCGAAGGCATCTATGACCGGCTTCATGACAGCAGTAGGTTCCCAGAGTCCAGAATAGGTAAGAGTGATTGTTTTGGCGGCCGAGGTAGGCTGGGGTGTAGATGATCTGCCTGAAAGTACACGAAAGATGACAAAACCAAGGAGAGCGACCACCCCTAGAATAGCTACAAAAGGAATAATTATTCTTAAGGGAGAAGACTTAGCTGCGGGGGGTACAGTGGCTGCGGGGGGTACGTAGCCTGGTGGTGGTGGAGCGGCTTCTTCTGGTGCACCCGGAACAGTGGTAGTCGTGGTGGTAGTTTCGGTAACGGATGGCGGTGACGAAAAGGGTTGTAATTCCGTAGGTTCCGGAGTCAGGGGAACAGGTCCGGGAAGAGGAAATTGATTATCCATAAGTTATATGATCAAGTTAAAATATAAGAAGTAGTAAATGCGGATTACAGTTAAAGTATATCAAGAATGAGAAAAATTAAATATATCTTGGGATCTTTATTTGTTTTTGGAACAATGACCCTGGCAATACTTGCCGGATATAATTTGGCTTTTAGAGATCTTATCTTTCCGAGAATAAAGATAGCGGGAATAGAGGTAACCGGAATGGATAAAGCGTCTGCTCTTGAATTGATATCGTCTTACTTCAAAACCGAGCCGAGCGAGGTGATGCTGATGTCAGGAGATAGTGAGATCGTAAAATTAAAAGGTCTCAAAGTCGAACAAGACCCCCTTTGGGCAATAGACCAGGCATTTGGCGTAGGAAGAAATGGAAACATCCTTACACAAATTACCGAGCAGTATAGGTCCTTGAGGGAAGGAATAGACATCACTGTACCAGTTAAGTTGGACATTGGTGAACTTAACGACTTGATTGATGAGGTGGTGGAAAAGGTAGAACAAAAGCCGATTTATCCAAAATTGGAGTATGTGGGTAAAAAAATATCGATAATTAAGGGGAAAAATGGGGTTGAGGTAAAAAAAGATGAACTCAGGACAGAAATATTGTCGATGTTTTCACTCCCGGGGAAACATGAGATATCAATACCTGTAAATGTAGTCAACACCAACGAAAACCCCGAGCTGGTCAGTAAAGCTATCGAGGCCTTGGAAAAATGGGGAGATAAAAGACTAACCCTTCGTTTTAGAGATTTTGAAAAAAGACTTAATTTTGAGGAGATGATAAATCTATTTGGACTGAGCCAAGACATAATAGATAGAAACAGCTTCGAAGATTTAACAACAGAGATCAAACCGACAGTTGAAGTGGAGTCCAGCGATGCAATTTTTGTGTTTGAAGAAGGTAGGGTCAAAGAATTTAAACCAGAAGTAATAGGGGCTACTATTGATATACCCAGCTTGAATCAAAAACTGGCAGAATATTTGACTGCTGGAGAAGACAAGGCGCTGGAAATACCAGTAATACTCTCCTATCCAAAAGTGAAGGCAGGAGACATAAACGATTTAGGAATAAAAGAGCTGATAGGAACCGGAAAATCTACCTTCGCTCATTCTATCCCTGGTAGAGTATTTAATGTGAATTTGGCAGCAACTAGGGTAAATGGTACCTTGGTACCGCCTGGAGAAGAATTTTCTTTTAACGCTTCGGTCGGTGATATTTCAAAAGCGACGGGATATCAAAGTGCCTACATTATCAGCGCAGGCAGAACGGTTCTAGGCGATGGTGGTGGAGTGTGTCAGGTGTCGACAACGACATTCCGTGCAGCACTCGATGCCGGGTTGCCAATCACCGAACGTAAGGCACACGCCTATCGCGTCGGATATTATGAACAGGACAGTCCCCCAGGGATTGATGCGACAGTTTTTTCACCGAGCGCCGACTTGAAATTTATGAATGATACAGGACATTACATATTAATTCAGGAAGAAGTCGATTTAAAAAAACTATCAATGAAGGTAAATATTTATGGCACAAGTGACGGAAGAAAATCGACTATCACCAAACCGAGAATTTCAAATCAGTCAGCACCTCCAGCCACGCTTTATGTGGACGACCCCACCTTACCACTCGGAACCACAAAACAGATTGATTGGTCCGCCTGGGGCGCAAAAGTAGCCTTTGACTACAAGGTCGAGCGAGGTGGTGAAACTATTTATGAAAAAACTTTCGTAAGCAACTATCAACCCTGGCAGGCGATTTATCTAAAAGGAACGGGAGATTTAGCGTCGAGATAGATGGCAAAACACGTCTCTCGTCTGTGCACTTGCGTGGAGTAAAATAGACGAACTGTGAAAGTTTTGGCGATTGAAAGCACGTGTGATGAAACTGCCGCTGCGGTGGTGGAGAGTTTTGGTGGGGGTGTACGCGTGCTCAAGAGCGTAGTGGCCAGCTCGGTCGAGATGCACGAGAAATATGGAGGAATAGTGCCTGAGGTGGCGGCTAGGGAACAAATTAAGAGTATTGTCCCAGTGATTACGGAAGCTTTGGGTAAGGAAAAAGTCGATGCTGTGGCGGTGAGCTACGGGCCAGGGCTGATGGGAAGTTTACTTGTGGGAGTAGAAACGGCAAAGGTATTGGCTTGGGCCTGGAAGAAGCCTCTCCTGAAAGTAAATCATATGGCGGCACATGTGCTGACGAATTGGATTGTTGATGACGAGACCACACTTCGCCAAAGCTACGCGGGGCAGAGGGTGCCGGTGTTGCCGGCGGTGGGTCTAGTAGTGAGTGGAGGGCATACGGATTTGATACTGATGAGGAGCTTGACTGACTGGGAGTGGATAGGGGGAACGCGGGATGATGCGGCGGGGGAAGCTTTCGACAAGGCAGCCAGACTGTTGGGACTTCCCTATCCCGGCGGACCTGAGGTGGATAAGGCTGCTAGCAAAGTGACCGATGAAGAGTTTGAAAAATATAAAAATCTTTTTAAGTTACCTAGACCTTTGATACATGATCCAAGGTTGGATATGAGTTTTTCGGGAATAAAAGCGGCCATTGCGAGAATGGTCGAAGGAGAAAAGGACCTAACTGAAAAGAAGATTAATATCATCGCCAGAGAATTTAGCGAAGCTGTGACGGAGGTGTTAGTAAAGAAAACTATGCTGGCGGTAGAAAAATTTGCACCTAAGAGTGTGGTGCTCGCAGGTGGAGTGGCGGCGAATAAGAAACTGCGAGAAGCATTAAGAATAGAGGTGGAGAAGGCTGGAATAATGTTTTTTGTGCCTGAACTCAAGTATTGTGGAGACAATGCGGCCATGGTGGGAGCGGCGGCAATTCTCCGACCCGAGGAATCTACTTTTGATTTGAAACCGGAACCGAGTTTGCAAACGGTTTGAAATAAATAACCCGCTTATGAGGCGGGTATGTGGTGCTGTTATATTGACGGGTGTCTTTTTCTCCAAATAAGGATATCCATCAGTGCTGAAAAAAAGGCAAGTAAAGCTAGACTGGCGGGATAGTATTGACCGAAAATGACCATGACAATCCCAGCAAGAAGAAAGCCTGAAACAGCAGAATATTCAAAAAGACCCGGTTTATTATCCTGATAGATGTTCAAAAGATAGATTATTACCGCAACAAAACAAAAAATGCTGCCTATTGTCGACATTTGTACCTCTTTTTAAGGTGGGATTTCTATGGGGTATTGTTTCGGAATATGTTAGAATAAGCAAGAAGGTGTTGATCGGACTTGTCACCCGGGAGCTATAGGAATGAGTAGAATGCGAGGTGGTACCGCCCAAAAGGCCCTCGTCAGTCCCCTATACTGGAGATTGACGAGGGCTTTTTAAGATATTATTAACTGGATTGCCACAGCACTTCGTGCTTCGCAATGACGGGTGGACGGAGTGAGAGGCAAATAATTATGAATAAAAATTACGATCATAAAGAAACAGAGTCAAGAATTTATTCCGCGTGGGAACAGAGCGGAGCCTTTTGCCCGCCGGAAGGCGAAGATCTACCCGCAGACAAGAAGACCTTCACCGTGATTATGCCGCCACCGAATGCCAACGATCCGCTACATGTGGGGCATGCGATGTTTGTGACGATAGAAGATATTTTTGTCAGATATCACAGGATGAAGGGTGAGGTGACTTTGTGGCTACCGGGAACCGATCATGCAGGCATTGAGACACAGTTTGTTTTTGAAAAAAAATTGGCTAAACAAGGGAAAAGTAGATTTGATTTTGATAGAGAGACGCTCTTTCAAATGATTTGGGATTATGTAAAAGATAACTCAGGTGTAGCCATAGAACAAATGAAGAGATTGGGAGCAAGCGCAGACTGGAGTAGATATAAATACACATTGGAACCGGAGATTGTCAAAGAGGTAGTAAAAACGTTTATAAAACTGCATGAAGATGGACTGATTTACCGCAGTGTGAAGCTCGTTAACTACTGTACCAAGTGCGGGACGGCATATTCTGAACTGGAAGTAGATCACGAGGAACGAGAAGATAAACTGTACATAATTGATTACGGCAAACTAAAAGTGGCTACCACTAGGCCGGAAACGATGCTTGGGGATGTAGCGGTGGCTGTGAACCCTGAAGATAAACGGTATCAGAGTCTCATTGGAGAAAAAATCAAACTTCCCTTGACACAGAGAGAGATTCCAATAATTGCAGACTCGATGGTGGATATGGAGTTTGGTACTGGCGCAGTCAAGATTACGCCAGCTCACGATCCAAATGATTGGGAAGTGGCTGTCCGCCAAGGCTGGAACATGGACGAAATAGTCCGCGACCATCAAGTGATAGGCACGAACGGAAAAATGAACAAAAATGCGGGAGTTTATGAAGGACTAAATATAAATGATGCTCGAGAAAAAATAGTTAATGATCTGGGAACGGCTTTGGTAGAGACAAAACCATATCTGCATAGCGTGGGTACATGTTACCGTTGCCACCGAGTCATTGAGCCACTACCCATGAAACAATTTTTTATCAAAGTTAAATCTCTGGCAGAAAAGGCTTTGACTGCCTTGGACTCGGGCGAGACCACCATAATGGGAGCGGGGCACGATAAGATTCTAAGGCACTGGCTTAGCAATCTAAGAGATTGGAATATTAGTAGACAGATAGTGTGGGGTATCAGAATACCAGTTTGGTATCCTTCGGCTAGCTCAGGACGGACAAACAAGGAAGAATATCAGGTCTCAGCAGAATCTCCTGGCGAGGGATGGGTGCAGGAGACAGACACCTTCGACACATGGTTTTCATCTGGCCAGTGGCCAGTGGTGACTCTGAAGACAAATAAACCCGGTGACTTCGAAGCTTATTACCCAACCCAGGTGATGGAAACCGCTTACGATATCCTCCCCTTCTGGGTGATGAGAATGATGATGCTGGGAATTTACATGACAGGAAAATCACCTTTTAAATATGTTTATCTTCATGGACTGGTCCGGGACGAGCAGGGGCGTAAGATGAGCAAGAGTGTGGGTAACGTGATTAACCCCTTGGAGCTAACAGAAAAATACGGGGCAGACTCGCTTAGGATGGCGCTGGTGATGAGTACCACCCCTGGTCAAGACAGTGCCACCGGGGAGAACAAAGTCCGAGGTATGAGAAATTTTGCCAACAAAATCTGGAACGCTTCGAGATATGTAGTCTCTATGGAAGAATCTGGGATCGATGGTGACAATGATCAGGAGCTGATGGACAACTTGAATACGCATATCGAAACAACGACAAAGAGGCTTGACGAATTGAAAGTTGGATTTGCGGCCGAGTGGGCATACTCTTGGTTTTGGGATTCTTTCTGCGACCAATATATAGAGATAGCCAAAAAGGGATTGATCGGCAAACAGGCTATGTTAAAAGCACTGAAAACTAACTTGATCCTGCTTCATCCATTCGTACCATTTGTAACCGAAGCTGCTTGGGCTGAGGTGTTTCCAGATGAAGGGATGCTAATCTCACAATGTTGGCCGAAATTACCTTGAGTACAAGGACCAATTTCGGCATTTAGCTCTGCTGAGAAGCAGCCACAATTACCTTGAGTACAAGGACTAATTTCGGCATTTAGCTCTGCTGAGAAGCAGCCACAATTACCTTGAGTACAAGGACTAATTTCTGTAAACAGCTTATTCTGCTTTGGTAGTTTCGGGAGGTTTCTCGCCTTCTTTGGCCTCGCCTTCGACTGGGGCTTCAGCGCCGGTGACACCTTCCTCTACAGGAACCTCTTCGACTAGAGGAGCTTCCTCTTTCTGGGGAGCACCTAGAGCGAGTACGAGCTGCTCAGGATCTGTGAGAATGGTGACTTCGGTAGGAACCTTAAGGTCTGCAACTTTGACGTTGTCCCCTATCTCCATCAGAGATGAGATGTCGACGGTAACGTTTTCCGGAATATCTGTAGGGAGAGCTTCGACTTCGATTTCGTGGAGATTGATATCTAGAACGGCTAGTCCTTCTTTGACCATTTGAGTTTCCCCTATGACTTCGACAGGAACGTTGGCTGTGACTTTTTCTTTTAGGTTTACCTGGTGAAAATCAATATGGAGCTTGGTGCCTGTGATAGGGTTATTCGTGACTCCTTTGACAAGAGTGGGTCTCTCTTTGTCTTCACCATCGATTTTTAACCATATAAGGCTAGTCTCTCCTGCGTCTTTATAGACTCTGGCAAAATCGACAGAAGGGACTTGGATTGCTTGACTTTCAACCGTGCGTCCGAAGACGTTAGCTGGGATGATACCTTGACGGCGAAGTTTTTTAACTTTACTACCGAGAAGGACTCTTTTTTCGACTTTTAAGACAAATTTGTTCATACGAGGTATTGTAACCGATCGAAGCTGGCTTCTCAACCTACCAGTCAGTAGGAAGGCTTATTATTGTTCCACGGGAACCATTCTGATCCCAAAAGAAGATGTCTTTGAAGGAAAAACGTATTTATAGCCTTCCGGGGATGATTCTGCCGGAGCCGTAAGGAGTGAGGCTCTGGTGTTTTCAGGTAGAACGATCGTAAGCTCAGTATTTTCCCCTCCTGGGATGAGACCAGGCTGGTGATACTCAGTGATGGAATAGGAGAAGGGAACAATAAGATTTTGCTTTAATGGCGCCGTGAACGAAATTAATAATTGATTGTCGACATTAAATTTTAGAGAAATCGGAATTTGAAACCGTTCAAGGAGATGGTCTTTCTGTTGAAGGACAGAGCTTGGTGAGATAGGCTCACCGTTGACAGTTACGGGTCCGAGCTTTGAGTCTTCGGGCGCATAAATCTGAATTACTTCCATCAAATCTCGGTTTAGATTCTCGAAGGGCTTGATAAACTTGTAGTCAACAGTGTATTCATGAACAGTACTTTTGGGGGTGAAGGAGATTTTATGAGCTATACGCCTTCTTAGATTATGACCGACAGGGACAAGTGAAAAGTTGGATTCGTTTAAATAGGTACTTTCGGCTACGCAATCATTTAACTCTGAGAGTGATGAAGAACAGATATGAGGAATAATGGCACCCGATAACGATTGCTCTATTATCATATTTTCAATATTTTCTTCATGACTCCAAAATAAAAGTTGGTTTTCAATCGTTTGCTTGGCGATTACCCTTCCTAAGGATAATAGTGAAATGTTGTGATTAAAGAAGCGATCGAGGTAATAATCAATTAACTGACGGTAGAGCAAATTGGGTGATGTCAAAGGTAGCTGCCTTTGGAATTCATCAGAGGTGATATTTTGACCATTTATCACAATTCCCTTATCTGCAATAAGCAGATCCGAGATAATATTTTCGTTGACCGCGACGATGGTATCAGGCTTAAACTTTAGACTTTTTTCAATAACGGCGGAAAAATTTTCGGCGGTGGAAGGAAAATCGGGGTTATAGTTTAAGTCACGTGTCAGCCAACTTTCTGATCCAGTAAGTTGATTTATTAGTGGAGGGGCAGTAATGTCAGCATGAATTAAGGAATCTATCTCGCTTCCTGTGTAGATGTTTCTTGAAACTAACCTTCCTTTATCAAGAACAAGCGCAAGCAGATAGTCAACAACTCCACCTGTACCCCGAATTTCAGAACTGTTTTGGAACACAAGCAAGATGTTTTTTATCTCATCCCCTGCCAAAAAGGCAGGGATCAACTCAGTTGCTTTTAACAGTTGAGTTATTTGTTGTTCGACCAAACTAATATTTTTATATTCTGCACTTTGACTCAACTTTTCGTCCAGGACTTTGGGGAGCTTTCTACCTTGAGTAAGTAGACGGATCTGATTAATATTTTCATAGACTTGACTTAAATTGGAACGAAGTGCGAGGGCCGCGTCATGTATGTTTAACCCTGATTCCTTTACTCCTATGGATTGATAGATATTTTCTGCCAAAAGATATGTCTGTTGAAGATTTTGCACGCTTGACTGCGAATACGTTAGAAAAACAAACATGTTGTGATTTTTCTCTTGAAAGTCAGGTGCAAGAAATGAAAATACCGGAGAGATCAGGTCGTAACTAAACTCCCCTGTCTTTGAGTAAAATTGCGAGGTACTTAGATATTTTACTGACTGTTTGATTTCTCCGCTTCGAATCAGATTGAGTGATTCCTCTAAATTAACAAGTGCTAAGGCGGTGACTATAATGTATACAGCTGTGAAAAACAGGTAGATAAATGCCAGGCATGCAAAGACAATTTCAGAGGTTCTTTTTATCAGGCCCTTGGTGCTTTCTACTTCTTTTGTTTTGATTTTTTTACGCTTTATGTGACTAACAATTTGGATTAAATAATTTTTTATTTTTAATAATTTATATAACCTAGGTTGTTTTGTTTGTGTCTCCAAGCGACGAAGCCCAATAGCCATTTGGGTTCGATCTTCTCCTATACGACGAGTACTATTTCCCAATGAGTTAAGATCGATATTTGACCGATTGGCCTCGGTGGCTTCAATTTCGAACGATTCGTTAGTATCTTCTAAATATTTTTTCAGTAAATATGCTAGATCCAGATCGGTAAGTGGATCTCCAACCATCCAAAATTCTTTACCGGCGGTGCCTGAGAGAAAGAATATCTTTTGTAGGCCTGCCAGGAAGTCCTTAACCGTGAGAGGATATATTTTGTTTTCACCTTTACTAGAAATATGAATTTTTCCTTCCAAAAGGGATTCTAAGATATACTTTTCTAGCCATGTTTCCGGAGATATTAAATTTTCACTAATAATGTCTTTAACGTAGACAAGCCGATGAATGGGGGAGGCGCTTCCGAGTTGCTGCAGCAGCTGAGAGAAATAGAGATTTTTTTCCGTATCTATCGTGTCCCACTGAAATAATGCTAAGCAAAGTTTCTTACCTTTTATACTGCAGTGCTCATAGATATTAATTATTTTTTGAGAGATATTGTTTAGGTCTTGCGATAAATCTATGAGCACCAACACAAAGGGGCACGAACAAGAATTTGTGTAGTCGGAAAATGAAAGATTATCGAAT